>Ga0315336_1002698_pt1 | contig 26100 bp, 23 predicted proteins | sample ASW5metaG_FD_204512 | JGI IMG/M metagenome (GOLD analysis project Ga0315336, IMG submission 204512) | Ammonia-oxidizing marine archaeal communities from Monterey Bay, California, United States - ASW #5 | ecosystem: Environmental > Aquatic > Marine > Intertidal zone | place: USA: California... | reverse complement strand
TTTCGAATTCGTACATCCCCGCCTCGAAGATACCGACAACATCGAAGCGAACGATCTTGATCCCGCCACTACCCCCGAACGGGGTGATCATGCCGCTGGAGTGAACGCTCACCTTGACCTGGTCGCCGACATCGACGTAGAGACGAGCCGCCAACTCGCTACCGAGCACCACGCCGTCGCGGCCCGGGGCGTCGGCACTCCGTGCCTTCAGGCCCTCGGCGGAGCCCTTCACCATGCGATCGAGAAGCCGTGTCGTGCGGGCTTCGCCACGCGCCTCGACCCCCTTGAGGTTGACGAAGTGCGGCGTCTGAGATCGACCCTCCATGAGACCGGGGGTCAGTAAGGCGGGCGCCGCGTCGACTACGCCGCTCACTGAGCGCGCCGCCTCGACGACATAGGCATGATCTTCCAGATAGGGGCCGAATGGCTGCACGAAGACGTGCGCGTTGGCGCCGATGATCTTGCCCTGGATGTCTTCCTGGAAGCCAGTCAGCAGGGCCAGCGCGATAATCAGCGCCGCCACCCCGACGATCACGCCGAGCACCGAAACAACACTCACGACCGACGTGAACGCCTGCTTGCGGCGCGCCTTGAAGTAGCGCAGCGCGATGTAGAACTGGAATCTTCTCGCCAGCCATCGGGGTCCGCTCTCCCGCATTGTGCCCTCGTCGAATGCTTAACCGAGGGCGTCGCCTCGGCCAGTCCACCTTTGCAGACTATACATAGACTATAGCAGTCAGGAGCAGACTAAAACATCTACAGCTAGCTAATAGTGACTTATGATGAATTTTATTAATCTTTTCGGCGCAATAATGGGAACAGAATCACATCGCGAATCGTTGGTGAGTCGGTAGCTAGCATCACGAGGCGGTCCACCCCAATACCAATGCCTGCTGCGGGCGGCATGCCGTGTTCGAGTGCCACGATGTAATCTGCGTCGACTACTGGTGGGACAGCTAGGTCATCCTGGCGCCCGTCCACCTGTTCCTGCATGCGGCGCTGCTGTTCGCGGGGATCGTTCAGCTCGGAATAGCCGTTGGCTACCTCCATCCCGCCCAGGAAGAGCTCGAACCGCTCGACCACGTCGGCGTCGTCCTGACTCGCCTTGGACAACGGCGAGAGCTCCAGCGGGTAATCGGTGACGAACAACGGCGAGCTCACCTCCGGCTTGACCTTCTTGTCGAAGGCCGCCTCACGCATCGCCCCCAGACCCATGCCCGCTGTAGATACGTCTTGTGTCCGTAGCCACTCGGAGAGACTTGTGGCGTCATCGACCAGCTCCGAATCCAGACCGCCGACCTCGAGGAGCGCCTCGCGCATCGACATCCGTTTCCATGGGCGTTGCAGCGAGATCTCCCGCCCCTGATACGAAATCCGACCAGCTTCGCTGCCACCGCCAAGGGCGCTACAAAGCAGATCTTCCGCGTACTCCATCATGCGCTCGTAGTCCCAGTAGGCGGCGTAGAACTCCAACATGGTGAACTCGGGGTTGTGCTGCCGGGAAACCCCTTCGTTGCGGAAGTTCCTGTTCAGATCGTAAACGCGCTGCAGGCCGCCTACGAGGAGGCGCTTGAGATACAGCTCCGGGGCAATCCGCAGGTAGAGGTCCATATCCAGCGTGTTGTGATGTGTCTCGAACGGCTGCGCGGTGGCCCCGCCATACAGTGCCTGCAGGGTCGGGGTCTCTACCTCGAGGAAGCCGTTGGAATCGAGGTGCGCGCGCAAGGTCCTGATGATCTCGGCGCGACGTACGAAGACCGCGCGCACGTCGGGGTTGGCGAGTAAATCGAGGTATCGCTGCCGGTAGCGCACCTCGGTATCGCGCAGGCCGTGCCATTTCTCTGGCATCGGTCGCAGCGCCTTCGATAGAAGACGATAGTCGTCAACCCGGACCGTCAGCTCGCCCGTCCGGGTGCGGAACATCACGCCCTCGACGCCGACGAAATCGCCCAGGTCGAGGTCCAGCCATGCCCGAAAACGGTCCTCGCCGAGGATCTTCTGTCGTAGGTGGCATTGCAGCTTCGAGCTGCCGTCATCGATGTCTGCAAAGGCAGACTTTCCATGCTCGCGCAGCGCTATCAATCGCCCTGCAAGCCGCACAGTAGGCGCCGCTTCCTCGAGTTCCTCTGCCGTTCTGTCGTGCTGCGCCGCGCTCAGCTGTTGCAGCGTCCCATCGACCGGGAATCGACTCGGGAAGACGACGACTCCCGCCGCCTCCAGCGCGGCAAGCTTCTTTCGTCGTGACTCCAACAAATCGGATTCGACCATGTTCGGCGCCCGGCTGAGAAAGGGGCTCGGCGACGCCGTTCAGGCGGCGTAGCGTTTGAAGATCAATGCTGCGTTCGTGCCGCCGAACCCGAACGAGTTCGAGAGCCCGTAGTCGAACTCCAGCGCCCGCGCTTCGTTCGGTACGAAGTCGAGGTCACACTCAGGATCGGGATTCTCGTAGTTGATCGTCGGAGGCACCTGACCATGCTGCAGCGCCATTACGGTGATGCCGGCTTCAACTCCGCCGGCGGCACCAAGCAGGTGGCCCATCATCGATTTGGTCGAAGACACGGCGAGGCGCTCGGCGTGGCCACCGAAGACCGCCTTGAGCGCTCGCACCTCCGCCGCATCGCCTACCGGTGTGGAGGTTCCATGGGCGTTGACGTAGCCGATCGCACTCGGTTCGAGGTCGGCGTCCGCGAGCGCCGCTTGGATGACGCGAACCGCGCCATCTCCGTCCTCTGGTGGCGCGGAGATATGGTAGGCATCGGCGGTCATGCCATAGCCGACGATCTCGGCGAGGATCTTCGCGCCACGGCGTCGGGCCGTCTCTTCGGCCTCGAGAACCAGGATGCCCGCACCCTCGCCCAGGACGAAACCGTCACGCTCGGAGTCGAATGGACGGCTCGCTCGCTCGGGCTCGTCATTGCGTACCGAGAGCGCGCGCATGGCGCTGAATCCGTCGATAGCCAGCGAACAGACGACGCCCTCGGTGCCCCCACAGACCATGCCGTCCGCCTCTCCGCGGGCGATCACCCGGAAGGCATCGCCGATAGCGTGGTTGCCGCTGGAGCAGGCCGTACACACGGAGGAGTTCGGGCCCTTGAGCTTGTACTGCATGGAGACCCAGCCGGAGGCGAGGTTGACGATCAGTGCCGGAATGAAGAACGGGCTGACCCGACCGGGCCCCCGCCGCAGCTGAACTTCGTGGAACTTCTGCATGATGTTGAGGCCACCGATCCCCGACCCGATGAGGGTCCCGATTCGTTCCTCAGCGTACGCTCCCTCCACACCGGACATCGCCCACGCATCGGCTGTTGCAGCCAACGCGTAGACAATATGCAGATCCATCTTCTTGAGGTCTTTCTTGTGGACGAAATCCGTAGCGTTGAGCCCGCACACCTCGCCAGCGACCCTCGCCGCGTAGCCGGTTGCATCGAACTTCGTGATCGGGCCAACGCCGCTACGACCCTCGAGCAACGCGCTCCAGGTGCTGTCGGTGGTCAAACCGACCGGCGTGATCAGCCCAACGCCTGTAACTACGACGCGGCGGCGGTCCATGAAATCCCCAACTCCTGCGGTTACGCCGCTAGCCGATCTTGCTGCTGATGTACGTGACGGCGTCCTGCACCTTGGCGATCTTCTCAGCGTCCTCGTCAGGAATCTCGAGGTCGAATTCCTCTTCCAGGGCCATGACGAGCTCGACGGTATCCAGAGAGTCTGCGCCGAGGTCCTCGATGAAGGAGGCCCCGGTAGTGACTTCCTCGGCATCGACACCGAGCTGCTCGACGATAATCTCCTTCACCTTTGCTTCAACGTCCATGCGTTCCTCCAGCACAGCTGGTTAGCAGGTTCTTCGAGGCTACCTGCACGGGCAGGTAGCCGTGACTCAGAATCGAGGGATCACATACACATACCGCCGTCGACGCTAATCACCTGACCGGTGATATAGCTGGCCTCGTCGGACAGCAGAAAGCTGACCGTGGCGGCGATGTCGTCACCGGTTCCAAGCCGGCTGAGCGGAATCTGTTTCTGTAGCTGCTGCTTGGCCTCCTCGGGCAGGTCTCGCGTCATGTCCGTCTCGACGTAGCCCGGAGCCACAGCGTTCACCGTAATGCCGCGCGACGCCACCTCGCGTGCCAGTGCCTTCGTGAAGCCATGCACTCCGGCTTTGGCGGCGGCGTAGTTCGTTTGGCCAGCGTTGCCGAGCAGCCCGACGACCGAACTGATCGAGACAATCCTTCCCGATCGTCGGCGAAGCATGGATTTTAGCACGGCCCGGGAGCACAGAAAGACGCCGGTCAAGTCAGTCCTGAGCACGTCGTCCCAGGCGGCATCCTTGAGTCGCAGGAGCAAACCGTCACGCGTGATCCCGGCGTTATTCACCAGGTGGTCTATCTGTCCGAAGTGCTCCAGAACGACGCTGACAGCAGCCTTGACGGAGTCGGCGTTACCGACATCCATCGACAGTGGAAAGGCCTCGACGCCATGCGTTCGAGCTTCCTCTGCAACGGGCTCGCAGGCCGCCGCCGTGCGCGACGCGATGGCCACATGACTGCCCTGGCTCGCCAGGCGCAGAGCGATCGCTCTACCGATCCCGCGCGAAGCGCCGGTAACGATGCTGACGCGGTCATGGATCCTAGCCGACAATCGCACTCTCCGTTGAAAACTAGTGTCGCTTAAAGCTAACCCGCCATCAGTGCGAGCAGCGTCTCCACGTCTGTCGGCCCCTGCACCGAGCGTAACTGCGGTTTCTCCAAGGTGCGCTTTGCGAGACCCGTGAGCACTCTTCCCGGCCCGACCTCGACATACGTCGTGGCACCGGCATCGGCCAGCCAGCGGAGGTTGTCCACCCAGCGAACCGCCGCGGTGACCTGTCGGATGAGCGCGTCGCGTATTTGCTCGACAGTTGATAACGCGGTCGCGTCGACGTTGCAAACGACGGGTACTCGCGGTGCGGCGAGCCGCATGGAACGCAGATCTTCGGCGAGCCGTTGTTGGGCGGGTACCATCAACGAGCAATGGAAGGGTGCCGACACTTCCAGCATCACGGCGCGGCGCGCCCCCCGGGCCTTGGCAATCTGGACGGCACGCGCCACAGCCGCTTGCGCCCCAGCGATTACCACCTGGCCAGGCGAGTTGAAGTTCGCTGGTTCGACCGGCTCGCCCACACGTGACGCCTCCTCGCAGCTCGCGATGACCACGTCGTCAGCCATTCCCAGAACGGCGGCCATCGCCCCCCGACCATCGGGAACGGCCTCCTGCATGTAGCGTCCTCGGTCTCGCACCAAGCGCACCGCATCGGCCAGCTGCAAGCTACCGGCGGCCACCAGAGCACTGTATTCACCCAATGAGTGTCCCGCCATCCATCGGGCTTCCACGCCACGGGAGGCGAGCACCCGCTGCAGCGCTACGCTCACGGACAGGATCGCCGGCTGGGTGTTCTCGGTTCGCCGAAGCTCATCCTCGTCGCCTGCGAAGCACAACTGAGAAAGGGCGAAGCCCAACGCCTCGTCGGCCTCGGCAAACGTCGCCGCAGCTTCCGGGAACTCGTCGTGTGCCTCTTTGCCCATGCCGACGTACTGCGCTCCCTGTCCCGGAAACAGGAACGCTATCGCTCGGGCCCCGGTCACGTCACCGAACCGTTGCTGCAGGAGCCGCGGCATTCGACTGCATGTCGTTCAGTGCCACTTCGATACGCCTGTCGACACCATGCTGGCCATACTCGAGGGCAACCCGAACGCCGTTGCGCATGGCTCGCGGGTTGGAGCGTCCGTGGCATATCACGGCGAGTCCGCGGAGCCCCAGTAGCGGCGCGCCCCCGAACTCGGCGTAGTCGACCCGACCTCGTAGCCGGCGGAAGGCGCCGCGGCCGAGTATTCCAGCCAGTCGGCCGCTCCAGGTACGCGTGAACTCGGTACGCATCAAGAACCGCAACGTCTCGACAGCGGCCTCGCTGGTCTTCAACAGGATATTTCCGGTAAAACCGTCGCAGACCACGACGTCCGCACGGCCACGATAGAGGTCGTTGGCCTCTACGTTGCCGATGAAGTTTAGCGGCGACTCCCGCAACGTAGCGTGTGCCTTTCGCACCAAGTCGTTGCCCTTTCCGGCTTCTTCTCCGATCGACAACAACCCTACGCGCGGTCGTTCGACTCCGAGGATCTCGCTCGCGAAGTGCGTGCCCATGACCGCGAACTGCACCAAGTGTCGGCTCTTGGGCTCCACATTGGCACCCACGTCGAGCACGATCGCACGTCCCATTTGCGTTGGCAGGACGACCGCCAGCGCCGGACGATCAACACCGTTCAGCGTCCCGACGATTACCTTGCTGATGGCCATGACCGCACCGGTATTGCCAGCCGAAACAAGCCCTTGGACCTCGCCCCGGCGCAGCAGTCTCGCCGCCTCATGAATGGACGACCGCCGCTTCTGCCGGATGGCTAGGGCAACGGATTCATCCATGCCAATGGCCTCCTCCGTATGGACAATGTCGATGCCATCTGGGGAGCCATGACGAGCAAGGGCCGGAGCGAGGGCGGCTTCATCGCCGACCAGGGCGATTTCCACCCCGAGCTCGCGCGCCGCCATCACCGCGCCGCTCACCGGATGTTCTGGAGCGTGATCCCCGCCCATCGCATCGACGGCGATCCTCACGCGACCTCCGCGAGCACGGCGTTCAACATCACGGGCCAGCGCGCCACGCGAATGGGCTCAGGCGTCCTCGCCGGGCGAGACCACCTGTCGGCCCCGATAGGTGCCGCAGTGCGAACAGACGCGGTGGGGCTGCTTGGCGTGCCCACAATCCGGGCACAGGGACTGCGCCGGGCGTCGCAGGGCATCGTGTGTGCGCCGCTTGTCGCGTCGCGTACGCGAATGTCGCCGCTTGGGAAGTGCCACGGGTTCTTTCCTCAGGTTGGCGCGAGCAACGTGCGCAAGCGCGTTGGCGGCGCAATAACTTACTGGCGATCCCGCAGGGCGGCCAGCGGGGATAGCCGCGCATCCACGGCAGGTCGGCAATCACAAGCCTGCTTGCCGCGGTTTACGCCACACTGCGGGCAGAGCCCCTGACAGTCACTACTGCAAAGTGGCTTCATCGGAAGGTCGAGCAGAACCTGTTCGGCCAGCACGGACCTCAGATCCAAGGCGCCACCCGCATAATAATCGACGTCGAGCCGTTGGGCGTCAAGCTCGGTGTCGCTCGGTGCTGGTGCGTTTTCGGCTGCACGGAAGACCAAGTCGAGCTCATGATCTACGGCCAGCGACGTCGTCTCGAGGCAGCGGGAGCACGGAACCTGAAGGGTTGCGTGGAGCCAGCCGGTGACGTGCACGGCGTCTCCCTTGAGCTCGATCGTCGCGGCGAACGCCATCGGGCCGCCCAGACCGCCGTCGCCCCCCTGGTGCGACGCAGGAGGCACCGCCATAGTGCCGGCGAACCGACGGGGGCCGTCCTCCAACGTCGCGATATCAACGCGCATGTCTCGTCGCACTAGTGCTAGCAGGTCGTGGTGGAAGTGTGGTGCCTGCTAGGCTACAGCAGTCACCTTGTCGAGCATTCCAACGATACTGTCACGCGATCCAGCCCCCACTATCTGGTCCTGAACCTCACCCTCGTGGAACAGCAGCAAGGTGGGGATACCGCGAACGTTGTAGCGTGTCGCAACGTCTCCATGATCGTCGACGTTGAGCTTGCCGACTTTGACCTTGCCCGCATACGAGCCAGCAAGCTCCTCCACCACCGGAGCGATCATTCGGCACGGGGCGCACCAAACAGCCCAGAAGTCTACCAGTACCGGAACGTCGCTTTGCAGCACTTCGTTGTCGAAGTTTTCGGTGGTCAGCTCGATGGTGCTATCGCTCACTAGCGCCTCTTCCCGGTTCTCATGTCGTTCATATCCAGCAGCGAGCCGCGGCTTTCAAGGCCCGCCATGCTTGTTCGTTCGCCCACCCGCGAGCCTTGATCCAGCCTCGCGCTCAAACCCGTTGTCTGAAGTTCCGAGTATCCCACACACCTCAGAAGCCGACTGCACTTCGGGCGAGAGCAACGCCCATAAGTGGTACGCAGCGCTAGCACGAAGGTCTCCTCCGGAAAGCGCTTGTTGCGGTCCCATTCGCCCGCCGCCGAAACTACTTCGGCATTGACGAAGTCGCGCACAGTGCTCTGGATCATCTGTTGATCTGCGGTTAGCAGCCAGTCCACGTCGCTACAGTCCTGTCGGGGAAGGGACCCACCAATGCCCTCGGCACATCGTGCTTACAGGCCAGGCAACAGCCCGGCGGCGATGACTCCGAGCTGGTCTTCATTCGTGCCGCCCAGCACCTCCATGACCTTCGCATCGCGGCAGCGGCGATCGAGCACCGAGGTGCGCAGCGTGCCCTGTTCTCCTGCTACCTGAACAACGCGGCGACTAGCTGCGACGGCGGCCTCGGCCGCCAGCAGGCGGCACGCGGCTGCAGCTTCCCGCGCATCGGCGACCTCGAGCGCCAGCGCCGCGTGCCACAGCAGCAACCGCGCCCTCTCTGACTCGGTGGCGATATCGGCTAGCATCCACTGAATCGCTTGCGGCGGCTTGCCGGTATCCTCGGTAGCCCGGGTCGAAGATACGTATCCCAGGGCAGCGTCGAGCGCGCCAGCGGCGATTCCGACAGCCTGGGCTGCGTGAGCTACGCGCACGGTGTCCTCAACGGTTCGGGCGAGCTTGAGATCTCCGACCCGAGCGGACGACGCGAGGCGGACGTCGTTGCAGGTGAGTGATGCCGTACCGCTTCCCGCTAACCCCATCAGCGGCTGCACAGGCCCGACGGTGACGCCTTCAATGTCGGCATCGACGCTGAATACGCCCGCCGCGGCGCCCTGCTCGCAAGCAACAAGGAAGGTAGCCGCATAGGCGGCACCGGGCACCAGACCGACGGTCCCTTGCAACACGGCGCTATCGGCACAGCCCTCCGCTGACAGATCGCCCCTCCCGCATACAGTGGCGTAGATGGGGGGGGGATGCCCTCCACCGAGATCGCAGCGGAGGAATGCTGTTGCGTGATGACAGCGCCGATGCCGTGCGTCGCTGCGATGGCAGCTGCCGCGGCGCTGGCCCGACCGATCTGCTCCAAGCGCAAGGCCAAGTGCATCGGCGTCGGGCCGGTGCCGTCGAGCCGCTCGGAGATCCGCGCGCACAGCAGCTCTACGAGTCGGTCCGGCAGGTTCCGGAGCCGTCGATTTCTGCGGCAAGAGGTGCGACGTGCTCGACAGCCAGCTCGCTGGCCTCGTCACGCACCCTTTGCTCGACAGCGCTCAGCAGTGGATTCACCTCACCTCCCGCATGCGTCAGGTGAGCGGCGCGCTAGCGATCGACGAGCTTGCGTAGCTCCTTTCCGGGCTTGAAGAACGGCACCACCTTCGAGGGTACGTCAACACGCTCGCCGGTCCGGGGATTTCGACCGATGCGTGCTCGGCGTCGCCGCAACTTGAATGTGCCAAAGCCGCGCAGCTCGACCTTGTCGCCTCGCGTCAGCGACTCGACGATGCTGTTGAAAAACGTCTTCACGACAATCTCGGAGCTCTTCTTGCTGAGCTCCGATAGCAACGCCAACTCTTCGATCAGATCCGCTTTGGTCATCGTTACCGGCCGCGCCGTTACTCCTCGTCGTCGTCGGACTCGTCCTGCGGCTCCTCGTCGGTCTCGGGTGCGTCGTCCGATTTGGTGCCGAAGATGTTCCCTACCATATCGCCGAGCGTCATCGTGCCGTCCTTCGCGTACCGACTGGCGGGCTCAGGAGCAGCGACCGGCTCGTGGTTGCGCTGCTGTTCGTCTTCGCCGCCTTCTCGCAGCGATAGGGCGATCTTCCGAGCGTCCGTCTCGATCTTGAGAATGCGCACGTCGACCGTATCTCCGACCTTCAACTCATCTGCCGGATCCTTGACGTGTCGATCGGCGATCTCAGAGACGTGCAGGAGGCCCTCGAGACCCTCCTGCAGCTCCACGAACGCGCCGAAGTTCGTCAGCTTGGTTACTTGCCCACTGATCTGCTGACCCACCTGATGCTGTTCGACGAACTGATCCCAGACATTCGGTCGCAGCTGCTTGAGACCGAGCGACAGGCGCTGACGCTCGACATCGACGTTGAGGACCGCGACTTCGACCTCCTGTCCCTTCTGCAGGACCTCAGACGGGTGTTCGACGCGCTTCGTCCACGACATGTCGGAGATGTGAATCAGACCGTCGATTCCGTCCTCAATCTCGACGAAGGCACCGAAGTCGGTGAGGTTGCGGACGCGGCCGGTGATCACTTGACCTTCGTGGTACCTGTCAGCGATGACGCGCCAGGGGTTGGGCTCCGTCTGCTTCATGCCCAACGAGATGCGGCGATTGTCCTCGTCGACGTCGAGAATGACGATGTCCACCGGGTCGGCGATCTGCACCAGCTTGGAGGGGTGCTTGATACGCTTCTTCCAGGTCATCTCGGATATGTGCACGAGCCCCTCGACCCCCTCCTCGAGCTCGACGAAGGCGCCGTAATCAGTGAGGCTGACCACCTTGCCCTGCAGTCGTGAGCCGACCGGATACTTCTCTGTCACGCCGATCCACGGATCCTGTGTCAGCTGTTTGCAGCCGAGCGAGACGCGTTCACGCTCGGCGTCGTAGTTGAGGATGACGACGTCGATCTCGTCGCCAATCTTGAACATCTCGCTGGGGTGCGCGATGCGACCCCACGACATGTCGGTGATATGCAGCAGGCCGTCGATACCGCCCAGGTCCGTGAAGCAGCCGTAGTCGGTGATGTTCTTGACGACACCGGAGAGCACGTTGCCGGCGATGAGCTTACCGAGCGTCCCCTTCTTCTCTTCCGCACGGGCCTCTTCGAGCACCGCCTTGCGCGACACCACGACGTTGGCGCGGCGCTTGTTCACTTTGATGACGCGGCACTCGATCTCTTCGCCGCGCATCGCCTCGAGGTTGCGCACCGGACGGAGGTCGACCTGTGATCCCGGCAGGAAGGCGCGCACTCCGATATCGACCGAAAGGCCGCCCTTCACCCGGTCCGTAACGATTCCCTTGATCGTCGTCTCGTCGCGGTAGGCCTCCTCGATCTTGCCCCATACCTTCATCTTCTCCGCTTTGTCCTTGGAGACGATGACGTTGCCCTGTTGATCCTCACGGCGGACGAGAAGAACCTCGACGAGGTCCCCGGCAGCAACCATCACTTCGCCGATTGGGTCGCGGAACTCGTGGATGTCGACGAGGCCTTCTGACTTGTAGCCGATATCTATTAAGACGTCGTTCTCGCGTACCTCGAGCACGCTGCCGTTAACGACTTCGCCTTCGGCGAGATCCTGCAAGCTCTGTTCGTAGAGCTGCATCATGAAGTCGGGGTCGATCTGGCCGCCTTCCATGGCGTCGAGCTGGGCGAGCAGATCGTCCGAGGGGAGTGCGTTTGGTTCTTCTTCGGTCTGCACCGACATGGGGTTGGGTATCCTCCTGAACACGGAATTTGCCCTCTAGGCACACGTGTACCGCAAGAGCAGACGCTAATCGTAGGGTGGGCTCAGGTAGCTGTCAACGCGCCTTACGGACCGCGCGGAGGACCCGCTTCAAGCTCGTCGCCTCGTCCTCGGCGCCCGTATCGATGATCGTGGCCCCGGGCGGCACTCTGAGCGGTGATGCAGGTCGCTCTTGGTCGCGCCGATCGCGGTCGCGAATATCCTCCGCGACCTCGGCAGGGCTCGCCCCTGTTAGCTGTCGTGCGCGCCTTTGAAGCCGTTCCGCTTCGGGGGCCGTGATAAACAACTTGGCGTCGGCGTCGGGCAGCACGACGCTTCCGATGTCCCGTCCTTCGAGGACCGCGCCACGCTCCGCTTCGGCACGCTGACGCTGCAGCAACCATGCACGCACCGCCGGGATCTGTGCCACTTCGGAGGCACGCCGGCCGACGCTCGGCGTACGCAATTCGTCGGTCACGTCGATTCCCCCGATCCGAACTCGAAAATTGTCGGGATCGGCTACTACCTGCAGATCCATTCCGTCGAGCAGCGCCGTCACCCCGTCGGGATCGAACACGTCTGCCTGCATGGCCTTCCAGGCGACGGCGCGGTACATCGACCCGGTGTCCAAGTAGCGGAGTCCCAGCGCTCGAGCGAGCGCTCTCGCCAAGGTGGACTTGCCTGCACCGCTGGGCCCATCGATGGCTATGCGCAAGGCACGCTCGCTCATCCAGCGATTTGCCTGGGCTGCCGCAGCGCCATCTGCTTCAAGACCGTTTCCTCGCGCTTGCTCAGCCGGCGATATGACTCGGGTGCCAGATCGCCGAGCCTGACTGGGCCGATTCGGGTTCGAACCAGTCTCTCCACGGGATGCCCGATATCGCCGAACATCCGTCGGATCTGGTTTTTCTTTCCCTCGTGAAGGGTCACGCGGAACACCGACTGATGCGGCGCGCCCCCCGGTAGCATCTCAACGGCGCACGGTAACAGACGGCGGCCGTTCAGCTCTGCGCCGGCGCGCAATCGATCGAGGTCGGTGCGCGCCGGAGTTCCGCGAACATGCACCCGGTAGACCTTATCGACAGCACCGCCTGGACGGGTCATCGCCTGCATGAGCTCGCCGTCGTTGGTCAACAAGATGAGTCCCTCGCTGTCGCGGTCGAGCCTGCCCGCCGGGTATACGCGCTCCTCGACGTCGGCTCCCAGCAGATCGGTAACGACGCGCTCCGCATACGGATCCCGAACCGAGCTGACCACCCCGCACGGCTTGTTGAGCGCCAGGTATACGCGCTGAGGACGCGGCAGGGGGCGCCCGTCAACGCGCACATCATCGACGTCGGCGTCGGCCTTGGTGCCGAGGTCGGCGACCACGGCCCCGTTCACCGTTACCCGACCCGCGATAATGAGTGCCTCCGCCTTACGGCGAGAGGCGAGCCCGGCGTCGGCGAGCAGCTTCTGGAGTCGCGCCAATGGCATCGCAAGGCCTTCAGGTTTCGAGCAGCTCCTGGAACTCTTCCTCCGACGGCAACTCCTTGAGGTCTCGAAGGCCGAAGAGCTCCAGAAAACGGTCGGTGGTGCCATAGGTGAACGGACGCCCAACCGCTCGCCGTCGACCTGTAATGCGCACCAGCCGCAGATCACGCAGTCGCCGCAGGGTGGCGCCCGGATCCTTGCCGCGAATCGAGTGGATTTCGGCGATTGTGGTGGGCTGCCGGTAGGCGACCACCGCCAGAGTCTCGAGCACGGGAATCGACAGCTGCGTGGGCCGCTCAGTTTGTCGTAGCACGCGGATCACACCGTCGAAACGCGGCCGCGTACCGAGGCGGTATCCGCCAGCAATCTCCACAACTTGCAGTGCAGAGTCACCCGCTCGATAGCGTTCTTCCAGCTCGAGGCATGCCGAGCGCACCATGTCGACGTCGAGATCAGCGCTGTCGGGGGCTGTACGAGCCTCCAACAACACCTCCAACAACCTGCCCGCTGACACCGGGCCATCGGCTGCGTAGAGGATGGCTTCGATGATGTCGACCAGCCCATCAGATACCCGGGACGCGATCATGCGAGTGGCTCGTGCGTGTCGACATTTTCGGCAGCGTCAGTAGGAAAGACTAGGATCGTGCCCAGCGGCCCGTCCTGGAATGCGCGCACCGCAGCTCCGTTGATCAGATCCAATAGGGCGAGGAATGTCGCGATCAGCTTGCCGCGGGGTGCGCCTGGCTCGAAAAGATCCAGGAAGGGCACGGGCACGCCTGCAGCGAGCTTGGCGCGGATCTCGGCGGAGCATTCGGCCACCGAGAATTCTTCACGCGGAATCTCGAAGGCGGCGGGCTCCTCGAGGCCGACCAGGACATTACGGAACGCAGTTACCAGAGTGAACAGGTCGGCTTCGACGATCTCATTGTCGGTGGCCTCGATCCCCGCAGGACTCGCCTCGCCGCGGAACCACACCGATGCGGCCTGATTCTCGCTGTGACGCAACCGCTGGGCTGCCAAACGGACGACCTGTTGCTCTACCAGCTGCTGGAGCAGCACCGTTTCCTCTTGCGCCGCAAGCTCAGGATCTTCGGGCAGCTCTGCACGGGGTAGCAAAGCGCGCGCCTTCAATCGCATCAGCGTGGCCGCCACCTCGAGAAACTCGGCCGCCGGCTCGAGCTCCAGCTCGGCCATGAGCTCGAGCGTCTCGACATATTCAGCGGTGATCTCCGCCAGCGGCACCTGCTCGATCGGAACCTCATGCCGTCGCACCAGGTGAAGCAGCAGATCGAGCGGTCCCTCGAAGGTTTCCGTGTGAACAATAAAGGGATTCGACGTGCCGTTGCCCACGATCGGAGCGTCTCGACTATCCGAGACCCGCGAGGACCTGCCCCAGACGGATCACCGGCAAGACGAGCACCCGAAACGCGCCGAGCCAGATCAGCGCGATCAGGATAAAGAAGCCATACGGCTGAATGGAGCGGTAAAACTGTGCCACCGGACCAGACAGAGTAGCCGAGAGAATCCACGAGCCGTCCAACGGCGGAATCGGCATCATATTGAAAGCAGCCAGCAGCAGATTGATCAGTAGCGAGGCCGCCAACAGGTCGAGAACCGGCAGGAACACGCTGGCCGAAACGACCCCGACGAGCACTTCCTCGTTGGCGAGCATCAACCGTATCAACACCACACAAATCGCCGCCAGGAGCACATTGCTCAGGGGGCCGGCGGCGGCTATCCACGCATGATCGCGCTTCGGACGGGCCAGGTTGGCGGTGTTGACAGGCACCGGCTTGGCAGCGCCGAATAGTGGCAACCCGGCGAAGTACATCATGGCGGGGAACAGGATCGTCATGACCGGGTCTATATGGGCGATCGGGTTCATCGTCACGCGGCCGAGCAGGCGCGCCGTGGGATCGCCCAGTCGGTCAGCCGACCAGGCGTGCGCTGCTTCATGAAACGAGAGCGCGAACAACAACGCGACGATGTGGATGGCAATGAGACCGGCTCCTTCCATGAGGGAATGCTATCCCGCGTCTCTGGTCGGTGCTAGAACGCTTCGGATCGAGCCGGCGAGCTTAGTGCCGATGACCTCGGCCAGGTCCGCTTCGGAGGCGGTGCGCACCCCGGCAAGGGACCCGAACCTACGGAGCAGGGCGCGCTGCCGCTTTGGTCCAACGCCGGGGATCTCGGCGAGCTCGGATCGGAGTACCGACTTGCTGCGCAGCGAGCGGTGATACGTGATGGCGAACCGATGAGCCTCGTCGCGTACGCGCTGCACCAGCTTGAGTGCATCTACGTGCGGTCGTAACGGCACTGGCTCGGTGCGGTCGGCAAGGAAGAGCTTCTCCTCACCTTTCTCGATCGCCGCCACCGGCTGTTGTTGCATGCCGAGATCGGTCAGTGCTGCGTACGCCGATGAAAGCTGCCCCCTGCCGCCATCGATCAATAACAGGTCGGGCGCCGCCAGCTCGCCGTCTAGGACGCGCTGAAAGTGCCGACGGACAACCTGCGCGATGGACTCGAAGTCGTCCTGCTCAGCCAGATCGCGGATACGAAAGCGCTTGTAGCTCGATTTGTCGGGCTTACCATCGCGCATCGATACGAGGCTTGCAACGATCTGGCGACCCTGCAGATTCGAGACGTCGATGCATTGGATGACCTGCGGTGGATGATCCAGATCGAGCAGCTCCTGGAGCCGCTGCGCGCCGCGCTCCACCTGGCCGCGCTCGTATCGATGGGCGTATGCGAGCTTGGCGTTCTGGCTAACCAACTCGAGCAAGCGCCGCTTCGAGCCACGTTGCGGCACCAGCAGCTTGACGGTGCCTCCACGCGAGTCGCGCAACCACTCCACCAGAACGTCGGCCGCATCGAGCGCTATCGGCACGCAGACCTCAGGCGGGATCACCGTGCCACCGTGGTAGTACTGTTGCAAGCTCGTAGTCAGGAGCTCCTGCTCGTCAGCATCCTTCACGTCATCCCAGAAGTACTGCCGGCGCTCGACGACGAGGCCGTCACGCACCAGGAACACCTGCAACGCCGCACGCTGCCCTTCGCGAAAGAGCGCGAACAGATCACGATTGCCGAGGTCCTTCGCGGCCATCTTCTGCTCACGCGTCGAGGCTCGAACCGTCTCCAAGAGGTCGCGATAGTGGGCGGCACGCTCGAACTGCTGATTCGATGATGCGCTCATCATCTTGCTTTCCAGGTCACCCTGGAGATCCGCTCCCCTGCCCTGGAGGAAGAGATTCACCTCTTTGGAGATCTCGGAGTAGCGCTCCTCGCCGCAAAGGGAGCGCACACAAGGGCCCGCACACTCGCCGATGTCGTAGTAGAGACACGGGCGCTCCCACGAACCATCGATATCGATGTTGCAGGGACGCAGGCCGAAATTGCGATACACGACCACCTGCATGAGGCGCGCCCGGGTGTTCGGAATGTAGGGTCCGAAGTACTTGTCTCCGTCCTGTTTCATCCCCCGAACCAACTGCAGGCGGGGGAACGTCTCCGTCTCGGTCAGGCGTAGATAGGGGTAGTTCTTGTCATCGCGCAGCAGCACGTTAAAGCGCGGCGTGCTCTGTTTGATGAGGCTGTTCTCCAGCGCCAGGGCCTCAACTTCGGTGTCGGTAACGATCACCTCGACGTCGACAGCCTCGTGGAGCATGCGCTGCTGCCGCGGCTCCGACCCACCGCTGAGATGCGATCGCACGCGATCGCGAATGCGGTTGGCTTTGCCCACATAGATCGTGCGGCCACGCGCGTCCTTGAACAGGTACACGCCCGGTTGGGCCGGCAGGTCGCCGACCAGCTGGCGTATTGCGTCAATCGGCATCAGGAATATTCATAGCGACGGTTCACGAGATACCGAGCTGGCGACGGCGCAACTCCTGCATGCGATCGCGAATCTCCGCCGCCCGCTCGAAGTCGAGCTCCTCCGCCGCTGCCAGCATCTGCTTGTCGAGCTCAGCGAGATGCTCGGCCATGCTCACGCCGTCGGCAAGAGTTTCCGGCTCCTCGGCCACCTGGAGGTCAACGTAGTCGCGGGCATAGAACTGTCCGAAAGTATCGGAGACTCGTTTCACTATCGTTTCGGGCACGATCCCATGCTCGTCGTTGTAGGCCTCCTGAATGTTGCGCCGACGGGTCGTCTCGCCGATCGCCTGCTGCATGGAATCGGTGATGCGATCGGCATAGAGAATGACCTTGCCTTCGACGTTTCGGGCGGCGCGCCCGGTCGTCTGAATGAGCGCCGTCGCCGAGCGTAGGAAGCCTTCCTTGTCGGCGTCCAAGACGTCGACGAGGGTTACCTCAGGCAAGTCGAGGCCCTCACGCAGCAAGTTCACCCCGACAAGAACATCGAAGTCGCCGCGCCGGAAGTCGCGTAGCAGCCTGATGCGATCGAGCGTATCGATATCGCTGTGCAGATAGCGCACGCGCACACCCAGATCGCCGTAGTAATCGGTGAGCTCTTCGGACATGCGCTTGGTGAGGGTCGTTATCAGCACACGTTCCGAGCGGTCGACGCGGCTGCGCACCTCCGCTAGGAGGTCATCGACTTGCCCGGAGGCCGGTCGCACGTCGACGTCGGGGTCGGTCAGCCCGGTCGGTCGGATGATCTGCTCGACCACGACGCCGCCGCTCTCTTCGAGCTCCCACGGTCCCGGAGTGGCCGAAACGTGAACCGCTTGCCCGACCAGAGCCTGAAACTCGGTGAAATTCAGCGGTCGATTGTCGAGCGCTGACGGCAGACGGAACCCGTGCTCGACCAGCGTGCTCTTGCGCGAGCGGTCGCCCTCGTACATTCCACGCAGCTGCGGCACGGTCATGTGCGATTCGTCGATAAAGACGATGTGGTCCTCGGGCAGGTATTCAATCAGCGTCGGCGGCGGCTCGCCAGGCTCCCGGCCGGTCAGGTGTCGGGAGTAGTTCTCTACACCATGGCAGTAGCCCACTGTCTGCATCATCTCCAGATCGAACATCGTCCGTTGGTGCAGTCGCTGAGCTTCCAGCATCTTGCCCTCGGCCTGCAGCTTGGGCAGCCACTCATCGAGCTCTGCCTTGATCGTTTCGATGGCCTGGGTTCGTTGCTCCAGGGTGGTTACGTAGTGCGAAGCGGGAAAGAGCCCGAGCTTGGCATGCTGGCGCAGGGTCTGTCCCATGAGCGGGTCGACCTCGGCCAGGCCGACGATCTCCGCATCATCGAAGGTGACCCGCAAAGCCTCTTCGCCGTAAGTGGGAAGAATCTCGACTTCCTCACCGCGCACGCGGAAGCTGCCCCGTTCCAGGCCGTGGGCTCGTCGTGTGTAGTGAAGCTCGACGAGCTGGCGCAGGAACTCCTGTCGATCCAGTCGCGCTCCCACCTCCAGCGGCAGCATCAGGCCATAGTACGATTCCGGCGCCCCGAGCCCGTAGATGCAGGAAACGGAGGCCACGATGATGACATCACGGCGGCTCCAAAGAGATCGCGTTGCCGAGTGGCGCATCCGATCGATCTCCTCGTTGATCAGGGTCTCCTTGGCAATATAGGTATCGGTTGACGGAACGTAGGCCTCGGGCTGGTAGTAGTCGTAGTAGGAGACGAAGTACTCGACCGCGTTGTCGGGAAAGAAGTCACGGAATTCCTGGTACAGCTGCGCCGCGAGCGTCTTGTTGTGGGCGATGACGAGGGCGGGGCGCTGACGGCGCGCAATGATCTGCGCCATCGTGAAGGTCTTACCGGACCCGGTGACGCCCAGCAGCACCTGGTTGGCTGCGCCGGCCGCAAGGCCCGCCTCGAGCTCTCGGATGGCCTGCGGCTGATCGCCCTGCGGTTCGAACTCGGCCTGAAGGCGAAACTGCTCGCCTGCGATCACTGGCATCAGCGAGCGAACGCGCACAAGGGGCGCGATCTAGCCTGCCGCCAGCACCGCACAGGCCGTTTCGAGCCGGTCCAGCGCTCGATCGAGGGTCTCCATCGACGTCGCATACGACATGCGCAGAAAGTCGTCACGACCGAATGCGACGCCCGGAACGGTGACCACATGGGCCTCGTCGATGAAGTAGCCGGCGAGCTCCGTAGATGTCGGGTACTGCTCCGAGAATAGCGCCGAGACGTTCGGAAAGGCGTAGAAAGCGCCCTTCGGCTCGACGCACTCCACACCCGGAAGGGAGCGAATGCGGGGAATAACCCGGTCGCGACGTTCGGCAAACGTCGCCAGCATCTGGCGCACCGGCGTTTGATCGCCGGTCAGCGCCTCGAGCGCAGCGTACTGGCTGACCGAAGCGGGGTTCGACGTCGTATGGCCTTGCAGCCGAACGCAGGCGGCGATGATCTCACGTGGCGCCGCCAGATAGCCGATGCGCCAGCCGGTCATCGCGTAGCTCTTGGAACACGAGCCGCACACGACGGTGACCGCCTTGGCTTCCTCTCCGAAGCACAGGGGGGTCACATGCTCGGCACCCTCGTACACCAAATCGGCGTAGCACTCGTCTAGCAACAACAAAATACCGCGTTCGATGGCGAGCTCGGCGAGCTGGCGCATCTCGTCGCCACCGACGACCGCGCCGCTCGGGTTGCTGGGCGTGTTCACCACGATGACGCGGGTACGGTCGGTGCACGCTGCGGCGATCGCCTCCGTCCGTAGCTCGAAAGCATCGGCCTCCGCGGTATCAACCGCTACGGGTTGTCCGCCGGCGAGCTTCACCTGCTCCGGGATGCTCACCCAGTAGGGAGTCGGGATAATCACCTCGTCGCCGGGGTCCAGCACACTCATGAAGAAGTTGTGGAGCCCTTGCTTGCCACCCGCCGTGATCATCGTTTCGTCGGTTCGGTAGGTCACCCCCTCACGTAAGGTGTAGAGGCTGGCAACCGCCTCGCGTAGCTCGGGAATGCCCGCTGCCGGCGTGTACCGGGTGTGCCCTTCGCGAATCGCCCGGATGCCGGCTTCCCGGATCGCCTCCGGTGTAGCGAAGTCAGGCTGACCCGGGCCCAGGTCGAGGACGTCCATGCCCTTGGCGCGTAGCTGCCGAGCCTTCTCGCTCGCGGCGAGCGTGGCAGACGCGCCAATGCGCGACACGGTACTGCTGAGCCGCAAGACATCATTCCTTTTGGCCGGTGAAATGCTCACGTAGCTGCTCCTCGACTTCGACTGGGACCATGCCTGTCACGGTGCCGCCGAGCTCGTAGATTTCCTTGATCAAACTTGATGAAAGGTACGTGTAGTCCTCGTGCGGCACCATGAACATGGTCTTGATCTGATCAGCGAGGTGCCGGTTCATCATCGCCATCTGGAACTCGTACTCGAAATCCGTCGCCGCACGAAGTCCGCGGATGACCACGCTGGCTTCACGCTCTTGCGCCACCTTGACCAACAGCCCTTCGAAGCTGATTACCTCGATGTGGTCATCATCGGCAAGCAGCCGCTCGAGTATCGCGGCGCGCGCCGCAACAGAGAACATCGCCTTCTTACGAGAGTTACACAGCACCGCCACGATCAGACGCGGAAACACCTCCCGGGATCGCCGGATGATGTCCAGATGTCCGTTTGTGACAGGGTCGAACGACCCAGGGTAAATGGCGGCGGTGTCCACGGCCTCGGACCTCGTTGTGAGTCCCACCCCCGATCCGGAGGCTACCGCCGCACTTTAGCAGGGAGCGCCGCCAGGCTCTATGCAAATGCAGATCAGAAACACCGTTCCCCCTACCTCGATGGTCCGGATTACTGACCATGGCTGCGGCGGCTCAGCGCCCTCATCGCGGCGTTGTTCCAAGACCACGTGGGCGCCCGTGGCGACAAGGTCGTGGGCGCGCAACAGCTCGAGACACTCCATGCCTCGTCCGGAGTCATAGGGTGGATCGGCGAAAACCAGATCGAACGAATCTCTGTTTGTGTCGAGCCGCCGCAGCGCCGCACGATAATCGGCGGCGATCACCGCACACTCGGCTTCGAGCTGGCAGCTGGTGATGTTGGCGCGCAGCGTGGCGACCGCCTTTCGATGGCGTTCGACGAAAGTGGCCCTGCCCGCCCCGCGGCTCACTGCCTCGAGGCCGAGGGCGCCGCAGCCGGCGAACAGATCAAGGACATGAGCTTCCTCGAGAATCGGCGTAAGTATGCTGAACAACGTCTCCCTGGCGCGGTCGCTGGTGGGACGCAGTCCGGCCAGATCAGGCACTCGCAGTCGCCGGCCTCGTGCCCGCCCGGCGATGACTCGCATTAACCGGACCTGGCCAGCTGCATGCGGGTGCGCCACGCGCTTCGCAGTCGCTCACGGTAGCGAGAGGCGGCCGCGTCGTCGCTGTCGACCAAGACGCGCGCGATGTCACGGGCTTCCTCGAGCCAGTCCGCGTGTGCGTACGGGTCTCCGACCCTGAGCTCCACGGGACCGGCCTGACGCGTCCCGAGTACCTCGCCGGGACCACGCAGTCGCAGATCCTCTTCAGCGATGCGGAAGCCGTCCTGCGTGTCGCACAGAGTACGCAGGCGCTGCCGCGCAGTCTCGTTGAGAGGGCTGCGCGGAATGAGCCAGCACCGGCCCGGCACAGCGCCTCTTCCCACCCGACCCCGCAACTGGTGAAGCTGCGCCAAACCAAAGCGCTCAGCCCCCTCGATCACCATCAGCGTTGCTTCTGGCACGTCGACCCCAACTTCGATCACCGTCGTTGCGACCAGCACGGGAGTGATCCCGGTGACGAACCTACGCATGGCGCGCGCCTTGCCTTCGCCGTCCAGGTCGCCGTGTACCAACCCCACGCCGACACCCGGAATCCTCTTTTGTAACTGCCGAGCCAGCTGAACGGCCGAGTTGCCACCGGTCTCGGCCTCGTCGATGCGCGGTGCCACGACGAAGGCGCGCTCGCCGGCCGCGGCGACGCGGCGCAGCTCGTGATCCACTTCGTCGAGCTCATCCTCATGCAGGCACCGGGTTGTCACGGCGGCGCGTCCCGGGGGGAGCTCGTCGATTCGGCTGACCTCGAGATCCCCGTACAACGACAGTGCCAGGCTTCGCGGTATGGGCGTCGCGGTCATTACCAAGAGGTCTGGCTGGGCGTTCTGCAGGCGCCCCTTCGACCCGAGCAGGGCTCGCTGAGCAACCCCGAAGCGGTGCTGCTCGTCGACCACCACGAAGCCCAGCCGTTTGAAGTGCACCTCCGGCCCCAACAGCGCCTGCGTGCCGACGACGATGTTGCACTCTCCTTCCTCGAGGGCAGCCAACACCTCGCGTCTGCGAGCGCGATGCGTAGCCGCCGTTAGCGTCGCGACCTCGAGGCCGAGCTCGGCACCCCATTCCCCCAGCGTACGGGCGTGCTGATCGGCGACGATGGCGCTCGGCACCAGCAGCGCCGTTTGCTCACCGTGCAAGGCGACTGCAAACATGGCGCACGCAGCCACGGCTGTCTTGCCGCAACCGACATCGCCCTGCAGCAACCGGTGCATCGAGCCTGTGCCACACAGATCGCCGACGATTTGCGCGGAGCAGCGTTGCTGCGCCGCGGTCATGCGAAAGGGCAACGCTGCCTCGATCCGTCGACCGACTGCGCCATCGAGTCGACGCTCGATGCCCGGCTCGCTCGCCGCACGGCGCCGCTGCAGCATCAGGGCAGCTTGATAGTCGATGAACTCCTGCATGATGAGGCGGCGGTGAGCCGGCGAGCGCCGCGCGTTCCATATCTCGAGATCGGCGCCGGCCGGCGGATAGTGGACGTGTCGTAGCGCCGTTCCGAGATCGATCAGCTTGCCCGAACCGATCAGAGATTGCGGCAGTGAATCGAGAAGCTCATCGACGTCGTCGAGGGCGACGGTGAGCAGGCGGCGCATGACACCCGAGCCCAGCCCTCCAGCGCGCGGGTAGACGGGGACGTGACGTCCGATGTGAAGGGATTCCTGAGCGTCGTCTACCAACGTGTGCACCGGGTTGACCATCTGTAATCCGCCGGAGTGTTGCTGCACGCGGCCATAGAGCTGCACCCTGCTGCCCACCGGGAGAGCATCGGCAAGGTATCCCTGATTGAACCAGACAGCATGGATCGTGCCGCTGGCGTCGGCGGCACGCAGCTCGGCTCGGGAGCGGCGTCCCGGGGGACCGACGCGGCGACATGAGCTCACCACCACATCGACGCAGGCCGCCTCGCCTCCGACGAGGTCGGCAACCGCTACGAAGCGCGAGCGATCTTCGTAACGCTTCGGGAGAAACGTCAACAGGTCGCCCACAGTCAGCAATCCGGCACGGCGCAGCTGTTCAGCGCGACGAGGACCGATCCCCCGAACTGACTGGACTCCCTCAGCTAGCTGCATCCGCCGTGCTCAGCAGACCTCGCACGCGACACACGAGTGCCGACGGCGCAGCGAAGCCTCAGTTCAACCGCACCGATACCAGCTTGGATACGCCGCTGTCCTCCATCGTCACGCCGTACAGCAGGTCGGCGACCTCCATGCTGAGCTTGTTGTGCGTGATCATGATGAACTGCGCCCGGTCCTGGAAGTGGTCTAGCGCCTGGATAAAGCGTCCGACGTTGTTTTCGTCGAGCGCCGCGTCGGCCTCGTCGAGGATGCAGAACGGCGACGGATGGTACTCGAAGATCGCAAACATTAACGACAACGCGATCATCGAGCGCTCCCCGCCCGACATCAGGCGGATGCTCTGTAACGTCTTGCCGGGCGGCTGCGCGACGATCTCGATGCCACTGTTGAGCGGATCATCCGGCCATTCCAGTCGCATGCTGGCGCGGCCGCCGCCGAACAGCTGCCGGAAGATACGGTTGAAGTATCCGTCGATGGCCTCGAACGCTTCGACGAACCGGCCGACGCAGTCCGCGTCGATCTTCTTTATCGCCTCGCGCAGGTTCGTGGTGGCTCCGTGAAGATCGGAGCGCTGGCCGTTCAACTCCTCGAAACGATCCTTCTGTGACTCATAATCTTCGTACGCCACAAGGTTTACCGGGCCCAGTCGATCGATAGCGGCTCGAACCTGCCGGATCTCCTGATCCAGGGCGCGCTCGTCCGGCTTCTCTCCGACCCCATTCGTTTCTTCAGCGTTGACCGCGTCGCGCACCACCGAAGCCAGCAACTCCTCCGGCTCCATATTCAGCCGCTCACGAATCTGTTCGTGCAGGTGCTCCCGCTGGATACGTACTTCGGCGGCATGCACTTCGTTCGCCGAGCGACAGGCTTGGGCTCGCTCGACGGCGCTCCGCTGCGCTCCGACCGCCGATTCCAAGGCCGACAGCTCGAACTCCTCGGTGAGATCACCGCCATCGTCTTCCTGGAGCCGCCCCTCGAGCTCAACGCACAGCTTACTGGCCTCCCCTGCCCGCTGGTCGGCCGCCACGGCACAAGCCTCGGCAGCGGCGTGCCCGCGTGCCCGCTCCCCATCCTGTCGCCGTGCCGCCGCCTTCGCCACTTCGTGCTCCCGGGCCGCGGCGCCCGCCTGTGCACGGGCAGCTCCGAGGGACGCTTCCGCGCGATCTGCCTGCAGGCGCAAGGCCTCGACTTCGGCGGACGGTGCGGCCGCAGCCGCCGGAGTCGCGGTGAGCTCGATGCGGACGCCCGTCCGCGCTCCCTCTGCAATGCGATCGACTGCCTCGTTGCGATAACGGATCTGTGCACCCCGTGCCCAAACCTGGCCCTGCACGTCGACGAAACCGTGACCCGAATTCTTGGCGGCAAGCCGCAGCGCATCGTCCGGAGTGGCCACCAGCCAGATATTGGCCATGAGATCGTCAAGAATCGCCTGGGCGGTGGCGTCCCGTCCGCGCAGCCCTCCCGCCAGAGGCTCGAGATCTGCCTCTGGGGCGGCGCCGACAGGCCGTGCCGTACCCGGAGACCGCAGTCCCGCAGACATGCCGCGGCGCGCCTCTGCAGCTTTCAACCAGACATCGACCTGCTCCGTCGATAGCATCGGTAACCGCAGGCTGTCGCCCAGCGCCAGGGCGACGGCACCGCGCAGCTCCGGCTCGACCTCGATACAGGCCGCCAGGATACTCAACTCCAGCGTGCTATCCGCTGACGCGGCGGTGGCGTCGAGATCGACGACCGGATCCAGACGCTGGCGCGCCTCTTGGAGGAGACGCTCGGCTGACCGTGCAGCTTGATCGGCCTCGCCCGACGCGCTGCGTCGCGCCTCGACGATCGAGGTGGCTTCATCGCATCCGGTCCGCAGAGCCTCGAGCTTGCGCTGCAGCTCCTGCTGGCGCTCTACGACGAAGGCGGCGCGATCACGTTGCCTCGACGCCTCCGACCGAGCGCGCTCGTGCTCCACCTGGGCATGGTAGAGCTTCTGTCGGTATCGCTCGCGCTCCTGTCGCTGCTCGCGCCCCGCCTGGCGGGCGCGCTCCCAGGCCCTTGTCGCGGTCTCCAGCTCGTCACGGGCGACCTGTTCACCCAGGCTCGCCGCCTGCATCGCCGCCGCGGCGATTCGCGTGGCGCTCTCGGCGGCCTGCGACCGCATGCTGAACCAGGTTCGCTCCAGTCCGCGCAGTTGGTCGCGCAGCGCTCGGTAGCGTCGGGCCCGCCCTGCCTGTCGTTTGAGGCTCCGCATCTGCCGAGCGACCTCCTGGCAGATGTCGTCGACCCGCGCCAGGTCCTGAGCCGTCGCCTCGAGCTTCAGATTCGTAGCGTGCCTGCGCTTGCGGTACAGGGATATCCCGGCGGCCTCCTCGATGGGTGCACGGCGCTCCAGCGGACTGGCCGAGAGGATCTGATCGATGCGTCCCTGGCCAATCGTGAAACAAGCACGCGATCCCAGCCCGGTTCCGAGAAGGCGCTCGCGCACGTCGCGCAGCAGGCACTTCTGACCGTTGAGTAGATACTCGCTATCGCCCGAACGGTACAGGCGGCGGGTGATGGACAGCTCGCTCTCGATCTCTTCTGCGTCGTCGGCGCGCGAGGCCCCGGCGCCGTTGCCGCCGCTGGTATCGCTGCCGTGACCGTTGGCGGGGAGGTCGGCGCCGACGGTGAACAGATCGGCCTCGACCTCGCGTCGGGCCGTCAGATGGAGCGTCACCTCCGCCGTGCCGGTAGGCTTGCGGTCAGCACTACCCTGGAAGATCACGTCCTTCATGCGCTGAGCCCGGAGCAGGCTGGTGCTCTGCTCGCCGAGAGCCCACACTATGGCGTCGGATATATTGCTCTTACCGCAGCCGTTGGGGCCGACGACGGCTGTTATCCCCTCGGGGAACAACAGCTCAG
>Ga0315336_1002697_pt1 | contig 26101 bp, 20 predicted proteins | sample ASW5metaG_FD_204512 | JGI IMG/M metagenome (GOLD analysis project Ga0315336, IMG submission 204512) | Ammonia-oxidizing marine archaeal communities from Monterey Bay, California, United States - ASW #5 | ecosystem: Environmental > Aquatic > Marine > Intertidal zone | place: USA: California... | reverse complement strand
AGCGACTGTGGAGGCCTGCAGGACGGCGTCCCACGTCGCGGCCGAAAGTCTGCGTGAGCGATCGTCTGTGCGGGCTATCGTCCGTGTTGGCCGACGCGCGTCACCGGTGGGTGTCAAGCACTTCGATCCGGAAATCGAGCCGGCAGCGTCGCGGGTTCAAAGCAGTGGAAGTAGCAAACATGACGACCGCGCAGTCCGGCTCTCCTGGTCCGCAAAACCGCCTGGCTCAAGAAACCAGCCCCTACCTGCTGCAGCACGCTGGTAACCCGGTGGACTGGCATCCCTGGGACTCCGCCGCCATGTCCGCGGCACGGGATCGAGACTGCCCGGTGTTTCTTTCGGTGGGCTATTCGGCCTGCCACTGGTGCCACGTGATGGAGCGTGAGAGTTTCGAGGACGCGGCGATTGCGGAGTTCATGAACGCGCATTTCGTGAACATCAAGGTGGATCGTGAGGAGCGTCCGGATCTGGATCAGATTTACATGCAAGCGGTCGTTGTTCAGACCGGCGCCGGTGGCTGGCCGATGTCGGTGTTCCTGACTCCGGATCTGCAACCGTTCTACGGCGGCACCTATTGGCCACCTCGAGCGCGACGGGGCCGGACCGGATTCGAGGACATTCTCCGGAATGTCGCCGCTGCCTGGCGGGAGCGCCGCAGGGACGTCATGCAGGGAGCAGACGAGTTGACGCGTGCGGTCGTGCGTTTCAGTCGGCCGCGGGAATCGACGCACGAGCTGAATGCGTCCTTGATCGCGCAGGCAGCTGACACGCTGCTGGATGGTCTGGACAACACCAACGGTGGATTCGGGCGACCACCCAAATTCCCGCAGCCGATGGGGCTGCGGCTCTTGCTCCGGAGCGGGCTGCGATTCAGCCGCGCGGATCACACCGCGGCGGCCGAACTCACATTGGACCACATGGCAGCCGGTGGAGTCTACGACCAACTGGGCGGTGGTTTTCACCGCTACTCGACAGACGCTGTCTGGCTGGTGCCTCACTTCGAGAAGATGCTGTACGACAACGCTCTGTTGGCCACAACCTACCTGGAGGGTTTCCAGGCCATTGGTAAACGGGAATATCGCCGAGTCGTGGTGGAGACTCTGGACTATGTGCTGCGGGAAATGACGCAAGCCGAGGGCGGTTTCTACAGCAGTCAAGACGCCGACAGCGAGGGTGAAGAAGGGCGGTTCTTTGTGTGGGACAAACAGGAGCTGCAGGCGTTACTCGGCGCGGGCGATGCGGACCTGTTCAGCCACTGCTTCGGTGTTACCGACTCCGGTAACTGGGACGGGCGCAATATCCTGTACCGTCCTCGGGCATTGGAGCAGTGTGCCATGGAACTCTCGATTTCGAGCGACTCCCTGGAACAGATCGTACGGAATTGCCGACAGCGGTTGTTTGCTTTTCGTCAGCAGCGCCAGGCTCCACAAACTGACGAAAAGGTGCTGGTGTCCTGGAATGGTCTGATGGTTTCGGCTCTGGCCCAAGCCGGCAGTGTGTTGAATGAGTCCCGCTACTTGCGGGCAGCCCAGCGGGCCTGTGATTTCATTTTGACAAACATGCGCGACAGCGACGGCCGCCTGTGGCATTGCTACAAGGATGGCCGCGCGCGATTCTCTGCCTGCCTGGATGATTATGGCTGTCTGATCGACGGACTGTGTGAGGTCTTTCAGGCGACGCATCAGGTACACTACCTGGAATCCGCCATTGCGTTGGCCGACACGATGCTCACCGCATTCGCCGATCGCCGATGCGGTGGATTCTATTTCGTGGCGCATGACCACGAACGGTTGATTGCGCGAACCAAAGACTGTCAGGATTCCGCCACGCCATCGGGAAATGGCATGGCCTCGACATCATTATTGAAATTGGGACAGTTGTGCGGACGGACCGACTTCCGCGAGATTGCGACGGAGACCTTGACGTGCGTCTCGGGCCACATGGACCACGTGCCAACCGCCGCCGGACAATCCCTACTGGCACTCGATTATTTCCTGGGACCAACACCAGAATTCGTGGTCATCGATGGGCCAAATCCGGAAATGGGTGACCAGTTCGTGGGAGAGATCCACCGGCGATTTGTACCCAACAAAGCGATCCTGCGGCCGGCACATGACATCGACCAACACGAGACACTTTGCTCGCTCACGAACCTGCTGGACGGTAAATCGCTCGATCAACGCAGCTGCACTATCCATGTCTGCGGATCAGGACGCTGCCGCACTCCCACCACGCAACTGGCAGCCTTGCGGCACTGGCTGGACGGTTCGCGCCAGCTATAAGTGGTCACACGCAACCGGGGGTGCGGACGTCGGAGTTGCCAACACGGCCTGGGACTGCCGTGTCACGGGGCCAGCGAGTCGCGCCGCGATCCATGCGGTCGGTGGATTTGAAAATCAGGGCAATTTGCCGAAGATCATGCGACCTGCGCTGCTTTGCAACACACTGGTCACGACGACATCGACCAGTTCTCCCACCATCTGGTTGGCCTGTTCGCACACGACCATGGTCCCGTCATCCAGATAGCCGACTCCCTGTCCGGACGACTCCCCTTCCTTGAGAATCTTGATCCGCAATCGCTCTCCGGGAACGTACCTGGGTTTCAACGAATTGGCGACGTCGTTGAGATTGATCACCAGGATGCCCTGCACACTGGCGACCTTGTTCAAGTTATAGTCGTTCGTCAGGACAATTCCGCCGATGTCTTTGGCCAGCGCGACGATCCGCTGATCGACCTTCAGATTCGAGTCATCGGGCTTGTCCTCGCGAACCGTGACATCCGCCAACGGATTATTCTGCAATCTGTCGAGCACTTCGAGTCCGCGACGTCCACGTGTCCTGCGCACCTTGTCGTTGCTGTCGGCGACATCCTGAATCTCGAGGATCACGAACTCGGGAACAATCAGCTGCGACACGATGACGTTAGTATCGATCACGTCGGCGATTCGACCGTCAATCAGCGAGCTGCTGTCGACCACCAACGGCCGGGGGCCCTTCAACTCACGCGAGAATTCAACGTAGGGGATCACAAATCGAAAGTCATGTTTGGTTTGTAACAGCAGAGAAATACAGATGTAGGGAAATACGAGGGTCGAGATCAATACGACACAGGTTTTGATTCCGGAGTCTTGAGGAAAGATCAAGTTCACTCCCTGAATCAAGATGAATGCCAGCAGCACCCCGACCAACAATCCGAAGTACACAGCCGAAATCACCTCAATCTGTTTCTTGCGAATCAGCAGGTCCAACACCACAAACGACTGCGTGATGAGCATCATCAGGAAAGACGATAGAAACGCGTGCTGCTGCAGAACCTCTGGCATCGGATTCTCATCGCTCCACGAATCCGGTGAAACGATGGCCACGATCGCCCCACCGCACGCAAACAGAAACACGACGCGTAGGATTGTGAGATTCATAGGTCGCCAGACGATGAAGTCGTTAGTTTGCCAAAATTGGGCCGTCGCGCAAGGCCGTCCCATACACAGTCATGACGCCGGCGGTCATCGGCGTGACCAGAATCGATCGAGGCCAGACCCGTGATGAGGGGCCACGACACAAATAAAGACCCGGTACCGTTTGAGGCCGGAATTCAATCCGTTGCCATGACCCGGCACTTCGCGTCCGCGCCACGTTCGACACAACCTTACCGAAACATTTCGAAAACCCAAATGGTCCACACGTCAATTCACTCACATGGCCGACCAGACGACCGGCGGACCGGATGAATTCAGGCAACGGTTTGGGTGAACACGCGTGGGGAACTCGCATCCTGATTGACTCTCCGTCGTCAAGCATGGTCGGCATCATAGGTGACTGGAACCGTAGATTCCAGCCTGTCCACGTTTCTCGTCATGTGACTGCCCTGTCTTGCGATCAGCGCTTCAATCGAGACAATAGGATTGCGGACATGCTGGGATCTGAACCGTTTTCTGTCCGTCTCCGATCGTTTTTCATAGCCAACGAGAATCGCCGGCGCAGGCCCAACCGGCGAAAGCAGCCAATCGTTCTGTGACGGCATGGGGCGCATTTGAAACTGAGGATTGTATGATGACATTTTCCGCCGGAGTGAGCCCGGACCAAATCCTGCCAAGACCAGGTCAGCGACCCGCTCCAACCTGGCTTCTACGAGCCGGACTGTGCTGGTTGCTCGTGGCGGTCGCATCGCACGTTCAAGCCGCTCCTGCGGATCGCATCGATCCGCAGGGTGTCTCTGGAGCGCTGGTTGTGGCCGGTGGCGGAAAGCTGCCGGACGCGATCCGGAAACGGTTTGTCGAACTGGCTGGAGGTGAACAGGCACACCTGGTCGTGATCCCGACGGCCAGCGCGCGTGCCGACGCGTCTCGGACTGACACGTCCCGCGCACAAGCGATCTTGGAACCGTGGCGTGATTTGAAGACCGCGTCTTTGACCCTGCTTCACTCTGCGACGCGGGCGGAGGCAAACGACTCGAAATTCTTGGAGCCTGTGCGGCGGGCGACGGGGATCTGGTTTACAGGTGGTCGGCAATCGCGTCTGTCCGATCGCTATCTGAGCACGCGCGCGGCAACAGAGTTCCAAGCTGTGCTGGATCGCGGCGGTGTCGTGGGCGGCACCTCGGCTGGGGCCGCCATCATGTCTCGAGTGATGATTGCCAGCGGCAATCCGGTCCCGGTGATTTCGGCTGGACTGGGTCTGCTCCCAGGAACAATCATCGATCAGCACTTTCTGAAACGCAAACGCCAAACCCGACTGGAATCCGCATTGCGAAAGCACCCCGGCCTGGTCGGTCTGGGAATTGACGAAGGCACCGCGCTGGTGGTCCGCGGCCGCGCGATCGAGGTTCTGGGTGCATCGACCGTCACGGTGATGCTGGCCGCGGGAGCACAACGCCAGGCCGCGCAACTGCAGTTGCGCGGCGGTGACCGTCACGATCTGACGGCACTCAGGCGCGCCGCTCGCAACCGGGTGTTACCCATCTTTCCACCAGTGAAACCACCGCCTTCCGAGGTTGCTACCGGTGCGCTGGTGATCGTGGGTGGGGGCGGTCTTCCCGGTGAAATCGTCAAACGCTTCATCGCGTTGGCCGGAGGCCCCGAGTCGTTGATCGTTGTGCTGCCGACGGCAATTCCCGACAAACTGGCCCGAACACGCAAACCACCGGAATTCCTGACGAAGGCCGGCGCGCAAAACGTCCGCGTCCTGCCGCATCGCAGATTGCAGGAAGTGGAATCCAAGGAATTCCTGGAAACGCTTGCGCGGGCCGGTGGAGTCTGGTTTGGGGGTGGCCGGCAATGGAGGTTCGTCGATGCCTACAGTGACACCCGGGCCGAATCCGCCTTGAAAGATGTGCTGCGACGCGGGGGGGTGATCGGCGGCAGCTCGGCTGGAGCGTCGATCCAGGCCAGTTTTTTGGCGCGCGGCAATCCACTGGGCAATCGCGACATCATCGCCAGAGGCTACGAACGCGGTCTGGGATTCCTGCCGGGCACAGCCATCGACCAGCACTTTTCCCAGCGCAAACGCCTGGCGGACATGAGTTTTCTGGTTGAACGCCATCCACAACTGCTGGGCATCGGCATCGATGAAGCCACCGCTGTGATCGTTCGCGGCCAGATTGCCAGCGTGATGGGTCAAAACCGAGTATACTTCTATAACCGTCAAGGGAAACCGGCCGCTGACGGCATGTACTACGAGTTCCTGACTTCGGGCGACCAATATGATCTGAAGAATCGACGTGTGCTGCCCCCGTAACGAAGCGACCAACGCTTGATCTGATGGAGGAACTCAACCGTGATCGAAAAATCCCACCGCATCTCGACCGGCGGCACGGGAATTCTGCGCACGGGATTGCGATATGGCTTGGTTGCCGCGGGGCTGGGATTTTGGAGCATCGCGCTGAGCGGCACACACGTGGCCAATGCAGTCCCATCCGACAGTCCGGTGAACCGCGCGGTGTCTGCTGCAGCCAAAGACTCGGACTCCAAGCCCAAGGGTCAGCCGAAACCCGCCGATTGGCCGTCGTTCCGCAACGGCAATCAACAAACCGGATTGGCAACCAGTGCGTTGCCTGAGAACCTGGAACTGCTCTGGAAAATCAACTCGCAAGATGGATTTGTAGCGGCCGTCGCCATTGTCGGTGACCGGGTATACGCCGGCACGCTCAGTGGCGATCTGTTATGCCTTGATCTCGCCTCGGGGAAAACGATCTGGAAATACCGATCGATCGACAACCCCGATCCCAAGGAATTCGCTCCGGGGTTGAAAGCGGCCCCTCGAGTCACGCATTCCATGGTCTTCGTCGGCGACGAGGACGGGGTATTCCACGCGGTGGATCGCCTGACGGGCAAACGCAAATGGAAGTTGCAGACCGACGCCGAAATCGCCGGCTGTGCCGCCGTGGTCGGGAATCACGTAATTATCGGATCGCACGACAGTTTTCTGTATTGCCTGGACCATGACAGCGGAAGCGTGGTCTGGAAATTTCAGACCGACGACCGCATCAACTGTTCACCGGCCATTGCGGGCAAGTTCACATTCGTCGCGGGTTGTGACGAGCATTTGCGGGTGATCAACATCGAAACCGGCAAACAGCGCAGCGACATCCCTCTGGATACCTACCTGATCGCATCACCGGCGGTGTCGGGCAACATGTTGTATGTGGGCACCTACGCCGCCGAGGTCGTGGCAATCAATTGGAAAGACGAGGAAATCGAGTGGAAATACAAGGATCCGAAACGCGAGTTTCCATACCATTCCTCGGCCGCGATCAATGAGGAACTTGTCATCGTCGGAGGCCAGGACAAGCAACTGCACTGCATGCGGCGCGCGACCGGACAGCGTGTGTGGGCCTTTCCTACGCGCGCCCAAGTGAACAGTTCTCCCGTCATCGTCGGTAAACGGGTATTTTTCGGTTCGAACGACGGCAACCTCTACGGACTGAGAATTTCCGACGGCAAGCTGTCGTGGAAGTACAATGTGGGCAAGGACATTTCGGCATCGCCAGCCGTCGGCCAAGGGCGGCTGCTGATTGGAGCGGAGGGACAAAACGGCGGGTTATACTGTTTTGGAGCGAAGTGACCTGAGGTCCGTCGTGCGCAGAAGCTCCGGCACGCGCCACGAAACTGACCGCGCTGATCCCCAACCCGCATCGATATCGGCTTTCCCAGCCTCACTCAATTGTGGTTTAATAACGTGTTCGAGACAATCGGCCAGCGTGGCCAATTCACTCGACCGGCACACGACGTTCTCGACCGTCAACCGGACGCCCGACGACGACCACAAGATATGGGATTCGCATGGTCACGGAAACAACCAATACAACCGAGGTGGGAAGTTACTTCGTTTCGAACTACCCGCCGTTCTCGCTGTGGAAGTCCGAGTCTGTACCAACCGCCCTCGAACGCTTCCAGCAGCCGCCGTGCGATCCCGATCAGCCGCTGGGCCTCTACGTTCACATTCCGTTCTGCCGCAAACGCTGCCGATTCTGTTACTTTCGCGTGTACACCAGCCAGAACGCAAACGCGATTGAGGAATACGTTCAGGCGTTGATTCGCGAAACGGAACTCGTCAGTCGCATGCAGGGCATTGGCGGTCGCGCATTGAAATTCGTGTATTTCGGCGGAGGCACTCCGTCTCATCTGAGCTCGCGTCAATTGCTGGCATTGCGGGACCGCATGAGTCGGTTCATTTCCTGGGACGATGCCGAAGAGGTTACGTTCGAATGCGAGCCGGGCACGCTGAGCGAACAGAAGGTGAAGACCCTGAAGGACATCGGAGTGACACGCGTCTCGCTGGGCGTGCAGAACTTCGACGACCAGATTCTGGAAGACAATGGACGCGCGCATCTTTCGCCAGAAATCGCCACGGCATACGACTGGATCCAAGATACGGGATTCGCGCAGGTCAACATCGATCTGATCGCCGGCATGGTTGGAGAAACGGATGAGAACTGGGAGCGTTGCCTTGACCGAGCCCTGGCCATGCAGCCGGACAACATCACGGTTTACCAGATGGAATTACCGCACAACACAATCATTTCTCAAGAAATGAAGGACTCGGGAACCACGGCTCCGGTCGCCACCTGGGCAACGAAACGGGCATGGGTCAGCCGTGCCATGGACCGACTGCTGGAGTCCGGATATCACATATCGAGTGGAAACGAGTTGGTGCGCGACCCCACGACGGACCGCTTCATCTATCGGGACTCCGTGTGGCGCGGCTGCGACCTGCTGGCAACTGGCGTCTCGTCCTTCGGGCACTTTCAGGGGATGCACTACCAGAACTTGGACAACATCGAATCCTATATCAGCACATTGCAGGCCGATCGATTACCGATCAATCGGGCGATGCAGCCAACCGCCCGTCAATTGCTGATTCGCGAACTGGTCTTGTTGCTGAAAGAGGGCCGACTGGATACGGCGCGGTTGAGCGAAAAGCACGGAGTCGATGTGTTGCGGGAGTTTTCCGAGCCGTTTCGCAACCAGCAAGCCGCGGGATACCTCGAATTGGAATCGACGGACGTACGACTCACGCGCAAAGGTCTGCTGCAAGTCGACAGTCTGTTGCCCGAGTATTTTGAGGCAGAACATCGACAGGTCCGCTACACGTAAGCGCCGCGACCTGATCCACCTTGTTTCGATTGAGTGACGTTCCGTGAATCCGCACGACGAGCTGAATTCTCTGATCTCCATGTTCGATGACGCCGATCAACTGATTGACTCAGCCGAACACATTCCTTCGTCGGAGACTCCCGAGCCATTCAAGCAACTGCTGGTTCACGACCACCACATGACCGTCACGATGGAGTCATTCCACGGAGATCAAGTCTGTGTGGAAATCCTGGAGAGCCGTCAAGCCGGCGACTCGTACGCCAGGCAGATCGTGCTCAGATTGCTGGAAACCAATCGCATTGTCCAGTTCGGGATTGTGCGTTTCAATCTCGAGTATGTGACTCCCACAGTCCGCCAGGAGATCCTGGCTGGACAGGTGCCTCTCGGCCGCGTGCTGATCAACCACAACGTGCTGAGACACATTGACCTGGGCGCCGTGATGCGAATCGTCGCCGGCGACAACCTGGCTCGGGCACTGCAAACACCGGTGGGAACCGTGACCTACGGCCGGCTGGCGACAATTTTCTGCAATCGGGCTCCAGCGGTGGATCTACTGGAAATCGCATCGCCGGTATCTGAAGAACTCACAACGCAGCGGGATTCCCCGGAACTGCGCCGTGAACGTAGCTGACTCGAGGATGCGCCACGATGATCGACACGTCAACCACGAGGCAACCGGCTGATCAACCGGCGGTCGCCGACGCATACGACGTGATTGTCGTGGGTGGTGGACCAGCCGGTTCGACGACGGCCGCCTTGATCGCTCAAGCCGGGTTCGATGTCCTGGTCCTGGAACGAGCGTCGAGTCCTCGATTCCATGTGGGCGAGTCGTTGATTCCGGAGACCTACCACACCCTGAAGCGTTTGGGGCTGATCGAACAACTCAAACAGAGTGCCTATCCCAAGAAGTTCAGCGTGCAGTTTGTCGGCGAATCGGGTAAGGAATCGCGACCGTTCTATTTTGACGAATACAATCCGCACGAGAGTTCGCAAACATGGCAGGTCGAGCGAGGACCTTTCGACAAGATGCTTTTGGACACGGCTTCAGCCAATGGAGCCATTGTTCGGACGGACGCTCGTGTGACCGACGTGGATTTCGACAACGGTCGCGCCGTGGGCGTGCGATCTCGATTCTCGACGGACGACACCATCGGCGAACGTCGCATCGCCAGCCGGGTCGTGGTTGATGCCACGGGCCAAAGCGCTTTTCTGGCCAGTCGACTGGGACTGAAACAGCGGGACCCTTTGCTGCACAAGGCGTCGATCTGGAGCTACTATCGGGGCGCTCTCCGCGATACGGGGCGCGACGAAGGCGCCACCATCATCCTGTCCACTCCGGGCAAGAAGTCCTGGTTCTGGTACATACCCTTGCCCGACGACGTCATCAGTGTTGGATGTACCGCGGACATGCAGTACCTGTTTGGATCCGATCGCGGTTCCGCCTCGGATATCTTCGAACAGGAACTCGGCCGTTGCTCGGCGTTGCAGCGGCGGTTGACGCAAGCGGAGCGGCTTACGGATTTTTTGACCACGCGTGACTTTTCCTACCGCGCGCGGCAAGGCGCTGGAGACGGCTGGGTCTTGGTTGGCGATGCGTTTGGGTTTGTGGACCCCGTGTATTCCTCGGGTGTGTTTCTGGCCCTGAAGTCCGGAGAGCTGGCGGCTGACGCCATCGTCCCAGCTTTGAAGAAAGACGACTGCTCGGCCAACGCGCTGGGTGGCTGGCAAGCGGACTACGTTCAGGGCATGGACATGTTCAAACGACTGGTGTACGCGTTTTATACCCCCGAATTCAGCTTCGGCGGGTTCCTGAAGGACCATCCGCAATACCAGGAACACCTGACCGACCTGCTTGTGGGCAAGGTCTTCCGGCCGGGTGTGGGTGACATCTTCACGGCCATGGGCGACATTCTGCCGCCCGGCGAGTCGGTCGAGTGTCTCACGAAGGGCCGAACTCATCTGTGAGCACTGACTCGGGGCCGGCGGTCGCCCCGCGCGACACCGCTCGACTCCAGATCCTGATCGGATGAGGACCGACTGCACGCGTGGTGCGGAAGGGCGCGGTTATCTGGATATGACGCAAGAGTCTGAAATGTCGGGCTCAGCAGGGTCGGTGTTGAGATTTCACGACATCAGACGGCCGACATATTCGAGGATCCAAATGAGATTGAACTATGTTCTCTTGTACATTGCCACGTCCGATTGATGCAGGCAATCCGCCGACATAGCCGACTTGGCTTCGGTCCGATCCACGATTTCCCGACGCGGGAGGCTCCGTGACAAAGTTCCTGACAATTCACTGCCAACAACAAGCCCAGCGGAAGACCAACCTTCAACCGGTCAGGGAACGACCCCAGGTTAGCGCCACAACGCTGGAGATACCACTGCGGGGACAGGAAACACTGAGGTATCTGAATGCGGTTTTCGACAAAGTCGATCACCGGGTAACGGAAACCTCGATGCGCCAGCCGATAGATGTTTCGTGTTGACAGGCAGAGGCACCTGAGCATGCGTCCCCGAGTTCTAGTCATCGACGACGACGCGACTTTTCGGAGTCTGATTGTTTCGATTCTGCGCAGTGACTTCATTGTCTCGGTCGCGGCCGACGGCTATGAAGGATTCTGCAAAGCGCGCGAGCACACGCCGGACGTGGCCGTGATCGATGTGCAAATGCCGCACTGGGACGGAATTGAAACGCTCAAGGCGTTCCGATCGCACGCTGCACTGGAACAGGTGAAAATCATCATGATGACCGGCGATGCCAGTAAGGAAACGGTCATCACTTCGGTTCGCTGCGGAGCGAATGACTACATGATCAAAAGCAATTTCAATAAGAGAGACATTGTGCAGAAGATCAAGCGACTTATCTCCTCACCCAAGGACACTCCCAACACACATCGGCACCTCAACCGGCAGCACGAACTTCAGGTCACGAACCCCGTTCCCGATCGATACCCAGCGTCCACACCACAGCAGCCCGACAGCGAAACCGTAGCCTGGACAGAGCCGTTGTTCGAGATCCCAGACGACGACGATCGCCTGCAACAAATTCTCGACGGATGGGAATAGAAGTTCACCGAGAGTCACGTATCTGTGCTCTGGCCAGCCACATCATGCTGGACGGTTCCACCGCCGCTGAGCGGACTCCTCAGCGTCCCTGCCAAAGCGTCCCGCTCAGCGTTGACCAGCGGGATTCGCTGGTTGAGCAGATCGGACGCGATTGAATTCGACTTGGGCGACTTTCGGATTCCCGTGATGCTGCATAGAATCAGGGCTGACGAGCCACACACGGATGTTTTCAACGAAAGTCCCAGCTTATGCCGCGGAAGTATCTGAACCAGTGCCGTGACGGAGACGCGGTGGACGAAGTCTTCTTAATGGCGGATAAGCAGTTGCGTGCCAACCGCAACGCGGATCTGTACCTGCTGGCAACGCTCCGCGACAAAACGGGCACACTCAACGGCTTGATGTGGAACGTCACGGAAGAAGCGGTTGCCGATGTCAATTCAGGTGAATTCGTCCGTGTCCGTGGCAAGGTGCAAATGTACCAAGGTGGCCTGCAGATGATCATGACCGGTATCCGTGCCGCGTCCCCAGACGGCCTGGATCTGCAGGACTTCCACCCGGAAACCGACGTCCAGGTCGACCAACTCCTGACGCAGTTGCGTTCCATCCTGGAATCCATCGACGATCGCTGGCTGAAGCGTCTGATGGACTGTTTTCTGAATGATGAATCACTGATGGGAGACTTCTCCAGGGCTCCGGCGGGAATCAAAGCTCACCACGCCTATCACGGTGGCCTGCTGGAACATGTGGTCAACATGCTCCGCGCTGCAGATCGGATCGTGGACCTGTATCCTTCGATCGACCGAGGTTTGTTGCTGGCCGGAATCCTGCTGCATGACCTGGGAAAAATCCGTGAAATGTCCTACGACACATCGTTCGTGTACACGCATGAAGGCCAACTGCTGGGACATATGCTGATCGCCATTGAAATCCTCAATGAGAAAATCCAACAAGTGGTCGCAGCGGAACAGGAGCCGTTTCCGGAAGAAACGATCTGGCGGTTGAAACACATGATCCTCAGCCACCACGGCGAATACCAATTCGGCAGTCCCAAATTGCCAATGACGCCCGAAGCCATCGCTCTGCACCACCTGGACAACCTGGACGCCAAGGTCCATGAATTCTCGAAGTTGATCAACGATGACCCCAGTGCGCAGGCCCAGTGGACGCCCTACCAACCGCGACTGGAGCGCAAGTTGTTCAAAGGGATCAAGTCCTAGAATCCGATGTGGATTTGATGCCAGACGTCAAACAGCGCATTCTCAAATTCGTTTCGCGAGCTTCATATCGGCCGCTCCAAGAGCGGCAACTTGCGCGACGCCTGGGTGTGCAAGCCGCTGACCGGGACGCATTCAGCCAGGCCATTCGCGAGTTACGACAATCGGGACGGATGTCAATCGGACACCGCGGCCAATTGCGGTGTCATGCACCCCGCAACACGATCACGGGGATCGTCCGCCGCGTGTCCAATGGATGCGGTTTCGTACAACAGCCTCCCCAGGCTGACGACCCGAGTCCACAGGACATTTTCATTGCCGAGGAGCAGATGTCCCATGCATTTGACGGGGACACGGTGGTGATTGAGGTGTTACGTCGTCGCCGCGGCGGTGGGCAGCGATGCGGACGAGTTCTGGATGTCCTCGAACGAGCCAGCACCACCTTTGTGGGGACGTTTCTGGAATCCGCCGGCCTGGGATTTGTGCAAATCGACGGCCGCAAGTGGTCAGCCCCGGTTTCGGTGGGCGATGCGACGGCCACCGGGGTGCAAACGTCCGACAAAGTGGTTGTCGAAATCCTGCGATTCCCAAGTGTGGATTCCCAGGCCGAAGGCGTGATCCAGGAGGTCCTCGGACGCCCAGGTGACGCAGGCATCGACCTGCAGGTCGTCATCCATGAATTCGGCTTGCCCCACGAATTCTCAGACGAAGTGCTCCGCGAAGCGCGATCTCAGGCCGACGCCTTCGATCCGGAAGACCGCGCGGATCGTATCGACCTGACCCGTGAATGCTGCATCACCATCGATCCAGCCGACGCTCGGGATTTCGACGATGCGATCTCACTGTCCCGTTCCGACAACGGCCATTGGCATCTGGGAGTCCACATCGCCGACGTTGCTCATTTCGTACCGGAAGGTGGGCCGCTGGATCGTGAGGCATTGCGACGCGGCACGAGCGTGTACCTGCCGCGCTGCGTGCTGCCGATGCTGCCGGAATTGATCTCCAATGGACTGGCGAGCCTGCAACAGGGCAAACCGCGATTTACCAAGAGCGTCATGATCGAAATGACGCCCGACGGAGTCGTTGTCGACACACAGTTCGCCAACACGGTGATCCAAGTCACCCAACGACTTTCCTACGAACAGGTCATGCCTCTGATCAACGGAACTCCACCGACAGCGAACCCCAGTGACGCGACAGTCCACGACCTACTGAAGCGGATGCATGAACTCGCCAGCACCCTCTACCAGCGGCGTGTGGCGCGCGGAGGTCTGGAACTGCACATTCCCGAAGTCCAATTGGAATTCGACCAACACGGTGCTGTCACAGGTGCGACCCAGCGGGTCCACGATCAAAGCCACCAGATCGTTGAAGAGTTCATGCTGGCGGCCAACATGGCTGTGGCACGCAGGCTGCAAGACATGGAACTGACATTTCTGAGGCGCGTGCATGCGAATCCGACGCGGGCCAAGATGAAGGCCTTCGCCGACTTCTGCCGTTCCCTGGATTTGAACCTCAAACGATTCCAGAGTCGTGGTGCTCTGCAAAAACTGTTGAAGCAGGTGGCCAATACGCCTGCCGAACGCGCCGTCAATTATGCCCTACTGCGCAGTTTTCAGCAGGCCGAGTATTCATCCGCCGAGGACGGACACTACGCGTTGGCGTTGGAGAACTACTGCCATTTCACCAGCCCGATTCGCCGTTATCCCGACTTGACGATCCATCGTCTGTTGGACCGCATCATCCGTGGCAATTCCGTGAAAGCTGAGCGTCGATCTCGACTGCTGCAACTGGGGAGCCAGTGTTCGTTGACCGAACGCCGTGCGGAGCGTGCCGAACGCGAGCTGATTCGGATCCGCGTCTTGCAGTTCATGCGGACGATGATCGGTGAGGAAATCGATGTATTCCTCACGGGAGTCGAGAGGTTTGGCGTGTTCTGTCAGGGACTGACCACACCCGCCGAAGGCCTGCTGCCTCGGGATTCTCTGAACGATGATCACTACGACCTCGACGAACGAACCCTGTCTTACACGGGTCGTGCCCGCGGCCGCGTGTTGCAACTGGGAGGGCTACTGCAGGTGGTGGTCAAAGCGGTGGACGTGGAACGGCGTACATTGGAGTTCGCGCTGCCGGTGTCGGGTGCACCCGGCACATCAAACGACCGGATCGATGGCGATCAACAAGCGGATGAGCGGCATCGGCCGAGCCATTCACAACGTAGCAAACGCCACAAGTCTCGGCGTCACACAAAGAAACGCCGCTCTGGCTGATTGTGACTCGCTCCACCAATTCCGCCGGCCGGGCGGCGTTTGCAATCCGGTCTTGCGTTAAATGGCCATCCGGCATAATTTCCCACCCACGTCTCCGGCGAAATCTGCTTTCAAGCCCTCCTTGAACTCCACCTCATGCCAGCCGGCGACCCATCCTGTCATACATCCGATCCATTTGTGAATCCGGGACACACGCATGTGGTGCGCTCACTGCCAGGCCGACGTGGCGGCGGAAGTTACAGCCAACCGGCACCGCATTCTGTGTGCATCGTGTGGCAGTGATCTGGCGAACTCCGGCAATCGATCCGCGATACCGCAGACGGATCAAGCCCAGCAGATTCTGGACCGCTGGTCCCACCGAGAGATGCCAGTGCCATCGAGCCCAGGGGTGAGCGTTTCGTCTGTGGCCGACCCGTCGCGACAAATGGCATCGGCCAACAGCGAAACCGTCAACAGCGCAACCGTCAACAGCGCAACCGTCGGCAGTGAAATCATCGGCAGTGAAATCATCGGCAGTGAAACGACTCCCAACACGGTGGCGATCGGTCAACCGGCGATCGGCGCAGCGGCCGCGCAACCGGGCGCAGCGGCCGCGCAACCGGGCGCAGCGGCCGCGCAACCGGGCGCAGCGGCTTTCGATTTGGCGGCGGACAGTGCCACGGCGGATTCGAATCCGGCGATCGACGACACGCCCCCCGCCGACCTGCAGCGTGGGGACATGCTACCGGAGCCGCCGACGTCAGGATTCCCCGAGGATACCCTGTTCCGAGTGGATGAGCCTCATACTCATAGGCGCCAGGCAGCGGACCAGAATCCACCACAGGCCGTCAACGATCCGCCGCGCCATGCGTGGCCGGTGGAACAATCCGTCAACCCGACGGTGCTTGCGCCGCAGATGCCCCAGGCCAGGGAGCCTGTCCCGGCGGAACCACAACCGCTGTTTACCGTGAGCGGATTCGATGCGCAGTTGGAAATCAGTCGCCGTCAACAACGACAAGCCAAGTGGGTCGTGTCCACCGCTCAGTTTCTGGCCTATTGTGGCATCGGCGGTCTGACGGTGGGCACCGCCTGTGTCATCTGGGGTTATTTCGGTGGCGTCACGAATTACCTCCCCATGGGATGGCTGGTACTGTCATTCGGTCAGATGCTGTTATTCCTGGGCATGGTGACGATGGTCTCCTGTTCGGTTGAACAAACCAGCACGGACATAACACGGCAGTTGGCGGAAATCCAGAAACAGCTCGCCAGAATGCCGTTGCCACCCTTGCACACGCAAGCACCGGTACAAACTCCGCGCAGCGCGCCGCTCGATCCGGCAGTGCAAGCCGGGGACAGGCAGCCGTCCGGCACTTAGTTCGCGATAAACGCGAAGTAATAGAATGCCAGGCCGGTTACGGACGTGAGCATCATGTCCAGTGTGGACAGCCATCCGAGGGTCTTGTGCAATCGGCTGTGCCCGGCGGGCTGCGGCGGATGTGGAAACCGCTTCAACGCCAGCAGCAATGTCAAACTCCACAAGACGCAGGTGGACACCGCAAAAATCAAGTGCACGTACAGCACGCGGCGCACAAAAGTCAACGCGGCGGGTTCCAGCGGTGGTTGCCGCCGCGCGATGAGATTCTCCCAGCCCTGATGGACAAATCGCATGTCGATTTCAAAGGCCGTCACGGCGCAGAACAGAACCAGCCCCAACACGATCTGTAACCGACGATGCAGTACGTAGTTGCGGTGAACCTTAACCTGGTACAGGCTGAATCCGATGGTGGGCACGATCAACAGCAGCGCGCAGACGATTACGTCCAGCATCAACGATGCCTGGTGACCGAGAAAACCGTAAGACATGGGAATCGACCTGGCCAATCTCGAGTCGTTCGTCGCGCAGCGTCCATCGCCTCAGCCACGCCGGCACCGCTTACATCGCCGTTATACAAGAGTCGTTTGAAGCTGTCACGCGCGCACAGGAGCCGTGTGGAAAAACCGAGACAGTCCGGGTGGGATCGGCTTCACTTGCGATTCGCCGTGCCGGGCTGACCGGCCTGCGCGACCGTTTTGTCGAACAGAGTCAGGGTCACGGGTGTCCCTTTTTTCAGCTCCGAACCCGCGGCCGGTTTTTGTCTGGCCACAACATAAACCTGCTGGGGCGCGCGGGCCGCCTGGCCCTTGACAAACCGCGACTTGAGCCCTTTCCGCTTCAGGATTTGGTCTGCCTGTTTGAAGTGCAAACCGACCAGAGAGGGCACGATCGCAGCCTGGGGATTGGCGGGCTGGCGTTGCCTGGCGAGTTGCGGTTTTTCAGCCGATTTCGTGGTGATGCTGTAATCCCGCAGGTTGGGGTTGTACCAATCCCGGCCCAGGATTTTCAAGAACGGGATCTGCCGCTTATTGAGTGCCAGGTTGCTGAACAGATACACGGTTTCGGCGTTGCCGGTGGGATCGATCAATTGCACAGCGCGGGGCAGAAAGTTGGATCGTCTCAGGATGATCTTCGCCTGTTTCCAGTTTGCGGCATCCTGTTTCCAGTTGGGTTGTGCCTCGAGCCAGACCTCTTCTTTGTTCAAAGCCAGCACTTTCAGACGGTAGCGCTGCACGGCTTCTGCAGCCGGCATCCCAAACAAGAACGGCAGTGGTCCATGCATGATGTTGACGCCGCGGCCGGCTTCGGGAATCGTAAATACGTCGGCGGTTTTCTCGCGATCGTTGATCTGCAGGATGCGTTTACCATCGCAAATCCACTTCTCCGGACGGTCGGTTCTCAGTTGAAACGGCTTGCCGTTCTTGTCTTTGCGCTGTCCCTGCTTGCCTTTGTCGATTTCGACTTCCTCGATGTCGATCCGCCCTTTATCCGGTTTCTCGTAGTAGAATCGGCCCTCGGCGTGCTTTTCCACATGGAACACCAGGTCGTAGACAATCCGGTGGTGGTTTCCGCTGAGGTTTTGGATGGTATCGGAAGCTTTTTCCCAATCCCGCAAGATGCCCCACAATTGTTTTGGCACCGGAGCCGGTTTTGGCACCGGGGCCTGTAGAGCGGCAGGCCGCGGTTGGCGACCGCCGGGTTGTGTCTGCGAACGGTCTTGTGCTGGCGCGTCGCATGTCACTGCGGTTACGAGGCACAGCACTGCGATCCAATGCACTCGCTGAAGAACTCGGACAGTCATGTACGAGATAGTCCTTGTGTGCCGCGTCATGTGAACCCCCGGAAAACCGGCGGAGGCGTACCATTGCGGACTGCACGATTCCAAGTCGGGAACAATACGCATCCTGCGGTTGCTGTCGACCCGACGGGCCGGCAGTGGGCGCGGATTCTATCAACGGCTCAGAATCACGGCTAGCCCGCTTTGCTGGCCGAAGATTCTGGCCAACAGCACGTCCACCTGCGACTGTCGGCGGTTCGGTGTCTTGAACACGGGATGGGGTTGTGTGGCGGCTGGGACTGCGCGGCGCGGGCTGAGCTTAGACCCGAGATTGCGCTGGATTCGTTGTGCGGTCTAGGGACCGGCCGGCTCGGATTGTGTTTCACGATGGACGCTGAAGGACAGTCCCGCGGTCCTGGTTTTGAGGCGACCGTTTGCCACAGGCTTCCCACCCGTCCAACCCACGGACCCATTGAGTGATGTTGCCATTGACCTGCCGCTGACTTTACCACATTATCTTGCGTTCTCCTGTCGCTGTGCTTGACACAAATCGCCCAGTCTACGCCGAGCCTACTTAGAGATGCCTGACAGTCAGCGCCCCGCCCCCGACCGTTTTGAAAAAGCGCGTCTGGAAAAACTCGCGAAAATTGAACAACTCGGCCACGATCCGTGGGGCCAGCGCTTCGACGACCACCGGGCCATCCAGGACGTCCGCGCGTTGGCTCCCGAGGACCCGGGCGAGACGGGTGAGCGAGTCCGTGTTGCGGGCCGCACGATGCTGCGGCGGAAAGCGGGCAAGCTGCGGTTCTGGGACATACAGGATTACAGTGGAACGATCCAGTTGATGTTTTCCCGCGGCGACTTGTCGGCGGAGCAGTGGGACCTGGCTTCGGCTCTGGATTTGGGTGACCTGATTGGCATCGACGGCACGCTGCGTCGAACGAACAGCGGCGAGATTTCAATCTTCGTGGACCAGTTGACGGTGCTGTGCAAATCGCTGGCCACGCCCCCGGAAAAACACCATCGTGCCCGCGACGCCGAGTTGTTATTGCGGCAGCGTTACATCGATCTGATCTACAATGATGGCGTTCTCAAACGCATGCTCCAACGATCCCAGATCATCGACTCGCTCCGCGGTACGCTGCGCGAACAGAAGTTTGTCGAGGTGGAGACACCGGTACTGCACGCGATCGCCGGCGGAGCCGCGGCTCGGCCATTCATCACACAGCACAACGCTCTGGACATGGAGCTCTACCTGAGAATCGCGCTCGAGCTGCACCTGAAGCGTCTGATGGTCGGCGGCATCGAACGCGTGTACGAGATGGGCCGCGTATTTCGCAACGAAGGAATCGATGCGACCCACAATCCTGAATTCACAATGCTGGAGGTCTATCAGGCGTACGGTAATTACGAAACGATGATGGACCTGACCGAAAAGCTGGTCGTCGACGCGGTGTCTGCTATCGGTGACTCAATGATCTTGCCCTGGGGAGAGACGACCATTGATTTCAGCCCACCTTGGCAACGACGCACCTATGCGGATCTGTTCCAGGAGCGCGCCGGTTGCGACATGGGGGATCCGGCTGCAGTCGCAGACGTGGCGCGGCAGCAGGGAATCGAAACTGAGAACATCCATCCGGACGTCATTGTCAACAAGGTCTTCGAAGCCTGTGTCGAGGACCATTTGACGGGGCCGGTATTCGTCATCGATTATCCGGCTACGCTGTGTCCGCTGACAAAACGCAAACGGGGCGTTGCAAATATTGCCGAGAGATTCGAACTCTTCATTTGCGGTATGGAACTGGCCAATGCCTACACCGAGTTGAATGATCCGCGACTTCAAGAGGACTTGTTCCGCACGCAGCTGGCAGGATTATCGGAAGAGGATTCCATGGCCAAGATGGACCATGACTTTGTTCGCGCCTTGAAGGTCGGTATGCCGCCGGCCGGAGGTCTGGGGATCGGCATTGATCGACTGGTCATGCTGCTGACCGACAGTCGCAGCATACGTGATGTGATTTTCTTTCCGTTGCTGCGTCACGAAACCCCCGCCGGCAAGACCGCGCAGCAGCCGGATACGAAGACAGTACCAGCGGGATAGCGGTTGCCCGCGGGGCCACGACGGCCCGAAGTCAATCGTTCGTTCGCGGATGCCACTCGGCCGCCTCGCACACGCGTGGCCTGGCCAATGTCTAAGGATGGACAGAATGTACAAACTGTTGCTGTGTCTGCGATACCTGCGAACTCGGTACATTGCCCTGGCCAGCATCATCAGTGTGATGCTGGGAGTGGCCACGATGATTGTGGTCAACAGTGTCATGTCGGGTTTCAGTACCGAGATGCGTGAACGGATCCACGGTATTCTGGCGGACGTCGTGGTGGAGACCCACAGTCTGGACGGCGTGCCGGATCCTCAGCATCAAATGAACGTCATTGAAAACGTGGCGGGCGAGTACATCGAGGCCATGGCTCCCACCGTGGAGATCTATGGGATGATGAGTTTCCAGTATCCTGCGGACCATTGGATTACGCGCCCAGTAACACTCATCGGGATCGACCCGACCAGAAAATCCAAGGTCGGACCGTTGATCGAATACCTGGACAGTTACAACCCGGTGACCGAAGATAAACGGATCATCCGCGCGGCGCTGCGAGACGCAAACACCGCTCCGGGTTGGGAACTGACCAAACAAGCCCAAAAGCACCGTCGGTCTTGGAAGAATCGGCAGCTGGCGATACACGCACATCAGCAACATGAATCGACTCAGTTCGATTCCGACGATGCCCGCGGGTCTCAACACCCAACGCCACCAGCGTTCGAAGAGCCACCGTTTGACCGTGAGGCATCGGCGGAGAACGCGCCCGCCACGGAATCAGTCGAGCCGGCGTTTGTGGAAGCAGGCGACTCACCGCGGGAGACGGACTCCACACCGCAGCCGGCGGTACAAGATCCGTTTGGACCAGGCAACGTTGCCGACGCGGCTGCCCTCACCGACACGGCCAGACCACTCCGCGCCCGGTTGTATGTGGGACACGGCCTGATCAGCTACATGCAAGAGGATCCGGAAACCGGCAAGAATGTGGTGCGGATGATGGTCCAACCCGGAGACGATGTCAAAATCAGCACGGTTTCCGCCAGTCGGCCTCCGGAACCGCGAAATTTCAACGCGACCGTGGTTGACACCCTGAAAACCGGCATGAGCGAATACGACTCGAATCTGGTGTTCTGCAATCTGGAATACCTACAGGAAGCCCGTGGGATGATCGATCCGGAAGACGGCACCCGTGCCATCACATCGATCCAGATCAAACTCAAGGACTTTTCGACCTCACGTGAGGTCGTCAGCCGATTACAGGCCGCGTTCCCACCCGGCGTCTTTACGGTCCGCACCTGGGAGCAAAAGCAGGGACCGTTGCTGGCGGCCGTCGAAGTGGAAGCTGCGATTCTGAACGTGCTGCTGTTCCTGATCATCGCCGTTGCCGGTTTCGGTATCCTGGCCATCTTCTTCATGATCGTGGTGGAAAAGACGAGAGACATCGGCATCCTCAAGGCACTGGGCGCCAGTTCCAGCGGAGTGATGCAGATTTTCCTGTCCTACGGACTGGCTCTGGGAATTGTCGGAAGCGGAGTCGGTGTGGTTCTGGGCTTGCTGTTTGTGCGGTACATCAACGTAATTGAAAGCTGGATCACGTGGATGACTGGCCGCAAAGTCTTTGATGAAAAAATCTACTATTTCCCCGAAATTCCCACGTCCGTACAACCCGCGATGGTGATCTGGGTTGCGTTGGGCGCCATGGTGATCGCGGTGTTGGCCAGTGTTCTGCCAGCCCGGCGCGCCTCTCGACTTCATCCGGTGGAGTCCTTGCGATATGAGTGATTCAAACTGCAGTCCCACACTGCCCCCTGAACCGTCTGCACAGCGCAGTTCGGATTCCACAACGCATCTCAATCAACCGTCACCTCCCGTGTCGGCACCGGAATCCCACAGCGGTTCCCAACCCCAAACCATGTCAGAGACAATCGCGATGCCAAGCGAACAGATCAGTGCCGTGGCCATGGAGAAATCGTATTCCAAAGGACAGCAGCCAATCCGGGTGTTGCAAGGCGTGCGGTTTGGTGCAAAACGGGGTGAATTCGTGTCGATCGTGGGCCAGTCCGGCTCAGGAAAAAGCACCCTGTTGCATCTGCTGGGACTGCTCGACCAACCCGACGTCGGAGAGATTTTGCTGGAAGGCCAGCGTGTGGACGACTTACCTGCGCACGCTCGCGACGAACTGCGCAATCGCGTGTTCGGCTTCATTTTTCAGTTTTACCATCTGTTGCCAGAACTGACGCTGCTGGAAAACGTCATGGCCCCGCTGATGATCCGTCACTCCACGATCGCGTATTGGCGCCGCAGATCGGAATTCCGCAATTTGGCGATGGACATTATCTCGAAAGTTGGACTGCAGCACCGCATCAAACACCGCCCGCGCGAACTATCCGGAGGCGAAATGCAACGGGCCGCCATCGCGCGTGCGTTGGTGGTGCAACCGCGCATCCTGCTGGCCGACGAACCCACGGGAAACCTGGATCATCGCACCGGACAGGAGATCATGGGTCTGCTCACCAGCTTGAACGCCGATGATCATCTCACTATCATCATGGTGACTCATGACGTCGCGTTAGCAGAGCAGGCGGACCGATGTGTGCGTCTGTCCGAGGGACAGATTGAGTCACTGGGTGAAGCAGCCTGACAGGCACACGAGACTCGACTGCTGACAGGTGAGCGGCCAGTTTCGCGTGCCATCCGCACCTCGGCTGGGAGACCAAGATTCCGGTCTGCCCGACTCAGCCATGGGGTTAAGGCCTTTGCCAACCATTCCACCATTTGAACGAGACATCCTGGAGTGCGCAACGGATATGTCGGGGCAAGTCTATATCAACGGCGAGCTTCTTTCCGAGGCGGCGGCTCGTATCAGCGTCTTCGATCACGGCCTGCTGTATGGAGACGGTGTGTTCGAAGGCATTCGCGTTTATGGCGGCCGTGCCTTTCTGCTCGCGGAACACGTGGATCGACTTTACCACAGTGCCAAGGCGATTCGGCTGGAGATCCCCATCGGCCATCGCGAAATAACACAAGCCGTCGATCAGACAGTGGCCGCCAATGGAATTGTCGACGGATATGTCCGATTGCTGGTGACTCGCGGCAGTGGCACGCTGGGGCTCGACATCCGCAAAACCAGCAATCCGCAGGTGATCGTCATCGCAGACACGATCACGCTGTACCCCGATGAACTGTACGAAAACGGGATGCAACTGGTCACCGCCAGCACCATTCGTAATCACCCGGCGGCGATCAACCCGCGGATCAAATCTCTGAACTATCTGAACAATATTCTGGCCAAGATTGAAGGAGTCGATGCCGGGACGGTTGAAGCGTTGATGTTGAATCACAAAGGCGAGGTCGCGGAATGTACCGGTGACAACATCTTCATCGTGCAGAATGGGCTGATTCGAACTCCACCCACCGATGCCGGAATTCTGGAGGGAATCACCCGCAATACCGTTATCCGTTTAGCCGTTGAATCCGGCCGCGAAGTCTGCCAGACCGCCATGACCCGCCATGACATCTTTGTGGCTGATGAGTGTTTCTTGACCGGAACGGCGGCCGAGGTGATTGCCGTCGTCAGCCTCGATGGTCGTCAGATCGGCGACGGGCAACCGGGTCCCGTGACCCGCGATTTGCGCAGTCGATTTCAGACTCTGACACGCGGTAATCGATCGGAATGACACCGCGGACTGCGGACCTGGCACGCACCGTCGGTCTGACACGCGATTGCGTTGAGCCAGCTTGATTCCGTCATCACACAGTGATGAACAGCATCTGCAGACGCTCGGGAACCTCAGCGACTCGCACTGGCTGATTGAATTCCGATGTTGATCATTTGGGTTTCGACGGACCGCGCTTCGCGATCTTTCGACTCATCGATCTTGAGTGAAACGGTCGACTCAATCGACTCGATCACCATGATGGCCACCAGAAAGATCAACAATGCAGCAACGGATGCCAGCAAGAAGGAAACACCTTTCTCAACATTTCGATACTCGTCACGACGAAAAACTTCATTTGGCCCACTCATTTCACCGGAACTCCTGTTTCGGGACTAAGAGTCTATGATCCCCCTCACACTGTGCCGGACGATGCGCAACCTCACGCAGGATTCGTCTCCGGCAACGTCAAGTCTGAGGGTATAACAGCAGACTGCGTGCCCGACGCGGCCTTTGTTTGAGCTGTCTGCTGCGATCCAGACAGTCTGTGCGACTCAAGTCGTACATCGACAATTGTTTAGATTCGCCGTTGCTCAGCCAAAAACCGTGCAGTCGATCGAGCATGCGCTGACAACCGGCAACGGTTCCGGCCCGAGTGTTGCCTTTGTGCAACATCCCGTGCCAGCGACATGATTTTGCAGCCCTTTTTTCTCTATTGTGGGTTGGATGACCTGCATCCATACTGGCAGGGTGCCGCAACCGCTCTACCGGTGCGTTTGTCGAGTTCCGTTCTGCGGAGTCATACGCCCTGGACGCCTGTGCCTCACATCGGGAACAAACGTCGATGAACAAAACGCCGTACTACGCCATGACCGCTCTTGTGCTGGCAACATTGCATCCCGGTTGGGAGTGGTTGGCGGTTTCACAAAAATCCACACCCACCTCGTCCAGCAAACCGCAGTTCGCGTCGGCCAAAGCCGGACTCGCCCATTTGAACTCGTTGATTGGAGGCTGGCGCGGGACGGGACAACCGCGGCGAGGATCCTCGCGGGGAGCCTGGCGTGAAAACGCCCAGTGGCTATGGGACTTCTCAGATGATCGGGTGCGGTTACAGTACGACGTTTCCAAGGGCAAGCTGATCAAATCGGGCAGTCTGCAATTCCAGATCGCCACACAGCGTTATCAACTCACTGTCACGCTGACCGACGGCTCCCAACGTGCGTACACGGGCCGCATGGACGGCAAAAAACTGGTCATGGATTCGGCAGCGGACGATGCACAAATCGTCCACCGGATCACAGTCACGCGGCTGAACGAGAAAAGAACGCTGGTCCTCTTCGAACAACGCCGCGCCCAACAGTCATTCTACACTCGGGTGGCCGAAGTCGGTTATACCCGTGAAGGAACGCGTTTGGCGGTTGCCGGCGGCGGTCAAGTGGAGTGCGTGGTCAGTGGAGGCAAGGGGACCATGCGCGTGACTCACAAGGGGCAGACGTACTATGTCTGTTGCACCGGGTGCCGCGAGGCCTTTGAAGACGATCCGGACGGCGTCATCGCGGACTACAAATCCCGGCTGGCCAACCGTAAGAAACCATGACGGACTCAGATCGATGCTTCCCGGCCGCATGGATCGCGACGCTGCCAATCAGCCTGCGTCCGCTTAGCCTTGAAACGGCCCTTGCAGACGTGCTTGTTCAATGATCGACAACGGCTTGCCGTCGGCACCGGTCGTGGGCACTTCAGGCTTTTCAGCCGTCTCGGTCGATTCCGGTTCGGACGGTGTTTCCGGCTCGGCCGCCCCCCCCTCGGCAACCCCCGAGTCGCCGCCTTGTGGACCATCCTGCTGGCGGGCCTGTTCCAAGGGCGACAGTTTCTTACCACTCGCCGCTGGCGATTCCGCCGCTGGCGCAGCCGCCGCCGGCGCAGCCGCTGCCCCCGAGTCGCCGCCTTGAAGACCATCTTGCTGGCGGGCCTGTTCCAGGGGCGACAGTTTCTTACCACTCGCCGCTGGCGATTCCGCCGCCGGCGCAGCCGCTGCCCCCGAGTCGCCGCCTTGAAGACCATCTTGCTGGCG
>Ga0315336_1002696_pt1 | contig 26102 bp, 20 predicted proteins | sample ASW5metaG_FD_204512 | JGI IMG/M metagenome (GOLD analysis project Ga0315336, IMG submission 204512) | Ammonia-oxidizing marine archaeal communities from Monterey Bay, California, United States - ASW #5 | ecosystem: Environmental > Aquatic > Marine > Intertidal zone | place: USA: California... | reverse complement strand
CGCTTGCCCGAAGCTTTCTCAGAGCGCGTCCGATAGGGCCAGAAGAGAATATTCCACGCCTCACTGGCCTCGTCGTCGGAGTAGCCGAAAAGCGGGAAGGAGGCTATCGATGAGCTCCGGGAACTTTTCGCATAGTGAAAGAGCGGGAAGAGAAAGTCGAGCCGCCGCGACCCGTCGGTGCCCCCTCCAAAGCGAGATAGGAGAGGGACGAGGAAGAAGTCCGACTGCCCGGGACTCTCCGAGTAGCCGTAGAGCGGAACGATCCAACGATAGTGGGCGTCAAAAGATTGTCCGTGCCAGTAAAGGGGGAAGAGATGGGTTTTGCCGACGTAAGTGTCGCCCTCGCGAAACCACGAATGACGGAATGCGGCCAGTCCTCCCCGTGTCTCCTCCTTCCAGTTGAGGAAGTTGAGCAGGGTGTAATCCGTGGTCTCCGACGTGATTCGCGATTCCCAGAATTCGAGAATTTTCCAGATACCGAAGCGCGAGCTCGAAACCGGCCGCTCTGCGTCACTTTCATCCCTCAAATAGCGGAAGAGTGGGAATAGAGCCTGCAGACTCGTAACGGCACTGTTTTTCCTGTACAACCAGAGGGGAATAAGAAACGCGACAGCCGTATCTGGCGTTTGCCGGGCGTAATAGAAGGGAAGCGAGTAGGTAAACGATTCCTCCGCGCCGCTCTTGCGGAAGAAGAGGAGTGGGAAAAGGAAAAGTCGGTCCTGCGAAGCGGCGGCGTCGTGAGAACGATAGAAGAATGGAGTCAGGAGAGTTGACCAGCTACCGTTCGGAGAGTCCGTCGAGACGTAGATGTAAAGGAGGTTGCGTACGGTGGTGTCATCCGCGGTGCGAAGGTAGTGCTCGTAGAGGGGAAAGAGCGTCGGCCCCAGCGGTCGATAGGCGTCGGTTTCTGGCGTCTCGAGACCCGCCTCTTGCGCTTCCGTGACCCCCAGTGGGCAGAGATTTACAAAGAAGGCGACTGCCAATGCACGGACCGAAGCGGAAAACATGGGCACTTAGTTAACCCGACGCTTGCCACAAATCAAGGAACCCGTCCACCTCCCGCACTTTGCTGTTCAATAATCTCCTTTTTTGATCTTCAATGAGTTTCTGCGGATTCCATGCCCGATCCCCGACTCACGACCCTTAAGACCTCCCGGAACCCCTTAAAACTCTTGGGCGCCGCCCTCACCGGGGTCCTCATGGTCCTGGCTTTCCCCCGCTATGGCTTCGAGCTTGGGGTCGACTGGATCAGCTGGTTCGCCCTGGCGCCCCTGTTTTTCGTGGCCGTGGGTTCGGGAGGGTTGCGCGGCACGGTTCTCGGCTGGTCCGCGGGCCTGATCCTCGAGGCGGGCGGCTTCATCTGGATCCTCGTCGCCATTCGCCGTTTTACCGAGCTGCCCGACGCGGTCTCATCCGGCCTCTTCCTCGCCTGGTTGCTTTATTCCTCGCTCCCGTGGGCGGTTCTGGGGATGGCCCTGGGCCGGTGCCAGAGACCGTCGGGCGTCCTCTGGGTCCTCCCGCTCTGGGTAGGCCTCGAGCATTACTTTCCCCGATTGTTTCCCTGGACGCTGGGAGGTGCGTTTTATGGTCGCGAGTGGCTCGTCCAGAATGCCGACCTGCTCGGCGCAAGCGGGCTCACGGGACTCGTCTTCCTCGGGAACGCAGCCCTCTTCCTTCTCGTAGGTTTCGTCAGGAAGAGGCATCCCTTCCCGGTGCGGACCGTCGTGAGCTTTGTGACGATCCTGGCAGCTGCTCTGGTTTACGGCCGGTTTCGGCTTGCCCAGGTCGAGGACGTTGAAGCTGGAGCCCCCGCTCTCAGCGTGGCTCTCATCCAGGGCGCCCGCCCCGCGGCAGCGGCTCCGGAAGATCTCGAGGCCTACCTCGAGATGACCCGGAAGGTGCGCGAGACGAACCCGGTCGATCTGGTGGTCTGGCCCGAAGCGGCCGATCCTTACACCTTCGATTTGACTCCTGGGAACGATCCCTGGCGCGGGCACCACCGCGACAGGACCGACCCTGAGGTGCTCCTGCGCGATGCCTTGTCTGTTCCCCTCCTGACGGGCGGAACAGGGTACAGAGCCGACCGTGCCATCGCCCTCTCCGGCATTGCTGCCTACCTTCGACCCGGGCAGAAACCTCTCTTCTACGAGAAAAACGTACGCCTGCTCTTCGGCGAGTACGTGCCTTTCGGGGAGCTGGTCCCGCAATCCTGGCTGGACGCCTTGGGAATCCGCGTCGCGACGGTCGCAGCCGGGACGACCAACCCGGTGTTCCCGCTCAAGGAATCATCCTTCAAGAACCTGGTCTGTTACGAGGCCGTCCTGCCCGACTACTTCCGGCGCGCGGCGTCCGGCGTCGACTTCCTCATCAACATCACCGAGGACATATGGTATGGCCGCACGGCCCACATTTCGCAGCACGTCTCGGTGCTGATCCTGAGGGTGGTCGAGAATCGAACGCCGCTCGTTCGCGCGACGAATATGGGGCCGTCGGGCGTGATCGACATTTCGGGACGCTTCCGCCGCGTGGAGAAAATCTTTGCGCCTGACGTCTTCGTGGGCACCCTGCGTGCACGCTCGACCAGGACCTTTTATGGATCCGCCGGACACCTCTTTCCCCTCGCGATGCTCCTTCTGGTCGTGGGTCGTTCGACGCTCGTGTACGTTTTTTTTCGCAAGCGGTAAGAAATTTGCAGCTCTCTGCAACCCGCAAGGCGAAACGGGGGCTGAAACCGGCTCGGCTGAGCTCGAGCCACGCCACGGTGATTACTCGTAACTTGTTATATTGTAAATCCTTGTGGTTTCTGGCTCGCCTTGACATGGATCCAGGGACTCCCTATACTGAACCCTGTACTTTCCACTTCCCCTCCCTTCCTCGTAGGTTTTGGCCATGCGCATGGAACTGGGCCTCTCGCAGCACCAGACCATCAAGCAAATTCAGACGCTTTCTCCGCAGATGTACATGTCGATGGAGATACTTTGTCTGAATTCACTCGACCTCGAGGAGCGCATCGACATGGAGATCGAGAACAACGAGACCCTGGATGTTGCCGAGCGCACCAAGGAAAAGGATGAGGCTCCGCAGACGGAGGTGCAGACGGAGGTACAGACGGGGGAGCGGGAAGAGTCCGCCGCCGATTCTTTTGAAAAGCGCTTCGAGGACTGGGACCGGTACAGCCGCGAGGAGTACGGGCCGTCCCGTCGAGCTTCGAGCTACGACGGTGACCGCGACGAGAAGCTCGAAGCCCTCAGCAACACGGAAGGGCGCCCCACTTCGCTCCAGGAACATCTCGAGGAGCAGGTCCACCTTATCGATACGGCCGAGCTGACGGAGCTCGTAGGGCCTCTCACGCCGGATGAGCTGAGCCAGGTTCTGGACCTTTGCGTCGACATTATCTACAACATTGACAATCGCGGTTACCTCATGTATTCGCTCGAGGATATCCAGGCCTCGCTCACGGAATCCGCTGAAGCGAGCAAAGCTTCCGGGGTGCCAGCCTCCGCGGTAACAGCCTCCGAGTCTGGCTCGAGTGCGTCTTGCCCCTCGCCTCCGTGCCCTTTCCCGGAGATGCTCGGAAAGGCGCTCCGCATCGTGCAGAGCCTGGACCCGCCGGGAATAGGGGGGCACGATCTCAGGGAGTGTCTTTTGCTCCAGCTCCAGCGGGACAGGCAGCAGTACCCCATCGAGGAACAGATCATTCGGGATCACCTCCACGAGCTGGGACACAACCGGCTTCCCAAAATCGCGAAGGCCCTGGGGATCTCCCTGGAGGAGGTGAAGGTGGCCGGGGAGAACATTGCAAGTCTCAACCCGATTCCCGGAAAACTGTATGGCGGCGAGGCCGCGCGCTCCGTCAAACCGGACGTGATCGTGGATGAGGTAGAGGAAAAGTACGAGGTGCGGGTCGATTCGGAGTACCTGCCCCGATTGCAGATCACGCCACATTACCGCGACCTCTACAAAGCATCGCGCCAGAACCCGGAGCTCAAGAAGTACCTCAAAAAGAAAATCGACAACGCAGAGTGGCTGATAGCGGCCATCCACCAGCGGCAGTCGACCCTCCGCAAGATTGCCCAGGAGATCGTAGACATCCAGGCAGGCTTCCTCGACCACGGAATTTCACACATGAAGCCGCTCAAGATGGCGGAGGTCGCCGAGCGAGTCGGTGTGCACGTCTCGACGATCAGCCGTGCCATAAGCGGGAAGTACATGCAGACGCCCCGCGGAATTTTCTCCATGAAGTACTTCTTCACCGGTGGTGCGACGAGGTCCGATGGAACCGTGGAAGCGAGGGGTAGCGTGATTCAACGCATCAAGGACCTCATCGCCCAGGAGGACAAGGAGAGTCCACTCAGCGATATCGATATCGTCAAGAAGCTTGCCCAGAGCAGCATCAAGATTTCCCGCCGTACTGTCACCAAATACCGCGAAGCCGAGTCCATAGCCTCCTCCCGCGAACGCCGCAGTTATTAAGTGATCGAGGTCTCCAATCTGTCGAAGAGTTTCGGGCCCGTTCGAGCTCTCGACAGGATCAGCTTTCGCGTAGAGGAAGGGGAGATTCTCGGCTTCCTGGGCCCGAACGGGGCCGGCAAATCAACGGCCATGCGAATTCTCACCGCCTTCCTGCCCGGCGACAGTGGCTTCGTGCGTGTGGCCGGATACGACGTGCAAAGTGAGTCGATCCAGGTGCGCCGCTCCACAGGATATCTGCCGGAAGGCGTCCCCCTCTATCCCGAGATGCGCGTTCTGGAGTACCTGCGATTTCGCGCACGCTTGAAGGGGCTGTCTCGCTCCCGGCGAAATGCACGGATTGCACGTGTCATGGAGGAATCAGGCGTGGAACGCGTGAAACGCCGCGTGATCGGCACCCTGTCGCGCGGGTACCGGCAGAGGGTCGGCCTCGCAGACGCGCTCCTGGCCGAGCCCCGCGTCCTCATCCTCGATGAGCCGACCGTAGGGCTGGACCCCGAACAAGTACGCCAGTTCCGTCAGGTCCTGCGGCAGGTAGGGCGCGATCGTACCGTCATCCTCTCGACCCATATCCTCAGCGAAGTGGAGCTCGTCTGCTCCCGTGTCGTGATTATCAACAAGGGGCGCGTAGTCGCACGCGATACGGCCGCCAACCTTCGCCAGAGGTTCGGCTCCGCGGAGAGGGTGGTGGCGGAGGTCGCCGGCTCGATGGGACAAATTCAAGAAGCTCTTTCACGTGACCCTCGCATTTCGCGAGTCCAGGCCACGAAGGGGGACATGTATCATCGCTTCAGTATTTTGGGTTCCGGTGACGATGATTTGGGCGCGGCGGTGTTTCGGTTGGTGCGCGATGGGGGTTGGCTTCTGAGAGAGCTGCGCCAGGAAACCACGACCCTCGAGGATGTTTTCGTCGAAGTGGTCGGTCGTGGAGCGGGTTCTCCGGGAGCAAGTGCATGACGGGTATGACGGCCTTCCGAAATACCTGGACCATATTCCAGCGAGAGGTCGGAGCGTACTTTCTGTCGCCCATGGCCTGGATAGTGATCTTCCTTTTTCTTTTGATCAATGGCATAACGTTTCGCGCGTTCTGTCATGTCTTTGCCGGTGAACCGCGGCAGATCACCCGTATCGTTGAGTCCGTGTTCGGCTTCTCACTGTTCTGGGTCCTGCCCTTGTCGCCAATACTCACGATGCGACTTTTCGCCGAAGAGAAACGTACGGGGAGCATGGAGCTGCTCATGACAGCTCCCGTGACCGAGACACAGGTCGTTCTCGGGAAGTTTCTTGCAGCGCAGAAGTTTTACTTCCTTGTCTGGCTTTCCCTCTTGCCGCTTTTCATCATCCTGGAAGTCCTCGGGTCTGTGGACTGGGGGCCCATCCTCTCCACCTACTTTGGTCTATTTTTCCTCGGCGTTCTTACGAACTCTCTGGGCCTCTTCGCGTCGGCGCTGACTCGCAACCAGCTGGTGGCGGCCATCCTTTCCTTGAGCGGGAATCTCATGTTCTTTTTCGTGGCCCTCTCTACCGCTCTTTTTCCTGCAGATCCCGCGCTGAAACGCTTTTTTCATTACGTCAGCTTCACCGCGCACTTTGATACCGAGTATTTCAGCGGCATCATCGACCTGCGCTACATGTTCTTTTATTTGAGCTTCGCCGCGCTCTTTCTCTTTTTCACGGTCCGCGTCGTGGAGGCACGGAAATGGCGGTGACAGTGGATGTCAACAAGCAGTCGGCGCCTCCTGTGACCTTTGGTGGCCGCAAGCGTTGGTGGGCGCGGGCGCGGTTCGTGGTCGGGACGTTCCTCTGTTTCTACATCCTCATCGTCGCGAACATCATCACGTTTCGGCACCCACTACGTTTCGATTTCACCGAGGAACGCATGCACAGCTTGTCGAGGGCGACGTTCGACAAGCTCGAGCTCGTTCAGGAAGAGGTTCTGATCGTCTATCCGCAGTTGCACCAACCGGACAACAATGTGAACGTCGCCGAGATGCGCGTGCTCAAGAGGACGCGACTTCTCTTGAGGGAGTACATGGCGAGGCAGCCTTTGATCAAGATCGCGGCCGAGCTGGACGTCTTCGGCGATCCGGAACGCTGGGAACAGGTCCGCGACGAGTTTGATCTCGATAAGAGTCAAGTGAACCGCTTTATCTTTTTCACCGGGAAGGGCCAGAGCTTTCGCCAGACGGTAACACCGCGGGATCTCGCCAGATTCGGCGCGGCGCCCGACCCTCTGATAGACATTCCCGAAATCAAGGGTTACCGCGGAGAGAAGGCGATCACGGACGCGATAACGCGCCTTATCACGCAAGAGCGTCGTAACGTGTATTTCGTGCAGGACAAGGGCGGACCCACTCTCAACCCGCAAGCCAGCCAGGCGGGCGGACCGGACGGCCTGAACGCGCTCGAGCATGAGCTGTCCACCGAGGGAATGGACGTTCGCGAGCTGTCCATCGGCCTCGTCAAGACGATTCCAGATGACTGCGCTCTGCTCGTAATCGCGGGCTCGTTTCAGCCCTATTCGGCGGACGAGATCCGGGTGATCGACCGCTACCTGCACGGAGGGGGGCCGCTCCTGGTTACCCTGGGGCCTCGGCGAACCGGAATCGAGGACCTCCTCGAGGACTGGCGCGTCAAGGTCCTCGACGACAAGGTACAGGGGCGAATCGTATTTCCAGGGCGGAAAGTTGCCACGACGCAGGTGCCTGCTCGCGTTTTCAATCGGCTACACCCGGTCACGAAAGTATTCGTCAACGTGCCGCGTTTCGACTTTCTGCTGGACAGTCCTCGACCTCTCCAACCCGGCCGGATGGGCAAAGGACTCGAGTCGACGGGCATCCTCGAGATTCGCTCAACGGACGGGGTTGAGTCCTACTACCTCGTGCCAGCTGACAAGACGGAGGCGCTTCGCGCGCCGGGCAATTTTACCGTGGGGATGGTGGTCAGCCAGGCTGTTCCCGAGCGGCCTCCGCCAGGTTTTCAGCGCCTCGACACCCGAATACTCGTGATGGGTGGAACCAGTTTTTTGACGGACCGGATGCTGCGCGGTGCTTCCCACCGGGACCTGTTGATGAACGGCGTCGCCTGGCTTCTCGGCGAGGAGGAGAAGGCCACCGTTAGCGGGACGGAGTGGGCGAAACGCACTCTTCGTACGGACCCCGCCATCAACTCGTTCCTCTTCTGGGTTCCGATCTTTCTCCTGCCCGGAGTCTTTCTCTCGATCGGCGCCTTCCTCTCCTTCTTGAGGAGGACCTGATGAGCACCCGGACGGTTCTCGTTTTGTTCGCCATCGCCGCAGGTCTGTCGGTCTACGCTCGTATCTTCGAGCAGGGGGCCGCGCCCTGGTTGAAACGTGGCAGGCTCTTCCCGGACCTCGAGCCGGGGGACATCGTGGAAATGCACATCGCGCGCAAGGAGCTCGAGCCGGACGCCGACCGAGGCGTTGACATACGCCCCATTCGGCTGCGCTACGAAGGCACGCCCCCGGCCTGGTGGCTGGTCGAGCCGATCCGCTTTATTGCCTACCACCCGCGGGTGCAATCCATTGCCTACGACCTGACCGAGGTCGCCAGTGTGGCTGAGGTAGCGCCTGAGGATGCCGCGCGCCGCAGCGCGGAGGGACAGGTCATGGTTCATTTCAAGACGAGGAAGGGTGACGAGCACTCGATCGAGATCCTCGAGGACCATCCCGTCCCAGCGTTTGATTTCAGTTACGTGCGCGTCAACGACGAAACGTTCGCGATCCCGAGCAGGTTCAGAAAGAGGCTCTCCGTTTCACTCGGAGAGTTGAGAAGTCGTGCCCTCGTCGAGGTTTCTTCCACCGATGCGGTCAAGGTCGAGATTGGTGGTGGAGAAAAGTTCTCCAGGACGCTCGAGCGTGACGGGGACTCTGCACCCTGGCGCCTCGTCGAACCTATCAATGCGCTGGCGGATCGGCGACTCACGCACGACTTACTGGTCGCTTTGAACTCCTGGGCGATTTCGCATTTCGTTACCGACGCGGCCGAGGATCTTGCAGAGTACGGTTTGGACGACCCGCGGGCCACGGTGCGAGTGGATGCCATGGACGGGCGCAGTTTCGCTCTCGAGATCGGAAGCGAGGTGACTGAAACCCGGGAAGAAGAGCGGGACACCCAGCGGGAAACTGCAGAAGTGCTAGAACCGATGGTCTATCTGCGCCACGCTGGTCGGCCCTCCGTCTATACTGCGTCCACGAAACCGTTGGAGAATATCCGCGAAAACGTCGACGCCTTTCGAAGCCGTTATCTTTTCGAGCTCGGGCTCGAAGAAATTCGCGAAATCCGGGGGGAGATGGACGGAAACGCGATTCTCTTGAAGAGCGTGGCGGGCGCCAACCGGGAAGGTCAGGACGCTGGTGGGAACTCGGCCGAGCTTTCCTGGAAGGTAAGGTCGCTACCTTCGCTCGAAGCGCCCGGAGAGGAACCGGGCGACGCGTGGCTATACGTTGATAGGGCACGTATTCAATCGGTGCTCTTGTCCTTGCGCCGCCTTCTCATCCAGAAGTTCCTGAGCGAGGCGTTGGACTCGCCCCGAGGGACGTTCGACCTTCACGTTAGCGACGGGCGAAAGATCGAGGTCCGAATAGGCCCGTTGTCGACGGAGCCGGGAGATGAGGGGCAGAGCATTTACCAGGTTGCGGTCGTGGGTGAGCCGGGTTCTTTCCTGGTGAGCATGTCGCTTCCCGCCATGCTCGAGAAGGGCACGGATGCTTTTCGCTCGCGCGAAATCTCCGACCTGGACCTGTCGAGGCCTCGCGAGATCGAGATGGAGATCCGCGATGGAGAGGAGTCCTGGGTTCTGGGCCGTCTGGAGGCAAACTCGTGGTTGCTGTCGCGAGACACCCCGCTCCGAGCCGGCAAGCAACTGGATGCCTCTGTTGTCGAAGGCTTTGTTCTTCTGCTTTCGGAGGACCGCTTTCGGGTGAAGGACTTTCGCTCGGACATCAAGGACTACTCGGCTCACCGTCTGGAGCTTCAGAATCCCCGCAGGGAGGCCCGCTTCCGCGACCTGGGTAGCGACAGCCGTTTCCGAAAGCTGCTGCTGGGAGATCCGTTCGAGGACTCCCGTCCCTTCGAGGTGCCGGCCCGCGTGGGGGATCCGGAGATTCCGCCCTTTCTCCTCGAGGCGGAGGTCGTAAAGGCATTCGACAGTCTGGTGCGCCACCTACGTGAAATCACAGGTGCGTGATGGATGGTCTTGTCTGTGACGGTTGCGGGAGCACCCTTCTGCTCGAGGAAGATGTCCGTTACGTCTTGCGCATCGAGGGGTTTGCTGCCTACGATCCACTCGAAATCACGCGCGAGGATTTGAAGCGCGATTTCGACGCCGAGTTGCGGTCCCTGATCGAATCCCTCTGCGAGGTTTCTGCAGACGAGGCGGAGGGGCAAGTGCACCGCGAGTTCCGCTTTGACCTGTGCCCCGCGTGCTGGCGTCGTTACCGAAAGGATCCACTGCTGGGGCTAAAAGAAGAGAAAAGCCAAGGAGATTAAGAGACTGGTGGTTGGTGGAGTGATCTCTTAATTTTACGTGGTGGTGGACAACCTTGACTTTTCTGTTCGGATAATATCTAGCTTTCGTCTAAAACCAGCCGCCATCTCTCTGCTCGCGCGCTGATTTCGGAGCCAGCGACACGCCCCGGTACTCCGAGAGATGCTCTCGGGAGGAGCTTGACGAATCTAGCGTTTTGTACCGTTTCTTATCCTATTTCAATTGCCGGTCGCGGACACGCGATGGCTTGACTACTCGTATCGTTTTTCTGTGTTGTATTCGTCTTTGTTGCTGTATGAGTTGTCTTCGACGTGTCTTTGCTTATGCGCCAAGGTTACGCTTGGCGCCTGTGGGGCGATCGGCTATCTCCAGGCAGCTCTCTGAACAACAACCGAACATGAAGAAGCAGCTCCTTGCTTCTGACTTCAGGTTGTTGCTTTCCTCAAGGCTGACTGGTAACGGGTAAGGGTAAGGGTGAGGGCGATTTTCCAGGTGTTTATAGCCCCAGGTCTTCCACAAGAGGAGCCGTCTCCACCTGAGGGGCCACTTGCCGCCCTTGAACTACACCCGTCCACAGGAAAGGTTATCGGACCAAGGCGGGGTGCTGTCAACATCTTTTTTGGAGGAGACGCCCTCCCAGGAGAGGGCGAGGAGGGATACTCAGGGCTCCCGCATTCTGCGGTAGAGTTCGAGAAACTCCTGAACGTCGTTCTCGGTGGCCTCTTCGCCTGGGTCATACGCCGCCCTCCGCAGATGGCCGCTTTGCTCCACCTCCAGGAGGAAGCGGGACGGTAGGCGGGCGCGGGGCTGCCCGTACAGGGTCCGGGTTTCCGCCTGGGTAAGAGTGAGCGTTTCCCTTGCGCGCGTCACTCCCACGTACAGAAGGCGCCTCTCTTCCTCGACGGCGGCATCTCCTTCCTCCACGCTCTTGCGGTGGGGCAGGGTGTCCTCCTCGACTCCTACGAGAAACACGTGCGGAAACTCCAGGCCCTTGGCACTGTGGAGCGTGAGGATCGTTAATCCGTGGTGCTTCTTTTCGTTGCGCGTATCGTCCGCGGTCTCACCCTTGGTCAGCGCAAGCGCTTCGAGGAAGTCGGCGAACTCCGCTCCCGGGTTCTCACGCTCCCACTCGGTCACCGCGCGCAGGAGATCCTCGACGGCATTCCAGCGGGCCTGCCGTGCGGTGGGCTCCTGGTAGAGCTCATCGACGGCTTCCCGGTAGTGAGCCTCCTCGAGAAGCTGGCGGGCCGCACGGGAGAACTGCCGCGCCTCCAGGAGTTGCTGGGCGCGGCCAAACAAATCACTAACATGGCTCAGGGCGGTCCGCAGAGCCGGCGAGAAACCGCCCGAGGCGCCGGCAGCCAGCGAAACCGCTTCGAGGAGCGAGATTCGGGACTCTCGTGCCAGCTCGTCGAGCTTCCGGGCCGTGGCGGTTCCAATGCCACGGCGGGGCACATTCAGGATGCGCAGGAGCGAGACGTCGTCGCGCGGGTTTGCAGCCGCCATCCAGTAGGCAAGAACGTCCCGGATTTCCTTCCGGTCGAAGTAAGACTGTCCGCCGATCAGGGTGTAGGGGATCCTTCGCAATCGCAACTTTTCCTCGAACGGCCGTGCCTGGGCAGCGGCCCGGATCAGTATCGCAATCGAATTCGAAGGGACTCGCTCTCTCTCTATCAGGTTCAGAACCTGGCGGATCACGTGGTCGACCTCGGCTGCTCCGTCAGGGGTCGTAATCCACAGGACCACCTCACCCTGGCCCTGGGTGCTCCTCAGGCGCTTCTTGTGGCGCGTGACATTACTCTCGATTACGGAGTTTGCCAGGTTGAGGATGGAAGCCGTGGAGCGGTAGTTGTCCTCTAGCTTCACGACCGTGGTGCCGGGAAAGTCGCGCTCGAAACGCAGGATCTTGTCCACTTCAGCTCCGCGGAAACCATAGATGGACTGGTCATCGTCGCCGACGACGCACAGGTTCCTTTCCGGGCCGACCAGCAATCGGAGAAAACGGTACTGCACCCCGTTGGTATCCTGGTACTCGTCGACAAGGAGGTAGCGAAAGCGCCGGCGGTACTTGGCCCCGATCTCGGCATGCTTCTCCAGACACAGAACCGGAAGCAGGAGAAGGTCGTCGAAGTCAACGCAGTTCATGTTGCGCAGATCCGACTGATAACGGTCGTAGCACCGTGCGACAACGTGCTCCCAGTCATCGCTCGCTTCCTCGATCAGGTCCTCCGGCAGCTGGAAGCGGTTTTTTGCCCTCGAGATGGATGCGAGAACAGCCTTCGGGTCCAGGCTCGTGGTGGCGCCGCGGATATCCAGCAGGATGGTCTTTATGAGGGACAGTTGATCGGCGGTGTCGTAGATATTAAAGCCGGGGCGGTAGCCGATAGCTGCGGCCTCGGCACGTAAGAGCCGCACGCCCAGGGAATGAAAAGTCGAAAGCGTGATTCCTTTCGACCCGCGTCCAGCGAGCGCGACGACGCGCTCGCGCATCTCACGCGCTGCCTTGTTGGTGAAGGTTACCGCCGCGATGGCCTCCGTCGGGACCCCCATCCTCAAGAGGTACGCGACCCTGTGTGTGATGACGCGGGTTTTCCCGGTGCCGGCCCCCGCAAGGACGAGCAACGGGCCCTCGGTCGTGGTTACGGCCTGGCGCTGGGCGGCGTTCAGCCCTGCCAGAAGCGAATCAGGCCGCTCACCGGTCTTCAATGGCCACCCAGTGTGCTTCCTGCGGGCCGGTGTAAAGCGCTCTCGGACGGATGAGCGCGTTGTCTTGGTATTGTTCGAAGAGGTGCGCGATCCAGCCGACTACCCTACTGCACGCGAAGATCGGCGTGAACAGGTCGGGCGGCAGTCCGAGACAGTAGTAGGAGGAAGCGCTGTAAAAGTCGACGTTGGGAAGGATGCCGATCTGCTCGCCGACGAGTGCCTCGAGCTTTTCGGAAATCGCGTACCAGTGTGGTTGCTGCGTTAGCGCGCCGAGCTCCTTCGACAATTTCTTCAGGTGCTTCGCGCGTGGGTCTCCCTGTTTGTATACGGCGTGCCCGAAGCCCATGATCTTCTGCTTGCGGGAGCGCATGTCTTTGAACCAGGGCTCGAGCTTCTCGAGCGTGCCGATTTCCTGCAGGGCTTCCATGACGGCGCGGTTCGCGCCACCATGAATCGGCCCCTTCAGCGTGCCGATGGCGGAGGCCAGCGCGGAGTGAATGTCGGAGACCGTGCTGGCGGTTACCCGTCCGGAGAAGGTGGAGGCGTTGAGCTCGTGGTCGGCGTGCAGGATAAGAGCCTTGTTGATCGCTTCCTCTTCGATCTTCTCCGGCTGGCGCCCGTTGAGGAGCAGGAAGAAGTTGCCGGCGAAGCTAAGCTCCTTCGAAGGCTCTACGGGTTCCTTACCCGATCGCAGGCGGTGGAATGCGCAGGTTGCCGCGGACAGTTGCGATGTCATCCGGGGAGCTTTGCGCCGGTTGGCTGCTGGGGAGTTGTCGTCCCCGTCAGGACTGTAGATGCCCATGGTGCCCATGGCTATCTGAAGGACACGCATTGGATCGGCATCGTGGGGCATGTCGCGGAGTACCTTGAGGACTCCGGGAAGGATCTTGAGCTCGAGCTCGAGGACAGAACGCATCTCGTCGAGCTCTTTTCTGCGCGGCAGCGCTCCGTTCCAGAGGAGACACACCACCTCCTCAAAACTCGCGTTCTCGGCCAGGTCGTCGATGTTAATCCCACGATAGGTGAGCGTTGCGCCTATGATGGACGAAATCGACGACCGGTGGGAGACGACGCCAGCAAGTCCTGAATGGACAGTTGTCGAATCGTCGTCGCGGGGATTCGCGGCGGTCATGCCACTCCTTTATTCGGGTTAGTTTAGGGAAGAAAGCCACATTCTAAACGCGCTGACCGGTGAGATTCAACCCCCAGGTGAAATCCAACTTGTCGTGTTTTGAAGTTGCATTTCTCGCCGTTCTTTCTTAAGGTCCCCTCACCTCCTGAATCCTCTGGCTTCGGCTTTGCGGGTTTGCTTTAATTGATAGAGCTTTCCTGGGAAGTTCCCCCCGATCAATAGAGAGGATTCCGAGATGACGCGTCGTGTCTTTGCGCACCTGGCTCTCGTTTTGACCTCGACCGTCTATGCGGCAGGTTTTCTTTGCGGGGCCCTTCGGTTTCTCAGCCCGTTACCTTCCGGCCGCAGGAAGAGCCGGCTCCAGGTCGGGCCCGTCTCTGAATTGGAGAGCGGGAAACCGAAGCGGGTAGTTTTCAACGGGCGTTCCATTTTTGTGCTCACTGCCGGGGGGAAGCCGCTGGCCCTCGATGCCAAGTGCACGCACCTCGCCTGCAACGTAAACTGGGACCCGAGTCTCGACCGCTTCGTTTGTCCTTGCCACAACGGACAGTTCCGGCGAGATGGGGAGGTCTTCAAGGAGCCTCCCATGCATCCCCTACGCCAGCAGAAATTCGTGATCGAGGAGGGGAACGTCATCTTGCTTGATGACCGGGAAGCAGGAGCCAGCTGAAGTGCTACGGCGCGTCTCGAGTTGGATGGACGAACACGCGGCGGTCTCGCCCGTTCTCGATTTCGTGCGCCAGCAGGTCTCCAAATCCGTGCCGCGCAAGCTCTCGTGGCTTTACACGGCCGGCACACTGGCGGCTTTCTTCTTCGGCCTGCAGTTCTTGACCGGCCTGCTGCTGCTGATGGTCTACATCCCCGATGAAGGGCTCGCCTTCAGCTCCGTTCAGACCATCGAACATAGGGTCGAGCTAGGCTGGCTCGTGCGCCAGATGCATGCCTGGGGGGCAAGTTTCATCGTGATCGTCCTCATCGTGCACACGCTGAAGGTCCTTTGGTACGGATCGTACAAGTGCCCGCGCGAGTTCACGTGGATGGTGGGCTTCATTCTCCTCAGCCTCACCCTGGCCTTCTGTCTTTCGGGCTACCTGCTCCCCTGGAATCAGCTGGGCTTCTGGGCGACACGGGTTGCCGTGGGGGCGATAGACTCTGTCCCTGTGATCGGCAAGTATCTCACGGCCTGGATCTGTGGCGGTCCCGACGTTTCGGGCGCGACGCTTGGACGTTTCTTTTCCCTGCACGTGATGCTTTTTCCCCTCCTTTCGGTGGTCGTCATGGCGGCGCACCTGGCCCTCGTGATCAAGCTGGGCATCACTCCCAAGACGACCGTGAAAGAAGAGAACGAGCTGGGCCATCAGGGGGCTCTCGATCTCCACGGCTCCGAGCCCTTCTTCCCACGTCAGGCCTACCGGGAAGTCCTTGTTCTCAACATCGGGTTTGCGCTTCTGGTCACTTTCTCAGCATTCTTCCCCTGGGAGCTCGGCGAGCCCGCAACGCACGAGACTCCGGAAGGGATCAAGCCCGAGTGGTACTTCCTGCCCTTTTATCAGTTCCTGAAGTACTTCGACGACAGTCTCTACAGAAGCTTCCCTTTCCTCAAAAGTCTCGGCCTCTCCTCGGAGTTCCTGGGAGTCCTCTGCATCAATTTCGTCGGGCTTCTTGTTTTCTTGTTGCCGGTCCTGGACCGAGGGAAGGAACGGAGAATGGCGAAACGACCCTTTTTCGCCTTCTTTGCCTGCCTCCTGATCGCGGTTACGCTGCTTCTGGGCTGCCTCGGCTACGTCGCCGGTAACACCGTTACTTTTGCCGGGAGGACGTACCAGTTCACCTCGAAGGGATACCCCATGCTTGTCGAGCGGAAGAGCGAGCCGGCAGCGGAGCCCGTGTCCGAGACTCAGGAGGCCGAGGCAGCTCCAGCAGCGGAAGTCGTCGCCCCGACGTTCCGTGAGGACGGCCTGGCGCCGTCGGGGACCTGTGGTGGTTGCCACAATCACGAGGAGCAGCTCGAGGAGTGGCAGGGCAGTATTCACCGTCACAACGAGATCCAATGCGGCAACTGCCACGGGGGGATCGACACGGCGTCACCGGCTTCACTCCCTGAGGGTGTCACCCCGGAGATCTATGCCCACCTCGGCATCAAGGAGCGGGGGCGAGGGGAGCCGGTTGCGCCTTCAAAGAAGGAGATTCCCGAGTTTTGCGGAAAGTGTCATCAGAACGTTCTGTCCGTGTTCTCGCCCCTACACCTGAAAGAGCCACCGGAAGGGCAGCGGATAAGGAGCTGTGTCACCTGCCACTCCAATCATGCGGTGGACGCGGCCGGTAACGACACCTACGAGAGCAGGGGGGCCTACAAGAAGGACGACGCGGACGACCCGCGAGCGGCGCCATTCTGGTTCGCCCACGGCGCCTTCGAGGACCTTGCAGCCATCATCGTCGGTGCCGGACAGCAGCTCGAGAAGCTGGAGAAAACCGGATATCCCACGGAGGCCTTCAAGGAGGAGATCGAACAATCGAGGGAGATGCTCGCCCTCAGCCGCTACCTGGTCCACTCCCTCGACGTCGAGCGAATCTCGAAGGCGGCCAAGGAGGTTCGCGAGAGTATAGAGCCTGTCGTCGCCGAAATCGAAGTCCAGCTAAAGAGTCCCGACGACCGCTGGAAGCTCGTTGTCGGCGTCTGGGCCGTGGCGCTATTCCTGAACTTTCTCATCGTCTTGAAGCTACGCGCGCTCCCCGCCGCGCCCTCCCCGGGTGTGGAGGACGACGTCGGACCCGTGTGAATACGATGGGCAAGAGGCCGTCCATTCCATCATCGATTCCATGACGCGCCTCGTTTCACAGCTCTTCAAGCCAGTCGATATCGCACTGCTGGTCTACTTCCGCCTGGCGTTCGGCGGGATCATGCTCTGGGAGATGCTCCGGTTCTTCGCCTACGGCCGCGTCAAGAGCTACTGGATCGACCCGCAGTTCCATTTTAAATACTTTGGTTTCGAGTGGGTGCACCCCCTGCCGCCGGTAGGGATGTACTGGGTTTGCTGCGTGATGACCGCCGCGACCTTGGGGATCCTGCTAGGGTACTTTTACCGAGTCAGCGCCGCCCTGTTCGCGCTCGGTATCACCTACCTTTTCCTCATCGACCAAAGCCAGTACATCAATCATTTCTACCTCATGTGCCTCCTCGGCTTCATCGCCGTGCTCCTGCCGGCGCACCGGGCGTTCTCGGTAGACGCAGCGCTGCGGAAATCGATCCGCTCCGATACGGCACCCGCGTGGACGGTCTGGCTGCTGCGCGCACAGATGGGGATCGTCTATTTCTACGGGGGCATCGCAAAGATCAATCTGGACTGGCTCCGCGGAGAGCCCATGCGCACCTGGCTTCGAAAACGTGCCGACTACGCCCTGGTCGGAAAGTTTTTCGAGACGGAGGTGGCCCCCTATTTCTTCAGCTATGGCGGGCTCTTGTTCGACCTCTGCATCGTGCCGCTCTTGCTCTGGAGACGCACACGCATTGCCGCGTTCATCCTGGCCTTGTGCTTTCACGCGACCAACGAGGTCATGTTCACCATTGGTGTCTTCCCATATCTCTCTGTGGCCTTGACCGCTCTTTTTTTCTCTCCCGATTGGCCACGACGGTTTGGCGCGCGGGTGAGGAGCTTCTGGTATGGCGAGCAAGAGCATCGAAAGAGCGCCAAGAAACTGGATTCCGGACCCGTGTTACCGCCGTCCCCACTCGCGCGCCGCTTGACGCTCGGACTCCTCGCGGTCTACTTCGGGTGGCAGCTCCTGTTGCCCCTGCGGCATTCTCTCTACCCTGGAAACGTGCACTGGACCGAAGAGGGGCACATGTTCTCTTGGCACATGATGCTGCGCACAAAAACAGTCCACGGCTTTGTTTTCTCGGTCGACGACAAATCGCAAGAGACTTCCGCCAGAGAAATCAACCCCTCGGATTATCTGACGAGGCGCCAGATCAAAAAGATGCGAGGGCGCCCAGAAATGCTTCAGCAGTTCTGCCGGTACCTGGGCGAGCTGGAGAAGGAGAAAGGTGCGACGAATGTCGAAGTGCGCGCGCGGATTCACCTCTCCCTCAACGGCCGTGAGCCCCAGTTGCTACTCGACCCGAACGTCGATCTAGCCGCCGCGGAGCGAAAGCTGGGGCACGCGACGTGGATCCAGCCGCTCGAGACGCCGTTTCGCTGGCGGTAGGCGTTAGCGCCGCGCCCCGACCTTACCCTCGGGCCATTTCTGAAAGGCGCGTTTCATCTGCCGCACGGCCTGCTGGATCCTCTGGCCGTTCTCGACCAACGCCAGGCGAATCCAGCCTTCTCCCTCCGGGCCGAACCCGAGACCGGGGGCTACAGCGACCTCCGCATCCTCCATGAGGCGGCGGGCGAACTCCATCGAGCCCAGGCCTCCGAAGGGCTCCGGGACCGGAGCCCAGACGAACATACCTGCCCGAGGGGCGTCAATTTTGCCCCAGCCGGTTCTCCGGAGACTACTTACGAGGACGTCTCGGCGTTCCTGATATTTGCTCGCTTGCTTACTGGCCAGATCGCCACAGTCCCTCAGCCCGATGATGGACGCCACTTGAATAGCCTGGAAGATCCCATAGTCGTAGTAGCCCTTGATCTGGCCCAGGGCTGAGATGATCTCGCGATTTCCCGCACAGTACCCGATACGCCATCCGGCCATGTTGAACGTCTTCGACATGCTGGTGAATTCCACACCGACATCCAGGGCCCCTGGGGTCGCAAGGAAGCTGGGCGCCTTGTAGCCGTCGAAGCACACCTGTCCATAAGCGAAATCGTGGACAACGATCAGCCCGTACTTTTTCGCGATCGCCACGACCTCCTTGAAGAACTCCGGCCCGACCGTATGACTGGTGGGGTTGTGAGGGTAGTTGAGGAAGACCACCTTGGGAGCCGGCTTCACGGTCTCACAAGTTTCGCAGACGCGTCGCAGGAATTCCTGGTCATCGGTGACTGGCAGGCCCAGATAGTTGCTCCCCGCGATCACGACCGCGTAGGTGTGTATCGGAAACGAAGGGGTCGGAACCAGGGCGTTGTCGCCCGGTCCGAGAAGGGCCAGGCAGAGGTGGCTGAATCCTTCCTTGGAACCGATGGTCGCGATCACCTCCTCCGGATCGAGCTTCACGTCCCAGTTGGCAAGATAGTACTTTGCGACCTCGCGGCGTAGGTTGTAGATGCCAGCACTCGCGGAGTAACGGTGGTTCTTCGCGTCGTTCACCACCTCGCAGAGCTTGTCCACGATCGGTTGCGGCGTAGGATCCGTGGGGTTGCCCATGGCCATGTCGATGATATCGACTCCCTCGCGCCGCTTCCTGTCTTTGAGCTTGTTGATGCTGCCAAAGAGATAGGGAGGCAGCAAATGCATTCGGTTGCTGAGCTGGATGGAATTCTCTTCTTCGTTCATTGTCATACCACCGGCTACGCCGGTGGAGTTTTATTCTATTCAGCCCGATTATAGGTTTCCGCCTGTGTAAAAACAAACGTCAGTGCTGCTGGAGCGAGCGCTCCGAGGCAAGCAGCAAGGGTTGGCAGGGGAGGCAAGCCGGTCCAGCGCTGAAGCATTCCCGAGACCAGGGACAGCGCCACGACGTGGTACAGCCCGACGTACAAGGACCGCCTCCGCTCAGCCGCGAGAAACGTCGTGCCCGTCGATACGACGCGCACGACTTCCGAGAGCTTTGCCCGGAGCGGTATGGGCTTGGCTTTGCCCCCGAGGGAAAGAGTCCACTGAGTGCCGCAGTCCGCGGTAGAAGACCCGGTTTTCGCACTCCGTGCCCCCCTCCTGACAACTGCGACCAGACGGTCGTCGCTTCTCACTCGGCGGATCATCTCCGCTTCCTCTTCGGGCACGAGTCCCGCGTGGACTTCGACGTTACCCAGTGGCGCCACTAGCTTTCGTACCGATTCGGACATGCCGCCACTGAGAATCCCTATCCGAATTCCGAGCGACCCGAGCTCCTGGATGGCCGTCGCGGCGGCAGGGCACAGCTTCTCTTCCAGGCAGATGGCACCTGCCAGCTTGCCGTCAAGTGCCAGGAACAGAACCGTCTCCCCTTCCGCGGCAAGCTCGCGCTGCTTTTTCTCGAGCCACTCGAGGCGTTCTTCGGGCCAGTCAGCTTCGCGAAAAAGACGGATGTTCCCCAGGAGGAGGTCCTTTCCCAGATAGATAGCACGGATCCCCCGTGACGGGATGTGCTGGATCGCTTTGATGCTCGGTACCGTTCGGAAGTCCTCCCCATACCCGCGCAGAATAGCTTCCCGGATCGGGTGCTCAACTGTGTATTCGGCGGCGGCCGCGTGATGGAGAACATCCTCAGGCCGGAGGTCATTTCTCATGGGGAATACCGCGGCCACCTCGGGCGGCCCCATCGTGAGGATGGACTTCTCCAAGAGGACCGTATCGACGGGCTGGACGAGACCCTTTCCCTGCGCCTCGGTGTCGAGGCGCGCTTGGTGAACGAGCCGCACGGAGTCAATCGACAGGACCGCAAGGACTGCCATCAAAGCTTGAGCGATGGTAGTGAAGCCTCGCTCCGTCGCTCCCAGCGCAATTGCAGCAAGCAGGCAGAGCCCCGCGGCGCCACCTAGCAGGAGCCAGACCCGAGCTGGCCAGATCCTACCCGGGACGGATCGGAGAGCTTGCGTCTCGATGGGGTCCTCTTCGCGGGTCCTACCTGAGGCGAGGAAGCTCTTCTGCTCGAGCCACTGCCGGGCGAGGGCGCGGATCACCAGGATGCTTGCCGCCGTGCAATAGAGAAGTGTAGCACCGGCGCCAGGGGAGCCTTCAAGGGAAGCGGGAAGACGCCCGGCTGTTTCCAGAGTGGAGAGGAGGAATCCCCCGCCGATGCCGATCGCGACGGCTGCGGTCGTCAGACCGTCCTGGCCAACCTTCAACTGGACGCAAGTCTCGTAAACCCCGCGCCGGAGGACGTCGTAGGCGCAAGCAAGGACGAGTACCGCGAGACCTCCTGCCATCCACGCAACCGCCGCGAAGCGGCCAGGCCACAAGAACAGCACCCAGAGCGCGAGAAGCGGCAGTAGGCTCAACGGCAGAGTGCCGTATCGGCCCTTGTGGAGGAAGACTGCGGTTGCACGGAGGCTCATGCTTCTTTTTCGGACGCGGCGGCTGTCGTTCCGTAGGGGGAAGTGTGCGGTGTTGGGTGTTCGGTGTTCAGGTTCGGAGTCAGAGTTTCCCCGACTTTGGAAGCTTCTTCTTCCTCTCTTTCCTGAACCCTGAACCCTGAACCCTGAACACTCCTGGGGCGCGTTTGGAAAAGCGTGGGGAACTTCGGTGACTCCTTGATTCTAGTGACCGAGCGCCGCTGATCGCTTACCATAGCCCTATCCAATATGAAGTTTCCGGAAGTCGAGATCACCCCAGAGGACACGATTCAGGTGGCGGATAAGAAGGTCGCGGTGGCCTTCGAGGCGCTCGGTACGCCCCTGCTTGGTTTTGAGAGCCTGAATTCCCTCGTTCCGACCTCGGCCTCCTGCCACTTTTTTCAGACCTCGTTCCAGGATCGACAGCGTGTGCTTGTCGTGATGGTCGCTGAGTGGGATGAACAGACGACCATCGGTGTCCTGAACATTCTCCTCAACATCCGTATCGATCCTGATCCGCCGGGCCCGCCTCCGGTGGTTCACTTCTACAGTGCTCATCCCGTTCCGGCAGTGCTGCGAAGCCTCTTCGGCGACTCCCCGGCGTCGAATTTCGAGTGCCAGGCGGCTCTCGTGGCTCATTTCGGCAATGACCTGGCCCCGGCTCATTCCATGCAGCTTGCCGCGGCGGCTCTCCATCTCCTCCGCCACTCCCTCGGAGTGGGAATCAGCTTTTTTGCATCGGACGCCGAGCTGGTCCTGGCCAGGGCCCTTGTTCGGTGGTTTGGGCCGGACGACTTCCCCGAAGAGTGCTCCCCGATCAACTCGGTGACTGTCCTGGGTTTCCTTTACGGGGAGATCCTGAGGGCTCGCTCCGCGCACGCAAGCCGCTGGGCAATGATCAAGGACACCGCCCCCTGGCCAGCACTCATCTTTGGCCCCTTGCCCGAAGAGGCGTCCGACGCGCCGGCAGAATCGCCGACGGATTCTCCAAGAGGGCCGGGTTCTCCAAGCGGGGGGGTGCCTCAGGTCGTCTTTAGCCCCATCCCCTACGTGATCAACGTCTACCAGGATGGTTCCGAGACGTCGCTCAGAGACGCCAGCGCGTCGCTCGAGATGAAGTGCCGCGAAATGTTGGCGTAGCTGGCAGGCTGCGAAGGTGAAACCTCTTGACTCCCCCTGGCCGGATTCTATAATCTGAGGCGACTTTGTGAATTTTTGAACGAACTGGGTATAACCTTTTCAGAAACAGGGGTTTACGAGCGCGGGTCGCCCAGGTCCGGACTTGGCATCCCGAGAACCGATCTGAAATGCGTCCCAAGCGAAAGACCTTCGCCGAGCTCTTTCCACAGCTGTTTCTGTTTCCCCTTGTACTGGTAACCGTGGGCGTGCTCGTCTATCTCTTTTTCGTCGCGAGCGCGGAGGACAGTCGCACGGTTGAGGAACTGATCACGGACATTGAAAGCGGCGGACCGCACGCTCGTAGGCAGGACCTCTACGCGCTCGCGCAGAAAGTCAGGGAGAAAAACTCGCAGGACGGGGTCCCGCAGTACTTCTCCGAGCCGGTGACGCGAAAACTACTCGATCTTCTCGAGAAGACCCAAGGGGACGAGAAGCTCAAGGAATATCTCGTTCTTGCCGTGGGACGCGCCGGAACCCCTGACCTGACCGTGCCGGTCATGGCCGAGATCGCGCTGGGAGAGAGGGAGGGGGCCGAAGCCCGCGCCTTTGCCGTGCAGTCCCTCGGGCTTTCGCGTTCCCCGCAGGCCCTGGAAACGCTCGAGAAAGTGATCGACACCTACACCCAGCCGGAAGACTGGGAGCTGCGCTGGAACGCGCTCGCGGCCCTGGCTAATATCGGTGACCCGCGCTCGGTTCCGATTCTGAGGCGTTTTCTGTCGGACTCGCGGCGTGAGGTGAGCTGGAGCGTGGCGTGCTGGTTGGCGAACTTTTTCGGGGATTCTACCGGGCGGGAGACGCTCTGGAACCTCGTGAGCTGGGACTTTCTCGACCGGCAAGGAGGAGACGGGCAGCGGCAGCTTTTGGCCGAGCAGAAGGAGGCCTATATGGCAATGGCGCTGCAAGGTCTGTACAAGCTCTACCCGGATGAGCAAGATATGCTGAAGATTCTGCGAGAGAAGACAGAGGATTCTCGCAGCCTCAAGGTTCGGAACGCAGCGTTCGAGATTCTCGAGCGGCAAGAGGCGAAGGCGTCACGGTAAGAACCGTGAGAGGGAAAAAGAGGATCGACACGGAGACAGGAGAGATACAGTGGCACAAGCAACAAGCAGTCGAGGTAAGGAGCTGAGCTCGAAGCGCGTGGAAGGAGTCTCACGGCGCTCCTTCCTCAGCGGAACCGGTGCTGGCTGGACCCTGTTTTCCCTCGCCAGCGCCGCCGGCCTCCTGGCGACGGGCCGCTTCATGTTTCCCAACGACCTTTTTGAGCCACCCACGAAATTCAAGATCGGGAAGCCAGAGGATTTTGCAGCTTCGGCGGGGGGGCAGGTGGATGAGCGCTTCAAGAACAAGTTTGCGATCTGGGTGGTGCGCAACCTGCAAGAATTCTATATCCTTTCGACCGTTTGCACGCATCTCGGTTGCACGCCCAACTGGCTCGAAACGGAGCGCAAGTTCAAGTGCCCCTGTCACGGGAGCGGGTTCTACCCGACGGGCATCAACTTCGAGGGGCCGGCCCCTCGCCCCCTGGAGCGTTTCAAGGTCTCCCTTGCGCCGGACGGCATGATCGAGGTGGACAAGAGCCTGAAGTACCAGCAAGAGCTGGGACAGTGGTCCGACCCCAATTCCAGCCTGGCACTGGCTTTTACCGGCTGAGGCCGGAATTTTTTTACAGGAGCCAATCGTTGAGTTTACTGAAGAGCCTTACTGACAACCAGATCTGGAAGTCGGTGTTCCGGCACACGTATCCGGACAACCCCAGGGACCAGTCGCTTGCCGTCTTGTCGAACGTCTTTCTCCACTTGCATCCGATCAAGGTGAGGAAGTCCGGGGTGCGGATGAGTTTCACCTGGTGCATGGGGGGCATCACCTTCTTTCTTTTCCTCGTCGAGACGATCACCGGCGTTCTCCTCATGTTCTACTACCGGCCCACGGTGGAGTTCGCCTACAACGACATCAAAGCACTTCGGGACCACGTGCCTCTGGGAATCATGCGGGAGCTTCACCGGTGGGGCGCCCATGCCATGGTGATCACCGTCTGGCTTCACATGCTGCGAGTGTTTCTCACGGGCTCCTACAAGCCGCCGCGCGAGTTCAACTGGAACGTCGGGGTCATTTTGCTCGTGCTGACGCTCCTTTTGAGCTTCACCGGGTACCTTTTGCCCTGGGATCAGCTCGCCATCTGGGCCGTTACTGTCGGCTCCAATATGGCTCGGGCTACCCCGTTCATGGGCCATGAGGGTCCCGGCGCCTCCCTCATGATGCTCGGCAACGTACCGCTCGTCACCGCGGGGAGCGACGTGCGCTTCGCCCTCATCGCCGGGAAGACGGTCGGGGCCGCTACCCTGCTACGGTTCTACGTCCTTCACTGTATCGCTATCCCGCTGGGCGCTGGCGTTCTCATCGCTGTCCATTTCTGGCGCGTCCGGAAGGACGGAGGGATTTCGGGTCCCATGTAGAGGCGGGTTTTTTTGACGGAAACAACCCAGGCGGAGCGGGCTTTTTTACCAACCACACTGAGAGCAAGTCGTGCCGGAATTCGCAAAAGACTTTGTTGATTGGCTTCTGGGGCCGGTGACGTACTTCTTCATTTCCGTCCTCGTCTTCTATCTGGTGATACAGTTCCGTGCCTTCTGGACCCAAGGGTGGGTGGCGGGAACGCTGCTCGTTGTCGGTACCGTGGTGTACGCCCTCAGTTTCACCGACCCGGACTTCGTCTTGATCGTCGCCAAGCCCGACAACGTCCCGATCTCGATCATGGGTGCCATGATCGCGTTCTTTCTCTGGCTCTCCTTTCGAAAGATGGTCATCAACGACCGTCTCATCGACGAAGGCCTTCCCACTTTCGAGGGGCGCGAGGGCCGCCGCCGTGTCTACTGCTGGCCCGACCTCGTCTACGGAGAGTTTCTCTGCTTGATCATCGTTACCGTGCTGCTTCTCGTCTGGGCGATCTATTTGAAGGCGCCGCTGGAAGAGCCATCGAACCCGGCGAGGACACCCAATCCCTCCAAGGCGCCCTGGTACTTCCTCGGCCTTCAGGAGATGCTCGTCTACTACGATCCGTGGCTGGCGGGAGTGGTTTTCCCGACCTTTATCATCGTCGGGTTGCAGGCCATCCCTTTCATCGACATCAACCCCAAGGGAAACGGCTACTACACTTTCAAAGAGCGGCGGATGGCGATCACCACGTTTCTCTTCGGCTTCGTCGTGCTGTGGGCGGTACTGATCGTTCTTGGAACCTTTTTGCGCGGGCCCAACTGGAACTTCTTCGGTCCCTATGCGTACTGGGACGCGCACAAGGTCGAGTCCCTCACCAACGTCAACCTCTCGGAGTACGTCTACAACATATGGCTGGGGCAAGCACTTCCGAAGAATATCATCGTTCGTGAGTTGCCGGGCTTCCTTATCGTCGCGCTCTATTTCGTCGCCTTGCCGCCCCTGCTCGCCAACACGGTCTTTCGGAGTCTCTACGTTCGCATGGGCTTCATTCGATTCAACATCCTGGCCTCCTTCTTCCTGTGGATGGCGGCGCTGCCGATCAAGATGGTCCTGCGCTGGTCCATCAACCTGAAGTACATCGTGGCCATTCCCGAGTACTTTTTTAACATCTAGGAGTCTCGATGGCGGATTCAGCAAAGAAGGGGCTGTGGGCCCCGACGCGCGGTTACTTCGAGATCGGGGAAGGCTCGGCCGCGGCGCCCTCGGCGGAATCCTCGCAAGCTGCGCCGGCTGCGTCGACCGCGGAGCCCCAGAAAGAGGCTCCGGCTGCGTCCACGGCGTCTACTGCAGAGCCCGCGGCGGCGGACGGCGCCAAGGTCTGGGCCCCGACGCGCGGCTACTTCGCGATCGGAGGAGGCGCCACTCCCGCCAAGCCGGCGGTCGAGAAAGCCGCGCCGGCTGCCGCAGCTCCGGCGAAGTCCGCGGCGGCCCCCTCTGCGGCAGCGATGACGGCTCCCGGCGCGCCGGCTACCGCAACCAAGGCC
>Ga0315336_1002695_pt1 | contig 26117 bp, 20 predicted proteins | sample ASW5metaG_FD_204512 | JGI IMG/M metagenome (GOLD analysis project Ga0315336, IMG submission 204512) | Ammonia-oxidizing marine archaeal communities from Monterey Bay, California, United States - ASW #5 | ecosystem: Environmental > Aquatic > Marine > Intertidal zone | place: USA: California... | reverse complement strand
TATCGGCCACCGACACCGGAGGCATTCGAGCCGTTTTCAGCGAGCTACGGGGCTCCGCCCCTGCGCCCGCCGAAAACGGCCCAGATCCTAACTTAGAAAGTGGTACAACTTGTGGGGGCAGGTCAAGCTGACGCGATGCTCCCCGATAAGAAACACCGTGGCTAACGACAGTGCAATAGCGGAGATGACCACGAGAATCGTGAGGAACGCCGGCCATCCCTGGTCCCTGATCACGGTGCCGGACAGGGGAGCAAAGACCATGGTGGCACCATAGCCGAACGCATCGATTAGACCGATCAGCACCCCCGATCGGGCGCGCCCAAACTGAATTGAGAACACACTCATGGGAATGTAATAGGCAGGCGATACCGCTAGTCCGAAGATGAAGGTCGCGCCCACGGAGACACCCAACCCGGTCGACGAGCTCAACCGCAGTTCCGGCATGAAGCGAATCAAGGCAATGGATGCCAGCCCGATCGCCAGCAGGCCACCCAATAGACGTATCCGACCGGCTGCCTTCGTCAGTTGGGCCAGAAAGTTCATTAGCATGAACAGGACGTGTGCTGAGGACGCGCCGAACATCACGGTTGCCGCGCCCATCAGGGACATCGCGAGCAAAAACAGCCGGCGGCCGCCGAGGACGTCCGCCAATGCCCCATTGAGCAACTTTCCAGCAAGGGCGCCCGCAGCTCCCCAGCCCAGCAGGGTGCCAAATCCGCTCTCATCCAAACCGAGAGCAGCGTCGTTGATCATCTCCGGAGATGCGATCGAAACCGTCGTCCGGCAGAGGATCAGTCCCGCGTAGCCCCCGTACATGCATGCGACGGTAGTCAGCTCCCAACGCAGTCGATCCGGGGCAAGGTCAACCATGCGACCTGCGACCATAGCTCGCCGATGCTCGCCGTGATTCCGAGCGTCTTGTCATTCCGTACTACTTATCACCGACGAGGGCGGGCGGAAGAATGGGCTTCGATTGGACGACGATAGGACGAAGTAGGGGTCTGTTGTAGGAGCTGCCCCGCCTCGGACACAAGTCGTTGGGGGTGCCCGCCAGCGCCTCGCGTAGGCTCGCAGCTCGGATACAGTGGATCCTAAAACACACGAAACAATTAAGTGTAGTGGAGACTGTCCCCCTCGCGCCGCCGAAATCCCGTTTTGACGAATGAACCCCATGCAAAGTGGGGAGCTGCGAATAGTGTGACGGAACCTCGCTCACGGCAGTTGCGTCCCAGTGTTCCCTCCTTACCGAATAACGAAACTCTGGAACTCCAGAAGGGTGGAAGGATGAAAGGCTGTTCAGTGCCGTTGTCAACATAGCGCTATTCTGTCATCACGGCGAGACACAGGGGTGCCGGGGGCTTCTTGTGGCGCTGTCGGTGGCTCCCCACTTTGTATGGGGTTCATTGCTCAAAATGAAATTTCTGGCGCGCCGTCGAGGTCTACGGCGGTACAATTTCCTCAGGTCAGGGACGGGCCAGTCCGGTCCCTCTACGCATCAACTGGAGGCGGAAATATGAGCACCGAGAAACTGAACCGTCGAGACGCCATCACCGCAGTTGGAGCAGGCCTAGCGTACGGCGCTCTTGGAGCCGCGTCCGCAATTGGTGCTGATCACGAGTCATCCGTTGTGAAGAGGCACCTCTATGTCACGAACAACGCGACGAGGGCTGTCGATGTATTCGATGTCAACGACGAGCATGCGCTTGTTCGTTCGTTTCCCATGGGCGGCGGCAAGGTGGGCGGGATCAGCGCCGACGCCGCAACCAATCGCATCTTCATTACCCAGCAAGACGAGAACACGGTCAAAGCCTACGACGTGCTGAGCGGCAAAGAACTGTGGGGCGTCAACGTCGATACGAAGTATGGGTATATCCAGCCCGACCGATGTTCCATCACTAACGACGGACACGCTCTTTACGTGCCTATCAAACAGAACGGCAGGTATTTAATCCTGGACACGTCGAGCGGAGAGCGCATCACTGAAATCGAACGGCCCGGTGCGCCCCATAACTCCTTTGCGGGCGAACAAGGCCGCTATATGTACTGCGCGGGCCGGAGTCATCACGACTTGTACTTGGCAGACCAGAAGACACACAAGATGGTCAAGAGGATCGGACCGTTCGCCTGGCCTATCCGTCCGCTCGCGGTGGATATCGAAGAACGCTTCGTCTACGCGAACACCACTTACACGCAGGGTTTCAGCGTTGGGAACATTGAGACCGGAGAGTGCAGCGAAGTCTTGCTAAACCCTCCCTACGAGCGCACGAAGCATTGGATGACAGCACATGGCGGCATGCCGCATGGGGATCATCCGTTCAGTCACGGTATCGGAGTTCGACCCGTAACCCAGGAAGTTTGGTTCTTGGACGACCTTTGGGGTTACCTCAATGTCTTCGATACATCCAAGACCCCCGAGAAACCTCGGTTCATTGGCAGAGTGGAACTGTTTGATGACATTGAATCGGCTTGGAACAAAGACAGTGGCAACCGGTGGGTAGCCTTCAGCATCGACGGCCGATATTGTTATCCATCTGATGGCTCAGTGGTGGATTGTATCGAAGGCAAGAAGACCTCGATGAAGATCTCGCCGAGCGAGAAGTTGGTCGAAGTAGAGTCCCGTGGTGAGCAGGCCGTCCGCAACAGTGGCCAAATGGGCGGCGTTTACGGCCCGAGCGTCTGATCCCTCCTCGAGTTCCATCGGGATTCCGGTCCGCAATGCCGTCACCTGTGGTCTGCCAAAACTTCGTATCCGATAGAAAAGAATATCGGCTTTGAATCCGACACTTGAGACCGCTCACGGCCTCTCGACGAACTCAGAACCCGAGCCAACGCAAAGCACTGGACGAAAAAATGTCATCGTTCATGACATCGGTTGTTCTCGTCAGCGATCCTGAAGGCGGTAGAATGGGACCGACGTGGTCGGCCAAACGATCTCGCATTACAAAGATCACCGAGAACTGGGCGAGCAGATCGTCGGCGTCGTAAGCTTTTCTGAGGGTGAGCGGAATGCGGTCTTCAGATGGGTGGCGCGAGCGATGACGACGCCCACACTATGGCGGTGGACGGCAGTAGCGCTGTTGCTTGCCGCGCAGGTGGAGGTATGGGCGCAGGATAGTAAAACGGCGCCTGCGGGACCTTCCCCAACCTTGAGCCAGCGTCAATTCCTCGATCGCCATTGCGGGACGTGCCATAACAAACGCCTGAAGACTGCCGGCCTGAATTTGGTTCAGGTCGACTTGTCCAGGCTTGGCTCTCAACCCGAACGGTGGGAAAAGGTCGTGCGCAAGCTGCACACGGGCGTCATGCCGCCTCCCGGCGCGCCGCGGCCTTCCGAGGCAGATCGCCGTGCGATGTTAACGTGGCTGGAAACATCGCTCGATGCCGCGGCAGCCGCGAACTTGAATCCTGGCCGCACCGAAACGCTGCGACGCCTGAATCGAACCGAGTATCAGCACGCGATCAGGGACCTACTGGCACTTGACATCGACGCCTCCTCGCTCCTGCCGGCCGATGAGAGCGGTCATGGCTTCGACAACGTCATCCTCGGTGATTTGTCGCCGACGCTGCTGAACCGCTACATCTCGGCCGCCCAGAAAATCAGCCGTCTGGCGGTCGGCAGCACGCAGTCGTTGCAGAGCGACATCATTCAGAATGCTCCCGATCTCACACAAGAAGGTCACTTGCCTGGGATGCCGCTTGGCACACGCGGCGGCCTGTCGGCGCCCTACACGTTTCCTCAGGACGGTGAGTACGACATCCAGATCTTTCTCGCCCGTAATTTTACGGGTGTAGTCAGCGGACTGCGCGAGGACCGTCCACACGAGTTGCTGGTGCTACTCGACCGGGAACCGGTCAAGACGTTCACGATCCAGAAACCGGCAGACGGAGACGACACGCTGCTCGACAAGTATTTAAAAGTGCGTGTTAGCGGCAAGGCAGGACCGCACAACCTAGCCGTCACCTTTGTCCACGAGGGCTCATCGCTTGTCAATACGCTCCGGCAGCCGCCGGTGTCCCGCTATAACGACCGGCGGTATCCGCGTACGACGCCCGGCATCAATATGATTTCGGTGACCGGACCTTACGCGCCTCGCGGCCCCGGGGACACGCCGACCCGGCGCCGATTGTTCGTCTGCCGGCCGGCCGGGCCGAACGCGAGTCAAGAAGAGGAATGCGCTAGAGAGATTCTATCGACGCTGATGCGGCGCGCCTATCGGCGGCCGGTCGACGAGAGTGAAGTTGACCGGCCGATGGCCTTCTATCGCGAAGGCCGCGCCGAAGGCGATTTTGATGCCGGAATCGCCATGGCGCTGAGTGCTGTGCTCGCCAACCCGGAGTTCTTGTTGCGCGTGGAAAGCGACTCCGAGAGCGTACGGGCAAGCGGCGTCTACCGAGTCAGCGATCTTGAACTGGCATCGCGATTGTCGTTTTTCCTGTGGAGCAGCATCCCGGACGATGAGTTGCTCGACGCGGCCGTCCAGGGCAAGCTCAGTCAGGCGGGAGAGATCGAACAGCAGACGCGCAGGATGCTCGCTGATCGCCGCTCGTCAAACCTCGCGACGAATTTCGCTGGACAGTGGCTGCGGCTGCGTAATATCGACGCGATCACTCCCAGTACGAGCATTTTTCGGGACTTCGACGACAATCTGCGGCAAGCTTTCCGCAAGGAAACCGAACTCTTCTTCGACAGCGTGGTGCGCGAGGACCGCAGTGTTCTCACTTTCATCAAGTCGGACTACACGTTCCTCAATGAACGCTTGGCAAAGCACTACGGAATCCCCCACGTTTACGGAAGCCGGTTCCGCCGCGTGCCCCTTACGCCCGAAAGCAGGCGCGGCGGTCTGTTGCGGCAGGGCAGCGTGCTGTCGGTCACCTCGTACGCAACCCGAACTTCGCCGGTGCTTCGCGGAGTGTTCGTGCTGCGCAACCTCCTAGGCGCGCCGCCGCCCCCGCCCCCACCCAACGTCCCGACGCTCGACGAGAGCACGACGGCGGCTAACCTTCCGATGCGCGAGCGCCTGGCTGCACATCGCAGCAACGCCGCGTGCGTGAGCTGCCATCGCACGATTGATCCGGCCGGCTTCCCGCTGGAGAACTTCAACGCCGTGGGGCAATGGCGTGACTTCGAGGTAGACGGGCACAGCGTCGACGCATCGGGAACTTTGCCCGGAGCCGGGGCGTTCCAAGGAATCGACGGACTCGAAGACTCGTTGCTGGCCCGTCCGGAATTGTTTGCCACAACTCTGACGGAACAGCTTATGACGTTCGCGCTCGGACGAGGCATCGAATACTACGATGCGCCCGCCGTTCGCAAGATAGCGAGAGATGCGGAGAAGGACGACTACCGGTTCTCTTCGCTGATTCTTGGAATCGTGAAGAGCGTTCCATTTCAAATGCGCCGCGCCGAAGGGAATGGATCGTCCGTACTCCGTACGACTGCAAAGAACGAGTAAACGCTAAGTAGAGGAAGGGCATGGAATTTCTGACAAAGAAGGCGATCCCCAGACGGACGTTGCTGAAAAGCGCGCAGGCGGCCCTAGCCCTGCCTCTACTCGATGCGATGATTCCCGCAGCCACGGCGTGGGCCGCGACGCCTGCAAAGCCGGTGCCCAGGCTCAGCTTCGTGTTTATTCCCATGGGATGCGATCATTCGCGATGGACCCCGCCCGGCCAGGAAAGCCTCGACGAACTCTCCCCCATCCTGACTCCGCTTGAGCCGGTCAAGGATCAGGTGACCGTCATCACGAATATGCGACTGCAGAATGCCTATCCGGGGACGCATGACACCTCGAACGCCGCATTTCTGAGCGCGGCGCCCGCCAAACACACCGAGGGCTCGGACTACTATCTGGGCACGACCGTCGACCAGATCGCGGCTCGGGAGATCGGCCGTGATCAGCAATTGGCCTCGCTTGAACTCTCGATCGATCTGAATCCGCTCGCCGGCGTTTGCAACAACGGTTACGCCTGCGTCTATCAGAACTGCCTCTCATGGTCTTCTCCGACGACCCCGCTTCCTTCCGAGGCGCATCCGCGCGTCGTCTTCGAGCGTATGTTCGGCGAAGGAGGGGATGCGGCCGCGCGCCGCTCGTCTCTGAACAGACGCGAAAGCTTGCTCGACTCGTTCACCGGGAGCATCGCGAAGATCAAACAACGAGTGGGCCCCTCCGACCGCTTCCGCTTGGATCAGTATCTTGAGAGCGTCCGCCAGGTCGAACGTGAAATCGAGCGCGCCGAGCAAGCGGTAACCGAAAACAAGACGCCTGACCTCGATCGGCCGGTAGGCGTGCCCGCGGAGTTCGCCGACCATGCCAAGCTCATGTTCGACCTGCAGATTCTGGCCTTTCAGGCGGACATCACACGCATCGTCACTTTCCAACTCACCCGGGAACAGAGCAATCGGACGTATCCGGAGATCGGCGTACCGGATCCACATCATCCAACCAGTCATCACGGCAACGACCCGGAAAAGATCGCGAAAATCGCGAAGATCAACGAGTTCCACGTTTCGCTGTTCTCGGAGTTCCTCCAGCGAATGAAAGCCACTCCGGACGGCGACGGCTCGCTGCTCGATCATACGGTCATCCTGTACGGCAGCGGTATGGGTAACCCCAGTCTTCACGATCACGAAAACCTTCCGATTGTGGTGGCGGGCGGCGCGGCAACCGGCCTAAAGGGCGACCGGCACATTCGGTACACAGAGGGAACGAACTTGGCCAACCTGCATCTCACGCTACTCGACCGTGTTGGCGTCCATATGGATTCGTTCATGGACAGTACCGGAAAACTTGAAGGCCTCTTCGAATTAACCGACGTAGCGTAAGGGGCACATTGATGCGCTGGCTAAGAATCGGTGGACTTATACTTCTGGAGCTCGGTCTCGCGGCTTCCGCTGTCGCGGCGTCGCTCGCTGACGCCGCCGAACAACGCGACCAGGCGAGCGTTCGCACGCTAATCGAGGCCGGCGTCGAGGTGAACACGGCGCAGATCGACGGGACTACGGCGCTGCACTGGGCCGCGTATCACGATGATGCGGAAATGGTTGCGTTGCTCGTACGAGCGGGCGCCGATGTGAACGCTGTGAACCGCTATGGCGTGCCGCCGCTGGTGGAGGCCTGCACGAATGGCAACGCAACAATCTTGAAGCTGCTGTTGGAGGCCGGAGCCGACGCAAACACAACGATGAAAGGCGGTGAGACCGTCCTCATGTTGGCGGCACGCTCCGGGAATGTTGAAGCGGTGAAAGCGCTGCTCGCGCGCGGCGCCGCCCCCAACGCGCGCGAACGGCTCGGCCAGACGGCCTTGATGTGGGCGGCGGCCGAAGGGCACGCTGCCGTCGTGCGCGCTCTGATTGAGGCCAGAGCCAATCTGAACGCGAGCATCGATTCGGGGTTTACGGCGTTCTCCTTTGCCGTCCGCGAGGGCCGTCTCGACGCCGTGTGGGAGTTTCTCGCGGCAGGCATCAATGTGAATGCGATGATGCAGGGTACAGACGGCCGGAGGCGATCACGGACCACAAGTCCGTTGCTTCTCGCTGTCCAGAACGCCCACTACGAACTCGCGATCGCACTGGTCGACGCGGGCGCCGATCCGAACGATGTGCGGACTGGCTTCACTCCTCTTCACATCATTCCCGGGGTGCGCAAGCCGGATTCGAGCGACGGCAGCGACGGCGCGCCGCCGAGGGGAGAGGGCGGACTATCGAGCGTCGACTTCGTGCGCGAAATTGTGAAGCGCGGCGCGAACGTCAATTTCCGCCTGCCCAAAGGCACACGGAAGTTGCCCGGCACGTCCTCGCAGATCGCGACGGAGGGAGCGACACTGCTTCTCTTTGCCGCCGATCGTTCTGACGTTCCGCTGATCCGCCTGCTCCTGGAGTTGGGCGCTGATCCCTTTCTGCCGAACCTCAACGACACCACGCCGCTGCTGGCCGCCGCCGGGGTCGGCACACAGGAGCCACAGGAGGAGGCGGGTGAGGAAAGCGAATGCCTGGCAGCGGTGAAGCTCTTCCTGGACCTCGGCGCTGACATCAACGAAGTGGACAACAATGGCGATACGGCCATGCATGGCGCCACGTACAGCATGTACCCGCTGGTCGTGAAGCTGCTGGCTGAGCGTGGAGCCGATCCGCAAGTCTGGAAGAACCCCAACAAATTTGGCCGGACGCCGCTATTTATCGCGGAGGGTCACAGCGGCCGGCTTCTGCGTCCCCATGGGCCGACGATCGACGCGATTACCAAGTTGATGCTCGCAGCGGGCATTTCGACAGAAGGCGAACGGCCGAAGATCGTCGATATCTACCAGAAGAGGGTAGAGCCGCCCAAGCCTCCTGCATCGACGAAGTGACCTGCAAATCCGGCGGTGCTTCCGGCATCAACCGTCGGGGCGTCAACAGTTCTTTAGGACTGCCTTGGTGCACATTTCGGGGACATGGGGAACCAGAAGACGTGTAGCACCTTTCCCCGGGGGAGTTAGCTGCTTGTCACCGACCAACGCCCTGAAGGAGTCGTTTCCTGGTCGACGTATATCGGCGAGGGCTCGCCGAGATTCAACTTGACGCACACGCCGGAGCCGATGGCGATCTGGATTATTTTTGGCTTGGCGTTCGCGACGGTCCTGACGTTGGGAGTTGTTCCCGTTCTCTACACACTGTTCTTCCGTGTCAGGTTCAAGGGTTTCCAGTACTGAGTACGTCATTTCAGAAGCTCGCTAACATATTTCTCGATGAATGTGAATGACGGGGGAGTGGAGGTACACCATTCTCCGCGTTGCAGACAAGACCTCGATGTGGAGGCGATGGATCAACACCGTGCCGTTAGGGGGGGTACTACGCTAGTTTTTGGCGAAGAGGTAGAATTGGACTCGAATGACCAGCTGCGCCATCAGCCACTACAAGATCACCGAACAGTTCGGTGAAGGCGGGATGGGTGTCGTCTACAGGGCGGAGGACACCAATCTCAAACGTCCGGTAGCGGATCATATCGAAGCGTCGACGATCCGGCCCGCTAGGTCGACCAACAACGGAGAATTCAGTGAACGGACTCAAGCTCTGGTACGTACTCGCCTTCTGCATTAGTATTCTCGTAACACCCGCGGCCTACGCACAATCGAAGGTCAGCCTGACGCTCACCTATCCGGCCGGCAAGAGTCCTAACGTCTTTACCGAGGGCTGGGTGTTTGGCGCCAGGGCGATCGCCGATCCCGGAGGACCAACGGAGCGTGACGTTTCGAGCACAGTGCGTTGGACCGGCAGCGGGACCTTTCACCCGGCGGTGGGTAAGACCAGCCGGCCAATCTTTGCTGGCCCCGGTCTGAATTCCATCACACTCTCCGTAACGGTTGACTGGCAAACCGTCACGGAGCAAGTCTCCGTCAACGCAGTGAATTCGTTGCTGGGTGGCATGCCTCTGTACGCGGCGCTTGGCGATCTCGCCCATAGTTCGGCTGATGGCCATGGCCAAGTGGCAGGCCCATTTGCCGTGACTGGCCCCATTATCTCCGGAAGTCCGAACATTACCATTCGTGGCCTGCCTGCTGCCAGAAAGGGGACGACGGGATACATGACTTCCTGCGACGGGCCCAATACCTTCAAGATCTCCGAAGGAGATCCCAATGTTCCATCGACGGCCGTCCAGCGGCGCGCATCGGCGATAAAACGCACCACTGCGGCGGCATCGGGAAGATTATCGGTCCGCTCGAAGCATACTACGTCGTGTTTCAGGTCACCGCCCCCGCAGTCAAAGAGGACAGGAAGCCACGGAAACGCACAGGTGAAAGCGATCAGGCTTGGCAGTCACTAAGAAAGCAAGTCTATCTGGGCATGACCTCTGCTGATTTCTATTTCAAGGAGAATGCGATTGAAAAAATGAGCTTTGTCGTCCGCATCTAGGATGAAGCCTTCGGTAGGTATCCCAAGGACAAATTTATTGAAGGTTCTCAGTGGGTGACGCAGGTGGACTACAGCGGCACCGATGCCCACGGGCAAGCATTCGATTTGAAGACTCCTGTCCTGCTCACGGTGAGGGGAAACTACACCTCCAAAGAGAACATGTACGGTTTTCATCCGGCACTGAAAGGCAAGAAAAACCTGCGGATCTTCGAGTTCAGCCAACGCTCTGGTCTTGTGAAGATGGAAGAAGGTCCAGCAAGAGCTATCCTCGGACCCATCACTCCTGAGTGGTCCGCCGTTCACAAACAAGAGTCCATTCGTGCCGCGAAAACCGTGCTCGCCAACTTTGACTGTTTCGTTGCACACATTACCTACAGCGGCGCCGATTTACAGAAGATCAATACGTTTAGAGACTTCAGGGACAAGGTTCTTCAACAAACTGAGGCAGGTAGGCATCTGGTGCGGCTCTACTATGAGTATGGCTTTGACTATGCGGCACGGCTGAGGAACAAACCTGCGTACATTCCAGCAGTTCGTGCGATTCTAGATCAGGTCGCCACTCATATTGAGGGGTTGGACCTGGAGGATACTGAAACCATCGGGAACCTCAACCGAGCAATACTCTGGATCGATCGGGGAGCGTCACTCTTCTTCGAAGAGGGCGCGAGTGAAGGCCTAGGGCAGTTCTCGAGATTCGTGGTTCCCATCCTTTGGGAGAAATGACATCCGTGGCGGTTGCCCGATCCCGACCAGAAGACGTGTAGCAGCTTTCCCGGGGGAGTGAGCGTCCCGCAATCTTCCTATGCGCGCTGCGATATTCGAGCGAACCTCTGAACGACGAACTAGACCCAAAGTCGACTCGACCCAAAGTGCCGCACTCGTTCGGCACGGCTCCATTCGGGTGCGTGGTCCTGTAGACTAGAATCCCGTTGAGTCCCAATCCACTTGCCCGAACGCAAATCGAATCGAAGAGAGTTTCTTGCCGCGACGTCCGCTCTGCTTGGATGCGGAGGGCCCGAGCGGTCCGAGAGTGAAGCACCCGGGTTCCTCTCAGCTCACCAGACCGTCCACATCAGGCAAGCGCGGCGGGCCTGTCTGGAATGGTTTCGCAAAGGGCATGCCGGGATGTCATTCCAGTACGGCGTTTATAGCCAACTCGAGCCCGATCCGTGGGTACGTTTTCGCAGAGGCATTCCGGGGGCGCGGTACGACAGGCTGAGCGAAACCTTCGCGGCAAAGGCGTTCGACGCTGAAGCACTTGTTCGATTCGCGCAGGAATCCGGCGCTACGTACATTCGCTTCCCTACCCGGCTGTACGACGGCTTCAGCTTGTTCCGAACCAATGAGACATCGTTCACAAGCCTGAGCGCACCCGCCGACCGTGACCTCGTCGGCGAAATGACGGATGCCTGCCGCAAGGCCTCAATGGGTTTGTTCCTCGAATATGCCTACGGGCTCGATTGGCGGCACCCGTATTTCTACTCACCGGACTCAGTAGAACTTGACTGGCCCTATGCCGCGTCGCCCGGCGGGGACAGTTCGGAACGGAAATTCCAGCAGGACGAAGACTTCCTCGGATACATAAAGTACGCACACGTTCAGCTCAAGGAGATTCTCTACCGCTACGTGCCACTTGCCGGCATTGCGCTCACCCCGGTGATGGGCTACTATGCGCGGCCCCACCTCTTCCCACTGGAGACGACGTACGAAATCATCCACGAGGCACAGCCGCAGGTGCTACTGTCGTTCGAGCAAGGCGCGAACGGCGAGGAGGATTTCGTATCGTTGCGCGGTAGCTATGCCTCTGACCCACGCGGCGGCGACCTTGAGAAGCAGGCCTGGTCGATGAACAAAGACAAACCGAACGAGAGTATTGGGCGCTGGGAGGAAGGCGAACTGGTGGTGCCGAATGGGGGGCGGAACTTTGTGCGGGAGATTCAACTCGGTCCGGATGGCGGTTTATCGTTCGGGCCAATGTAGCGACCCTTTCAGGGCCGCACCGAGTGCTTCGCGCGCGGACGCGCGGATTTTCCATCCGCGCCTCTGTCCCTTCTGGAGTGGCTGCTTGATCCGGGCCGCATCTTGCGGTACAACGTGGACTCAACATTGGGAATGCACTCAAGCTGGGTACGGAGGCCTACATGATCAGGGTTAGCGACTATTCGCTCAACTACTCGCGGGAAATCGCGGATGGGAAGCTCACAATCTTCAAGTTCCTGAAGCAGTGCCGCAAATATGATCTCGAAGCGGCCAGCCTGCACGTCCGCAACTTGGAGTCGGTCTCGACGAAGTATCTCAAGGATGTCCGCCGGGCCTATCTCGACAACGGGCTATCGATGTCGATGTTCACGGTCTCGACGAACTTCGGCAATCCGCGCGCCGGCGAAAGGGTGGAGCTCGAGAAGGCCTACCAGGCCATTGACGTGGGCATGTTCCTGGGAGCACCGATTATACGCGTGTTCGCGGGGTCACCCAACGATGAAGCGGATCGCGAAGATGCCTTCAAGCGAGCCGTCGCCGGTTTGCGAAAAACCTGCGAGCAGGCGGCCGAGCAGGGCATGACCGTGGGTCTCCAGAACCACAATCACGGGGCATTGGCTCGAACCGGCGAAGAAACGCTGCGGTTCATTCGCGAAGTCAATCACCCGAACTTCACGATCCTGCTCGACACCGGGCAATTCGCCGGATCAGGCGGCGCCAGCGGCGAGTTACCGGAGAGCCTAAAGGGCACTGACTTCATGGAAAGCATCCGCATGTGCGCACCCCTCGCGCGTCACGTGCGCACCAAGTTTTATAGCCCTCGCGCCGACGGCTCGGAGCCCTACATCGACTATCCGAAGGTCTTTGATATTCTGCGCGGCGTTCACTACGGCGGCATCATCGATATCGTCTACGAACCCAGAAGCCATGGCGGCGATCCGATTGACCAAGCGATGCCGCGGATCATCAAATACCTGAAGAGCCTCGTACAGTGCGCAGCGTAGACAGCGGCACAGAAGAGGAGCCACCACCGTTTCTCGGAACCTGGGGACGCGTCTACGCCGCCGTGCTCGCGCACTTGGCCTTCTGGATTGTTGTCTTCTATCTGTTCACCGTCCGCTTTGATTTGCCCTCATGAGAGGCGTTGACTGGGTTGTCCTCATCGTCTCGCTCGTAGCCATCATCGGTTACGGGTTGTATCGGGCACGGGGCAGCAACACGGTCGAATCGTACCTGCTCGCTGGGCGCACGATGCACTGGTGGGTGATCGGCTTGTCGATCATGGCCACGCAGGCCAGCGCCATCACGTTCATTGGGACCACCGGCCAGGGCTATGTCGACGGCCTACGCTTCGTGCAGTTTTATTTCGGGTTGCCGATCGCGATGGTCATCATCTCGGCAGTCGCCGTGCCGCTGTTCTTCCGGTCGAATGTCTACACCGCGTATGAGTATCTCGAGAAGAGATTCGACTCGAAGACGCGCACGTTGGCGAGTCTGGTATTTCTTGTACAACGCGGGCTGGGCGTCGGGTTAGCGCTCTATGCGCCGGCGGTCGTGCTGTCTGTGATCATGGGCTGGCCCGAGCCCGTCACGATCGCGACCATGGGCATTTTGGTCGTGACCTATACCGTCATCGGCGGCATCAAGGCCGTGATGTGGACCGACGCGCAGCAGATGATGGTGATGTTCTCCGGCATCGTGGCGGCCTTCCTCGCCGCTGTTTGGGGACTACCATCCGACACTTCGTTTCTGGATGCAATCCACCTCGCCGGCATCACCGGAAAGATGCAAGCGGTCGATCTCAATTTCGACTGGGAAAACCGCTACAACCTTTGGTCGGGCCTGATCGGCGGCACCTTCCTGGCGCTCTCTTACTTCGGGACGGACCAGTCCCAGGTCCAGCGCTACCTGACCGGCAAGTCGATCAGGCACATGCGCATCAGCTTGCTCTTCAACGCAGTTGTAAAAGTGCCGCTGCAGTTTGTCATCCTACTGACGGGCGCGCTTGTGTTCGCCTTCTTCGTGTACGTCGAACCGCCACTGCTGTTCAACCCGATTGAGCGCGCCAAGATGGAAGAGCGGCAGGATGGGGCCTATCAGGCTGTCCAAAGCCGCTATCAAGGCGCTTGGTCGGCCCGGAGTGAAGCGGCTCGTCGTGTTACCGCTTCGCGGGAAGCGTCTGCCGAGAACGCCTTTGTCGCGGCCAATACTGAACTCGGCGTCATCCGTCAGGAAGCCATCGGCCTCGTCGAAGAATCGAACAACGGAGAAACCTACAACGACACGAACTACATCTTCCTGAATTTCGTGATCGGCTATCTGCCGGCTGGGCTCGTCGGGCTCGTCATGGCGGCGGTGTTCGCAGCGGCCATGTCGACCATCTCGGCGGAGTTGAATTCGCTGGCCACGGTGACGGTAATCGATCACTACCGCCGATATCTGTTTCGGAACCGGACCGACAAGCACTATCAGCGTGCGGCCAAGATTTCGACGGCGTTTTGGGGAGTGTACGCCACGGTGTTCGCAAGCTTCGGCGGCCAGCTCGGGTCGTTGATCGAGGCCGTGAACGTGGTCGGCTCGCTATTCTATGGATCAATGCTGGGCGTGTTCGTGCTGGCGTTCTCGCCGTGGCGCGTCAACGGCTTCGGCGCATTCTCTGGGATGATCGCCGGCCTCACCGCGGTTGCGTGGACGGCTTCCTATACGGAAGTGACCTTCCTTTGGTACAACCTGATCGGATGCGTGGTGACGGTGGCGGTCGGTCTTGCACTCGGACGCGGCGCCACAGCGGAGTCCTAAGCAGAAGGTGATCGAATGTCGACTCGACGGCAATTCCTGAAGACAGCGGCCGCGGGCGCGCTTGCGGCCCATTCCGCCGCGCAATCTCGGCGCAAGCCGAACGTGCTGTTCATCTTCAGCGATCAGCATCGCGCCTGCTCGATGCCCGGCGAGCCGTTCAACGATGCCGATGCTCCGAACCTCGCAAGGCTGGCCCGAGAAGGCCTGACGGCACGCAACTGCATCTCGAACTATCCGGTCTGCTCACCCTGCCGGGGGATTCTGCTCTCGGGTAGATGGCCTTACCAGACAGGGATCATCGACAATTCGCATCCGCTGAAAGAATCGGAGACATCGCTCGGAGAGGTCTTCCGGCGCAACGGCTACCGGACGGGCTACATCGGTAAGTGGCACCTCGATGCCCGCGGAGCCGAGGGGCGCGCTTGGCGACCGCCGGGGTCAAGGCACGGATTCGATGAATGGCACGCCTGGTACAACACGAATCCACATTTCGACAAGTCGTACACCTTTGACTTGAAAACGCGCGAACGGTTGCAGCCTGAGGGATACAACGCGACCCTCATGACGGACACCACGCTGGACTTCATCGAGCGCCACGGCGACGAGCCATGGATGCTCACGGTCGCGTGGAATCCGCCCCACCCGCCTTTTCTGGATGCTCCGCCGGATCTGATGAAACGCTACGAACCCGGTGGCCTCAAGCTGCGTCCGAACGCCGTTGAGACGGTCGGCCGTGCAGCGTATGGTCCGACCGACTGGCCGGCACGCGACAACCTACAGGGCTACAATGCTCACATCACCGCGATCGACCGCGAGATGGGCCGCATTCTCGACAAACTCGATGAAACCGGCCAGACGGAGAATACGATCGTCGTCTACACGTCGGACCACGGCGAGATGATGGGCTCGCAGGGCCGCACCGGTAAGAGACTGCCTTACGACGAGAGTTGCAAGGTGCCGTTTGTTGTTCGCTATCCCGGGGCTGTACCGGCCGGCGCGAGGACCGACGAGTTGCTCTCGGCGATTGATCTCTACCAGACGATGTGCGGCCTGGCGGGGCTCGACGCGCCGGTCCATTGCCAGGGCGAAGACCTTTCGTCTATCTTGCAGGGCGCGAAGAGAGCCGGCCCCGAACACACCTTCCTGATGCACATCGAGAAGGATCACGCCTCGGGAGGACGCAATCACCCGGCACCGATCTTTCGCGGTATACGCACAAAACGCTACACCTATGCGGTTGGAGAGATCGGCCGCTGGTGCCTGTACGACAACCAGAACGATCCCTACCAGCAAAGCAATCTGGTGAGCAGAGAGCGGCACCGCGGCCTGATGCGTGATCTGGACGGAGTGATCGCCGACTATCTGACACGAGCTGAAGATCGCTTTCCGCTCGTCACGTTGCGGGCGCGCCGGGAGTTCTCGGGGCCGCGTACGTGGGTCAATATCTAGTTTGGAATTCCGCTCGGCTCTGGTTTAGACTAGCCACAGAGCCGAATTCGGATCAGGGGAGCACGATGGCCAACAACAGCAACCAACTCACTCGTAGAGAACTGGGCCGCAAGGCGGCACTCGCAGGCGGCGCGATGGCCGCTTCGTCACTCGTAGCGGCCGACGCGACGGGGACACTCGAGCGCCGGCAACTTGGCAAGACCGGCATCGAGGTCGGCATCCTCGGTATCGGAACGTCGCCCCTGGGCCAACCCGGCGTCACCCAGCAGGAAGTCAACCGCGTGATCGCGATGGCCGCCGATGAAGGCGTGAACTACCTCGACGCGGCGCCGATCTACGGCATGGCGGAGCGCCGTCTCGGCCCTGCGCTCAAGGGCAAACGCGACAAGTTTGTGCTGATCTCCAAGGTGGAAGCGACGTCAAAGCAGGACGCGACTTGGCAGATAAAAGAAAGCCTGCACAAGATGCAAACGGATTACCTCGACGTGGTTCATCTGCATAACGTCGGCCGCACAGACCGGTTCCCTGATCTCGATGTCTTGATGGGAGAAGACGGAGCGCTACAAGGTCTACGTGACGCCAAGAAGGAAGGGCTGATCCGGCACATTGGACTCACATGCCACCTACGGCCGACACGCGCGCTCCCGGTCATTGAGGGCGGCGAGATCGAACTCGTGATGTGCGCCGCGAACTTCGTCGACCGGCACACCTACAATTTCGAGGGCACGGTTTTCGCCGAAGCAGCCAAGCGCGGCATGGGCGTGGTCGCGATGAAGATCCTGGGCGGCACCGACGGTGACCACGCAAAGTTGTCGGCTGACGAGCACTACACCACCGCCGTTCGCTATGCCCTGGGGATCCCCGGCTTGTCCGTCGCAATCATGGGGATGAAGAATACCGCCGAGTTGCAGAAAGCCCTAGCGACCGTGCGCTCGTACAAGCCTCTCTCATCCGACGAACTCACCCAGCTCAACAACAAAGGCAAGATGCTCGCCAAGAGTAAAGACTGGGGCGAACTGCGAGGCCCCGTCGCCTGGGACGGCGATAAGCCCGCCTAGCCTACGTCTCGAGGATTACCGGTAGGACGAGCGGGCGGCTCGAGGTCTCGCGGCCGAGGTAACGGCGCAGGTCCGTGCGGACCTTCTCTTCCATCACGCCCCAGTCGGTCTTCTCTTCGTCCGTCGAGCCGGCCAGGGTGTTGATGACGACCTCGCGGGCTCCGTCGAGCAAGGATGAATCGTCCTCGCGGATAACGAAGCCGCGCGTCACGATCCCAGGGCCACTCTCGATCTCGCCGGTGCGCCGGTTCAGCGCGACGATCGGGATCACCACACCGAACTCCGACAGGTGCCGCCGGTCACGAATGACCATTTCCTCGACGATTTCGTCGCCCGTTCCCGAATCGATGCAAACGCCTCCCACCGGTACCGAGTCCTCGCGGCGAACGCCCGTATCGTCGATCTCAAGCACGTTTCCGCTTTGCAGCAGGAACGAATCTTCGAGGCCCGAGCCCCGCAGAGCCTCGGCCATGCGAATGTGCTGCGAAAGCTGCCGATACTCGCCGTGAACCGGCACGAAATACTTCGGACGCACGAGGTTGAGCATCAGCAGCAGATCCTGGCTGGCGGCGTGCCCCGAAACATGCAGCGGCGGATTCATCCCGCCATAGGACACTTCGGCCCCGCGCCGGTAAATGTGGTCGATCATCCGGAAAATGGCTTTCTCGTTGCCCGGAATCATACGCGTGCTCAGCGCGACCTGGTCCCCTTCTTGAATCTGTGCGTGACGGTGCTTGCCGACGGATGCTCGTGACAGCGATGACATCGGCTCGCCCTGGCTGCCGGCGATGATGACCGTTCGCTGATGGCGCGGCAAGCGCTGCATATCGGCGGGACGCAACAACAGACCGTCGGGTATGCGCAGCAACCCCAGATCATGCGCAATCTCCGAGGACGTTTGCATGCTGCGGCCAATCAGAGACACCTTGCGACCCACCTGCAGCGACAAGTCGAGAATCTGCTGGATGCGATGGGTCGACGAAGAGAAACAACTGATGAAGACCGTCCCGTCGCTGTGCTGCAGTAGGTCCTCCAAGCGAGGTCGAACCGTTCGTTCCGAGGGCGTATAACCGTCGACTTCGATATTCGTCGAGTCCGACAGCAACAGCAGGACGCCTTCTTTGCCATACTCCGCGAAACGGTGCAGGTCAAAAAGCCGGTTGTCGATGGGCGTGGGATCAATCTTGAAGTCGCCCGTGTAGATCACGACTCCCAGTGGCGTGCGCACGGCAATCGCAAAACAGTCGGCCGTGCTGTGCGTGACCTGAATGAACTCGACCTGGAAACATCCGAGCGTGGCGGTGTCGCCCGCACCCATTTCGTGGAAGGTCGGTTTTTCGTCCAACTCGTGCTCTTGCAAGCGGCGCTCGACAAGCGCCCGCGCCAGACGCGGGGCATAGATGGGAATGTTGAGTTCGGAGAGAACGTAGGGGACAGCGCCGATGTGATCCTCGTGACAGTGGGTCAACATCAAGCCGCGGACCTTGTCGCGGTTCTCAACCAGATAGCTGATATCGGGGACGACGATGTCTACCCCGAGCAGCTCACCACCGGGGAACATCATGCCGGCGTCAATAACGATGATGTCGTCGCCGCAGCGCAGGGCGAGCATGTTCATACCGAACTCGCCGAGTCCACCGAGAGGAACTACGTGTAGCTTTTGATCAGACAGGGAAAGGCCTCCGTGATGCGGCTCGTTGCAACTGCTTACGAGCGGCGGTTTTCATACCAAACGACGTTCTTGCTTTCCTGGCCGGCGATCAACAGATCGAGATCGCCGTCGCCGTCCATATCGACCAGACGGATATCGTACGCGGCCTGGTCTTCGTTGATGTGATGCGTGGTGAAGTTGCCCGCGCCGTCGTTCTCAAACCAGGCGGCGATAAAGCTGTCTTTCGCGCAAGTGGCGGCGTCCGTATCGCCATCGCCGTCAATGTCACCAAGCGCCAGACTGTGCGGACCTTCGAGAGAGGGGTTGATTTCCCGCAATTCGAACTCGGGCGCTTTGAACCACAAGACGCCTTTGCCGTGTCCGCGGGACGCGATGAAATCAGCCTTGTCGTCGCCGCTCAACTCCGCGATCAGGATATTCGTCGCGCCCTCCTGCTCGGTAGCGAGAACATGTTTCTTCCAGGGCTCGCTGCCGTCCGCCGGCTGCTCCCACCAAGCGAACCAATTGCCGCCTTCCGGGACCTTCGCGGCGGCGGAGATATCGGCCCTGCCGTCGCCGGTGACGTCGCCGACGCCCATGTAGTGGCTGAGCCCTGGCGCATCCTTGTTGGCGAAGACGTGGCGGATCCAGCGCTCGGCCTCGCGCGGCTTCTCGGGAATTTCGTACCACACGATCGATTCGGGATACGGCCCTTTGGCCTGCGCGCTGTTAGCAATCAGATCGAGCTTGCCGTCGCCGTTGACATCGCCGGTAATTAGGCCATGAGTGCCGTCGATTTCATCGTCCACAAGGTGATAGGGCCAAGGCGTCGTCATTGGGTCGTCAGGGCGTTCAAGCCAGAAGACAGGACCGGGGCTGTAAACACCGCCGATGTAGTCCGGGTCGCCGTCCGCGTCGACGTCAATCACCTCGCTATGGATCGCGGTCTTGCCCGGCTGTTCCGCACCAATCACAACCTTCTTCCAATCCGGCGCCACGTAGAGGCGGGTTTCGTTCTCCGCGTTGATGATCACATCCAGCTTGCCGTCGCCCGTAAAGTCGGCCGCGATCGCAGTCTGGTTCGCATAACCCTGCGCGACAACGTGCCTGGGCCATTCGGTCTTCCATGATGCATCGCCCACTTTGGCGTCCATCGGCTCGGAATCGGACGAGCCGCAACCGAGCGCGAGCAGCGTGAGACTAAGCAGAACTGATCCAACGAGGCGGTGGGTCATGACGTGTTTCCTCTATGATTCCTTCGGCGAAATGCCCAAGGCCTTCATCTTTCGATAGAGATGGCTTCGCTCCAAACCAAGGGCGGCAGCCGTCCGGGTTACATTGCCGCCCATGCCCTCAAGCGTCTTGAGGACGTACTCACGCTCGTAAGCCTTGCGAGCTTCTTCCAGCGATCCAAAGTTAGCCATCTTCGAGCGATCAAATGTAGTCGCGTTCCGCCGGGACGTAAGCGGCAAGTCGGACACCTCAATACGCGACCGCGGGTTCATGATAACGATTCGCTCCATGAGATTGCGCAGTTCCCGTACATTCCCCGGCCAGGAGTACTCCATCAGCGCCTGTTGCGCCGCATCGGTTAGTTCCTTCGGCCGCCGACCGTACTCGGAAGCAAACTCCCGAAGAAAATGCCCGGCGAGCAACGGGATATCTTCCGCGCGCTCCCGCAGCGGTGGCACATGAAACGGAATCACGTTCAGCCGATAGAATAGGTCGTCACGAAAGTTGCCGCGCGTAATCTCGTTCTCAAGATTCTTGTTCGTGGCGGCGATCACGCGGACATCGACCTGTACCGTTCTCCCCGAGCCAACCGGTTCAAAGCGTTGCTCCTCAAGCACGCGTAGGACTTTGGCCTGCGTGTTCAAACTCATGTCGCCGACTTCGTCCAGGAAGAGCGTCCCGCCGTCCGCTTGTTGAAACTTGCCCGTCTTGTTCTCGTGGGCCCCCGTGAACGACCCCTTGACGTGACCGAACAACTCGCTTTCGATCAGTTCCTCGGGGATCGCCGCGCAGTTCACCTCAACGAACGCGGCTTGCGCGCGCTGGCTTTGCGCGTGGATAGCCGAGGCAATCAACTCCTTGCCCGTTCCGCTCTCGCCATAGATCAGCACCCGCCCGTTGGTCGGCGCCATCAGCTCTAACTGCTGACGCAACGCCTTCATCGGGACGCTGTCGCCGATGATCTTGAACTTCGTCTTGACCTGGTCGCGCAGCGAAAGATTCTCGATCAGCAGCCGCCGATGATCGAGCGCATTCTTCACGCTGACGGTCACCTTCTCGAGCGACAGCGGTTTCTCAAGAAAGTCCAGCGCGCCGAGTTTCGTGGCGCGCACCGCGCTTTCGATCGTGCCGTGACCCGAGATCACAACGACCACGGGACGCCGGCTCGGGTCGAGTTGTTGGATGTGCTCCAGCGTTTCAAGCCCATCCATCACCGGCAGCCAGATATCAAGCAGGACGACGTGATAAGTCTTCTCGCTCAACAGCGAGAGACACGCCTCGCCGTTTTCGACGGCGATGGCTTCGTAGCCCTCGTCTTCGAGAATATCGGTCAACGACTCCCGGATTCCCGGCTCGTCGTCAACGACTAAGACACGGCTTGGCTTCACCCGGCAACTCCGATCTCAGCCGCCACGCGACTCGCCGCCGTCGGCACTTCGACGATGAAGCGGCTTCCCGACGGGCGGTTCTCCTCGACGCGAATCGTCGCCTGGTGTTCGCTTAAGATGCGGCTGACGATCGCCAGGCCCAGTCCGGTGCCGCGCTTCTTAGTGGAAAAATACGGCAGGAACAGTTTCTCTTTGTCCTCGGCGGAAATACCCATCCCGGAATCAGCGACGACAAGCTCAACGGTATCCGGCACGGGCCCGAGCGCGCTGCCGATGTAGATCTTCTTGACCCAAGTCCCGCGCACGGCCTCCGCCGCGTTGTCGATGAGGTTGACGACTACGCGCTTGAACTGCTCGGGATCAATAAACACTTCGGGCAAGCCGTCCGTGAGATCACGGCGAATCACAACCTGGTCGAGCCGCCCTTGGAAGACATCTAACGCCTCTTCAATGACCGGGTTCAAGTCCGCGCGCTCGGGCTTGGCCTGCGGGAATCTGGCAAACTGCGAGAATTCGTCCACGAGCGCCCGCAGCGTCTCGACTTCGCGAACGATCGTTTCCGTACCCTTCTCGAAACGATCGCGCAGCTTCTGGCGTTCGGGAGAGTCATCCAACCCGCCGTAGCGCTTGAGCAGTCGGCTCATACGCTCCGCCGAGAGCGCGATGGGCGTAAGCGGGTTCTTGATCTCGTGCGCGACGCGGCGGGCGACCTCGTTCCAGGCAGCCGATTTTTGGGCGCGGAGAAGTTCCGTCGTGTCCTCGAGAACCACCACGAAGCTGGTGGGCTCCGCCTCAACCTGCTCGTCTTTGGCCAGCGCGGAAACAGTCACCGTAAGGTGCCGAATCTGGCCGTCGCGCTCCACTTCGAGTTCACGCGTCGCCAAGCCGGTGCGGCGGGCGCGGTTCAACATATAGGTAAGATCCTGGAGGTCGTCGCCCGCGAAGAGTTCGGCGAGCCGTTGCGGCATGGTATCGGAGGGCAGCCCGAACATCCGCTGCAGCGACGAGTTCACCTTCAGTACTTCTCCGTCCGCCGCGACCGACATCACACCGGGTGTGATGCCTTCGAGGATCGCGTTGATAAATTTGCGGCGGGACTCGAGTTCCACGTTCGCCTGCGCCAAGTCTTCATTGCTCAGTTGGAGTTGCTGCGTCTTCGTCTCCAACTGCTGCGTCATGCTGTTGAACGACTCGACCAGCGCGCCAAGCTCGTCGCTGGCCTGCGCTTGGATTCGAAAGTCCAAGTGGCCACTCGAAATCTCGCCCGTTGCCTCGACCAAGGCTTCGATCGGGACGATGATTTGCTTCGACAGAAACAGCGCCAGCCACGTTGCCACGAATAGAACGAAGATCGCGATCAGCGAAAGCATTCCGAGATAGAAGTAGCGGAAATTGCGGTACTCGCTATTGATCGCCCGGTAAGCCTCGTACTCGCCCCGCATGAGCGCCAGCCGCTCCATGAACTCGCGCGGAAACTCCCACCCGACAACGACGCGGCCAACGTCGGTCGCTCCATCGCGGACTTGCGCGACCGAGTACAGATACTCGCGATGCACGATCGAGAAAACGCGGTCGTCGCTACCGTTGTCGTGGGACCGATCGAGCCGGCGCCATTCGACCGGGCCCTTGAAAAGCTCTCCTTCGTACACTTCCGCCAGAGGACGCCGCCCGGACGCCGGCACAAGCGCCACATAGTGCGCCCCCTCACCGTCGGCGGTACGCGCCAATCGTTCGCGGAGAGCCTCACCCACATTGCCGTCGGCAAAGGCGGCAATGGCCTCCGGCATCGCGGCGATGCGAAGCGCGTCGGCTTCAGACTTGTCAGGCACGACCTCCTGCAGCAGTCCTTCGGCTTGTTCGAAGATCTCCTGCGTCGGCTGCCGAAACCATTTGTCCAGCGTGCGGTTGAGGAAGTTGAAGTTGAAGATGACCAGGCAAACCACCGGGACGATCGACAACACCAGGGCGCCGACGACCAGCTTGGTCTTGATGCGCGAGCCGAGGACGTTTCGCCGGGAGTCAACGTACAACTTCAGCAGACTGCGAAAGACGATGAAGCTCAGCGCCAGCAGGCCGATGACGACAAGCGTTGACGTGCCCCACAGCACGATCGTCTCGGTCGCACCGCCGGGCCGGAAGTCGCCGAAGTCGAGGGACGTCTGCCAGAACGTCGCGACCGCCAGGAGGACCAGCAGAACGATGGAAACGATCAGGGAGATACGCTGGCTTTTTCTTTCCAAAGGCACGATGCGCGCCGGCGCGAAGACACCGCCAGCCTAACTGGAAATGATGATAACAAAAGGACTTAAGCGCGGAAGTGCGACAAACAGGTTGGGAGCCGGGAGCCTCAGAGCAAGTGGTCCGGCGTGTAAGCCCGTTTACGGGCTGTGGTTTCAACTAGGCCAGGCGTTTTACGCCTGGTACGACGCAGCCAACAGGGTTTGCCAGGCCCCTTCCAGGGGCCTTAAACCGACAGGCTTGAGCCGTTTACCCCCAGCCCACCCGGCGACGTACTCACTCCTGCTCGCGGTCTTTGAACTCTTCGTACCAGTTTTGGACAACGCGGATCACAGGGTCGGGAGCTTCGCCTTCGTCTTCTACTGGCTCCACGAGAACAAAGCGCTCACCGTCGGGCGTGACGTCGTAGTTCAACTCGTGACCCTGTCCGAGGGCAAGGCCGCCCGATGAAAACAGGTTCTCGGGCACACCGAAACTCAGGGCCGAACTTCTATTTACAGACACGGCCATCAGTGAATCACCTTCCACATAAACAAGCTCCTTGCCATTCTTGCTCCACCGTGGCTGAGATCCTCCATTCTCGGACACGCGCTGCTGGTCGCGGCACTCCGGAAACGTACAAACGAATACCTCATCCCGCCCCGTGCGATTCGAGCGATAAGCTACAAGTCGGCCGTCCGGTGAGAGCTTCGGAATTCGCTCTCTTGCTGGGGTTTGCAGCAACGGGACTTCCTTGTACTGCGCGTTCTCTTGTCGTTCCAGATACCACAGGTTTTCTCCGGCAGCACCTACTTCCGTTCGGAAGAACAGCAGAATGCGTGCGTCCGCGGACCAGTCTGACGGCCATTGCCGGACTTCGGCGTTCTGCGCGATCACTGTCGGCTCATCGCTGCCGTCAGTGCGCTTGACGTAGATGGTACGGTCTCCCTCACGCCCTGAAGAGAACGCAAGTTCATCTCCCGATGGCGACCAAATTGAGAGAATATCCACGGCTGCGTCCGTCGTGAAGTTCGTCTTCACTGGCCGGGCGACCTCATGAATCCAGATGTCCTGGTTGCCGTTCTCGACACCCGTCACAGCGACCTTGCGTCCGTCCGGGGATAAGTGCGGATAGGTAATGCTCTCCTGCGGCTCCCCGATCGTGCCCAAAAGGCTTCCGCCCCGGTCACGCCAGACCAATTGCTCCCATTGCTTCTCGGGTGGCCCTTCGAGATAGACCATCGTTCCGTTGAGCGAGACAGTGGGGTCTCTGCCGTTCGCATCGATGGGAAACGGGTTGCCGGTCGCCCGCATCGATTCAATCGAGAAGGGGATCGCCCAAATACCCAACGAGGAACTTCCTGAATCCACGCTTTCATAGATGATGTGGCCGCTTGCATGGTAGAGCGGTAACCTTCCCTCGATAAGTGTTTCGCGTTCCCCGGTGGCCCGATCGAATGTGATCAAATCGGCCGGTGACACTGCCCGAATCTTCGGCGTAAAGGAATTTGTCACTGCCGCTTTCAGGCGAAAAGAACACCGGGGCAATTGCATGCATGCCCTCGTTCTCGGGTTCCAGCCACAACTCGGCATTTCCTCCCCTTGTGGGTACCTTATAGAGCTTGCGATCTGGTCGGGTGAAGATGACAGATTCTCCGTCCGGCGTCCAGGTACTAGACCAGGCCGAGACGGGTTCCGCTAGGGTCACAATCGGTCCGCCGAATGCCGCCACCTTTTTGAGTGCTCTCGCAGACTTGAAGCTGACAAACTGGCGGTCGGGCGACCAGGCTAGCCTCGTCGTCTCAAAAGTCGTGGGCCCCACGATCGACCTCGGCTGGCCCTGACCCAGGTCCTGTACCCACAAGATGCGCTCGTCCTGTGTCCCAGTGAAATAGGCAACGTGTCGGCCGTTGGGAGAGATGGACGGCCACATGGGTGTGTCTTCGGTCGGCAATATGAATCGCCGCACAGGAGCCTCAACGACAGGAGCCGGGGAGGACAACAGGAGGAAACCGAAGACTAAGGCGAGAAGGAGGGCTAGCGCCGTAGTCCCTAGAAGCAGGGTTTGCTTCCACTGCTGAGCGCGTTCGATCTGCTCCGCTGATGACTGCGGCAATATCCGGATCGCAGCCGAGCGATGCAACTCGGTGTCCTCGGCAAGGTACTTGATCGAGTCATCGGCACCCTTCACGTCCTCGATCACGCGGTACTTCACAAGCGGGTGCTCGGATACCTCCATTCCAGAATGTAGGGGCACAGCATGCTGTGCCCGTGTTCCAGCGGCTTGCTGAGACGGCGCGGGCACGGCATGCCGTGCCCCTACGGATTGCGACGACACCGCCGGCATGATGGTCGACTTGCCGGACTTGAACTTCTAGCTCAGCGTCTCAAGATCCACGACCATGTCAGCGGTGCTTTGATATCGCCGGTCGGCATCCTTAGCGAGACACTTA
>Ga0315336_1002694_pt1 | contig 26148 bp, 29 predicted proteins | sample ASW5metaG_FD_204512 | JGI IMG/M metagenome (GOLD analysis project Ga0315336, IMG submission 204512) | Ammonia-oxidizing marine archaeal communities from Monterey Bay, California, United States - ASW #5 | ecosystem: Environmental > Aquatic > Marine > Intertidal zone | place: USA: California... | reverse complement strand
ATCATTCGTTAGGAGGGGTTTGGATCCCAACTATGCAGGTACGGAGCCAGGAGGAGGATATGAAAGCACTATTAGTGCAAAAGCTGAAAAGATTTGGGAATCCGTAGGAGACAAGATCATCGACATATTGGAAGACATAACGACTTCAGAAGATTTCTTACCTACAAATGTTCCAAAAGAGATTTTCGTTGAAGAAGATAGACATGTTAGGAATGCAATAGCATATTGTTTCATAGCAAGAGCATTTGACATTTGGACTCCAAAATTCTGGAGGTCGGATGCAATTGCCGCCAAGATAAGGGAAAAGGATCAGGCCGAGTATGAAAAAGAGAAAGCCAAGGCTGAAAAAAGAGTGCCCGTAGGAAACTAGGCTAATTTCCTACTTCCAAAGCATCTATCTCCTTTTGAAATCCGAGCCTTATGGCCTCGTTATTGACCTCGGCTTCATGTTCCTGGTATTTCTTACCTTCAGGTTCATCGTACATGACTTTTGTCAACTGGTTCTCCCTCACATGCCTGGCTTTTGGCTTCATCTTTTTGAGCGAGTCCCAATTTTCCATATACATTCTGAATGGATAGCTAAACTCAGAAAGCTCGTGTACAATTAGTCCTTTGATATAATCGTCGGTTCTACTATCAAGATCATTTACTATTATTGTTATGATATATCTGTCATCAGCTCTGTTGCTGTAACTGAAGTAATATTCACAGTTTCCGTCACGTCCAACTATACTAAAGTCCGGTACATGTCCCCATTGATGACCGAACTGGTGCCAAAATTCCGATGCTGTTTGCCTTGTATCAAATCTGATCATACCTGTTGTTTTGAATTGCCATTCGTCCGGTAGCCTTTCAACTACTTCATCAAGCAAGGACATGAGTCTTTGCCCAAGCGGATCTGTGATTGTCCATACACTTGTGTGCTTGTAAAAGTCAGCAGTATTGACCATTTAGACATTCATTGATTCTAATATCTCTTTGATATCCGTAGCAATGTCAGCCTGTACCGTATCCACTGTACTCCGAATTGATGCTGTACTGTTTTCTATGCCTGTACATTTAGTTTTGACATCTGTAAGATTTTTCATTTTCTCTTCGACGCTCTGAATTTTACTTCTAATCTTGCCAGTATCAATCGCAGAACCTTGTCCGGTCTGCTGTTTTAGTTTTGAACGCGCCCAACCAATTGCAACTCTGATTAGGTCGTCATGAATAATCTCGTCTTCAAGTTCCGAACCCAGTGCTATAACAAGTTTGTTGTCGTCATATTCATTGAATAAGCCTACATACTTAGGCAAGGCCTCTCGCTTCTTTGAAACGAAGATTCCATATTGTGCTGCTCTGTTTGTCATTCCGCCATCAAGCTGCTCTTTGATGTATGGTAAAGTAATGCTCTCCATGTCTTTCATCTCAAGGACAATTTTTGATCCCAGATCCTTTATCGTATATTCAAAATCTCCCTTATCGTCAATCAAACCCTGGATATCTCCAGTCTTGTCCACTGTATCACCCAACACTTTTGCAACAGATTCCAAAATAGGTTGGCAGTAGTCTTCAAAGTCAAATCCCTTTTGTGTTCCCTTTTGCTCCGTCTCGCGTATGTTTAATTTGTTTTTGATCTTTTCAAGCTCAGTAAGGAGTGCAACCATCATAGTATTGGTTGGTGTTCCAGACACAGTGGGGTTAAGCAATTCCTTTGCGATTTTTCCATCAACTCCCAAGTGTTCCTCCAAAAAGTTCACAACGGCCCCGTCATTACCAAACTGCTCTTGCAAGGAAACAAGCACCTGTTCCTTCATTTTTTCAACTTGCTTATCGACATAATCAGTTGACAGTCCTACATTGCCCGCTTTTGCAGCCAATACACCAAGCTTTAACAAATTGTAAAGCTCTTCTTCAAGATTTTTGTTTTTTTGTTTCAAGTTTTCAAAGTAGACAATTAGATCAGGATCGTCTGTTTCAAAGTTGTTTATTGCAATTTTATCATTTTTAACTTCAATAGTCATGGTATACAGTCGTCCTCATCGTAGAAAATAACTATTTTGATCGTTGTTATACAAATCATTAAGGATCACACCCATCATCATGAAATGGACAGGACCGTTTTTGAGATTCTTCATGCGCCAGTACCATTGCTTTAATCTTTAGAAGAGTACCTGCATCCTTATCCGTCAGTTTACTTTCTTTCTCAGCACGTTGCAGGTGATAGCAAACACGTTGTAAATCTTCATGTGTCAAGGCTATGCGCATTCAAACCACCAATGTTTCTCCATTACAACCAACCCATATCGGCCTCACCGTGTAATTGTAATTTTGGATCATCCATGTAGTAATTTTTCTTGCATTTACCACACTTGACCATCGACCTTAATCTACAAAATGAGTTAGGAGTTCCACAATGCTTGCACTTTTGTACAAACTTTACTATCCAGCCTTCTGCTTCTAACTTCATTTTATCATAAATTAAATCTCTAGCCATTCAATTTCTCCTTCACTTTCTTATCTAAGTGTGGATTCTTATGCAAAATCTGCTTTGCTTTTTTTGTATTTTTGTGTTTAATCAACCAAGATGGCGAATGCATTGTCATCCATGCTTTATTTGCGCGGTCTGAGAGCATTTGTGGATTTGTCTTACGTTTTCCATTTTGGTTTTCTGCTGGAAAGGTTGCCAAGCAACGAATTAGCCAACCCATTGGTTCTTGAGCATAGCCCTTTCGGCCTTTGGCTTTTAATTTTAAATAATAATCTTTGATTTCTGATGTCATCCTCCTGACGGACAAAAGTTCCACTCCATTCAAGGTTTTTTCTGCAGCAGCGTTAATGTAAGCATATGTTACAACTCTCTTGAATTTATGTTTCCTTTGTGCTGTGTTGAATAATTTTTTAACCGTGTCTACCTGACTGAAACTTTGTAAGACTTTTTTTGCTTCATCGCGCCCATTGATGCTCTCTTTACATTGTATGGCGTGTATGAGTTTAGTATTGCTGGTGTGATTATCAAGCAAAAGGGATATTTGATCAATTTCAACTGGGGACCTATTCTTTCCGTTGATTTTTTCTCCTATTTTGGCACCAGTAGGCATCCATTGGCAGTGCTTGGGAGGTTCTTTCACATAACGGTAGTAAAAGTCAACAAGGTCCTCCTGTGCTTGACCCCATTCTTTCAGCCCCATAGTTAATCCACCACCAGGCCACCAGCGATTTTGAATCTGGCTTGAAGCTTGCTTACCTTGATGTATTTTTCTTCGGTTCCAGTACAGGTTAAGATTAATCCATTACTCATAAGCCAAATGCCATTAGATACTGATATAAATGTAACATTTTAATCTATAGATGATACACTTGCTATCTGACGATGTTTATGACTACATAAAGGGAAAAGGTACGGCTGAAACAGAAACACAACTAAACATATTGTTTCAAATTTTGGTGTCAGAATCTTTGGAAAAGCTGCAAAACTACCGTAGTCCTAGATCGAAGGATCAATGGAGGCAGATCCAAGTTTACAAAGATACGTTGCAACAATCAGCAGTTACAAGTTTTGAACTTGAAGCAGAAGTGAATAGAATGACTTTTTCACGAAACAAACAGTACTTGCTTGAAAATTATCTTCTCGAATCCCACCAACTGCGCCGAGACCGTGGCAAAAGACCGTGGACGTATTATAATACAACTCCTTTAGGGAAAGTTTTGGCAATGAGATTCTGGTATCAGAAAAGGGAACCGCAAGAAATCAAGATGAAAATGGGGAAAATGGTGAAAATTGTAGATTTTGAACCGGCCGAGTTTCTTAGCTCTTTTTTTGAATATTTGCCAAGGCTAAAAAAATATAGTAAAACCATCAAAGATTCATCATCTACAGAATTAGGACCAAATCATGCTTTGAAGTATACATTTCCTGAGATAGATATCAATCCTGGAATGACACCAAAAGAATTCAGAGGGGAAGTAGAGGTAGGAGTAGAAGTTAAATTTCGTTGGTCAATGTCAAAACATGTTCAAATAATTAAATATTTTAGCTTGCCAAAAGATCCTGATGAGCCTAAAGCAAAGCGAAAAGCTGTAGTAATGTATGATTACATTCTTGATTCACTAACCTTTATCTTCCTAGGAAATTTGGAAGCAATGCAAGAAGAGATGGGTGCGAAAAATCCAGTTATAACAAAAATTTTGGAGGATCCTGCTTTACAATCATTTCGTGAAGATTACCAGATGAAGGCAAAATTAGATTTGCAGGAATCGCTTAACCTTTTATCAAACGATAACTAATGTATGTGTCATGACAACGCCAAACAAAGAACAGCAAGATGTAATTGATCACAAGGACGGACCTGCCCTGATATTAGCTGGGCCTGGAACAGGTAAGACATTCGTTATAGTGGAACGAGTTCAAAAACTTGTGGCGCAAAATGTAGAACCAGACAGAATACTTTGTATCACTTTTACAGAAAAAGCCACAGAAGAAATGAAAACCAGACTTGCAAAAGCAGGAAATACAAAAACTACGGTGTCTACATTCCACTCATTTTGTAAGGAGGTCTGTACTGATTATTTTATCCAGTCTGGACTGTCTACCACATCCAACCTAATGAAAGAAACGTCATTGCTGGTATGGTGTTTGAAAAATACGGACAAGTTTGGACTTGATACAAATCTAATTGAGAAAAGAAACCTTGTGGAAACTTTTAGTGGAATGATACAGGCAATAAGCAACTTTAAGGAATCATTGATTACATCCAAGGAATTGCAGGCATGGCTAGAGCAAAAAAAAGTAGAGCTTGAAAAGTTGTCTGAGAAGGAGCAGAAAAAACTGGAAAACAAGGAACTTGCAAACTATGTCAAGCTGCACAGCGAGTTCAACAAGGTTTATGCTGAATATGAAAAGTTTCAGGAGGAAAAAGAAGTTTATGACTTTGATGACATGATATCAAGAGCGATAGCGCTGTTCAAAAAAGATGATACAGTTTTGCAACATTATAACCAAAAATACAAGTATGTGCTTGTTGACGAATTTCAGGATAATAATTTTAGTCAGTATGAGCTTGTAAGACTGCTTGGAAAACATGGCAATGTAATGGTGGTTGGCGATGATGATCAGCTAATCATGAGATTCCAGGGTGCAAGACAAGAAAATTTTGATGATTTCATGGCACAGCATAGTGGTGTAAAGGAAAAACAACTGGGTAACAATTACAGATGTGTTACAAACACTGTTGAAGTTTCAAAGCTCATACTTGGAAAGATTACTAACCGCAGGCCCAAAACACTGTCGTCAGCAAGAAAGGAAAACGAAAAGGTAAAGGTCGTTCGGCCAGATACAGATAATGCACAGGTTGAGTTTGTAGTAGATACAATAAGAAAACTGCTTGGAACAGAATACATTGACAGGGAAGGCAACAAGACTATTTTTAGTTTTGGCGACTTTGCAATTTTATCTAGAAAAAAAGATTACGGTGATAGGTTTACAAACGCACTAAATCTTTATGGCATACCTAGCACGCATATTGGTAACTTTAACATCTTTGACTCGTCAGTAATTTCAGAGGTAATATCATACCTTAAGATAATTAGCTCTCCAAGTTCAACAGGTATGCATCTTCACAAACTAATGTCATTGAACGGAATTGACGAAGTAAACATATCCACAATTAACCACACTGCAAAAAAAGCAAAAAGACATGTTTACGGTGGGCAGGAGGACGGAGTCTTTGAAACTATGAAACAGTCTGGCTCGCTGAATATAACACAAAAGAATGAGATCAAGGAGATTGTGGAAACCATAGAAAATGCTGTTAAAGTAGAAGCCGTATCTAACGTTGCCGAAATTGTATACAAGGTCATTTACACCGACATTTCTGGACTTTACAAGCGCAGCCATCTGATAGATACGCCTGAAAACAGGGTGAACATCATGGTCTTAAACAAGTTTTATGAGATCGCGCAGGAATTTCAAGATTTAAACCCTGATGAAACTTTGGTTGAATTTCTAAAACACCTTGAACTGCTTAGGAAACTTGAGATAGATTTGGAGGAAAAATTTGACATAGAAAACACTGTTCATGTGATGACCATGCATAAAAGCAAGGGCAAACAGTATCCAGTTGTTTTCATTACTGATGTTGTTAAAGATAGATTCCCAGGCAGGGAAGTTAAGAGGCACTTCTATGTTCATAACGAACTGCTAAAGGGAAGAATAAGCCTCCAGTTTACAAAGCAAGTAAAGGAAGATGATGACAGAAGACTTTTTTATGTTTCAGTAACTAGGGCGGAAAACCTCCTATACATAATGGCACCTAAAAAATACGAAGGAAACAAGAATGAAAAAGATGTTTCTATGTATCTAGACGAGATTGACTTTGAACAACGCCCAACATTGATTGAAATTATTCCTTACAAAGAAAAAGGATTGTTACAGTTTGGGCCAACTGCAGTTCACGAACGAATCAAACATGAAACACAATCACAAGCGATCAGCTCTATAACCAAAATGCAGTTTGGAACTGCAATAAACAGGATAATTGAGCTTGCAAGAATTCGCTATTTTGAAGAGCATAGAAAGGACGATCCGAAATGTACAGGGTTTGATCCAAAGAAGGTGCTTAGTGTAGACATGAAAGACTTGAACCTCAACCAGGAGTTGATAGGAGTGCCAAGACCGCTTTTTGAACCAAAAACACTGACGCTTTCAAATTCAAGCCTACGAACTTATGAGGAATGTCCATACATGTTCCAGTTTTCAAAACTGGAAAGAACACCCACACCGTCAAATGTGTTTCTGGATTTAGGTTCGTCCATCCACAACATGATTCAGGATGTATCAAAGGACACAGGCAAGATTCCTAAAAAAGACGACGCAATAACGAAACTGAAGGAGAAATGGATCTTCAAGTCATATCAAAACAAGTCTACCGAAAACACCTTCTGGAAACGTGCTGAACAAATGACTGAAAACTATCTAAATTGGCGAAATACAAACAAAAACAAGTTAATTAAATCTGAAATGGATTTTGATTTTGAATATGAAGGCGTCACAATAAACGGCAGGATAGACTGGCTTGAGGAAAACCCAAATGGCGACTATGAAGTTGTAGATTTTAAGACTGGAAAGACGGCAGTTTCACGTGCAGAGGCCGAAGAAGATTGGCAGTTGAACATCTATGCAAGGGCAATTGAAGAGAAATATGGCAAGCTGCCAGTAAAGGCATCGCTGTACTTCCTAGACCTAAACAAGAAAGTTGAATTTGACGTAGACAAGAAGAAGGTTGATAAAGTTTTAGATGAAAAAATAAATCCAATCATCAAAAAGATCCTTTCCAGTGACTTTACTGCCAAGCCGGAGCAATACAAATGCGGAAATTGTGACTATAAGGACATGTGCGAATACAGCAAGGCGTGATTATAGAAGATCACTCTTTTAATTTAGTATAATTCAGTTTTTGTATGGGTGTTCCAGATAAATTAAACCCAAAAGGTGTAAAACGAATTAAAGATTGGCAGGAGAATAATCCTAACAAGAAATTAACTACAAAAAGTGCAGAAGTACCCGTTGATGACCCGCCAACCCGCTTTACCAACGCAAAGCGACCACACAATGATGTGTGGGAGGTTGATATAGAAGAGCTTAGATTTAATCCATTTAATGGCAGACTAGGCGATTGGGGTCCGAACACAGCTGTGAAGTATGACCAAGATAAGAAAGCCCTTAGAGAAAAAATTCAACATTATATGCTAGATAATCCAGACTTTTCGCCTACTGAAGCAGGTGAGTTAAAAGGTCAATTAAGAAGAGATGGCCAGACGGAACCAGCCGTAGCATTAGCTGATGGAACCCTGATTGATGGTAATACACGTTTGGCGGCACTCATGGATCTGAATCGGCCAACAATGAATGTTTTTTTTCTGCCAAAAGAGTTTCCGTTGCTGGATGCAGAAGCTGTGGAAGGTTTCTTTTCACACGAACCAGAATTTGTGAAAGGATGGAATGAATATCAGAGAGCACTAGATGTGATGAGAAAAGTACGTAGAGAAGCGGGTGCAGGTGTAAAAGGAACACCAAGTGAAAAAGAAATGGAAAGAGCGATGGGTCATAATAGATTGAAGCAGTATTTGGAAGTTGTTGGCTTGGGAGCTAGTGCAAGGGGAAAAGATAAAGGAAAACATACCAAAGCGATTAAACTTTGTAGAGGTGTAATGGCAGCAGAAACTTTTGTGACACGATATAATGCTGTCTTGCCTATAAAAGATAAAAAAGACAAAAACTGGCTTAATGATAAGCGTGAGGGTGGTCCAGGATTTACTGTTTTTACTTCTGACATTCTAAAAACAATCGAGTTAGGACATAACTCTAATGCACAACAAAAAATAAGACAGATGATACACAGTAAATTAAAAACATATGCGGAAGGTACTCAGCACGATGATGAAAATAGAATTACCGGTGTGATTCGGACACTGTACAGGGCAATAGATAAAGATCCTGATTTTGTTGATGATGTTAGTATTTCAGCTACAACTTGGCACACCGGAAAAACAGCTACTGCTCTAGATGAAGAAATATCGGATACACTGAAGCAGGTCAAAACAACCAAAAAGCAAACTGCAATGGCTACTAAATTGCAAAAAATATTGGGAAAAATGAACCAAATAAAGGATAAGGATCTCAAGAAGGCAAATAAAGGAAAAGTGAAACCCATCGTTAAAAAAATCTATGAAAAGGCACAACATTTGCGTGACAAAACAAAATAATTATAACAGTATCAAAGGTATCATCGTGGTTTTTAACTTCTGTTTTATTATTGATTAATAATGGTAAAAATTTCAATAATTAACAAATCAATTATTGTAAGCAATTTTTCAAAAGAATTTGCACCAGATATCATCAGCATGTTAGTTGATCAATGGAATTTTGTAGAACAAGGTGGGAAGTTAAAGTATGGAAAAGAATTCGATAGTTTGTTTGTTTATGAAATATACAAGTACATCTCAGACCTAGGAGAAAAAATCTCACTAGATAGCACAAGCGAGGAATATGTCCAGATCCATAAAACTCAACTTGAAAACCTCAAAAATGCAATAGAGAGTGGTCAGAAAATCAGAAAGGGAAAATCCCTACTTGAAGCCAAATACACCAAACTCGCCAACGGGGCCAAGCTAAAGCCATATCAAATACCATCGGTTAGCCATTCAACAGAATTAGACTACAGTGCAAATTTCTCAGTACCGGGTTCCGGTAAGACATGGATGGCATATTTTGCCTACGAAGAGATGAAAAGACGAAAGGAAGTACAAAAAATGCTGGTTGTTGCACCTCTAAGTGCGTTTAGACCATGGGAATTTGAGTATGAACAAATTTACGGAATAAAACCAACATCATACAGAATCAAATCCCGTAGCATGTCTTCTATCTTAAATCATTTAAACAATGAAATTTTCTTGGTGAGTTATACAGCTGCTGCAAATAAACCACATTTTCTTATTGACTTGTTAGAAAATTCAGATTTTCTGCTAGTTTGTGATGAATCCCATGCAATAAAAAATCCATACTCACAAAGAGCTCAAGGTTTACTAAAGATTGGAAAATATGCTAAAAAAAAAATGATTTTGACTGGTACACCAATGCCACAAGGCCCAAACGATCTATGGTCGCAATTCACATTTTTGCTCCCAGAAGGAAATGATATTCTTGGCAACTTTGATTATTATCGCTATCGTATTAAAAATCAACAATTTCCAGAAATAAAAAAAACACTAGAACCGCTTTATACAAGAGTAAGGCTTGAAGATTTAAAATTACCAAAACCAATTTTACAAAAAAGACATATCGAAATGTCGCCGTACCAAGAACAGATTTACAATGCAATAACGGGAACTTTATTGGCCGGACAAAAACTACATTGGAAAGATGATTTTGAACTTGAAAAATGGCGAACAAATATTGTTATCTATCTATTGGCAGCAGCATTAGATCCTACATTACTTCAGAAAAAGAAAAAAAATACTGTTGCAATCTTAGATTACAAAAATAAACCATTTACGGAGATGATAGACAATTATGCTGCATTGAAAGAGATACCAAATAAAATTACCAAAGCAATTGAAACAGCGATTAAGATTGTAGAAAAGAAAGAGAAGGTTGTAGTTTGGTGTACAAGAGTCAAAACAATTGAAAGAATGAAGATGGAACTGAAAAAGCGTGGATATGATAGCATAACTGTCACAGGAAAAATACCTCAGGATGAGGAAGCAGATCCCAACGACAATAGAGAGAAAAGAATTGAAGAGTTCAAGACCACTGATACAAACGTGCTAATTGCAAATCCTGCATCTTGTGCCGAATCAATTTCACTACACAAGCATTGCCAGAAAGCGATTTATCTTGACAGAAATTTTAATGGTGCACACTACATGCAAAGTTTATCTAGAATACACAGAGTGAATATGCCTAAGAAAACAAACCCAAAATATTTGATGCTTCTATCGGAAGATTCTATTGATGATGATGTAGATTCACGTTTAACCTTCAAACACAAAACTATGCTGAATTTTCTTAATGATGATTTCAAAACATTTCACATGGACATGGAGGAGGATAACTTAACTGATACAGTTTTTGGAACCGGTGATTATTTTGAAAATAAAGCAGATTTTGAACAAGTGTTAAAACATCATAAGAAAAGAAAGAAGTGAATACTTTTATCAGAAATTAAATATAAAGAATAAATGGATTATGAGGAATTCCTAGAGGCTTATGGTAAACTCAGCTTCCAGAAACATTACCAACAGGTTATCGTTCGGACATTATTACTAAGCGATGATTTTACGACAGACTTGGATGACATAGAAAAAAAATTAAAGGAGAAGCTAAATGATACTGAAGAACTTGGAACATGGTGGCGAGAAAATGTTCCAAGGATGCTTGTTAACAAGAAAATTATAACAAAAAATGGTAATAATATTAAATTAAATTTGGAAGAAAAAGATCCAAAAATAATTGAAAAACTTGTTCACTACTGTGATAGAACCATTACAGATTATAGGTGGAAGCCAAACCCATCTATTGACTGTCCTTCAGATGAGTATCATCCACTTGAAGAACTAATCAAAATCTTTGATGAAAATAAAAATTGTTTTGGAAAACAAATAGTTAATCAAACAAAGTTTGATGATGGAGTTAGAAAATTTAAAAAAGATTACATTGATAATGACAAATACAAAAAGTTGACGAAAGCAGAGTATACGTCCACAGATGGGGAACATAATGATGTTTTTTGTGATAAAGTAAAAGATCTGCTTATCGACACTAAATCCACAGTACAACTCAATTCGTTTGGTATTTACTATAAGAACAACGAAATCAAGTGTACTACAGCAGAGTTTGCAAATGATCCAATGAAACAAATTATAGTAGATTTGGAGGTTCTATATCGGAACAGCACAAAGGATTTGGCCGATGTTGGTACTGACCTACAAGCACATAAGCTTCTTATCGCAAGCTCTGCTCAGAAGTTGATTTTGTTTTTGATGAATCCAAACAATTTCTTAGCAATTGAGAATAAATCTACGCTTGAAAATAGCATCCAACGGTTTGGCAAGGCTGCGGCCGGAGATAGCCTAAACCTTCAAGATACATTAATCGAAATAAGAGATACTCATAAAACTATGGGCAACTGGACAAATTACGAGTATTCGTATTTTTTGCATAGTGTTGAAAAACACTTTTCAGATATGCCCAGATTTGTTTTGTGTCGTTTTGAAAAAGATGTTGATGGAAAATTAGGACAATCCTATACATTTTCAGATAGCGATAATGATTATGTTGAAATACAAGAAAACACAAATGTAATTTTCTTTGATCTGGACGACAAAAAAAATATGATTTTTTGGGGTAGCGGAAAAGTATCTAATGTTGAATTTAATCAAAATACTGGTTCACATCTAGCAGGAATCAGTAACCCTTCAGGATACGGGATTACGGAAGCAAGTGGAATTTCAACACTTACAGAACCACGGGGAATGATAACAGATACTGACCTTCAGACTAAGTTGAATAAGTTTCCATCGCATAAGATTATTCCCGTATGTAAGGAAATGTATGACAAGATCAAAAACAATCTTGAGGCAGACAAAAAATTAACTGACGAACCGTTACCATTACCAAATGAAGGCGCCATTAATGATGCTATAAAGGAGATAAATCAAGTGCTGTTGATTGAACCCTCAGTAATAAAGCGAATAATTGCTGCACTTTATTCTGGAAAAAGTGCTCTGTTAACTGGACCGATAGGTTGTGGAAAAACAGAATTGGCACAAATGATTCCCTCAAAAGCTTGGAAAGATTTCAACGGATATTATGGAGAAGTAGTTACAGCAACAGAGGATTGGGGTACTCAAGATGTTATTGGAGGAATTATTCCAAAATTAGTAAAAAAGTCAGGTTCTGAAGACAAAGTTGTCCAATTCAGAGTTCAGAAGGGTGCTGCCTCAAAAACAGTTTCAGAAAACTGGGATCAGGAGAATGATCAATTTGGACACGCTGGAAAAAGAGTTGAGATTGAAAAAGAAAACCGCAAATACAGAGGAGTGTGGCTCATAATTGACGAGTTTAACAGGGCTGACATTGACAAAGCTTTTGGTGGCCTTTTTACTGCTCTTGAATATAGAAAAGATGTTGGAATTAAAATTCCAACCGATGATCCTGAAGAAATTTATGAGAAGATAGTTGTTCCAAAGGATTATAGGATTATTGGAACATTAAACACAAAGGACAAGAACTATCTTCATCGTCTTTCAGATGCATTAAACAGGAGATTTGAAACGATTGAAATTCCTATACCAGGATTTGACAAAGCAGAAAAGGAGATGAAGATAGTAGCAAAGAAAGTTTTCAATGACCTTGGGAAAGAAATTCGAGAACAACTTAACATACACGATTATAATGAATTGATTGAACCAAATTCAGAGTATTGGGAATATCTGGTGGCTGCATATGAAATTTTGGCATACATTAGAAGATCTAACGAGTTAGGAACTGCGTTACTAATTTCAGTTTACAAATTTATTTTAGTTTTTCATGCAATGAAAGACGAACAAGGACAGCAACACAAACTTGATTATTGTTTGGATCTTGCGTTATGTAATTCAATAATACCTCAAATTTCAAAACTTTCTCCGGTAACATTACGGTCTATACATAACTTTATTTGCTGGAATACTACTGCAAAAATTTTCAGTAAAGACTACATGGATGATGCTGAATCACAAAAAGAGTTGAATGAAGTAAAAGAACTTGTAAGTTTCTTAAATGACCATAAGGAAAAAGACAAATTGGTTTGGGATGGTGTATGGAAAGAATTTTTGAATAATACACAAGAGGCCAGAAAAAGTAAACTCGCGGAGATTGATGATGCGTATAAGAAGGAACAGGCAAAAGCTAAAGGCAAGAATTCGTTTAGCGAATTGAGCGACCAGGAACAAAAAACGCTCGAGGCGAGTGTACCAGGCAAAACCTATTTGCATCAACAAAAATTAGATCCTTGGACTGCCATCAAAACTTATCAAAAATTGACGATAAAGCCTCCAACATTAGAGGAATTTGGGAAGGCGTTAGTGAAAATAATCAAAGAAAGATCATTTGAAGATGTTGAGGATGGTTTTGACGCTGTAACAGGTTGGACTTTTGAAGATGGCTGATCCTTATGTGGTCATTAAAATTCAGGACAGGCTCGCTGGTTTGCCTGAGGAAGACTATCGTTTTGTAGAAACATTTCTTACGAAAAATCCAGATTTAAAAGATGACGTAAATTTATGGTTGGGTAAAGAAGACCAGGAAGAGAAACAAAAAGAATGGGAACATAAGATTACAGAAATACGACTTTGGTTAAGAAAAGACGACCAGATTGATATACGTTACATGTATAGAAGAACACTTGAATTATCTAAATCGTTCAGAGCCAGAAAACCAATATTTGATGAAAAACCTGTTGGTAGACTAACAGATGATGATATAATTTCGATCATAAATCGCATTAGACACCTATGGAAACTACTGTGCTATAGAATATATCCTGACTTGGAAGCATATTTCAGCTATGAAAGTTATCGTAAGGAAGAGAAACGACCTGATTGTAGGGGGATGATAGATTGGCCAAAAACGATAATCAATTCATCAAATACGGCAGGCGGTGTGTTGGAATTTGTATGCAAAATTCCTGAAAGGAGATTTGACACGCCTGAAAATTTGCTTTTGATGGTTGCAGTAAATTGGTTACAGAGAGATGCAAAGATAGTTCGTGCACATTCAGGTTTTCCCAAACTAACTCAAGAAGAAAAAAAACTAGTTCAAAGGGTTTACAGTATAACCGATAAAATTTTTCATACCACATCATTACAAAAAATTCTGGATAAAGCAAAACAACTTAGTGAGAAAAAATTTGATAGTATTGTAATAAAGAATTTGATGGAAAATAGTGAATATAGTGTTAGAAAAAGAATCGATATCGGAATAATTCAAAATCAAAATTATATCGAATTACTAAGATGGGCAACTTCTTACATTTACTTTGACGTTGATAAAATTCAGCATGATCTTAAAGGTGTAAAAATGGATACTGAAGAAGGCCTTACTAGGATGTATGAATATTGGCTTTTGTATGAATTTGCTGCATTTTTGGAAACTGAAAAACAATTAAAATGCATGCCAGGCGTGTCAAATCTCCACTTTGTTATAACAAAGAATAAAAAAAGAATCAAACTGTTGTTTAACAAACCTGTTTACCACGAACAATTACAAACCAGAGTGCCGGGACAATATCTGAAACCAGATTATCAAATCGAAACTTACAATATTCTACCTAATGGAAAATATTTGAAAACTGTTATCATGGATGCAAAACTTTATCTGGAAAGTGACCTTGCAGGTGCATCAAATAAAATGCTCAGATATATTGTAGAAATACTCCTGAAGAAGCCCCAGCCAGAAAGACATTATGACGGAGTTTTGTTAGTTCCAGTCTTGAGCAGAAATTTTAAAACGGAACCATTTGAATCGCCAGATGCAACCATCATAACATGTCTGATTTGCCCGTCACAGGAACTAGGTAAGATGGACGCAATGAGAGAAAACTTTGGCAAAATTTACGAAGAATTTCTTAAACCACATCTAGAGTAGGTTTCAAAACGAACTAGTTACTGAATAGGTGGCCTTTGAGACCAGATCCACCTTGTTTGTCTGCTTTAGACCATAAATTGCGCTTCGAATCCTGTGTTTTAGGGTAGTTCCCTCCAATGATACCTCAGAGTTTGAGGATAAAGCATCGTACAGTTGTGCCAGTGTTCTAGTTTTGTTTTGTGCAAATTCTTCTTTTACAAGCTTTGCAAATGTCATGTTTATACAAAAAATGAATGTTATTAAAAAGAATCTCCATTAACAAAAGTGAAAGAATTTGGCCAGACTATCACCTCTCCGTTATCCAGGTGGGAAATCAAGAGCAGTTGCTGTTATTGCAGAAAAATACATTATTCCTAACTTATCAACAAATCAAAAGATTTGCTCGCCGTTTTTTGGCGGTGGCTCGATTGAACTGTATCTAGCAGATGTAAAGAAAAAAGAGGTAATCGGATATGACGGGTTTGGACCGCTGGTGGATTTTTGGAAAGTTTTAAAAAAAAACCCAAAGGGGCTTGCTAGACATGTAGCTAAATACAATAAACTTGGGAAAACAGAAAGGGCAAAACAGTCGTTTCCGGGGTTGAAGAAGGAATTCAGAAAAAAATCAAAACAGTACAGCCAAGTTAAGCGTGCAGCCGTTTTTTATGTGCTGAATAGGACTTCGTACTCGGGAACCACACTTTCAGGCGGAATGGCAATTGATCTTGAAGGAAAACATTGGTATAAAAAAATCAATCCTAGGTTCAACACCGATTCTATTAGACGACTGGAGAAGTTTTCGGTGGAAAATTTTACGGTAAATAAAATGGACTTTAGAAAGTCTATTCCAAAAAATAAAGATGCGCTGATATACGCTGATCCACCGTACTTTATCGAGAAGAAGGGCTTGTTTTATGGTGACAATGGGGACAAAAGTTTTGCAAGAGAAGACCATGAGGATTTGGCCAAGATTCTAAACGGGATCAAAAACAAAAAATGGATCCTTTCCTACAACAATGATGAATACATAAAAAACCTGTATCCTAAAAGAAGGATAGAAGAGGTTCGTTGGTCATATGGAATGAGCGATGTAAAATCACGCAAGAAAAAACATTCTAGTGAAATTTTAATTCTTAGTGATAAAATAAAGATTCAAACCTAGACTAAACTTTTCTAAATTAATCTGCTCATGAATATCATTCATTTTTCATGCTGGTCTAATTGGAACTACTCTGTTCAATGTGCCAAGCTTGGAATGGCTGCTGAATTCTTCCCTTATTTGGGCCAAATCAAGCCTGAATCCTGTTGGTAATTGCAGTGACTCTAATACTCGTCTAGAACTATATCTTGTAAATCGTTCAAAATCATTATACCCAGCGGGTTGTCCGAGCATGAATTCTCTAACGTAATTATTCCAATCCAATGATACTATTACATTCGGAGGTGAGATGATCCCGGGTAGTTGCCAATCAGTTTTGAAGTGGTGTTTTGCTACGTTTGCATTACAGATTGCTTCAGTATGATTATGTAGGTCATTGTGATTTCGTTTCTCTCGAATGTAGTGTTGATATTCATGTCTTGTTCCATTCTGCAATTCAACACGTGTAAATGCAACCTCTATTGCGTGATGTCTAAGTTCATGAAGTAAGAGGATGTCGATTGCAATATTTGTAGGAATCTCTAGATTTTGGAAATTATGGCCATCTAGTTCAGCCATCTGCATTATTCTCTGTCTAACATGAGCAATTCCTTCTGCACGAAGATATATTCCCCAAGGTCTCTCGGGGCTATTGAAATGAAACGGGATGTAATATGCTAATATTTCAATTCCAAATTCTTCAACTAAATCACCTAGTTGATTTGCACGACCTACGGGAAACCTGATTTGTCTTAATTGATTATAGGGGATTTGATCTGGCACATGTCGAATGCCCTGGAAAAAACGGTTTTCGGTTTCATCCGGATCGGGACGTAATGGGTGTTCTACCCATTCAGTAATTTGTTCAATATCCATTAGCCATCTCTGTAATCAAAAATTTTAGTTTATTATACAAGTCACTTTCTTTAGTATAGTCTGGCTTAAATGATGTAACCTCACGTTCCCTCAATTGTTTCTCAAACTCCTTGTGCCATTCCTTTCCAACGTCAATTCCAATGCATGCACCTCCTTGCTTCTTGATGGTAGAAAAACACGGAATGTCACTTGGCCCGTCGCCAAGATAAATCATATTCTCAAACGGAATTACTTGCTTTTCGGAAACAATCATCTCGTTTACGCGGTAGGGTTCAGTTCTAATCTTTGACATGATTCCCTTGTTAACGGCAAAGATGAACTTTGTCTTTTCAGTAAAGGTTACGGCAGACTTTACTCCGGCAATCGTGCCATCCTTTTCATAAAATCTTCCTCCAAAAATGTCAGTAAATGTCTCAGAGAGCCTTGTTCCCTTCATCAAATCTTCAAAGCCGCTGGACACAACATAGCCTTCGACCATAACATCCAATCCCTTTTCCTGCAGCATTGAATTCAATTCTGGAAGCAAATCTACAACACCTGGAAAAGGTTCGATGGTTTTTCCGAACTCGGCCAGCTTTTGGTTTGTGTTCTGGCTGATCTTCCCATCTTGAATCAAATTACAGATTTCTGTCATCCACGCAATTGGAGGATCCCAACCTTCCCTGACAAGATTTTCTATCATTGGCCAAAACTGCTTGGTGTCAATGCCGTTTGACTCGAGCAATAATGAAGTGGTATCTGGCGCAAGTGTGTTGTCACAGTCGCAGATGATGGCAACAGTTTTTGGCATAACTGAAATTATGATGTTATCTTAAAGACATTTCCTGTTGCGCTTCCAGCAGATTAATAGTTTAGAATAAGAGTAAGATTTCATGGCCTATAACACATATTTTGGGTACGGCTCAAATATGCTTCTTAAAAAATTGAGGTCCAGATGTCCGAGTGTTGATGTAATTGGTGTGTGCAGAACCAAAGAGTACACTCTAAAATTTCATAAAGTGAGCCATCACATTTCAAAAAAAAATAGGATTCGAGACATATCAGGTAAGGGTGATATGGTAGAGACAAAATCTGGAGCTGATGAACTTTATGGTATTGCGTTTAGTATTGATAAATCAGACGGGTCCAATTTAGACCGAGCTGAAGGATATGGACATGGATATGCTAAGAAGGAAATTGATGTGGAAGCACTGGAAGATGGGAAAGTGTTACGAGTTTGGGTATACTACGCCACTGAAATCGACTCAGAATTGAAACCTTACTGCTGGTACAAAAAACAGGTGGTTCAAGGCGCAAGGGAAAACGACCTGCCAGAAGATTACATAAAAAAAATTGAAGCAGACTTTCCATGTATTCAAGACCGCGACCCGGACAGAGTAGCTAAGAACGAAAAATATCTATCCTAATCCAAAGTACCAATAGTATCAACAGTATCAGCGAGATTTTTAATTAAAATTCTATCCTAATATTTTTGATGATGTATAAAATACTACCAGCGTTAGCTCTAATTGCTATTGCTGGAATTGAAATGGCATACGCTGAAAACTATACTGTAGAAATGACAGAAAATGGATTCAGTCAAACAAGTCTTTCTATCGCAGATGGTGATTCTGTAACCTTTGTCAATACTCATGTAAAGGCAAATGGTAACATAGAACCTCACGCAATAAGTGATCCATTCGCAAGTCCATATACGGAACTAAGTTATTGGATTCTTTCCAATTCAGAAACAAGTCATACTTATACACTGGATTGTGATGGGTATGAGTTCTTTGACAGATTCTTTGATGTTCCCTCAATAGTTATTGAGTGTGGAACATCAGCTCCAGAATACACAGGAGGATATACACTTCTATCCTTACAAGAGGAATTGGCCGAACTATCTGCTGATCTTAACTTGGCAATAGAAGAAGCTGGTATATTACAGAACAGTGTAACCAATCTGAATGGAATAATATCTGATCTAGAATCCGATGTTTCCGAAAGAGATACAATGATAGTCAATTTAGAGGCGCAACTGACACAGACAGAAACAACAGGTAGTTCTGAAATAGCGGGATTACAGAATATAATCTCTACATTAGAAACGGAAAAGACAGATCTCATTATTGAAAGAGATGGTTGGAAGCAGTTATCAGATAACTGGTATGCAGTAGCACTAGAACAGGTGCGAGTAATGGTGGAGATTTTGGGACTTTAAACTCCCATCTTTCTTTTTTTATAATTAATTCTAAATCTGCAGTTTCAATAGTATCAACAGTATCAGCGAGATTTTTAATTAAAATTGTGTGTAAATAACCATATCATGGAAAACAAAGAAAAATCAACAGGCTCTGAAGTTTCAGAAATCAAAGATGCGATTAAATCCCAAGAACATAAGATCGACAAAATCTATGACACAATTAGCGATGAGATCAAAAGCGCTAGGGATGAAATGAAAAAACACATCGAAGAAGCTGAAAAAGACAGAGACAGAAAAATGAAGGAAATCAGGTACGTAGGAGTCGAATTTGAGCCTACAGATGTCAAAAAGGGTCAAGCCGAAGTAAATGAGGCCTTAAAAGCTGGATTCGAACCAATAAGGGATTTCCCAACCGCCAGAGGCATAGTTATGGTTCTGGGCTTGTGGGGTGACAGCAAACGTACAGACTAAAACAGGACTCTAAAAGAAAATCTCTGATAGAAACTACCTTCGATATTGGTACAGGATGGCTGATGTACCTACCCATCAATTTTTTTATCTTGCCACTTTTTGTTGATGTGATACAAAACCAAGAAATTTTTGGAATAATGCAGATAAGCGCACTTTTTACGTGTGTTGCACTATTGCGAAAGTATACAATTAGAAGGTGGTTTGAGAAGATGAGGTCAGGGGAAGAATGAATTACTATCTAGATATTGAAACTACTGGCCTTGATCCATTACGGCATAAGATAATTACCATCCAGTATATGGAACTTGAAAGAAATACGGCAAAGCCTGTTGGTCCGTTAAAAATACTAAAAGAATGGGAGTCTGACGAAAAGACAATTCTCACAAAGTTCATTGAAGAATCTGGCATAAATGACAGCTACAAGTTTACTTTCATACCGGTTGGTTTCAACTTGCAGTTTGAGCACAGTTTTTTCTGGCAGAGATGTATGTCAAACGGTCTCAAGCCAATTGACATTTTAAACAGGCCTTTCCTGGATCTAAAGACGGTTGCAGTAATAATGAACAAGGGAGAATTCAAGGGAGCTAGCCTTCACAATATGACAAACAAGCCTCATGGTGGAGGTAACATACCACAATTGTATGATGAAAAAAAGTATGCAGAAATTGAAAGTTATATCAAAAAAGAGACGGAAGAATTTTCTAACTTTTGTTGTTCGCTTTATGTTAAGCTGCCCAAATTGCGAGATTACTTGCCTTCAGGAAACTAGAAAGTTTCTTCATTATAGAGCGTATAATACAGCCATGTGCCCTCATCGGTTAAAGTAACCCAGTGGTTTTGCCCAACCTTCTCAATGTGAACCGCTTTCCACGTTTTCTTTAGCGGTTGCAGAATATTCCTGTCAAGCGTTGTAAGCCTGACCTGGCTTTGGTTTCTCCCCTGCGATGAAAATTCTATTATCTTGTGATTTTCACATATCTCGGCTAACTGTTTTTTCTTGATGCCTTTCTTTGGGTGACCATTCTGTTTGATTATCTTCAGTGCATTGATGAGTTCAGGTTCTGGAACAATTATTCGATGAGTCGGAACGGGCTTTAGATCTTTTACCCCAGTTGTCATCTGCTTTGGAAACTTGAAAGCATGCCATTCTTCAGCTTCGGCATAAAATGGGCGTAAATTCCACCTCTTTCTAAACGTCATACACGCACGATCCATGGCTATAGCGTGATTTTTTGAGCCACTGGCAAGGTTAATGGCAATTTCATTATCAGACTCTTTCAGAATTAAATCCCTTGTCACCCTTGTAATTTCCTCAATGTTGCGCCAATCACAGCTGATAAACTCGGTCTTAATCTTTGCAGCCTTGAGCCTCTTTTCGATCTCAGCAGCATATTTTGTTGCCTTGTCTTCAGATGGATTATCATGAATCATCAAGTATACCTTGTCCGCCTTGTCCATTACGGCAGGAAGTACCACTCTGTCTATCTCAAATCCGACAGGTGCAATATGTATTCGTTGACGTGAGACTCTTTTCATGTTATCTATAGTATCAATGGTATCATCGTGATATTAAATTATTTTCAAATTGCATATATTGTATCATGAAATGCTTTAGAATATTATCTGCACAATTGTTTAAACCACAAAATAAAATTATTTACAAAATTAGCTGTTACGAATTAGGTCTTTCTAATTATCACAGAAGTTATATTAGAAATTCACTATACTTGTTGACACTTGGGGATGAAGAATGATAGCAAGTGATGGTAACGTTACTGAAACAAGTATGGCGATAAAGTATTTCGCATACGGCTCTAATCTGGATCTTCCACAGATGAAGAGTAGATGCCCCGAATCCAAATTAATCTCTAAAGGCTCACTGTCAGGGTATCGCCTAACTTTCAATAGATTTTCTAGTGGTTGGGGTGGTGGTGTTGCAGATGTAATTCAAGAGCAAGATTCCAAAGTTTGGGGATTGATATTTGAAATATCAGATACAGATCTGGAAAGACTGGATAGATATGAAGGCTATAACAAAGATCGAAACGAATCTTTACGAGACTACCACATTTCCAATACGAATCTTTATGAACGCTGGAAGGCTGTAATCGATACACCAAACGGACAAGTTTGTGATGTTTGGGTTTACACAGTTGTTGAGAAACAGAAGTTTGTACGACCAACTCCAGAGTATCTGCAGATCATCAAGAGCGCTACTGTAAGATGGAATTTTCCAGAAGCCTACAGACAGACATTAGAACTTGAATCAATTAAGACGGAGACTGAGGCATAGTAATGGCAGTAAGTATCTGGTTTCTCTATATTGGAATTTTCTTATGTGCATCAGGAATCGGAATAGTTGTCGGACTTATCTTCATTGCATACTGGGGCATCAAAACTCTAGAAGAAGCTAAATGTGGTAACTCTTACACTGAAAATAATTTTACAGCGAACATAAATCATTACCATGCAAATGATGACGGATCTGCTGGAGCGGCCACTTTCGATAACGTACCAAGAGAATATGTCTCAAAGGACACTTTGGAGGATAATCGTTAATGCGATTTTTGTTGCAACCTAAAAGGGCCCATGTCATCAGGTGTAGGAACTGTTCGCTTGAGTTGTGGTTCAAGTCAAAGTATCATAATCCATACAACGTGTGTCCTACCTGTGAAACAAAATCTTCGCTTTTTGTTCCTGACGACATACCAGCAATTAAGCTAGAGCAGATGTACCGATTCCTAGATGATGAGGATAAGATTGACCGCCTTGAGCTAGAGCACGATACGCTTATGGAAAAATATAATGGTTTTGGCTGCGGCTGTCCATGCGATGCTTGTAATGATGAGGAAAATGATGATGGATTTCAATACGATCTTTCAGATGAAATAAGGGAGAGATTGACATGAGCCTCTGTCAGGTCTGCCATTTGGACAGCAAGAAACACAGCAAAAAGTTGTGGGCTTTACACCAACAGACACAGACCTGTGTATTTTGCCAGAAAAGTGGCAGCGAACATAGTGAAAAGCTTTGGCAGATGCACAAGCTTGTAGTAGAAAAAGGCCAGCATTGTTCTGAGCACAAAAGAGACGAAAAACTGTATCCAATAACGATTGGTTTTGGAAGAGCAGGAATTGCAAGAGTATGCAAGTTGAATGCAGACCCGCCATATGACAAAGAGCTGATTCCAATCTACATGGAATGTACTGAATGCAATCTTTTCCTTGGTGGTAAAGAGGAGGATTTTGCTGACATTCTAGATGGAATGTGCCTGAAATGCTTCAGGGAATTAATTGGCCAGACAGATATCTGGTATGATATGCCTCCAGCCAAAAAGGTGAGCAAAAAGGGGGTGAATTGATGATTTGGAACAATAATGTGGTTGAACTAACATTGAGAAACTTGAAAACCATAAAACTATGGAAGTTACTTCTTCCAAAAGACAGAGAATTAACGCGAGAAGATTATGAAGCCATAACAAAAATTGATGCGCTTATAATTGCTGCACGAGAGCACGAGGAACGACAACAAATGTTTTTGAAAAACCGGAGGCGTTAAAAATGGTATGCTTAGAGTGCGGATGCGACACTTGGTTTGAATTTAAGAATAATATGAAAATAACAACGGCAGAAAATTGTGAATGTAGTTGTCATAAAGACCAAGTTAATAAAAAATCAGGTGTTGCAGATGAGATGTAAAGTTTGTTTAAAGATTGTAAGACACCCTGCAAATAAAACCAGGACGTTACAGATCTGCGGCTACTGTCAGAAAAATAGTTTGGAATACCACTACCTTTAACTACCCTTGTTGAACGGAGCCATGCATTGATGTCAGAAAAAAATATTGAAACGCAATACAGTCGGGTATCTCTTTTATATTACTGAAATGTAATATGATTATGAAGCAACAATCAGTCAGTACACTTTTGAGTTCTGCGGAGGTTCTTTAAAGAAAATTCCGAAAATAGATTATTACAACAAGGCAAAAAAGATTAGGGTTTTATTCTGAAAAGGGGTGTTTAAACAAATCTCCTATGAATGGAACAAGTCAAGAGTGCCCTTTTTATGATAGTAAAGTGTAATATGATTATGAAGCAACAATCAGTCAGTACACTTTTGAGTTCTGCGGAGGTTCTTTAAACAGATTCTGAAAATAGATCAATGCACACCCAAATCGTTCCTATTAGGCCATAGAAAACACCCAGGTATAGTCAATCCGCTTTTGAGGATTTGCTGTTTACCCAAATTTTCTAGCATATACTATGGTGGTGTTGTAATATCTATTTTCATTTTTTTAAAATTGGAGAAAAATTATAATGAATAAAAATATAATCAAAATTAAAAGGCGAATAAAAGAGCTAGAGCATGCACTTCACGAGTTCAACATACTCGTGTCAGAATATACTGATCCAGATGATGTGCCGTGTGCTATTGACATGGAGATTTGTCATATTGAGCAGGAGCTTTGCAAAGAATATGCAAAACTTGGTGTTTTGAAGAAGTTGAAAGCTGATTGTATCACTGCTGCAATGATGAGATTATCCGATGATGAGAAGGAGAAGTGGAAATAATGTACAGAAAAGAATTCAATGATAAATTAACGCATGACATTATTGAGGTCCTTGGCCACATAATTCATGATGATTATGCTCAATTTGTTGACCCAAGCCAAATTAAAAAAAATCTTTCCAGGATTTTCAAAGCCAATGAATGGGAAGAGGAGTATGTCCTTAATGATATTGTAGATAAACTTGTAACAGCAAGACCTGCTTTATGGCACATCAGGGCTAGAAACGTATCTGAACAGAACAGCAAAGATAGAAAAAATTGGACAGTCTGGGAAAAAGTTCCAGATGATGAGAAGGAGAAGTGGAAATAATGGACAAGAAAGAATGGAAAATAATAGATGAACTAAGGAACAAAGTTCAGCAAATTTCCGAGCAGCAAACGATGAAGAAGAAATTGGCTAATGTCAAATATGTTGCAGTAGAGTTTGCCTATGATCACTTCAAAAACGGTGAAGATGCGGTTAATGATGCAATCGGAAATGGATATCAAGTAATGGAAACGTACAAGACAGAGTCTGGAATCGTTGTGGTTCTTGGGCTATACAGATTTGGTGTAGTTTGATGGTTTTCCAATTCATTTTAGCTGCAATATTGCTACTTGTAGTAATAGTCTATTTTGCCGTGGTATACTGGCAAATTACGCTTACCATAATTGGAGTGATTGCATTCTTGTGGTGGTTTTCTAATAGAAGGAAGCGACGCAATTCAGATGAACAATACGAGTATGTTGAACAGGAATCTTCAAACTATCAAAAACACTTTGAAATCCTACATCTGAATCAGGATGCAACAATTCAGCAGGTAAAAGAGCAGTACAGAAGGTTTGTGCAGATGTACCATCCAGACAAGACATGTATCGGAAAAAAACAGTCTGAAGAGATGTTCATTCTGGTAACAGAGGCAAAGGAAGAATTAGAAGAATATTTTCGCTTGAGCAATAAAAAAAACTCAGAACAGGGGGTGATGTAAATGAGTATGTGTAAAATATGTCTGAAAGGGCAGAAGCAACATAACAAAAAGTTGTGGTCACTACATCAGACACAGATTTGTGCATTCTGTTCAAAAGGCAGTGGTGAACACAGTTGGAAGCTTTGGCAGATACACAATCTTACCGTAGAAAGCGGTAGACAAGGATCAAAACTGTATCCAATCACAGTTGGCTTTGCAAGAACGTGTATTGCGAGACTGGTTGGGTGTAATGCAGACCCACCATATGACAAGGAATTCATTCCAATCTATATGGAATGCACGGAATGCAAACTTTACCTTGGCAGTACGGAAGAAGATTTTGCTGACGTGCTAGATGGAATGTGCTTGAAATGCTTCAGGGAATTAATTGGCCAGACAGATTACTGGTATGATATGCCTCCAGCCAAAAAGATTTGGAAGGAGGGGGTGAGGACATGGCAGTATTGTGATTCCAAGGGAAAGTGGCACCAGATGTACGGGAATTTCATTTAAAGTCAATGAACCTGCAATTACGAATGGCCATTTTTCTAATGGTCATACAATCATTACCTATCTCCCGGAAGGCTCAGGCGAAAGCAACACAACAGGCAGCAAAGGCATATGGAATGTCCATGCCCGAGCTGACTACTTTAGCAAAAGAATGCATAGAAGAAACTAAATCACTCACAAAGACCTTCGAACAAACTGGACAAATCTACTGTGTCTAGTCAAACAACAAAGTTTTACAGAATAGTATCAGGGTTTGAGGCTTGCCTGTAAAACTATCCCCTCTTTTTTTAAAATCTAGCTTGGTTTGAGAA
>Ga0315336_1002693_pt1 | contig 26150 bp, 11 predicted proteins | sample ASW5metaG_FD_204512 | JGI IMG/M metagenome (GOLD analysis project Ga0315336, IMG submission 204512) | Ammonia-oxidizing marine archaeal communities from Monterey Bay, California, United States - ASW #5 | ecosystem: Environmental > Aquatic > Marine > Intertidal zone | place: USA: California... | reverse complement strand
CACAGATCGTCAGCGGCGGTGAGGACACCAGAGTGAAGGTGTGGGATGTCTTCAGCGGTCGGGAGACGCTCACACTCAAAGGACACTTAGGACCAACCAACAGCGTGCGTTTCAGCCCGGACGGGAAGCGAATCGTCAGCGGCAGCTTTGACAACACGGTCAAGGTGTGGGATGCGGAAACCGGTCAGTCGACGCTCACGCTCACAGGACACGCAAATCAGGTCACCAGTGTGAGTTTCAGCCGGGACGGGAAGCGTGCCGTCAGCGGCAGCTATGACCAGACAGTGAAGTTGTGGGATGCGTCCACCGGCCGTGAGACGCTCACACTCAAAGGACACACAGATCTGGTCCTTAGCGTGCGTTTCAGCCCGGACGGAGAGCGGGTCGTCAGTGGCAGTAATGACAAGACGGTGAAGGTGTGGGATGCGTTCGGCGGTCAGGAGACACTCACACTCAAAGGACACACACTTCCGGTCTATAGCGTGGATTTCAGCCCGGACGGGAAGTGGATTGTCAGTGGCAGCAATGACAAGACGGTGAAGGTGTGGGATGCGGCAAGCGGTCGTGAGACGCTCACACTCAAAGGACACACAGCTGAGGTCAGCAGCGTGCGTTTCAGCCCGGACGGGAAGCGGATCATCAGCGGTGGTGTCAACACGGTGAGGGTGTGGGATGCGGTAACCGGCCAGGAGACGCTCACACTCAAAGGACACACAGGTGGTGTCACCAGCGTGCGTTTCAGCGCGGACGGGACGCGGATCGTCAGCGGGAGCGTTGACAAGACGGTCAAGGTGTGGGATGCGGTAACCGGCCAGGAGACGCTCACACTCAAAGGACATTCCAAGCCGGTCCAATGCGTGGATTTCAGCCCGGACGGGAAGCGAATCGTCAGCAGCAGTAATGACAACACCGTCAAGGTGTGGGATGCGTTCAGCGGTCAGGAGACGCTCACACTCAAAGGACACACAGGTGGTGTCACCAGCGTGGGTTTCAGCGCGGACGGGACGCAAATCGTCAGCGGCAGCTCTGACAGCACCGTGAAGGTGTGGGATGCCCGACCACGGCCTGTGGAGTAACGGACTGCGCGCCGGAGCGGGAGCGTTGCATGTCCCCTGTGTGAACGTGCCGCTTGAGCCGATCCATCAGTTCACCAGCTGGATTGGGCCCTGCTCGTGTGGCACCGCCGTGTTTCCCTCAAGACGTGTCGTGAGACAAGTTCACTGCCGGAGAGGCTCTGATACGCCTCAACATGAGACTGTGCCTGACGGCCTGATGAAGGGAAAGGCAACCATTCCGCGTGTAAGGCCGGTCGATGCTCGGTCACCGGGACGGGTGTTCTCACCGACACAAGCCGTTGGCAGCAGCCAGAAAAAGCCGGAATTTCGGCAACTTTGATCGGAATCGGAATCTCACAGCGGGTCCCAGCCACTGCATGTTCTGGCCGACCGGGTTTGAGGGTCAGGCCATCGCGGGGTACTGGATTTGGCAGGAATTCAGAGATTATTGGTTTTGTGCGTCCGCTGATTGGCCCGGATGGCGGTGAAGGTCTAAGCTGGAGCGGTTGATTCCATTTCGTATTCTCAAGTGAGTACTTGGATGTCCTCAGACCAGGCAGGTGATCTTGATCGTTCACTGCTGCTGCAGGTGGACGAGATCGGCGATCGCTTTGAAGCCGCATGGCGATCAGGGTCCGCGCCGCAGATCGAGGACTTTCTGCAGGACCTGCCCGGCGACACGCAGTACGAACTGCTGTTGGCCCTGATCGAACTGGACATCCACTTTCGCTCACAAGCCGGTGCCGCTCCGGATCTGGAGCATTACGCGGCACGCTTTCCGGACTGCGCCCCGTTGATCCGTCAGAAGTTGCACAGCTCTCACGGCAAAACGATGGTGCCGCAACACGGCGATCCTGTGGACTCCGACGAAGCGGAGGGGACTCAATCCGTTCGGCAATCGTCATCCTCATCGCGGCGCGTGGGTCCGTTCAAAGTGCTGGAGAAGCTGGGTGAAGGCGGGATGGGCGAAGTGTATGTGGCGGATCAACTGGAACCGGTCAAACGCCGGGTGGCGCTGAAGTTGATCCGTTCGGGCCTGGATCACGCGCAGACGATCGCCCGGTTCGAGGCCGAGCGCCAGGCACTGGCGATGATGGATCACCCGCACATTGCGCGGGTGCTGGACGCGGGAATCACGCCGGAAGGCCAGCCCTACTTCGCGATGGAACTGGTCCGTGGGATTTCGATAACCAAGTACTGTGATCGGAACCGTCTGGGTATCCCTGAGAGGTTGGGGCTGTTCGTTCAGGTCTGTCGCGCGATCCAGCACGCGCATCAGAAGGGGATTCTGCATCGGGATCTGAAACCTTCGAATGTGCTGGTCACTCAGCGTGACGGCGTTCCGCTGGCGAAGGTGATTGACTTTGGCCTGGCGAAGGCCCTGCAGTCGGAGCAGCGTTTGACGGAAAAGACACTGTACACTCAGATGGGCCAGGCGATGGGGACCCTGGAATACATGAGTCCCGAACAGGCGGAGATGAACGAGCTGGGTGTGGACACTCGGACGGACGTGTATTCCCTGGGTGTGTTGTTCTACGAGTTGCTGACCGGTTCGACGCCTCTGGGACATGACCGTGTTTGTCGGGAAGCCTATCACCGGTTGTTGGAATTGATTTGTAGCGAAGAGACGCCGGCTCCCAGTCGTCGCTTGAGTGACTCGGGTGCAGAGATCGCGGGGATTTCGGCTCAACGTCAGATTGATCCACACCGCCTGAGCGGAGTTTTGAAGGGCGAGTTGGATTGGATCGCGTTGAAGGCTTTGTCCAAGGAACGTGATCGTCGCTATGACGGTGCGGGCAACCTGGCGGACGATGTGCAGCACTTTCTGGACGGAGAGGTGGTGACGGCCCGTCCGCCCACGGCCGGTTACCGATTGCGGAAGTCGATTCGTCGGAACAAGGCGGCGTTTGTATCGGGACTGGTGTTGGTCGTATCGCTGCTGCTGGGCCTGATCGGCACGGGCACGATGTGGCGTCGGGCTCAGCGCGAAGCGGGACGGGCCAACACGGCGGAATCCCAGGCCACACAACAGGCGGCAACGGCACGTGCGGCGGAAACGACGGCCCGTGCGGCGGAAGCAACGGCACAAGTCCAAGCGGTGAAGGCTCGGACGGCGGAAACACATGCGGTCGCGGCGCGCGAGACGGCGGAGCGGAATCTGAGCGCTGCAGAAAAGAATGCATACATCTTCGACATGCTGCTCGCCCAGCGCGACTGGGAAGATGCCCAGATTGGTCATCTCAAAGAGCGACTCAATCGACACCGCGATCGCGCGGACCTCAAGGGCTTTGAATGGGATTACTGGAATCGGTTGACTCAGCGGGGACTGTCCACATTCAACGGACATTCGATGAGTGTTAACAGCGTGCGGTTCAGTCGGGACGGAAAATGGGTCGTCAGCGGCGCGGGACAGAAAATGGAATCGGGTGAGATCAAGCTGTGGGACGTCGAATCCGGCCGCGAGATGTTTGTACTCAAAGGACAAACCAACAATGTTCGCTGTGTGGACTTGAGTCCGAATGCTCGGTGGATTGTCAGTGGAAGTAACGCTGGAATCCTGCAGATCTGGGACGTGGCTAGCGGCCAGGAGTTGCGGACACTCGAAGGACACAAAGGTCTTGCGTTGAGCGTGGATTTCAGCCCGGACGGCAAACGCATCGTCAGCGGCAGTTTCGACAAGACGGCGAAGGTGTGGGATGCGGAAACTGGCCAGGAGCTGCAGACGCTCACATGTCAATACTGGGTGTATGGCGTCGTATTCAGCCCGAACGGCAAACGCATCGCCACTGCCAGTGCCGATCGGACGGTGCGGGTTTGGGACACGGAAAGCGGTCGGCAACTCCTGATGCTCAATGGACACACACTGGCTGTCAATTGTGTGGATTTCAGCCCGGACGGGAAGCGGATCGTCAGCGGCGGCGCGGACAAAGCGTTGAAGGTCTGGGATGCGGTAACCGGCCGGCAACTCCTGACACGCACAGCACACACGCAGCCGGTCACAAGTGTGAGTTTCAGCCCGGACGGCAAGCAGATCGTCAGCGGCAGTCTCGACAACACGCTCAAGGTCTGGGATGTGGCAAGCGGCCAAGTGACGCTGACGCTCAAAGGACACTCGGGCTGGGTGCACAGTGCCGGTTTCAGTCCCGACGGCAAGCGGATCGTGAGCGGTAGTCAAGACACCACGTTGATGTTGTGGGACCTGGCGACCGGCCCGGAAATTCTCAGCCTCAATAGATATCTTGAACCAGACGTTGGTTTGAGTTTTTGCGCGCGTTTCAGCCCGGATGGAAAACGCATCGTCAGCGGTGATGAGAACACGGTCAAGGTCTGGGACGCCGTAACCGGCCTGGAAACACTCACAATCAAAGGGCATTCAGACCGAGTCAGTAGCGTGAGTTTCAGTCCGGACGGAACCCGCATCCTGAGTAGCAGCGCTCCGAACTTTCAACTTCCCGTCCGTAATGACAGGACCTTGAAAGTTTGGAATGCGGCAACGGGACAGGAATCGCTGATCATTAGTGGACACTCAAAGGCTGTGTACAGTGCGAGTTTCAGCCGGGACGGCAAGTGGATCGTCAGCGGCAGTGTGGACAAGACGTTGAAGTTGTGGGACGCCACAACCGGCCAGGAGAAGTTGACGTTCACAGGACATTCCAAGCCGGTCACTTGTGCCGATTTCAGCCCGGATGGAAAACGCATCGTCAGTGGCGGTTGGGAGAAAACGCTTAAGGTCTGGGACACGGATACCGGTCAGGAGACGCTGACACTCGAAGGTCACACCGGTGCAATCACCGACGTGAGTTTCAGCCCGAACGGGAAGTGGATTGTCAGCGGCAGTGAGGACAAGACGTTGAAGTTGTGGGATGCAGCAACTGGCCGGGCCACCCGGACACTCAAAGGACACACAAAAAATGTCAGCGATGTCGGCTTCAGCTCGGACGGAAAGCGGATTGTCAGCAGCAGTGCCGACACAACGATGAAGTTGTGGGATGTGGCCACGGGCCAGGAGACGCTCACGCTCAAAGGACACTCCGGGACGATCAACCACGCGAGTTTCAGCTCCGACGGGAACAGGATCCTCAGCGGCAGTGCTGCGGACAGAACACTGAATGTGTGGGATGCTCGGCCCTGGACCATGCAACAGCGGGTTGCACGTCAGGCTGCAGATGTCGTCCGCGGTGCCTGGCAGAAAGATCTCACGAAAGACGCAGTGCTACAACGAATCCGTACCGATCCGGGGCTGGACCAGGCCATACGCCAGAAGGCGGTACAACTCGTGGAATCGCTCAACGGTCCGACGGCCGCTGAATTCAACAACGTGTCGTGGCGGACCGTTCGCCAGCGGCGATCAACGCCCGGTAGCTACCGTCAGGCGCTGAAACAGGTTCAAGCGGCGATGGCGTTGGAACCGAACAATGTCATGTTCCGGAACACGCTGGGCGTCGCTCTGTACCGTTCCGGAGATTACGAAGGTGCCGTCAGCACACTCACACAAAACGAAATATACATCCGGACGCTCGGACGGGAATCGCCGGTGGACAGCGTCTTTCTGGCGATGGCCCTGTTCCGGATCGGAAAAATAGAAGCCGCGCAAAAGCGAATGGAGCAGCTGCGGACCGTCGCCAAGCAACCACAATGGGCCAGCAACGCGGAATTCCTTGGTTTTCTCAGAGAGGCCGAAGGCCTGGACGATACAGGAGAACAGAAACGAGACCGTTCCCAATGATCACCGACCGAATCGCTGTCCAGCAGCGCTTGTCGGGTGTGGCAGCGGCCAAGCGAGCACACGGCGACCAACAGGAATCTCGGCACCGGTGCCCCGTGAACAAAACGGCACGCGACACCTATTGGGATGAGACCAGATGAGTGAAGAGAGCCTGAGGTGGATCCGTGGTTTCCGCAACAACGATGCATCGGCCGTTGTGGATTTCTGGAGCCGGTACGAGGAACGATTGCGACGCCTGGCCGAACGCAACCTCTCGGAGCGGATCAGCCGGCGCGTCGATGCCGACGATGTCGTGCAATCGGTCTTTCGAACCTTCTTGAGACGCGCGGGGCAGGGCGAGTTCGAATTAGAGGACAGGCAGAATCTGTTGTCCTTGCTGACCACGGTCACGCTCAACAAGATTCGCCAGAAGGTGCGACATTTCGCAGCACAGAAACGTGGTGGCGACAACGAGCGGTATTATGAGAATTTGGTCGATCTGACTGGTGATCAGCCGACTCCCGATGAACTGGCGGCGTTGCAGGAGATCGAGGATCTGCTCCGTGGTTTTGAAGAAAAGCAGCAACAGGTGGTCGATCTCAAACTGCAGAAACACACCAACGAAGAGATTGCCCAACGACTGCAATGCTCGGAACGCACCGTCCGCCGGATGCTTGGCAATGTTCAGCAGCAGCTCGAAAAACTGCTGGCCACCGACGGCTGAGACGTGTCCCTGGACCGACAGCCAACCCGTCGCTGGGCCTGGCTGATTCGATATGGACCGCGGAGTCGTGCGGCACGTCCCTCGCTGGCACTCCAGCACGCCGGCAAACCCGTGCACAATACAACGACGTGTTCACCGCACCAGACGGTTCAATGTGTAGAACGCCAGCGGGTGTCCGATGGTGGATTGCGAGCGGGTTCGCAGGCCGTCGACGCGGAATTCGTAAATCTTCTCGGGAAGCAGTTCGGGTAGCTCAAGCTCCACACTCAAACCGTCTTCCGACAGTGTGGCGGCCGTCGGCTTTACGGTGCTGCTCTTGCTGGGTGACGTTCCGTAGGCGGCTTGCCAGGCCAGCTCAAAGTGGCGGATCGAATAGCTGTCGGGGTTGCCCGCCGTGGCCGGGTCCATCGGCTGGGTGAACGTGATCCGGAAGCCGGTTTTGCGCAGGTTGATTCGCTGGATTTCCGAGGGAGTCACGCCGGTGTAGGTCACTTTTTTCAGACCTTCGCCGGCCGCCCAGCCGCGGCCCGTGAAGCCGACCCACAACACCCCATCCTTGTCAAACACCAGGCGGTTCACTCCGCCACCGAACTGGTTGTAGATGAAGGGAATGGCCGCCCCCTGGTATGCTCCGTCGACTTTCTCCAAGCAGATGCGCGACAAGCGTCCGTTCTGCACGTCACCCACCAGCACCTGACCCCCGAACGGTCCGAACTTTCCGCCCGTGGTCTCCCAGATGGGTTGCGAGGTCGAGTTGCCCATCACGCCGTGCGGCAAGAACGCGGCCGGTCGCTTGCGGATCTTCAACAGCTCTTGCCGCGGCATTTTCCACGGTTCCTGGAACCGGGGGTCGTCGATCAGGCCGCTGGGATGGCCAAGGAAGTCGCCTTGGCGCACGTGCATCAGCCAGCCGCAGGCGATGTAACTGCCCTGATTGTCCGTCGTGAAAATCTCTCCGTCCGGAGAAAGGCCGATGCCATTCGGGGCCCGTAACCCCGGCGCGAATGGGATCAGTTGCCCTTGAGGCGTGAATTTGAGAACCCAGCCGCGGTACTTGATGTCGTCCAGCGTGCCGAGCCATGTGCCCTTGAAGCGATCACCGCCTCGATAAAAGCCCAGTCCCGTGGTTCCGTAGAAATTGCCGGCTTTGTCGCGGACGAGTCCGAAGGCGTACTGGTGGTAGTTGCCCGTGTAGCCCCAGTCTTGATTGAGGGTTTCGAAATGATCGCCCCGACCGTCACCGTCTTCATCCGTGACGTGGGTGAGTTCGCTGCGCTGCATCAACCACAGTTCGCCTTGCTTGCCGGCGAGTAATCCCAGCGGTTCGTGCAGACCGAACGCGTAACGGTCGAATCGTCCCTGCTGGTACTTCCAGACTTCGCCTCGGCGAGTGCACATCACCAAGGTGCCGTCCGGCCAGAAGTCCATGCCGCCAACTTCCAGGCGAATGTCCGCCGGGACCTTGATCGAGGTGACCACGTACGATTGGGCGTGGGCTGACGCGGTCAACGAAAACAGAACCACGCTCAATAACAGCGTCCGTATATCAGAAACGAACTTCATCATGAATACTCCGCCTGGCCGCATGACAGAATCCCAGGCAATCGGCCTGAGGTCTGGTTGCTGATTTGAAATGGGGTGTTACTTGCCGGATGCACCGCCGATGGGCATCGCAATCTCGAACTCGATCAGATCGGCTTTGGAGAATGCGATGGTGTCACCGTCGCGTTTGCCGGAGTTCGAGCGGAACGCTGCTTCGGCGTTGCCGGTGTAAAAGACATCGTTGGTGGCGCCACGTACGACAAACTTCTGTTGCACCTGTGAGTCCATCACGTTGATTCGATGTTCAATGACTGCGCCTTGGATGCGATAACGAAACACCGGCATGTCATCTTCCAGTCGATAGCCCGCAAATCGTGGAGCGTCAGACTGGGAAGACGCGCCGATGCGAATGCTGTGTCCCGACTTCAGGGTGACGAGCTGTTGACCAGCAGCTCGGACGGGGTTGCCGCCACGACCATTCCACGCTGGTCCGGCATCCAGAAAGGCGCCCTTCCAGGCGTACTTCAACTGGCAGCTCACGGCGTCGAATGTGAAGTTCAAACCGCCAGGGATACCAACGTTGATAGCGCGGTCGATCTGTCCAGCGGGCGTCATCGTGGCCATGCGAAACATGACGGGTTTGTCCTTGACGACAATCCGAGTGCCTTCGGTCTTCTGATCCAACACTCCCTGGGGCAGGGGCAATTCCCGCTGGTAGTACAGCGCGGACCACAGTTGCGCGATCCGCAGTTCGCGCTCTTTGGAACCGAGTTCCAGAAACATCTGTGGCATGGAGGTTCCCGACTGAAGTCGTTGCGGGTCGTGCATCCAGCGGTCAAACCAATCACGACGTACCGTGCGTCCGGCGTCTGCGAGGTCGGGTGCGGGCACCACGCCGTCTTTGCGGCGATTGATTCCTCGGTAATCGTGGCAGGCGATGCAGGCGACCTTGCCGCGTCGGACACCGATCATCTCCAGCCCGGCCGTCGCCAGACCGCGATCGGGTTTGGGTGTCGCGTCTGTCCCCGGGTTGCCGGCGGCGGCGGAAATCAGCTCGGGCAGCTCCTGGATGCTCTGGCCAAAGTGTGGCATTCTCAGATTCAACCACGGTCGGTTCCGTTTCTTTTCCAACAACACGTCGCCTAACCAGGCCGATGTCAGCTTGGAACCGGCAGCCGTCAGTCGCGGCGGACGTTCAATCCGTACCACACGGCCCTGCTCATCGACCGCCACGCCCTTCTGGATGTTCTGGTTGTTGAGCTCGTGGCACTTCGCGCAGCGGAATTGGCGGACGCGGAGATCGTGCAGTACCAGCGGCGCGTTGTGGTACGAGTTGTTGTCGGCGGGCTGAACGGTCTGGAGAAATTGCTGTAAGGCGGTGCGATCGGACGGGCCGAGCCGATAGTCGGGCAGCGGCCGTTTGACGTTCGCCGACAGGCAGCCCGTCTCGACGTTGAAGGGTTGGATTTGCTGTTGTTCCGGACGAGCCAGTTTGAGTGGCAAGCCGCCGGCAGCCAGGGCCGCGACCTGTTCCGCCGACAGGGCCATCTCCCAGATACACAGATCATCGATCCGGCCTTTGAAGCGGTTGGACGGATTGGCCTGCAGGCCGAGTGCTCCGATCAGCAGCCGATCCGTGTAGTCGCCGCCGCCCTTTTGTGTCTTGCCGCCTCCTTTGAGCTTGCCGTCCACGTAGTGTTGGATGGACTCCCCCTGGCGGACCACCGCGATGTGGTGCCATTTGCCGTCGATCACGTTGACGTCTTTCGGCCGAACGATGACCGGCTTCCACCCCCCGTCGGAATTGTACTCGCCGTAGCAAACGGAATTCGGACCATCCTGGCCGATGTTCATTCGCAGTTCGCGTGAGCCGCGTTGACCGCCGCCCGGACGACCCCAGGTGATGATCGAGCCACCCTGGGTGGTGTTCACCCACACCGAGATGCTCATTGTGTCCGGCCGATGGAAGTGTGGGAGTTCGATAAAGGTCCGGCCGTTGAAGTCAAAGGCGCTGCCGCGGTCGCCGGCCGACTTTGCGAAGGCTGTGCGTCCGCTGACCTTTTCGCTGCGACCGGTCACTTGGTCTCGCACCACGGGCTTGTCTATGGAACCAAAGTTCCAGTAGTGCCGCAGTGGCAATCCGGATGAACGACCAAAGGCCGGCCCGGCCAGAATGTCGCGCGGTTGGACCGCCGCGCTGGTCGCCGTGTGACAGCTCGCGCAGCCATTCGCCGCGAACAGCTTCGCGCCGCGCGGCACGCTGCCTTGCGGTGCGTCGCGATAGGGAGTGTCGCGTTGCTTCTCATGAAACAGAAACGCGGCCACGGATCCCGCGAGGTGTCTTTCCGCCGGTTGGAACAGCTGGGGCATGCGGCCGTGGAGATCGGTGGCATGCGGGTTTGCGATGAATGCGGCCAGCGGTCCGGCGGAGACATACTTGGAACCGACGGCATCCAGATTGTTTTCCTTGTCGTGGCACTTGGCACAGCCCACTTGATCGAACAGGGCCTTGCCGGCTGTGATCTGCCGAGGGTGTGTCGCATCATCGCTCACCGATTTACCCGCTGTGAGTGACATCACGAAGGCGGTCACGTCGGCGCGATCCTGATCGGTGTCGAGGCACACCGGCATCACGGCGGACTTACGGTAGCTGTGAGGATTCTTGAGCCACTCGTACAGCCAGCCGTTGTTGAGCCGTAAGCCGGCACTCGAAAGATCCGGTCCCCGCCGCGGCTGCAGTTTCCAGTCGCTGGCCGTATGACAATTCGAGCAGCCGAGTTCGGCGAACAGAAATCGTCCGTGTTCGATCGCATTTTGCTCGGCCAGGCCGTTCACGGTGGATTTGTCGGTGGGCGTGAAGTGCCGCAATACGGCACTCGGAACAGGTTCACTCCGGAAAAACTCGCTGTGCCATCGCAGCTCGAGGCGGGCGTCGGCTGCTGTCCGTTTGAAGCGGATGCGCAGCGGATGTTCTCCGGTTGTCAGAGCGGTCAGGCCGGCCGCCGCTTTGCCGTTGATCTGCACATCCGCTCCGTCGGCAAACACACGGTAACGGCCCGCTCGGTCAATCTTGAGCAAGCCGTTCCATTCGGCGGTGAACAGTCGATCGACCTGCGGGTGGATGCTGTCCTCGGATCGCAGGCCCAGATTCGGCAGGGCGACGATTTGACGGACTTGGCCGTTGGAGTCCGCATAGGTGGCCACGAGCCCCGGCTTCGACTCCTGCGCGCTCAACAAACTCGTACATGTCAAGAACGCGGTGAACAGCACACCGGCCCACGTCTGAGCCTGGTGACATCCCAACCGCGTCGGGTGGCAGTGCCGGTGTGCGGCATGTGCCGTACTCCGCGTCAATCGCATCATCATGAGCTGTCAATCTGTGTTGAAGTCGAGACGAACGAGATGCTTCCGCGTTGTGCGGCCGACCCGTTGGCCCGCGGCGCATTCTGTAGGCGAGTATACTTCTGGGGGCCACATCCCACAAATCCGCGGCGTTCCATCGGCACAGCCGTCGTGTTGCGGATCGAGTGGGGGCTGGTGTGTTGGAATCTTGGTGAAGCACTGCGCAAGCAGAGCAATCGACCGAGGACGCGGCGGGATCGTGATGGGGTGTCTCAGTCGTAGGCCCGCACGTGATGATTGTGTTGTGTCTGGGGTGTGATCGAGAAAATCCGCGCCTGCTTCAAATGAAATCGCAGCCGCATCGGCCGACCCTGGAGCTGGTGCAGGTCTTTGTGGCCCTTCCAGGCCAGTGGATGGCGAATGTTGTCGCTGGTGAGTGCGACGGATGCGTCGCGGCCAAAGCCCGGGATGGGCTTGTTGTCGGCGTCGAGCGCTTCCACGGAGATCGCGCCTTGTGCGGCATCGGCATTCAGGAGCAGCGTGTCGCCAAGGAATAGAAACGTTCGCGTGGTCATCGTGCCTGCATTCGGTCCGGCGTCGATGGATACGAAACCGTCGCGACGCAGAGTGGCCAGTCCGACCCCCCGTGTCGGTTTCTTGGCCTGTGGATCTTTTCGAGGGGGATCTCCGGTATACATCCACCAGTGTTTGGCGTTACTGGCCGCATAGAAGAAATGGATGCGGTCGTTGATGATGATCGGTTCCGGAGTAAAGTACGGGACGATGTATCCCCAGTCCCAGTCTTTGTCTTTCGCTCCGTAAGGCATAAACGTTGCCTGGCGCGTCGCCTTGCTCCAGTCACGGTCTTGGTTCAGGTGGGCATGTTTCATCGCTCCGCTTCCACCCACGCGTTTCCAGATGACTCCATCCCGGCTGAAGGCCAGTTGCAGATCGCTGCGATCGGTCCACGGTTTGTCGTCGGGGATTTGCTTGAGTGATTCGTTGTGGTAGGCCCCGATGACGCCCAGGTACACGTTGGCGTAGGGCATGGGGCTCATTTGATAGAACTGGGTTTGCTGGACCGCGTCCATGCGCGTCCGCCGCAACACGGTGACCTTGGGGGACCAATTCAAGAAATCTTGGCTCTCGGTTCGGCTGATCAGTCGCGTGTTGGGTGGTCCAAATCTGAGGATGGCGACGTAGCGCTGGCTGCGGGGGTCCCAGAACGGGCAAATCTGGGTGTCGCTGAACGGAATCAACGCGGTCGTGTCGGACGCCGTCCAGTGAATCCCGTCGGGCGAAAACGCGGCGCTGGTCATCCAGGTTGCTGCCGTGCCGTCGGGGTTGCAGCTGAACAGCATCTTGTATCGTCGTTGGGGATCCGAATCGTGTCGGTCGAGGAAGATGCCCGGACATTGAAACCCCTGGATCATCGGGTGCTGAACACGGTTCGTGCCTTTGTCATCGAGCGCCGGTTTGTCCCAGCGTACTCCATCCCTGGACGTGGCGTAGTACAGCAGGCCCGTCGAAGTGCCCTGCGTCTTTTTCCATCCCTGGTACCACATTTTGAAGAGTTTGGCTTGGGCGTCGTAGTGGACGGTGCCGTAGCCGGGCACGCCTTCTTCCCACGGTTTTGTTTTGACCAGGACGGGGTTCTGTTTGTGTTTGACCGGCCGATTGAGTTGCCGTCGGGCGTTGTCGAGTGAGTCCACAAGACGGTCGTCGATGAACAACTCGGTTCCCCGCAGCAGAATGGCATCGCCAACTGTCGAATCGTTCACGTTCTTGAACAAACCGGGTGGGGCTTGCAGCCCATAACCGGGGAACTTGTCTTCATTGAATTTTCTATCGTCCTGTGCGTTGGTCGTGTCACCGTGCAACAAGACGACGAACATGGAAGCAATGACAATACGCGACATTATATGCACCTCGACCACAAGATCACTTCTGTTGCTGGCGCTGGGATTGCAGAAATGCGAGCAGATCACTCAGTTCGACGGAAGTCAGTGTGCGATCCAGGCCCTGCGGCATAATGGACGTTGGCTGGCGGACCAGTTCGTCGATGTCGTGTCGGTTGAGTTCCATCTCCATCCGCTGGGCGTTTCGCAGGACGATGGACCGTGCCGTGGCGCGCTGGATGACGCCACTGTGGGTCCGGCCATTCGAGGTAATCGCTAACCAGGTTTCGTAGTTGTTGACGATCGTGGCGCTGGGGAACACGATCGCCTCAAGCAAATCGCGCCGCTTGCGAATGTCGCCGATCCTGGACAGATCGGGGCCGATCGTGCCGCCTGTTCCAGCAACCCGGTGACAGGCGCTGCAAGCCAGTTGGTTGCTGAAAAACAGCCCACGGCCGCGCTCGACATTGCCTTCGACGAGTTTCGCTGTGATGGCGTCCAGCCGTTCGGTGAGCATTGCGTCACCGGTCTTCACTTTTTCAAGCAGCGGGCCGGCCTGCTGTCGCAGCGTTTCCGGAAAACGCAGCAGCAAGGCGTCGAATTGCGTGCGCGGGAGATTCGAGAGGCCTGGTGAGTTGGCCAGAGATGCCAGCAATGTGGCGGACGTCTTGGCTGCCAGACGCTGGTTCGCCGGCAAGTCAAACGCGTTGAGCAGCGTCGGCAATTCGACCGGACCAGCCTGGTCGACGCGGGCCGCGACGGATGCAAGTTGTCTGTTGGTGAGTGCGGCGGACGCGATCGCGCGGGCGGACTGCAAACGGTCCAACGGGCCAAACGCTTTCGGCTCCGTCGCTCGTTGAGCGAGCAGCGCCAAGGCCACGTCTGGGATCGCGGCACCCCGTTCACAAAGGCAAATCCACGCCGTGGCTCGCAGAGCCTCCGAATGCGACGTGTTGGTCGCGACGAGGCGCAATTGTTTGTCGAGTTGCGTGGTCCCGGAGGCCGTTAGAACCGCAACGGTTTCCAGGATCCGTTCCGGGCGTTTTTCGTCGGCCAACAATTGACTGAGCGGCTGCACCCAGCGGTTGGGAAACGACGGCATGCGCGCCAGTCCTTCCAGCAGGACGGTGCGGATCCCGGGCCGGGTGTCGGGTGACGTCAAGGCTTGGGCTACGATGTGCTGTACCCGCTCGTCGTCCGCAAAATTCACGATCGCGCCGCGCACGCTGGCTTGTTGTCGGGCATCCAGGGTGTCTCGCGACACAATCGTCCGCAAGAAACCGATGATCTGGTCACTCCATCCGTCCCGTTGACTGACCAGCTCGAGCGCCGTCTGACGCAGCCGATCGTCGTCGCTTTCCAGCAGCGGAGCGACATGGGATCGCGTCAACTTGGCAGAATCGATGCGATCCAGCGCCACAAGCGCCGCGTGCCGGATCTGGGGATTGGGCACCGCAAGGCCTTTGGCGGTCTCGCCGAAATTGCCGATTTCGATCAAGGCATACACCACCGCGTGATTAAAGAAATCGTCGCCTCCATGTGCCGACGATGCCAGGAGCTTTGAGACCGATGTGGCGTCACCGATAAGTCCCAGTGCCGTGGCAGAAGCTCGACGGAGAGGCCAGCTGATTTTTGTGTCGAGTAACATGCCTTGGAGTTCTGTCACAGCTGCGCGATCACGCAGAATTCCGACGCTGCGAGCCGCCGCGTGACGGACCGTGACGTCCGGATCCGACAGGCCCGCCCGTATCAGGCGACGGCAGGCTGCGTCGCCGATGCGGGACGCGGCCCACACGGCGTTGAGCCGAGTTCGGGACGCCGGTTGTTCTTTGCGCACAGCGGCGGTGGCATCTGCCAGATACGCTTTCAGTAGAAAGCTCGAGACCGTGTTCCCTGCGCCGTGCCAGGCGGCGATGGCACGGTCACGGACGACGGGCCGCGGATCGTCGAGTCGATTCCACAGCTCCGGCGGCGCTGGGTTTCGCCAGTTCAAAGCGAGACCCCGTGGATCGTTGGCCGGCTGGGCATCACGGCGACGAATGCGGTAGATCGCTCCCGGAACCTCTGGCTTGGCCGTTTTGGAAAACGGGCAACTGATGCGGAACCAGCCTCCGGTGTCCATCAGCAGCAGACTGCCGTCGGCATCTTGCATGATGTCCGTTGGATGAAAATCGGGATTCGGCGACGTCAGAAAATCCTCGTCAAATGAACGGTATGTTGAGCCGTATCGTTCGAGCTGCGTGGACACGACAGCCCGCGTGTTGAAGTGCGTGGCAAACAACCGTTCGGCGTATTCCCGGCCCAGTGCCTGGCCGCGATACATCATCAGTCCGGACGGCGCGACCTGGCCCCAGCGACTCAGCGGCGGCAGCCGGTATCCGGTCTGTGGCAATGGTGGCGGGCGAAAATCCTTGGGTCCGACGGTCGCTCCGCGAATCCAGTGGATCAACGCGTCGTGTCGGCCATCGACGGTGTCAATGATCGGACAGGTCGTGAACAATTCGCCTTGTGGCGAGAACGCGACCTCCACGGGATTGATTCCACCTGTTCCAAAAATCTCGACATCGCTGCCATCAAGCCGGCAGGAAAACACACCGGCAGCGCTGGCCTTGCCCACCGGGTAGGCGGGCTTGCCATCGGAACCGACGAGGTCGTAACCGAACGCGCCGCCGGAAAAATACAACCGCCCGCAAGGACCCAGATAAGCACCGTGCTGATTGGCCTTGCCGTTGAACTCCATCTCGCCGACCAGCTTCTCGCGAACATCGGCCACTCCGTCCCCGTCCGTATCCTGGAACCGCCACAGGTACGGCGATGACAGTACATACAAGGAGCCGCGGTACCAAAGAGCTCCTTCAGGCATGACCAGTCGGTCGGCAAAGATCGTGCTTTTATCAAACCGCCCGTCACGATCCGTGTCTTCCAGCATCCGAATGAAGCGGTGTTTGGCCTTGAGCAATCCTTCCTTGTCCAGGTTCTGGCCATGCGACTCGGCAATGTACAATCGCCCAAAGTCGTCCAGGCAACCCATCATCGGATACTTGACCAGCGGGGGAGCGGCGGCAAGTTCAATCACAAATCCATCCGGGACCCGCATCTTCGGCGGCGTGAATTCCGCGTCGTCACCAAGTGTCGGCCAAGAAGGAAAGATGATGAGCAGTGCCAACATCCAGAGCCATTCAGCGCGAATCCCTGAGCGAATCATTGCGGCGCCCTTCCGAATGAATTGTTCGCGTAGCCATCGTTGGTCTAACGCGACACACGTGTCGTGACGGTCGCGTCAGTGTAACACGGCGCGAATTCGAAATCTCTCAACACGATACCGGCAACGGCCCTCGCGCGGAATCAGGCCGCACGCGCCAAACGGAAGTGCGTTCACGCGACGCATTGATTTCCGATCGGCGCAGGAATGCCTCACGACGGTGGGATTTCGAGAACCCCGGCGGTCTCCTCGTAGAGTTCTCGACGCGCCGCAACAGAGTTGACGGTGGTATGTCGTTTGGGAACTGCCGTCGGGGCCTCAATTATGGGCCACCACACCGGCGGATTCCGCGGGTCACCTGCAGTCGCTGACAAATTGTCATTTCTGTGGTTTGCAGTCGCAGATTTCCCAGCAGCCTCTTGGTATCAGCCAGCGAGCACAGATGGCGGTGTTCTTGTTTGATTTCGCGGACGCCGTGAGCAACGATATATCAGCGGACGTAAACCAGGGTGCGACACATCGAAATCATCCAGCATGACCGACCCAGATCCCTTCAAGACGGAATTGGAGCAGCACGGTTCCGAATTGCAGCCGCTTGCTGCGAATGATGCGGCCGGGGCGGCGGATGAGTCATCTCAGGAACTGCCCGAACGCATTGGCCGCTATGCGATCAACACACTGCTGGGCCAGGGCGGATTCGGTGTGGTGTATCTGGGCTATGATGACGAGTTGGCTCGTCGGGTGGCGATCAAGGTACCACATGCCGGCCGGGTATCCCGGCCGGAGGATGCCCAGTTGTATCGGGCGGAAGCCCGCCTGGTGGCCCAGCTGGATCATCCGCACATTGTCCCCGTCTATGACGTGGGCAGTACGGAGGAATTCGCTTGCTACGTGGTGTCCCGCTACGTTGAGGGCTGTGACCTGGAGGCCAGGATCGGACAGCAGCGACTGTCTCCCGTCGAGTCCGCGGAACTGATCGCCACGGTGGCCGATGCTTTGCATTTTGCCCACACGCGGGGCGTGGTGCACCGGGACATCAAGCCGGCCAACATATTGCTTGACACGGATGACAATCCGTTCGTGGCGGATTTCGGCCTGGCCCTGCACGAAGTGGATTCCGGCACAGGGCCGCGGTATGCCGGGACTCCGATGTACATGAGTCCCGAGCAGGCACGAGGCGAAGGGCACCGTGTGGATGGCCGCAGCGATATCTTCAGTCTGGGCGTTGTGTTCTATCAACTGTTGATTGGACGGCGTCCCTTCCATGCCGAATCGAAACAGGAACTATTGAAACTGATCAGCAGTGCGGAAGCCCGTCCGCCTCGTCAATCCGACGATCAGATTCCTCGGGAACTCGAACGGATTTGTCTCAAGGCGCTCGCCAAGCGGGCTTCGGACCGCTACACGACGGCCGTGGACATGTCCGAGGAGTTGCGTCATTTCTTGAAGTTGGCCAGTCGTTCGTCGGCTTCGGTGGCCGACGTGCCCACAGGCGACATGCCAGCCGCATCACCCGCCGGTGAAACCCAGCTGTTCGCCGCGCAACCTGGGAAAACGATTGGCTCCCAGAATCCACCGTTGGCGATCGTACCCAAAGCCCTGCGTGCGTATGACGCGTATGATGCCAACTTTTTTCTGGAGCTGTTACCAGGGCCTCGGGATCGTCACGGACTGCCCGACAGTCTGAGGTTTTGGAAGACGCGGATCGAAGAAGCGGATGTGGATGCTACGTTTTCGGTGGGCTTGATCTACGGACCCTCGGGTTGCGGAAAATCGTCGTTGGTCAAAGCCGGACTGCTGCCGCGGTTGTCGGCCGACGTGATTTCCGTGTATGTGGAATCGACGGACCATCAGACAGAGACGCGTCTGCTCAACGCGCTGAGAAAACGTTGTCCCGACCTGCCTGACGAATTCAATCTCACCCAATCACTGGCTGCTCTCCGCCGGAGTGACAGCCAGCTTCCCTCTCGAAAAGTACTGATCGTACTGGATCAATTCGAGCAGTGGTTGCACGCACACAAGCACGCAGAAGATACCGAATTGGTACAGGCGCTGCGGCAGTGTGATGGCGGGCGGGTCCAGGCGATCGTGATGGTTCGTGACGATTTCTGGATGGCTGCAACGCGTTTTATGCGGGCTTTAGAAATTCGATTGGTCGAGAACCACAACTCCAACGCCGTCGAATTGTTTCTGGAAAAACACGCTCTCAACGTGTTAGCCGCTTTTGGACGCGCCTTCGGGGACTTGCCGGACGAGACCGACGACATGACCCACAAGCAGACTGAGTTTCTTGAGCGGGCTGTCGCTGGTCTCAGCGACGATGGGAAAGTCCTCTGCGTCCGATTGTCCCTGTTCGCCGAGATGTTGAAGGGCAAGCCCTGGACTCCCGCGACGCTGAAACAAGTTGGCGGCACCGAGGGCATTGGTGTCAATTTTCTGGAAGAGATGTTCAGTGGTTCGACGGCACCTCCCCAGCATCGCTATCACCAGAAAGCTGCGCGTGGTGTCTTGCAGGCGCTGCTGCCTGAATCTGGCACGAACATCAAGGGACACATGCGCGCCCGAGACGAGTTGATGGAAGCGGCCGGCTACGAGCAGCGATCTGAGGATTTCGAGAATCTGCTTGCCATGCTGGACGGCGAAATCCGTCTGATCACCCCCACCGATCCGGAGAGCATAGAATCGGATGAGGAACCTGTGCTGACTGCGGCGGCGACTGGTCAACAATACTACCAGTTGACTCACGACTACCTGGTGCCATCGCTGCGCGATTGGCTGACCCGCAAACAGGCGGAAACCCGCAAGGGGCGAGCGGAACTGTGTCTGGCCGAGCGATCGGTGTTATGGAATCTGAAACCCGAAAACCGGTATCTGCCTTCGCTTCTGGAATGGTCCGGCATGAGCCTGTTGACGGATCAGCGGAAATGGACCGAACGGCAGCGGAGCATGATGCGTAAGGCCCGCGGGTTTCACGGGGTGCGCATCGCGGCGGTCGCGGTGGTGATCGCCGTTGCCAGCTGGACGGGTTACGAGATCAATGGCCGGATACAATCCGAGAGTATTGTCAGCGCTCTGTTGACAGCCGAAACTGCGCGCGTCCCCGGCCTGGTCCAGTTGATCGAAGACGGGCGGTATCGCCGTTGGGCCGACATCCAGCTCAGGCAGGCGCTGGCCAGTGAACCCAAGGGATCCCCTGTCAGGCTGAATGCCGCTTTGGCGCTGTTGCCTGTCGACCCCAACCAGGCGGATTACCTCGGTCGGCAGTTGCTGGCCGCGGGGCCCAACACATTGCCCACGATCCGTGATGCCCTGTTGCCATACAAAGACCGGATTCTCGAACCGTTGTGGCACACGTTGCAGGATGAGAAACGGCAGTCGGCGTCGCGCCGATTTCGGGCGGCCGGCGCGTTGGCCACGTACGCCCCACACACCGATCCGCGGTGGGATTCCGTGTTGCCGTTTGTCTCCCAGGAACTGGTGAGTGTGCTCAACCGGAACCCCCGTGATTTTCTTTCCGTCTTCATGACGCTGGCGCCCCTGAAAACGCAACTTGCTCAACCGTTGTCGGACATCGCGCGGGATGAAACACGCGGTGAGTCCATGCGCGACACGGCTTTGAACATCGTTCTGGAATACGGACGCGATGATGTCGAACTGATGACCGACTTGCTGTCGGACGCGTCACAGCGTCAGTTCTTCGCGATTTTCCAGGTGATCGAAGCATTCAAGACTGCAGCGATTCCGTGTCTGGAATCCGAATTGAGCAAGACCATACCGGCCGACACTGCTGAGACGGATCGGGAAGCGGTGCGAGAACGGCTCGGCAAACGCCAGGCGAACGCGGCGATCGCCCTGCTGAAGTTGGGACAAACGGATAAGGCCTGGCCGGTTCTGAGACACTCCGGTGATTCGAGGGCCCGTAGTTATGTGATCCACTGGCTCAGCCCACTTGGCGCTGACCCCCGCGCGCTGATTGACCGGTTCTATGACGAGACTGACATGGGGATTCAACGGAGCCTGTTGTTGGCATTGGGCGAGTTCACTGACCGCCAGCTGCCGGCAAGCGAACGCCAGTCGTTGATCGACAGACTGCTTGTGGTCTATCGGCGCAATCCGGATCCCGGATTGCATGCAGCTTCCGAGTGGTTGCTGAGACAGTGGGGCCGGGCGGAAACGCTGGCAGCGATCGACTTCGAATTGAGACAGAGTGAACCGGACCTGCGGTCGGCCACAGACACGTCAAGGGCATGGTACATTAATGGGCAGGGCCAGACCTATGTGATTCTGGATGCCGGCACCTTTCGAATGGGAGCTCCCAAGTCGGAGCCCGATCGCGATTTGCAAGATCAACTGCATCAACGGCGCATCAATCGTCGGTTCGCGATCTCGACAAAAGAAGTGACAAAGGTCCAGTTTCGACAGTTTCAACGGGCCAACCCGAATGTCCGCCGCATGGATACGGAACAGTACAGTCGCACCGACGATTCTCCCCAGATTTCCGCGAATTGGTACGATGCGGCCGCGTATTGCAATTGGCTGAGTGCCCAGGAAGGCATCGCTCAGGATCAATGGTGTTACTTGCCCAACGCGGATGGCGCATATTCCGACGGCATGAAACCAGCGGCGGATTACCTGCGGCGAACCGGCTATCGTTTGCCGACGGAACCGGAATGGGAGTATGCCTGCCGTGCCTCCAGCGTGACGAGTCGGTATTACGGGCTGAGCGCATCCCTGTTGTCGAAGTATGCTTGGAACGCGGCGAATTCCGAGAAGCGAAGCCATCCGGTGGGCCGGTTGAAGCCGAATGATTTTGGACTGTTCGACATGTATGGCAACGTTTTCGAGTTTTGTCATGAGCGCAGAAGTGAGTATGCGGTGAACGCAGCCACCGATGTCTTGCAGGACCTGCCACAATCTGTCGTGGTGCGGGATCGTCATGGTCGTGTCTTGCGGGGAGGCTCGTTCGTCAATGACCAGACGGTTTTGCGTTCAGCCAACCGCGGTAGCACCGCGCCGGAGCTAAGCAATTTTCGGATTGGTTTTCGCGCGGCACGGACTTATCCCTGATCGTGTCAGGTCAAAAAAGATCCGCCGCCAAACAAACGCATGCACCGGAGCTGCCGATCCGGCCGAACTTGCATTCCTTGTCGCTGGAGGCAATCCGGTGATGCTGGTTGTTATGAGCATCAGTCGATGACGATTTTGGACAGCCAACTCGACTACTATCGGGCTCGTGCCTGTGAATACGACGAGTGGTTTTCCCGTCAGGGGCGCTATGACCGCGGGCAGGCAGCAAATCAACGGTGGCATGACGATGTCGCCGTGGCTCGACAGGCGTTAGCAGCCTTTCGGCCGGAAGGTGACGTTCTGGAACTGGCATGTGGCACCGGATTGTGGACACGTCAACTTGCTCTGCATGCCAATTCGGTTCTTGCCGTTGATGGTGCCACCGAAATGTTGGCGATCAACAAAGCCCGCCTTGAACAGTCAAACGTCACGTATCTGCAAGCCAATATCTTTCAGTGGACTCCTCAACACGAGTTCGATGTCGTGTTCTTTTCGTTTTGGTTGTCGCACGTTCCCCAGGAACAATTTCGACCATTTTGGGACCTTGTTTCGTCGGCGCTCAAGCCGAACGGGCGTGTTTTCCTGATTGATTCCTTGCCGCATTCGGAATCCAGTGCCACGAATCATCCGATCGCAAACGCATCTTCGGATGTTCAAGAACGAATCCTCAACAACGGACAGAGATTCGAGATCATAAAACGGTATTTCGACCCGGACGAACTTCAGACCACGTTGTCCTCCTTTGGTTGGAAGGCGAGAATACGGACCACGGAGAACTTCTTTTTGTATGGCGAGGCGTCTGCCGCATCAAACGGTGTATGACAAAAACAGGTACCGGCGTTGCCGGACGGGCGAATCCTGACATCAGCGTCGCCGGCCGCAACCCGGTGATGTTCGATGTGATGCATCAGAAGCCGCTGTCCTGGCTGGTGACCGGGCTGTCGGTGCGACTTGCTCTACCCGTCGTCTGCGTTTATCAACAAAGTGCATACACGCATCGACGCGGCAGTAAGCTATGGTCGGGACACGGCTGACGACGGATCAGATGGATTCGACAAAGGGGACGACAACGGGGGGGACGACAACGGGAGGGGACGACAAGGGGCACAACCCCTTTGTGGCGTTGTATGCATGGGTGTCCCCTTTTGCAGCGCTCGGGCATCATGGCGCGGGCGGTGAGAATATGAAAGGGATTGGTGGATGGCTCGGATGAGATTGACGTACATCACTTTGTTGTGCGGTGCGGCTGTCACGGCTTGGGCTGAAAGTCCCCAAACCGGGGCATCCAAGCCGTTGGTCATTGACGTCTCCGGCGGCGTACCGATCAACCAGATGATCCGCGGCTACAACTACAACGTGGCGCTGCCCGTCGACACGCCTGAATGGCAATCGTTGCACAAGATCGAAGAAGTTCTTGATCGCACATCCGCACGGGGACCGAGCGAAGGCGGCTCCAGCCAGACCTACGACTGGCGCACGCTGGTCGACCGCCAAGGCCGAAACGGCAAGACGACGCTCGACTTTCTGCGAATGATGCGCGATCGCGACTGCGAAGCGATCATATCAGTGAACATCAGCGGCACGCGCGCAGGGCAGAACAGCCCAGCACAACTCGTCAAGATGGCGGCCGACTGGGTTTACTACATGAATCACGTGCTGGCGAAGTATCGTCAAGGAGACGCGATCCCGGCCGGTCGCGCACAGGACATTCTCGCCTCGCTGCGCTGGGGAGAAAACGACAAACTGCTGGCGGTTGGGGAGCCGGCCTTGAAGAAGGTCAAATACTTCGAGATCGGCAACGAAACCGGTGGCAAGACCCCCGATCCACGAACCGCCGTACCTGGCCTGGTTGAGCGATACAAATTGCTGTCACGAGCCGTGTTGTCGGTGGACCCCGGCGCGAAAGTCGGCCCCTGCGGATGGACTTCCTCAACCGCGTACCTGGATGGCGTATTCGCCGACGCCACGGCGCAGGTCGATTTCGCTTGCTACCATCCGTATGGACTGATGGCCAACAAGAACTGGGGAGTCTATCCGGATTCTCCCAGTGGCGGCTCGGGTCCCATCGTGAAATATCTATGCAACATGCGGGGTCGGCAACACGATCGGCATCAGCCGATGGTGGACTCGCTCCGCAAGGCGGGCCGGCCGGTCGACACGCCGCTGGCCATCACGGAATGGAATCCGGGGCCCTGGGGCGGGACCAGCTGGGAATGGTCGACCATGGCGCACGCACTGGCCACGTGCGAGTCGCTGTTTATTTGGATGCACTACAAGGAAGGGCCGGTGTTCGCGGCGAACTACTTTTCTGAAGGAGGCTGGCTGCGAAGCTCCACCGAGACGCCGAAGTTCCAACTATTTGAGGCGCTGCGGGATCATCTCGGCGATTTTCTGGTCCACTTCCACAACTCCGGCGCCGACAGCCAGTTCCGCGTTTACGCCACCAGAACGCGAGCGAACGACAAGATCGTGATCTGGGGACTCAATTTCTCCGACGCGCAAGAGAAACGGATTCGCCTGCAACTTCACAACGTGCGATTCAAGCCCCGCAGGATCACCTTCATGAAGCTGGGCAGAGCCGAGGGTCACCGCACTCGGCTGTTCGACTACATTCCCAATCACACGCCCGACGCGAACATGCCGATCCGATGGACGCGTTCCCGTTTGCCGGCGCTGGATTTGAACGACTTCACTCTGACCTGCGAGGCCGCTTGCATCTCGGCCCTGGTGATCGAGAAATAGTCGAAAAGACAAGGTGTTTCACGGGTAAACAAACGGCGCCGTTGATCATCGACAACCACTCTTTCCTTGCGCCCGTGGTTTTCCATTCTACGGAGCCAATAGCTTCGGCTTCGAAAGTTGTAGAAATCCCGCGTCTGTAAGTCCCTGTGGAATTCCTCGTCGCTTGGAAATCGACGGTACGATGGCAGCAACAGGAAGCGAGCCACAATGCTCTCTAGATACCGGTCTTTTCTTAGAGATTTGCCAGCGGTCCGTGTGTTGCATCGTCCGCAAACACCATCATACAGCAGCACAACTCACTTGGTTGGCGCCCCAGAGTGGGGTTTATCTCACACAGAATCCGGACCTTGGTGTGACGAAATTTATGACCACGCCAAAGATGCTGGTTATTCGGACCGCGCAATCAAAACCACTGGCAGCGGTCAGGGAATTTCAGAATCGACTCGACACAGGCCCCCGGGGCATAAACAATCGAATCTCCAAGACACGAACATTCGATTCGTCAAAACTGAAGTGAATTCCGTAAAAAGTGATGGTCACACTTTCCAAAGTGCTGTCAAAGTCGGCAGCATGAGCCCAAACTTCTCGTGTGACCTAATCCCTAAAACACTTCAATGATGCATCGACTGTGGGTGATCGATTTCGGCGGTCACCTGAGACGACATCCGGATTTAGCGTCCCGTATCCAACAACTTCAGAGAGGATACAAGTCACATGCCCGTCGCATTCATCGCCCCTGGGGCTTTGATCGACCGGTCTGGCCAAAAGACGGGGCTTTGATGGCGGGCGGCTCCCACAGAGCCAACCGCCCTAGGTTTCGACACGAGCACCGCAGCCAAAGGCGGGAAATATCACACCTCGACTCAAGACCTCAACATTGGTAACGCGCTCCCTCAAGGGTTTAATGAAGCCACCTTTACGCAGGCGATGGTCGCCGGCTGGTTGAGCGACATCATCGAAGTCGACGGCTACAATATCCAGGCCGAACTGTAAACGGCACTCAGCGACGGCGTGCTGACCGACAGCGAATTGTTGTTGCTGCAATACAATATGGATCAATACGCATTGGAATTTCAGACATCGACCAACATCGGCAATTTGATGAGAACAGTGATGAGCAGTATCGTTCAGAATTTGCGTTAACAGTCCTGAAACGGGTCTCACCGACGTGTCCCTGCAAAGTACGCATCCCAACGGGTGTTGTTGTCCGCGACTTGGGGACCGCGAATCACAGGGCACAGGCGGCGGGCGCTCAATGTTGAGGAACCGCCCAGCCGCTTCGCAGCCAGACCAGCAGCGAATGGTCTCCGCGGGTGAGACCGAGATGGCCCCGTGGTATTCCTAGACGAAATGGTTGGACAACGTTGCTATGGTGTTTGTGTCGATAGAGTTCCTGATTCTATTGCTATCCGCACTGATCATGATAGCGATTTCACCACGTAGGATCCGATCGTGGATCATGGTGATTACCAGTTATATTTTTTATGGGTGGTGGGATTATCGGTTCCTCGGACTGTTACTAGTTTCGTCGACTATCGACTTCATTTGTGGACTTCTCGCTGACCCAGAACGGACAACCGATGAACGAGTTAGAAGGGTTGGCCTCGTTACGAGTATTGTTGCGAATCTCTCCATACTCGGTTTCTTCAAGTACTTTGATTTCTTCATCGGAGCACTAAACAGTTCTGCATTCCGATTTGGAATTGCCAATGAAGAGATTCTCCCGCTAATGGGAATCGTTCTACCAGTTGGGATTTCGTTCTACACGTTCCAATCCATGAGTTATACGATCGACGTCTATCGCGGCGACTTACGATCTACGCTCAATGTCGGTGACTTCCTCGCGTATGTTAGTTTCTTCCCTCAATTGGTT
>Ga0315336_1002691_pt1 | contig 26167 bp, 12 predicted proteins | sample ASW5metaG_FD_204512 | JGI IMG/M metagenome (GOLD analysis project Ga0315336, IMG submission 204512) | Ammonia-oxidizing marine archaeal communities from Monterey Bay, California, United States - ASW #5 | ecosystem: Environmental > Aquatic > Marine > Intertidal zone | place: USA: California... | reverse complement strand
GCCGTTGGCGTCGCTCGGGCAGTTGTCACAACCGTCGGGCACGCCATCGCTGTCGGCGTCGAGGTTGTCGTCTCCGGTGGGACAGGTGTCGCAGGCGTCGCCGATGCCATCGAGATCGCCGTCGGCCTGGGACGGGTTGCTGTCGGCAGCGCAGTTGTCGCAGCCGTCGGGCACGCCGTCGGAATCCGCGTCCAGGGCATCGTCGAAGCCGAGGCAGGCGTCGCAGACATCGGGCACGCCGTCGCTATCGGAGTCCGTCGGATCGCCGGTACAGGAATCGCAGACGTTGCCGATCCCGTCACCATCGGTGTCGTCCTGGGTCGGGTTGGCGTCGAGCGGGCAGTTGTCGCACCCGTCGGGGACCGCGTCGCCATCTGAATCGGCACCGTCGTCGAAGCCTGCGCACTGGTCGCAGGTGTCCGGGGTCCCGTCCCCGTCCGCGTCGACGTTGTCGTCTCCGCCCGCGCACAGGTCGCAGGCATCGCCCACGCCGTCCACGTCGGCGTCGAGCTGAGCGAGGTTCGCATCGGCGGGGCAGTTGTCGCAGACGTCGGGCACGCCATCGCCGTCTCCGTCGGTGGGATCTCCGACGCAGGAGTCGCAGACATCGCCGATGCCGTCGGTATCGAGGTCGACCTGGGTCGGGTTGGGGTCGACGGGGCAGTTGTCGCAGCCGTCGGCGACGCCGTCGAGGTCTCCGTCCTGGGCGTCGTCGGCGCCCGGACAGGCGTCGCAGGCGTCGGGAACACCGTCGCTGTCGGTATCGAGGGCGTCGTTGCCGAGCGCACAGATGTCGCAGGCGTCGCCGAAGCCATCAGAATCGCCATCGAGTTGACCGCCGTTCACGACCGCCGGGCAGTTGTCACAGCCGTCGGCGATCCCATCTGCGTCGCCGTCCACTGCATCGTCGCTACCCGGACACGCGTCACAGGCGTCGGGAATGCTGTCGCCATCCGCGTCGAGGAGGTCGTCCCCAGCGAGGCAGATGTCGCAGTCGTCGCCGAACCCGTCGCCGTCCCCATCGAGCTGGCCGGGATTGCCGAGGCCCGCGCAGTTGTCGCACGCGTCCGCGACGCCATCGAGATCGAGGTCGACGGTGTCGTCTCCGCCAGGACAGGCGTCGCAGGCGTCGGGAACTCCGTCGGAATCGGCATCAAAGGCGTCGTTTCCGAGCAGACACAGGTCGCAGTCGTCGCCGAAGCCATCGCCATCGCCGTCGAGCTGGCCGGGATTGGCGAGGCCGAGGCAGTTGTCGCAGCCATCGGGGGCGCCGTCGGAATCGACATCGACCCCGTCGTCGCTGCCGGCGCACTGGTCACAGGCGTTCGGAACGCCATCGGCGTCGGTGTCGATGTTGTCGTCACCGGCCAGGCAGAGGTCACAGGCGTCGCCGAAGCCGTCGCCATCGCCGTCGGCCTGGGTCGGGTTCGCGATCGGGCAGTTGTCGCAGGCATCGGCCGTGCCATCGCCGTCGGCGTCGAGGGTGTCGTCTCCAGCCGGGCAGGTGTCGCAGGCGTTGGGAACCCCGTCGAGATCGGCGTCGAGGGTGTCGTCGCCGGCCAGACAGATATCGCAGTCGTCGCCAAAGCCGTCGCCGTCGCCATCGAGCTGGCCGGCATTCGCGAGGCCCGGGCAGTTGTCGCAGGCCTCGGCGGTGCCGTCGCCGTCGGTGTCTACGGCGTCGTCTCCGAGGGGACAGACATCGCAAGCGTTGGGCACCCCGTCACCATCGGCGTCGAGGGTGTCGTCACCGGCCAGACAGAGGTCGCAGTCGTCGCCGAACCCGTCACCGTCGCCATCGAGCTGACCGGGATTGCCGAGGAGCGGGCAGTTGTCACAGTCGTCCGGGGTCCCGTCGCTGTCGGTGTCGGTGTTGTCGTTTCCACCGGGACAGAGGTCACAAGCGTCGGGCACGCCGTCGCCGTCGGCCTCGAGGGCGTCGTCTCCCGCCAGGCAGATGTCGCAGACGTCGCCGAACCCATCACCGTCGCCGTCGTCCTGAGTCGGGTTGGCATCCAACACGCAGTTATCGCAGCCATTGGGGGTTCCGTCGGCGTCGACGTCGGCCAGATCGTTGAAGCCCGGGCAGGCGTCGCAGTTGTCGGGAACGGTGTCCCCATCGGTATCGGCCCCGAAGCACAGGTCGCAGGCATTGCCAATGCCGTCCAGATCGTCGTCCAGCTGGCTCGGGTTGGAGTCGACGGGACAGTTGTCGCACGCGTTGGGAACGCCGTCGAGGTCGTCATCGATGGCGTCGTCCACGCCCGCGCAGGCGTCACAGGCGTCGGGAACGCCATCTGCATCGGCGTCGAGGCTGTCGTCTCCGGTCAGGCAGATGTCGCAGGTGTCTCCCACACCGTCGCCGTCGCCGTCGAGCTGTCCGGCGTTGACATCGGTCGGGCAGTTGTCGCAGCCATCGGCGAAGCCATCGAGATCGGCGTCTACGCCGTCGTCGAAGCCGGCACAGGCATCGCAGCCGTCGGGCACACCGTCCAGATCGCCGTCCACGGCGTCATCTCCACCGGGGCAGATGTCGCAGACGTTGCCGAAGCCATCGCTGTCGTCGTCGGTCTGGGGCCCATTGGCCAGGAGCGGGCAGTTGTCGCAGGCCGTGGGAACGCCGTCGCCGTCGGCATCGATCGCGTCGTCGACACCGGGACAGGCGTCGCAGGCATCGGGCACGCCGTCCAGATCGGCGTCGAGGGCGTCATCGCCGAGCGGGCAGACATCGCAGACATCCCCCACGCCATCGGCATCGCCATCGGACTGGGAGACGTTGGGATCGACCGGACAGTTGTCGCAGCCGTCGGGCGCGCCGTCGCTGTCGCCGTCGATGGCGTCGATGAAGCCGGGGCACAGGTCGCAGAAGTCGGGCACGCCGTCACTGTCGGCGTCGAATGCATCATCTCCGCCGGCGCAGGTGTCACAGGCGTTTCCGACGCCATCCACGTCGTCATCGGCCTGGGAGACATTGGCATCTCCGGGACAGTTGTCGCAGGCGTCGGGTACGCCATCGCTGTCCGCGTCCAGCGTGTCGTCTCCACCGGGACACAGGTCGCAGGCGTCGGCCACGCCGTCCCCATCGGCGTCGGCGGTGTCGTCTCCGAGGGGGCACAGGTCGCAGCTGTCCCCAAAGCCGTCCAGGTCGCCGTCGAGCTGGCCGGGGTTGCCGACGGCCGGACAGTTGTCACAGGCGTCTGGAGCGCCGTCCAGGTCGCCATCGGCGTTGTCGTCGAATCCAGCGCACAGATCGCAGCCGTCGGGGGTGCCATCAGCGTCGCCGTCGGTGTTGTCGTCGGCTCCCGGGCAGATGTCGCAGTCGTTGCCGAATCCGTCCGCATCCGTGTCGGTCTGGGCGGGATTGGAGAGCGCGATGCAGTTGTCGCAGGCATCGGCCACGCCGTCGGCGTCCCCGTCTGCGTTGTCGTCACCACCGGGGCACTGGTCACAGGCATCGGCCACGCCATCGGCGTCGGCGTCGAGGAGGTCGTCTCCGGCCGGGCAGACGTCGCAGGCATCTCCGAAGCCGTCGACGTCGGTGTCGAGCTGGGTCGGGTTCGCGATCAGCGCGCAGTTGTCGCAGGCGTCGGCCACCGCGTCGACGTCGACGTCGGTGTTGTCGTCTCCCGCCGGGCAGATGTCGCAGACGTCGCCCACACCGTCGAGATCGGCGTCTCCCTGGACCGGATTTGCGGCGCCCGGGCAGTTGTCGCAGCCGTCGGCGACGCCATCGAGATCGCCGTCCGCCGCATCGTCGAAGCCGGGACAGGCGTCGCAGATGTCGGGAATGCCGTCGGCGTCGGTGTCGGTGGGATCGCCATTGCAGTCGTCACAGATGTCTCCAAGGCCGTCTCCATCGGCGTCGGATTGCCCGGCGTTGGGGTCGACCGGACAGTTGTCGCAGGCGTCGGGGACCCCGTCGGTGTCGAAGTCGAAGGCGTCGTCGGCACCGGCGCACAGGTCGCAGGCATCGGCCACGCCGTCCCCGTCCGCGTCGAGCAGATCGTCTCCGAGCAGGCACAGATCGCAGTCGTCGCCGAAACCGTCGCCGTCGCCGTCGGCCTGTCCGGGATTGGCGGTCGCCGGGCAGTTGTCACAGGCGTCGGGTACGCCGTCGCCATCGCCGTCTCCGAGGGGTCCGACGCAGGTGTCGCAGGCGTCTCCAAACCCATCGCCATCGCCGTCGAGCTGAGCGGGGTTGGCATCGGTCGGGCAGTTGTCGCACCCGTCCGCGATACCGTCTACATCGGCGTCCGCGGTGTCGTCGAAGCCGGCACAGGTGTCGCAGGCGTCGGCCACACCGTCAAAGTCCCCATCGAGGAGGTCATCGCCGAACAGGCACAGATCGCAGGTGTCGCCGAAGCCATCACCATCGCCATCGAGCTGGGAATTATTGGCGTTGACCGGGCAGTTGTCGCATCCGTCCGGGACGCCATCCAGATCGAGATCCGCGGTGTCGTCGGATCCGGGACAGGTGTCGCAGGCGTCGGCCACCCCATCGCCATCGGCATCGAGGGTGTCGTCACCGGCCAGACAGAGGTCACAGGCGTCGCCGAACCCGTCGCCATCGCCGTCATCCTGGGTCGGATTCGCGGTCGCGGGGCAGTTGTCGCAGCCATCGGCGAGGCCGTCTGTGTCGGCATCGAGGGCGTCGTTGGCCCCCGGACAGGCGTCGCAGGCGTCGGGCACCGTGTCGCCGTCGGCGTCGGCGTTGTCGTCTCCGATCGGGCAGAGGTCGCAGGCGTCGCCATTTCCGTCGCCGTCGGTGTCGGTCTGGTCGTTGCTGACGCCCGCACAGTTGTCACATCCCTCCGGCGTGCCGTCCCCATCGGCGTCGTCGGTGTCGTCGAAGCCCGGACAGATGTCGCAGTCGTCGGGTACGCCGTCTCCGTCGGAGTCGCCCAGCGAACAGGCGTCACAGGCGTTGCCGATGCCGTCGACGTCGGTGTCGAGCTGGGCGGGGTTGGCGGTCGCCGGGCAGTTGTCACAGGCGTCGGGAACGCCGTCGACATCGGCATCGATCCCGTCGTTGGCTCCCTGACAGGCATCGCAGACATCGGGAACGCCGTCGAAGTCGGTGTCCACCGCGTCGTCGCCGCCGAAGCAGATGTCGCAGGCGTTGCCGAAGCCGTCCAGATCGTCGTCGATCTGGTTCCCATTGGCCACGGCTGGGCAGTTGTCGCAGGCGTCGGCTTCTCCGTCTGCATCCGCGTCCAGGGCGTCGTCGCCGCTCGGACAGGAGTCACAGGCGTCGGGAACCGCGTCCCCATCGGTGTCGGCGTTGTCGTCGCCGGCGAGACAGATATCGCAGGCATCGCCGTTGCCATCGCCGTCGCCATCGAGCTGGGCAGCGTTGGCGTCCAGCGGGCAGTTGTCGCACAGATCCGGAGCGCCGTCGGCGTCTCCGTCCACCCCGTCATCGAAGCCAACGCAGGCGTCACAGGCGTCGGGGACACCATCGCTGTCGGCATCGAGGCTGTCGTCTCCAGCGGGACAGATGTCGCAGTCGTTGCCGAACCCATCGCCGTCGCCGTCGAGTTGGCCGGGATTGGAGAGGCCGGCGCAGTTGTCGCAGGCGTCGGGAACGCTGTCGGAGTCCGCATCGACGTTGTCGTCTCCGAGAGGACAGACGTCGCAGGCATCCGCCACTCCGTCGGCGTCGGCGTCCAGAGAGTCGTCTCCCGCGGGACACACGTCGCAGGCATCGCCAAATCCGTCGGCGTCGGCATCCTGCTGGGCCGGGTTGCTATCGGCGATGCAGTTGTCGCAGACATCCGGGATCGCGTCGGCATCGGCATCGTCGACGTCGTCTCCGCCCTCGCAGGCATCGCAGGCATTGGGGACCCCGTCGCCGTCGGTGTCGACATTGTCGTCGCCCGCCAGGCAGAGGTCGCAATCGTTGCCAAACCCGTCGCCGTCCGTGTCGGTCTGATCGTTGAACAGGCCCGGGCAGTTGTCACAGGCGTCGGGAGCTCCGTCTCCATCGGCGTCGATGGCGTCGGCGAAGCCCGGACATTGGTCGCAGGCGTCGGGAACGCTGTCGGAGTCGGCGTCGAGGTTGTCGTCACCCGCCAGACACGCGTCGCAGGCGTCCCCGACGCCATCGCCATCGCCGTCGGCCTGCGGATTGGCGAGGCCCGGGCAGTTGTCACAGCCGTTCGGGGTGCCATCGCCGTCGCCGTCGAGCGCATCATCGGAGCCCGGACACAGATCACAGGCGTCGGGAACGCCATCCAGATCGCTGTCGGTCGGGTCTCCCACGCAGCTGTCACAGGCGTTGCCGATGCCGTCGCCATCGTCGTCGTTCTGGTCGAAGTTCGGCGTTGCCGCGCAGTTGTCGCAGCCGTCGGGAATGGAGTCGCCATCCCCGTCCAGGGCATCGTCGAAGGCCGGACACTGGTCGCAGCCGTTGGGCACACCGTCGCCATCCGAGTCGAAGGCATCGTTTCCGGCCAGGCACAGGTCGCACGGGTCTCCGAAGGCGTCGCCATCGCCATTGGTCTGGTCGTTGGGAATGAGCTGGCAGTTGTCACAGGCGTCGGGGAACCCGTCCCCGTCCACGTCGACCCCGTCGTCGAAGCCCGGACAGGCGTCGCAGAAGTCGGCCACGCCATCCGCGTCGCTGTCGATCGCGTCGTTTCCGCCAGGACAGACATCGCAGTCGTCGCCAAAGCCATCCAGATCCGCATCGGCCTGGTCGTTGGTGGCGTTCGGGCAGTTGTCACAGGCGTCGGGGAACCCGTCGAAGTCGGCGTCGTTGGCATCGTCGAAGCCACCGCACAGGTCGCAGAAGTCCGGGACGCCGTCGGCATCGCTGTCCACCGCGTCGTCTCCGCCGGCGCACACATCACAGGCGTTGCCGATCCCGTCTCCATCGGCATCGATCTGGAGCGCATTCGGGGCCGCCAGGCAGTTGTCGCAGGCGTCGGGAACCCCGTCGGAGTCCAGGTCGAAGGCGTCGTCTCCGCCGGCACACACGTCGCAGTCGTCCGGGACCCCGTCGGCGTCGGCATCGAGGGCGTCGTCGCCGCCGAGGCAGATGTCACAGGCGTCGCCGAAACCGTCGCCGTCGTTGTCGGACTGGTCGTTGTCCAGCCCCGGACAGTTGTCACATGGGTCGGGCGTGCCGTCGGTGTCGAAGTCGATCGCGTCGTCGAAGCCCGGGCACAGGTCGCAGGCATCGGGCACGCCGTCGCCGTCGGAGTCAGTGGGCGGTCCAACGCAGATGTCGCAGGTGTTTCCTACGCCATCGCCGTCATCGTCGGCCTGAGAGGGGTTGGCATCGACCGGGCAGTTGTCACACAGATCGGGAACGCCGTCGGCATCTCCGTCGAAGGCGTCGTCGAACCCAGCGCAGGCGTCGCAGGCGTCGGGGACCCCGTCGGCATCGGCGTCGACGTTGTCGTCCCCGGCCGCGCACACATCGCAGGTATTCCCCACGCCATCGCCGTCGGTGTCGGTCTGGTCGTTGATGTCGAAGGCGCAGTTGTCGCAGCCGTCGGGGAAGCTGTCGCCGTCGAAGTCCGCGGCGTCGTCGAAGCCCGCGCAGGCATCGCAGAAGTCCGCCACGCCGTCGAGATCGGTGTCGGTCCCGTCGTCTCCACCGGGGCAGGTGTCGCAGGTGTTGCCAAAGCCATCGGTGTCGTCGTCGAGCTGGGTCGGGTTGGCGTCTACCGGGCAGTTGTCGCAGGCGTCGGGCGCGCCGTCGAGGTCGGCATCGAGGGCGTCATCGAAGCCACCGCAGGCATCGCAGTCGTCGGGAACGCCATCGCCATCGGTGTCGACTGTGTCGTCTCCAGCGCAGGTATCGCAGGCGTTTCCGACCCCGTCACCGTCGACGTCGACCTGGGTGGGGTTCGCGTCGGCCGGACAGTTGTCACAGGCGTCGGGAGAGCCGTCGAGGTCGGCGTCGGCATCGTCGTCGAATCCGGCGCAGATATCGCAGAAATCGGGCGTTCCATCGCCATCTGCATCCAGTGCATCGTCGCCACCCGCACAGGCATCACAGGCGTTGCCGAACCCGTCGAGATCGGAGTCGAGCTGGGTCGGGTTGGCAGCGGCCGCGCAGTTGTCACAGGCGTCGGGAACCCCGTCGGCATCGGCATCTACGGCGTTGTCGCCCACACAGCTGTCGCAGGCATCGGGGACCCCGTCACCGTCGCCGTCGAGGTTGTCGTCTCCTGCAGCGCACAGGTCGCAGAGGTCTCCAAAACCGTCGCCGTCGCTGTCGGTCTGGTCGTTGGACACGTTCGGGCAGTTGTCGCAGAAGTCGGCAGTACCGTCGCCATCAATGTCGTCGCTGTCGTCTCCGCCCGGGCACAGGTCGCAGGCATCGATGACGCCGTCCCCATCGGTGTCGATGGCCGGTCCACTGCAGGCGTCGCAGACGTCGCCGATGCCGTCGAGGTCGAGGTCCGCCTGGGAGACGTTGGCGTCCAAGGGGCAGTTGTCGCAGTCGTCGGGCACGCCGTCGCCATCGCCGTCGAGGGCGTCGTTGAAGCCCACACAGGCGTCACAGGCGTTCGGCACGCCGTCGGCATCGCCATCGACATTGTCATCGCCGAGGGGGCAGATGTCGCAGGCGTTGCCGAAGCCGTCGCCGTCGCTGTCGGCCTGGGTTCCGTTCGGTACGGCGGGACAGTTATCGCAGGCGTTCGGGTCTCCGTCGCCGTCGGCGTCGAGGGCATCGTTGGCTCCCGGACAGGCATCGCAGGCATCCGCCACGCCATCGGCATCGGCATCCGCGCCATCGTCGCCGAGGGGGCAGACATCACAGGCGTCGCCGATCCCGTCCGCATCGGCATCGAGCTGGGCGCCGTTGACCACCGCAAGGCAGTTGTCGCAGCCGTCGGGCACGCCGTCGGAGTCGGCGTCGAGGGTGTCGTCGAAGACCGGACACACGTCGCACGCGTCGGGGACGCCATCGGAGTCGAAGTCGAGGGCGTCATCGCCGGCGGGACACACGTCGCAGACGTCGCCGACCGCGTCGCTGTCGGCATCAGCCTGAGCGCCATTGGGGACTACCGGGCAGTTGTCACAGGCGTTGGGGATCGCGTCGGCATCGGCGTCGAGCGCGTCGTCGCCGCCAGCGCACAGGTCGCAGGCATCGGGCACACCATCGGAGTCGGCATCGACCGCATCGTCGCCGGCCGGGCAGATGTCGCAGGCGTCTCCGAAGCCATCGGCGTCGGTGTCGGTCTGACCATTTGGGGTGGCCGGGCAGTTGTCACATGCATCCGGAACGCCGTCGAAGTCGGCGTCGAAGTTATCATCTGCGCCGGGACACAGGTCGCAGGCGTCCGGCGTGCCGTCTCCGTCGGAGTCCGTACCCGGTCCCACGCAGGAATCGCAGGCGTCTCCGGAACCGTCGCCGTCGATGTCGGCCTGGTCGAGGTTCGGGATCGCCACGCAGTTGTCGCAGAAGTCCGGGACGGAGTCGCCATCTCCGTCGGAGCCGTCGTCGCCGCCAGCGCAGATGTCACAGGCGTCCGGAACGCCGTCGCCGTCGGCCTCGAGAAGGTCGTCTCCGAGGAGGCAGATGTCGCAGTCGTCGCCGAAGCCGTCCCCGTCGCCGTCGAGCTGGGCGCCGTTGAGGAGGCCAGGACAGTTGTCGCAGCCGTCCGCAACGTTGTCGCCGTCGAGGTCCACGGCGTCGTCGAAGCCCGGACAGACATCGCAAGCGTCGGCCACACCGTCGGCGTCGGTGTCGACGTTGTCGTCTCCGGCGGGGCAGACATCGCAGGCGTTGCCGACCCCGTCGAGGTCGCTGTCATTCTGGGTGGGATTGGAGACCGCAATGCAGTTGTCGCAGGCGTCGGGGGCGCCGTCGCCATCGGCGTCGACGTTGTCGTCTCCGGTCGGGCAGATGTCGCAGGCATCGGGGATTCCGTCGGAATCGGCGTCGGCGGTGTCATCTCCGAGCGGACAGAGGTCGCACGCGTCGCCGAAGCCATCTCCATCCGAGTCGACCTGCGCCGGATCAGGCGTCGCCGGGCAGCCGTCGCAGGCATCGGGGACGCCGTCTACGTCCGCGTCGATGGCATCGTCGCCGGCACAGGCATCACAGGCGTCGGGAATGCCGTCCAGGTCCGCGTCCAGCCCGTCATCGCCGCCAGGGCAGAAGTCGCAGGCGTCGCCGAAGCCGTCGAGGTCGCCGTCGAGCTGCGAGCCGTTGCCGACCGCCTGGCAGTTGTCGCAATCGTCGGGTACGCCGTCTAAGTCGGCGTCAAAAGCGTCATCGCCACCCGCGCAGATGTCGCAGGCGTCGGCCACACCGTCACCATCTGCGTCTCCGCTGTCGTCGCCGGCCGGACAGACATCGCAGACGTCACCGACGCCGTCGAGGTCGCCGTCGGCCTGATTCGGGTTGGCGTCGTCGAAGCAGTTGTCGCAGGCGTTGGGGATGCCGTCGAAGTCGTTGTCGGCGCCGTCAAAGAAGCCCGGACACAGATCGCAGTCGTCCTGGATGCCGTCAAAGTCGGAGTCCAGCGGGCTGCTGCAGTCGTCACAGGCGTTGCCCACACCATCGACATCGCTGTCGTCCTGGTTGAAGTTCGGATCGTTGACGCAGTTGTCGCAGACGTCGGCCACACCGTCACCATCCGCGTCGACGGCGTCGTCGAAGCCCGGGCATTGATCACAGGCGTCGGGAACGGTGTCCCCGTCCGCGTCTTGCTGGTCCGGGCCCCCAAAGCAGAGGTCACAGGCATCGCCAAAACCGTCGCCGTCGTTGTCGAGCTGGGCGGGGTTGATGGCGTTCAGGCAGTTGTCGCAGCCGTCGGGCGTGCCGTCACCATCGAGATCGTTGGCATCGTCGAAGCCCGCGCAGAGATCACAGCCATCGGGGAACCCATCGAGGTCGCCGTCGATGCGGTCGTCGCCAGACAGGCACGCGTCGCAGACGTTGCCGACGCCGTCGAAGTCGTCGTCGATCTGCGTCGGGTTGCTGTCTGCGGGACAGTTGTCACAGGCGTCCGGGAAGGTGTCCCCGTCGAGGTCCAAGGCGTCGTCGGCGCCCGGACAGAGGTCACAGGCGTCGGGAACACCATCGCCGTCGGCATCGACCGTGTCGTCGCCGAGCAGGCAGTTGTCACAGGCGTCTCCGATCCCGTCGAGATCGCCGTCGAACTGGGTGCCGTTGGGCACGAGCACACAGTTGTCACAATCATCGGGGACGCCGTCGAAGTCGCCATCGACGCCATCGTCACTGCCTGGACACAGGTCGCAGCCATCGGGAACGCCGTCGCCATCGGTGTCGATGGTGTCGTCGCCAATGGGACAGACATCGCAGTCGTTGCCGACGCCATCACCGTCGCTGTCGATCTGCAGCAGGTTGGGAATGGCCGGACAGTTGTCGCAGTCGTCGGGCGTGCCGTCCAGGTCCCCGTCGGCGTTGTCGTCTCCGCCTGGACACAGGTCGCAGGCGTCCGCATTGCCGTCGCCATCCGCGTCGGCGGTGTCGTCACCGAGCAGGCACAGATCGCAATCGTCTCCGAAGCCGTCGCCATCGCCGTCCACCTGACTGGCGTTGGCCAGCCCACTGCAGTTGTCGCAGGCGTCGGGAGCGCCATCGAGGTCGCCGTCGAGATTGTCATCGAAGCCCGGACACAGGTCACAGGCGTCGGCCACGCCGTCGAGGTCGGTGTCGATGGAGTCGTCGCCTACCGGGCACACGTCGCAGCTGTCGCCGAAGCCGTCGCCATCGGAATCGAGCTGGGCGCCATTGGCATCCGACGGACAGTTGTCGCAGCCATCGGGAACGCCATCGGAGTCGCTGTCGGTGTTGTCGTCGAAGCCCGGACACAGGTCACAGGCATCGGGGGCGCCATCGCCATCGCCGTCCGTAGCGTCGTCGCCGAACGGGCAGATGTCGCAGGAGTCTCCGACACCATCGCCGTCGGAGTCCGCCTGATTATTGGCCACCGCCGCACAGTTATCGCAGGCGTCGGGAGCGCCGTCGCCATCGCCATCCGCGGCGTCGTCGAAGCCCGGGCAGACATCGCAGGCGTCCGCAACACCATCGGAGTCGGAGTCGATCAGGTCGTCCCCTGCCGGACAGACATCGCAGGCGTCACCAATGCCATCGGAATCGGTGTCGAGCTGGGCTGGATTGCCCACCACCGCGCAGTTGTCGCAGCCGTCGGGCGTGCCGTCGGCGTCTCCATCGGCAGCATCGTCAAAGCCCGGGCACAGGTCGCAGGCGTCGGGCGCCCCGTCTCCATCGGTGTCCAACGTGTCGTCGCCGGTCGGACAGACATCGCACGGATCGCCGACACCATCGCCATCGGCGTCGGCCTGGTCATTGTTCAGACCGGGGCAGTTGTCGCACCCATCCGGCACGCCATCCGCGTCGACATCGGCGTTGTCGTCGAAGCCCGGACAGAGGTCGCAGGCATCGGGGGTCCCGTCGGCGTCGGCGTCGGCGAGGTTGCCCACACAGGTGTCGCAGATGTTGCCCAGACCGTCGCCATCGGTGTCGAGCTGAGCGGCGTTGACGTCGTTGGGGCAATTGTCGCACGCGTCGGGAACGCCGTCGCCATCGGCGTCGATGGCGTCGTCCACTCCCGGACAGAGGTCGCAGGCATCGGGCACGCCATCGCTGTCGGCGTCCAGGGCGTCGTCTCCGAGGTTGCACAGATCGCAGTCGTTTCCAACGCCGTCGAGATCGGTGTCCACCTGGGTCGGATTGACGTCCACCGGGCAGTTGTCACAGGCGTTTGGAACGGTGTCGCCATCGGCATCAAGGGCGTCGTTTCCTCCTGGGCAGAGGTCACAGGCATCGGGGACGCCGTCCGTGTCGGCATCCAGGGAATCATCGCCGGCAAGGCAGACATCGCAGAGGTTGCCCACCCCGTCACCGTCGGTGTCCGCCTGGGTCGGATTGGCGACCAATGGGCAGTTGTCGCAGGCGTCTGGCGCGCCATCGAAGTCCCCATCGACGATGTCCGATGCGCCGGGACACGAATCACAGGCGTCTGGGAAACCATCGCCGTCGGAGTCCGCCGCATCGTCGCCGGCCGGGCAGATGTCGCAAACATCTCCAACGCCGTCGCCATCGCCATCGGTCTGCCCGACGTTGGCGTCACCCGGGCAGTTGTCGCACGCGTCCGGGACACCGTCGAAGTCTGCGTCGAAGGTGTCGAACGCACCAGGGCAGATATCGCACGCGTCCGGCACGCCATCGGAATCGGCGTCCAGACCGTCGTCCCCGGACAGGCATACGTCGCACAGATTGCCGACTCCATCGGCATCCACGTCGGCCTGCGTCGGGTTGGCGATGGCCAGGCAGTTGTCGCAGACATTCGGAACACCGTCGCCATCCACGTCGAAGCTGTCATTGGAGCCCTGACAGAGGTCGCAGGCATCCGGCACGCCATCGAAGTCCGTGTCGATACCGTCGTCTCCGGCGAGGCAGATGTCGCAGTCGTTGCCGAGTCCATCACCGTCGCCATCGACCTGGGTCGGGTTTGGCGTGGTGAGGCAGTTGTCACACCCGTCGGGAACGCCGTCCGCGTCCGCATCAAAGGCGTCGTCGCTCCCTTCGCAGGCATCACACGCGTCGGCAATGCCATCGGCGTCGGTGTCGGTGGTGTCGTCGCCGGCCAGGCAGCTGTCGCAGTCGTTGCCGAAGCCATCACCGTCGGTGTCCACCTGCCCGGGGTTCACCAAGGCGACGCAGTTGTCGCAACCGTCGGGGACCCCATCGCCGTCCGCGTCAGCCGCGTCGGAGAATCCCTCGCAGACATCGCAGGCATCGGCGACGCCATCCCCATCCGTGTCGACGGTGTCGTCCCCCGCCGCGCAGATGTCGCAGGTATCGCCGATACCGTCCAGATCGGCGTCGTCCTGGCCGGGATTGGGATTGCCCACGCAGTTGTCGCAGGCGTCCGGGATGGTGTCGGCATCGGCGTCGTTGGCGTCATCGGCCCCCGGACACAGATCGCACGCGTCGGGAACGCCGTCGGCATCGGCATCGAGACCGTCGTCGCCAAGCGGACAGATGTCGCAGGCGTCTCCAAGCCCGTCGCCATCGCTCTCATCTTGACTGGTATTCGGCGTCAGAGGGCAGTTGTCACAGTTATCTGGGATTCCGTCGAAGTCGAAATCAACGGCGTCGTCGGATCCGGGGCACAGATCGCAGGCGTCCGGAACACCGTCTGCATCGGTGTCCGAGAAGTCGTTGCCGAACGGACAGATGTCGCAGGCGTCGCCGATTCCGTCGAAGTCACCGTCGCCCTGGCCGATGTTGGGCACCGCGGCGCAGTTGTCACAGACGTCGGCGATTCCGTCCCCGTCGAAGTCGGGCCCGACACACAGCGCGGTGTCATTGAGTCCCGTGCCCCTTGTGTCGAGGAGTCCAGTGCCATGGGTGTCTGCGAGGCCGGTGCCGGAGCTGTCCGGCGTCGAATCGCCCGTGGAGACCTGGGACGTATCGGAGTCTGTATCGGTGTCTGTGTCAGTGTCAGTATCGGTGTCGGTATCCGAATCGGTGTCGGTGTCCGTGTCTGAATCGGTATCGCTGTCTGAGTCGGTATCCGAGTCGGTATCCGAGTCCGAGTCTGCGTCCGTGTCTGTGTCTGGGTCGGTGACCACCACCGTGTCGGAATCTGGATCCTTGTCATTTCCCCTGCAACCGCCAATGACAAGAAGGCAACCCATCGCGAACGCGGGCATCCAGCGCATATTCAAACATCCCCCAAGACGCGCGCCCATCGGGCGACCTATAGCGCCAAGACTACGTTGTAGAGCCGCTCAGGGATACCCGAAGTGAGCCTGTTTTCCAGCGCCAGGCAACGAATGCGCGCTAGACGCACTCATACGGCCGACCCAGTGGGGTATGACGCGACATGGCAAAACGCCGCCGCTCTCTCATCAACCGGGACAAGAAGAGGAAGGCCAAGGGGCCCAGGGCCAAGTCCAGGCGTGCTCCCCAATACGTCTCTTTCGCCAATATGTTCACGAGTGGCCAGCCCAAACCGCCCGAGGAACCGCTCTTTGACGACCTCGAGATCCGGCTGCTGAAAGGAATCGGTGTCGCGATGATTGCGTGTCTGGTCATCGCCATCGCCGCGTCCGCCACCCTGTTCAGTGTTCGCGAGGAGGTATGGCTGCTCCTCGAACAGCTGCGGGCTGCGAACGCCGGCGGTTGAGCGCTGCTCCGCTTCCTCTCGGACCGGGACTCTCCGCGTTGAACTCCGCATGGAGGTGCGAAATCCGCACGTCGCGCATCGGATTCCGGCGGATTCTCGGCGTTTGTACGTCCGCGATGCCCTGGCACGTCCCTTGCTCTGACCTCGGTCATGCGATCGTCTGCCGTCACCTCTGCCGTCTCCACAATCTTGCTCATCACCACCCTCGGTGGTTGTGACGGCGGCGATCGCTCCGTCGATACCTCGACCTCGACGCCCGTCGAAACGACGGACCCGACCGACCCGATCGAGGCCATCGACGACGGCTACGAGCGGTGCGCCAAAGACACCCTCCAGGGCACCTTTCAGATCGACCTGGGAGACGAATACAGCACCATCCAGGGCTCCGTCGCCGACGGGGTGGTGCCCCTGAACGTCTGGGAGGAGGTCCTCTCCGCCTCCAGCTGCCAGGTTCTCGAACCGCCCCAGCTGTTCTGCGATCCCGGCTGCGACAGCGACGCCACCTGCGGTCTGGACGGCGAGTGTGTCCCCTACCCGTCCAATACCGATGTTGGCGCGGTGGTCATCGAGGGCCTGACTGACCCCGTGGAGATGGACGCGATCCCGCCGACCCAGACCTACTACTTCACAGGATCCCTCGAGCAGACCCCGTACGCATCCGGAGACGCCATCTCGTTATATGCGGCGGGAGGCGAGACCGAGGCCTTCGCGCTCCTGACCCACGGCGTAGACGCCCTGTCAGTCGACCTCGACACCCTGGCCATCGCCCCGGGAGAGGCTGCCGAACTGTCCTGGACGCCGACGTCCGGATCGGCGGACACCCGCGTGGAGATCACCCTCAACATCGCTTTGCACGGCGGTAATCCGGGAATCTTGCTCTGCGAGGCCGAAGACACCGGGTCGTTTACGATTCCCGCCGAGGCCATCGATGGGCTGCTCGCCCTCGGCTTCTCGGGATTCCCGTCCGTGAAGCTCTCCCGCCAGGAAGTCGACGCGACCGACGCGCTGGGCGGCTGCGTGGAGTTCCAGTCCACGTCGAGTGTGACCCTGCCGGTCTCGATCCCCGGCCTGACCTCTTGCTCGAACGACGACGACTGCCCCGACGGGCAGGCCTGTCAATACGACCTCACCTGCGGCTGATGGAGCCTATGACCATGAGAATTGCAATCCCCCTCTTCCTCACGCTCGCCATGAGCTGTGCCGATGACCACGACCACGCCGACTCCGACGACGAAGCCTCCGATGTCACTGGCGACGACGACGACGACGACGACGACAACGGAACCAACAACGGCGGAACCACCGACGGATCCCTCGAGGGCTGGTGCACGGGTCAGGACGAGAACTTCAGCTTCTTCGTCACCAGCATGTCCGGCCTCTGGGCCCTCTCGGACAGTGCCGACGGCGACATGGACGGCGGCTTCGGAGGCGACTTCGGAGGCCTGGCCGGCGCCGACCAGATCTGCCAGCAGCTGGCAACCGCTACAGGCCACGGCGACAAGACCTGGCGTGCCTTCTTGAGTGTCACCGACGACGGCTCCGGCCAACAGGTCGACGCCATCGACCGCATCGGCTCCGGACCCTGGTACGACGCGAACGGACGGCTGGTGGCCGACGACCTGGCGGGTCTATCCGGCGAGCGGCCCGACGGAGAAGCCCAGAGCGTGGACGATCTTCCCGATGAGTGCGGGGTCCCGCTGTCGGCCCTCGGAGACGCCCACGACATCGTGACCGGCTCCGACGAGAACGGGCGGCTGTACAGCTCGGATCCCGACACCACCTGCAACAACTGGACGTCTTCGGACGGCTCGGTGGGCGGCAGCGGCGACCTGATGTGCGGTCACAGCTTCCCCCGCGAGGGCGGGCCTGGAGGCGGCGGTCCCGGCGGCGGACCCGGCGGAGACGAGGGCGCCAACTGGGTGAGCGACCACTCGCTGCACGGCTGCGGCAAGGGCGCCAACCTGATCCAGGACGGCCCTGGATCGGGGAGCTGCATTGGCTGCGGCGGCGGGTACGGCGCGTTCTACTGCTTCGCAGAGTAGACGCTTCCCTCATCGACCACCATCTGGCTGGTCTACGACGGCGTCCCACCAACTGTTCGAGGTTGGCGTCGTTTCGATGTCGCAACACTGCCGCAGGAGAGCCCCGGGTGCTAAAGACCGCCCATGGGTGGAGCTCGGGTCCTGGTCACGGGTGCGTTCGGCAATGTCGGCGCCAACACGATTGGGCAGCTGTTGAAGCTCGGACACGAAGTGCACGCCTTCGATGTTCGGACCCCGGGAAACGAAAAGCGCCAGGCCCGCCTGGTCGGCCGCTTCCAGACCCACTGGGGAGACCTCCGCGACGCCGAATCGGTCCAAAAGGTCGTCGGCGACGTTCGCCCCCAGGTCGTTCTCCACATCGCGGCGGTCATCGCACCGCTGGCGTTCGTTCACCCCGAGCTCGCGGAGGCCGTCAACGTCGGCGGAACGCGCCTCCTCATCGAGGCCTGCCAGCGCCTGCAGGAACCGCCGCGGATCGTGCTCACATCGAGCTACACCGTTCACGGCCCTCGAAATCCCTATCGAGACCTGCCGCCCATCGTCGGCGACACGCCGGTGGCTCCCGCAGACCCCTACGCCAAACACAAGGTTCGCTGCGAGCAGATGCTGGCCTCCTCCGGGCTCCAGTGGACCGTTCTCCGGCTTCCCGCTGTGATGCCGACCGACCCCGAGTGGGGACGGGATCCGGTGTTCTTGAAGTTCTTCTTCCTGCTCTCTCCGGACCGAAAGGAGCACCTGCTGGACTCACGCGATGCCGGGTTGGCACTGGCGAATGCCGTCGAGGCGGACGGGATCGACGGGCTGTGCCTGGCGCTGGGTGGACCGGAGGAGGACTGCCGCGTTCGAGGCATCGACTACCACCGGCGCGGAATGGCTGCGATCGGCTTGAGAGGCATGTCCGAGAAGGCCTTTCGGCTGTCACACCCCGAGCACGATGACAGCTGGTACGGGGAGGACTGGGTGGACACCACGCGCTCGCAAGCACTGCTGAAGTACCAGCAAAACACCCTCGCCGACCACCTGGACTTCCAGCGTCGCCAAGCCGGCGGCACCTACTACGCGATGCGGCTGTTCGCCCCGTTGATACGCATGTATATGCACCGACAATCCCCCTTTCTGGGCGGTACGAACGCGCCCGACGCCGAACCGATGTGGGACGTGACGGCCAGGACGTTCTCGAGCAACTGAAGGCCCGATCCCTGACTATTCGGGAAGCGCAGCCAGGGTCGACCGGGCATTGTTGACGTAGTCCTCCAGCGTCCTTGGCGCGGGGGATGGACCTGGAAGGCCGGGGGGCGCCTTTTGCGTGGTGACGACCGTCTTGTCCTGGCTCCCCTCGCCGAAAGGCGCGTCGTATTTGAACTTCTGTAGGTCGGCCTCCTTCATGACCCCCTCTTTCAAGGAATGGGTGGGTATGGCCAACACCACCTCACCGATACAGGACCGGACATCGTCGGGGAGACCGTCGTCTGTGAAGGCAAACGCCGCCAATCCATCGATGTCGACGGACATCGTGTAGCGGATCTCCACCTCTCCTTCGATTTCGGCGCGGTGATACCACGGCTCGACGCACAAATTCGAGGCCGCCAACCAGGACCATCCCAGGGACGAGGTCAAGCGGATCTGCGTCATCTTCGGCAGGTCCGCCATCGACACTTCCGGAGCATCCGCCGGAACAATCGGGCGATCGAGGAACACGTGGGGACCATCCGCATTGGCGGGTCCAACCAGAACCAGGAACAGGAAAGCAGACAATTCAACCTCGCGGAAGGGGCCTATTTGATGCGTTTGCCAGGCGTGTGGACAGGCAGATCGCCGGCCGAGATCTTGTCGACGTAGAACGCCACAGACGCTCGAAGGTCCTTGTGATCGTCTCCGACGATCAAGCTCGACTCCACATAGGCCATGGACGCCGCTCGATACCAGCTGACGTTGACGGTCTTGGACCCCACCTGGGCGTAGCGCGGTGGCGAGGGGTCATTGGCGTTCTCTGCGGCGCGTCCCGCCTGTAGCCAGAGGCCGAAGAGGATTCTGCGAACCTCGATGTCCTTGAGGTTGCCCTTCTTTTCCAGATCGACCGCCATCTCGAACAGACGCTGGGCCTGTACCGACCAGTCGCCATCGGAGAGCTGGTTCCAAGGCATCGCGGCGACGGTTTCGGTGGCTTGAATTTGGTCGGCGTACCGGGTGGCTGCATCGGCGGCCAGGGCCGACTGGGTGGAGAGGGCGAGCATTGCGAACAGGAGGATTGTGTGTTTCATGTCCTCCCTACGCAGCGTCCGGCGCCAGCGTTCAGAATTTCTCTAGAGCGCGACCTTCAAGGCCTCGAACTCGGCGACCTCACCGTCTCGGAAGATGCCCTCCTTGCCCTCCTGAAGCCAGTCGGCATAATCCGATTCGAGCTCCTTCAGAACGCGCCGGGCCAGGGCATCATCGCCGTTCTGGCGGGCAACCAGCGCCGTCCGAAACCTCGTGCGCGCCCGCCAATAGGGATGCTCTGCCTCCATGAATCGCCCATAGACCTCGAGCGCCCCATCCGGGTTTCCTACCGAGAGATAGGCCTCGGCGACGGTGTGCCCGATGCTCGGTCCCCACTTGGGGCCGAGACCCTCTCCGCCTAGATGGAGGAGGTCGAGACCGGCAGCAATGGCGTCGTCGTCGCGTCCAGCCCGCTTCAAAGCACCCACTTCGCGACACAGGACGTCGAGGTAGTCGGCGCGCCCAAACGCCTCGGGGTCCTTCCGGAGCTCCGTGGCCAACGACAGGCAGGTCTCGACGTCTTTCGCCTTGCAAGCGGCTTTGTAGCGCTCGCGATGGGCGTCGGGCACCAGCGGGGAGGTCGGGTGTTCCTCCACAAAGGCGGCCAGGGCTTCGGGGTCCTCAGCCGTCGCCTTGTACGCCCCCCATCCGGCCGACTCTGCGCGGGCCTCGACGCGTTCCAGGGTGTACGCCCGGGACCGCTCGCGGGCCTCCTCCAGAGAGACCCCCGACCGCTTCGCGAAGGCGGCATCGACATCGGTCCCGGACAGGACATCGGACACCCAACCGCGGACCGCCTCTTCACCACCGCGCTCCTCGAGCCAGGAAAAGCGCATCCCTGCCGCGTAGTAGTCCTTCACCCCGAAGGATTCGACCGTGTCGAGATCCGCGGCGATCCGGGTGAACGCGTCGGCATTGCCCGAGTGGTTTCGCAGCTCCTGGTCGAGCTTGATCTCCTGTTGGTCGGCCGCCCAGACGGCCACGCCCTCCCGCGCCCACTTGGGGGTGGCACGGTAGTCGGCCGGATCCATCCGCGACCGCAACACCGCGTGGACCAACTCGTGCTGAACGCGTCGCTCGTCGCGATAGCCCAACACCAACGCCGGCACCGAAAACGCCAGGTAGACAGCGTCGCCCTCTCGCCAGGTCTGGGCGAGCACGTCCTCGTCCCGCAAGTCCTGAAACAGCACATGGACGGGCACATCGGGATTCGCAGCGACGCCGATCCGCTCGGACGCCAGCGCCAGGTTCTGCTCCTGTCCGCCGCGGATGGCTGCTGCTGCCCGCTCAAAGCGCGGATCTTCGGCCAGGGATCCGTCGTAGACCAATGACGGTGGCTCCGCCTTCCAGCCGCTGCAGCCCAGCAGAAGTGTTCCCAGGAGCAAACTCATAATGCGCCTATATCCTCGCAGATCTCGTCGACAATCCGATCGCCTTCGAGCACCGGCATAGAGTTGGCCATGCAAGCGCTCTCGGCTCCCACCCGCTCCTTCCCGACACTGCACCAGCACCTGTGGAATTGGGCACCCAAACACCCGGTTCCCATGCGCGCCGTGTTCACCGACTGCTGGCTGATCACCTGGGCCCTCGAGCCCGACGCCCTGGTGCGCCACCTCCCCGAGGGCATCGAGCCCTATGTGTTCGCGGACCAGGCGTGGCTGTCCATCGTCATCGCCCGCATGGAAGATATGCGGCCGACTTTCGCGCCCCGCCTCTTCGGCGCCGCCTTCGACCAGGTCGTCTACCGAGCTGTGGTTCGCTGCCAGGGGCACACTGGCGTGCACTTCCTCCGCACCGAGGCCAACCACCGGCTGTACGCCTGGGGCGGCGACCTTCTCACCCACTTCCACTTCCACTACAACCCGATCCGGTTCACGGCCGACGGCGACACCCATCACCTCGAAGTCGACAGCGGCGGTCCCAGGTGCTCTTTCCGGGGTCCTGCCGGCTGCACTCGGCGATGTACGTGCCCGATGTGCCCTACTTCTGGACGCCGCTTCGGGCCGTTTAGGACCGTCACTTGCGTCTCTTGCGGCGGCGGCCCTTCTTCTTGTGGTTTGCCTTCAGCGTCTCCGCGAGGTTGGCGTAGGCCTTCTGCCATTCGTCGAAGGACATCTCGGCCCCGACCTCCTCCTCGTTGTCGTTCCAGGCGGTGTACACATAGGCCTTCCCGTCTCGGTAGACATCGCTGTAGTACTTGCCCTGGTGGTGGCCAGATCGGTTCTTGCGGTCGATGGTCGTGGAACCCGAGCCGCCCTTGGCGTTGCGTCGGTTCTTCCGTCTTCCCATGTCGTCTCCCTGGAGGAACGACGAGTCGCTCGTCCGTATGGAATACAGCGCGGGCCGCCGTTTATTGCGATCCGTTACCCTGGGTGGTGATGGGGATCTTCTACGGGGCACTCTATGTTCTGGCCCGACCCTGGTGGCGGGCACGCCTGGCGCCGCACCAGTCGGATGTGGAGGGGTGCACGCTGGGACACCGGCCTGCTCCCGATGGGCGGGTGGACATCTGGCTCGAGGGGATCGAGACCTGGAACGACCAGCTCGCCGAGGTCGCCGACGCCATCCTCGAACGAGACGCCTGGCGCTGGGAGCCGCCGCGTCTGATCTACCGCTACTTCGACGTGTGGCCATGGAATCCGGTCATCGAAGACTCCCCCGCCGACCAGCTGGTTCGGGTCGCCCGCGCTTCCCGAGCATTGGATCTGACGGCCTATCTGGGCGAGGTGGCCGCCCAGGGCTTCCACCCGAATCCGCGCGCACTTCGGCTCCTCGCCCGGATCGGTGGCTACGACGCCGCCCGTGGAATCATCGCCGACTACTTGCGCAAGCGGTCGAGCATCGCGTCCCACATCCTCGCCGGCCTCTTCGACTTCATGGACCGCGAGCACCTGTTCGAGCTGGTCGTCGACACCGCGATCCGCATCCCGCACCGCTGCGAAATGGCCGAGTTTCTCTGTGACGATCCCGCGTCCCTCGAGAGACTCTGGAGCCTCTGGCTCGCGCACCCCACCTTCATCTCCCGGCCGATCTTCGACCGGGCCAGTGACGGGGGAGTGCACGCACACCGCGCCCTGGTTCGGGCGATAGACCGCGGCGTGGCGTCGGCGGTAGGCACGGCCTTTCGCTGCGATGGATCGATGATCCTCGAGCATGTCGCTAAGAACTGGGACGACGACGTCGAGCGCGCGATCGTGCACAAGCCCCTTCGCCGTCAGAACCTCAAGCACACGGCGCTTCGGCTACTCGGCGAACACGGTCGCCTCGCCGAGACCGAGGCGGCCCTGGAGGACGTCTATTTCAGGTCGCCCGCCCCCGTGCACGACACCCCTGGCCCGGACGAGGATCCGGTGCACGTCGTCTTTCACGCCGCGAAAGTGAACTGGCAGGGACCCGCCGCCAAGCAAGCCCTGGACGCCGTCCGCGCCCGACGCGCCCGAAAAAAATACTAGAGAGACCACTCCACGCACTCGCCCTTTTTGGCCTCGTCGCACTTCCAAACCGACATCTGGTAGCCGTCGCCATCGACACCGAGCCCGACATAGGCCTCGCCCATCGCGAGGTAGGCGTTGTCCGGCGGTGGCAGGCTGGCGTCCAGCACCCGATCCACCTCGGCCCATCGGGCGTCCGACAGCTCGACGGCGTCGGACCGGACCTCAACCGAGAGCGCCTCGTCTCCGAGCTGGGTGAACGTCGCGGTTCCCACTCCCGAGAAGCCGCCATCCTCGCTGGAGAGGGTCGCGACGCGCTCGAACGAGATGCCGACGCGCGCCTCGCACGCCTCTCGGTATTGGGGCTCTGTGGGCGACCAGTCGTCGAAGACCACATTCGAGATCTCGCCGTAGGCGATGTCGATCTCGTCGCCAGCCGGAGTCTGGCTGTGTTTCCCCGTCCAGAGGACCGAGGCGTGATCCACATCGCCGCGCTCCGCGGACAGGTCCGCCGCCGACAGGCCGAAGGGACTGGCCTCGTCTGGCTCCAGGTCCAACCGGCCCTCGTAATTGCAGGTGTCGATAATGGGCAGCTCGGTGCAGCCCGCGAGAAGGATGGCCAGGATCATCGGGACACCTCCAGCACGATTCCTGGGTTCTCCGGGATACAGGCGGAGAAATCAAGTGCCAAAACGCCGGCGAAGGCCCCGCTCTCCCGCTGCAGGGTCACCCACGCATGATGCTCGGAGAGCGCCATGTCTTCGACGAAGGCCTGCCCCGTGAACCAGGTGAAGACCTCGTCGGTGCCGTCCCATGCGGCGACACCGTGACGGAAGCCGTTGCCGCCGATGACCAGTGCCCCATGGCGATAGCCGCGGATCTTGTCGAGCTGCTCCATCTTCGCGTGAGCCAGGGAGACCTCTTTCACCAGCTCCCAAGCGCCGTCTGCCAATGCGAGCTGGGCGAGCCGGGGTTCGCCGTCGCCGTCGAAGCCGATGGCGGCGACCCCCGCAGCGTTCTGGCTGAGGCCGGCGGACAGGCAAGAATCGGTCACCAGCTCCTGGTCGAGGGCTCCATCTTCATAGACCTCGATCGCGCATGCTTCTGGCGGGAATCGCCGGCTCGAGAGCACCTGATCGCCGTACGCGAGATCTCCGCTGAAGAGGGAATCATCGGTGTCCTCCCCCAGCAATACAGGTGCCGTGGGCGAGCCGATGTCGACGCTGACCACCCGGGTGCCCCTCTGCTGGAAGCTGCCATACAGCACGCCTTCGTGAAGCTCTGCACTCTCGATCCAGGGGATCTGTGGCAGATCGACGCGTCCGGTGAGGGCGATGTGCCCGGGTTCGGAGATGTCGAGGACCTGCAGGTAGCTGGTCTGGTCCACGTAGCTCCGGACGAATGCGTACAGCGTGTCGCCGTCGATGGCGATGGCGCTGACTTCGGCGTGGCCGTCCTCCCAGCCGAAAGCCGCGACCGGTTCGGCCTCGCAGGCGCTCCCGCTGTTGTCCTCGAAAGACGTCAGGTTGCTCACCTGATGCATGTCTTCGGTCTTTTCGCCGCACCCGAGGGTCACTAGCAGTGCGACGTGTAGGGAGGGCTTCATGGTGTTCGATACTCCAAATTGCCCCTGAAGTGACTCCAATCTATGCGGCGACCCGCTTGCGGGCTCGGCCCAAATTGTGCCTCACAACAGGACGTCACCAGGTCGTCAGCACCCAGCCCCGGAAGTCGTCCGCACTCAGCGAGTGTTTCCAGCCGACGGCCGGAACGCCGCCGTGGCAGCCTGTGAAGTATTGGGGATTCCCCGCGTGAGAACCGGGACCCGCCCAGGTCAGCTCCGGGTCCCCGACGCCGGAGGTCACCTCATAGCGGTGGAGCGTGTCTCCGTGGCGACTGCCCACCAGGACCCAGACCCGGTCTCCGCAGCCGACCATGCCGTAGTTCACGTCGGGCGCGGGTACGTCCTTCATCCATCGCGGGATGCGCGTGCCATCCGGTCTCCAGCTCTTCACGTCGAAGCCGCCATCGAAGCCACCGTCGCCGTTGGCCCTGTATTGAACCCAGGGCGACAGGATGCGCACCGCCCCGGAGTACAGGTTGCGGTCGACGTTCTTGCCGTAGACGGGCAGCTGCTCCTCCGCAGCGCGGGGCGCCAGGACTCTCCGTCGTGAAAGATGCCGAACATCTGGTTGCTCGGGTCGTTGGGGAGCGCCATCGGCTGGGGTCTGAAGGGCTCTGCAGCGGGAACGGCGTCGGGGGACGCGACTGGAACGGGTATCGCCACCGGATCTGGGGACCCGCGAGACAACAACAGAAGTCCCACTGACAAAGCACTCATCCAGCCAATGTACTCGTTGCGAAACAACCGAAACAGAGGTCTTCGGCGCCCCGTAGCTGCGGCGCTGTCTTCTTCGGCACCGCATCGCGTCATTGCGTGACGCCATGGAAATAACGAGAGATGCATCGACGTAGGGGATCTGACCGGGGGGTTACGATGTCTGCTCAACCTCGAACCGCGCTTCCACTCATGAGTGATGAAACGCGGGTCGCTGTACCCGTCGGGGTCGTCGACCTGCAGCGAAACCTGCTCCTGAAGGGCGACGAATCCATTCGGATCACCCGTCAGGAGGCCACGCTCATCGGGTTCCTCTCCGAGCGGGGAGAACAGCCGACGACGCGAGACGAGTTGCTTCGCCACGTGTGGGGTCATCAGGCGACCCTCGTCACCCGCGCCGTGGATCTCGCCGTCTGGCGACTTCGCAGCAAGATCGAGCGGGATCCGGGTCAACCGGAGTGCCTGTTGACCGTGCACGGCATCGGCTACCGGTGGATCGCTGTGGCAGAAGACGAGGCCCCAGAGCGACCGCCGATCAGGCACCTGCCTACAACAGACCTCGACAGCTTCGTTGGCCGCCGCGAGGTGCTCGCTGAGATCGAGAACCTGATGGCCTCCGGCCACGCACTGGTCAGCGTTGTCGGGCCCCCTGGGGTCGGCAAGACCCGGATCATGCGCCGTTGGTCTCGTTCGACGGAAGAGGTTCGTCCCCTCCTCTTTCTCTCGGTGGCGATGGCTTCGGACGGCGCGGACCTGATGGATCGGATTTCGGCCGCGCTGGGCAAGGCCCCGAATCCGGGCAGCGTCGCGGCCCGCGCCGGAATGCTCGCGACCTGGATCCGCAGCCGCGAACAGCCCCTCGTCCTCGTTCTCGACGGTATCGACCGCGTCCGCGAGGCCGCCGGCGTCGTCGCGAGCACACTCGGGCACGCGGGCAGCGCCGTCATC
>Ga0315336_1002689_pt1 | contig 26171 bp, 16 predicted proteins | sample ASW5metaG_FD_204512 | JGI IMG/M metagenome (GOLD analysis project Ga0315336, IMG submission 204512) | Ammonia-oxidizing marine archaeal communities from Monterey Bay, California, United States - ASW #5 | ecosystem: Environmental > Aquatic > Marine > Intertidal zone | place: USA: California... | reverse complement strand
CACCTGATCCGGCGCCAGCTCGATGATCGACGCCAGCTTGCGTGCGAAGCTGGCCGGCGTCTGCCAGGACCTGCCGTAGCCGAGGTCCAGATTCACCGAGCGGTAATGCAACGCATGGGCAGCCTCGATCACCGCGCGGATGCGCGCCGAACTGCGGAAGTACTCGACCGTGCCGCCGTCGTCCGCGCGCAGATCGGGCACCGCGACGCTGAGCTGGTTGAAGCCGAGCTCATGCAGCGCGCCAATCAGCGGCCAGTCGGCATGGGCCAGCTCGACTTCGGCGAGAAAGCTGCCGGCACGGGAATCGACGAAACTGAAGCGGCTCCTGAGCAGCGTCATCAGTTCTCGCAACGCGGCGATGCCCAGTGTGCCGGTGCTCAGCCGCAACTGCTCGACCTGCTGCAGCGGCCCGACATGGCAACCGAGCTGTTCGATCTCGCGACGCAGGCGCAGCTGATAGGCGGCGGCCTCGCCAGGCTGCAGCTCGACGCCACCGGGCTGGTGGATGGATAGCGACAGCGGGCGGCCGGCGCGACGCCCCTCGCGCAACGCACGCAGCAGATCCAGCGGGGCGATCCGGTCGCTGAAATCGACCGCAGCCGGATAGGTGCAGTGCCCCTGCCCGATCTGTCCGTAGCGTTGTACCAGCGCGTCGTCCCAGGTCACTGAGCCAAGCATGAGAGCCTCCCGGCTGCGAATATCGTGTTTATTGCTTTAAGCGGCATCATCCGCGAGCCGCTGCAGGCGACGTTGACGTCCGTCAAGTAGGTGACAGATGGCCCTGGTGAGCAGCCGGACGGTCAGAACTCCGACGCGAAACACAATGCACTGCCTGAAGAACAGACACTCACAAGCGCCGTTCGACCAGCCGACGCTTTGGAAAAGCCCGCAACACGATGCTATTGATAGTCCTTCTTCCATACCCCGGAGCCCGATCGTGATTCCAGCTTCGCTGATTTCCGCCCTGCGCTCGGCCCGCCATGTCGTCGTGTTCACCGGTGCCGGCGTTTCCGCCGAGAGCGGCATCCCGACCTTTCGCGACGCGCTGACCGGTTTATGGGAGCGTTTCGATCCGGGCGAGCTGGCCACAGCCGAAGCGTTTCGCCGCGACCCGGCGCTGGTCTGGGGCTGGTATGAATGGCGGCGCATGCGCGTGTTCCAGGCGCAACCGAACCCTGCTCACCTGGCGATCGCCGAACTGGCGCGCCAAGTACCACGTCTGACGCTGATCACGCAGAACGTCGACGACCTGCACGAGCGCGCCGGCAGCCAGGACGTCATCCACCTGCACGGCAGCCTGCACCGACCGCGCTGCTTCGCCTGCGCACGCGAGCCTGCCGAGCCGCTGCCTGACGCCGACGAGCCCGAAGGCGGCCGTCGCCTCGAACCGCCCCGCTGCAGTCATTGCGGCGGACGGCTGCGCCCCGGCATCGTCTGGTTCGGCGAGAGTCTGCCCGTCGCTGCACTCAATGCCGCGTTCCAGGCCGCTGGCGAATGCGATCTGCTACTGTCGGTAGGCACCTCCGGGGTGGTCTATCCCGCTGCCGAAGTGCCACACCGGGCGCACGACGCCGGAGCCACCGTGGTGCACGTCAACCCGCAAGGCGAGGCGACTGCCGGCAACCGCGAACACCTGCTTGCGCTGCCCGCCGGCAAGGCACTGCCGGAATTGCTCCGCGAGGCGTTTGGCGGCTGACAGAGATAAATCTGCTCCTTGCCACGCAGACGTGGTCGCCCCAAAGCAGGGAGCACGCCCGCACCGCCGCACTGTTCTGGTTCAAGCCTGCCTCGTTCCGGCCACAGCGACGAACGCCGATTCGCTCAGCGCCTGTGCGACCAACACCCCGCAATACCGCGCAGTCGCGCGCTTGGCAGCCGCACATGCACGCTGCCGGACAAGCTGGCATACAACCTGCAATCACCCTGGCAAACCTGCCCGACTCGCGGCAGGACGTCCCACACGGTCAGCGGCGACCGTCAAGCCAACAGGCGCGGGACCGGGTGTAGCAGGCAACGAGGCCTGACCGACCACCCCACACACCACTAATTACCAGGCAAAGGCGCCTGGAGCTGATACCAGCTCCAGGCGCCTTTTTGCGTTTTGCCGGCCCAGTGCCGCAGCAGCTCGACTGAGGAAAGGCCATGAGTTCTACCGTCACTCCGCTCACGCAAGAAAAACTGGTCATCGTCGGCAACGGCATGGTCGGTCACCACTGCATCGAACAGCTGATCGAGCGCGGCGCCCTCACCCGCTACGAGTTGCATGTGTTCGGCGAGGAGCGCCAGCGTGCCTACGATCGCGTGCACCTGTCCGAATACTTCGGCGGTCGCGATGCCGAGTCGCTGGCCATGTGCGAGGCCGACTACTACGCCAGCCACGGCGTCTACACCCATCTGGGCATTCAGGTGCTGGGCATCGACCGCGAGCGCAAGGAGGTCGTCACCAGTGCCGGCCGCCAGCCCTACGACCAGCTGATCCTGGCCACCGGCTCCTACCCCTTCGTGCCGCCAATCACCGGCGCCGAAGGCAGCGCGCGACTGGTCTACCGCACCCTCGACGACCTTGATGCGATTCGTGCGGCCGCCAGCGGCGCCAAGCGCGGTGTGGTGGTCGGTGGCGGTCTGCTCGGTCTGGAAGCGGCCAACGCGCTGAAGTCGCTCGGCCTGGAAGCGCATGTCGTCGAATTCGCCCCGCGCCTGATGCCGGTGCAGCTGGACGCCGAAGGCGGCGCAGCATTGAAGGCTCGCATCGAGGCGCTGGGCGTCGGCGTGCACCTGTCGCGCGCCACTCAGGAGATCGTTACCGGCGAAGACTACGCCTGGCGGATGAACTTCACCGACGACGAATTCCTCGAAACCGACCTGATCGTGTTCTCCGCCGGCATCCGCCCGCAAGATGCCCTCGGTCGTGTCGCGGAGCTGGAGATCGCCCCGCGCGGCGGCATCGTTATCGACAGCGAATGCCGCACCTCCGACCCGGCGATCTTCGCCATCGGCGAGTGCGCCAGCTGGAACGGCAGCGTGTTCGGCCTGGTCGCCCCGGGCTACAGCATGGCACGCGGTGTCGCTGCGCAACTGGCCGGCGAACCGCACGAGCCCTTCTACGGCGCCGACATGTCGACCAAGCTCAAGCTGCTCGGCGTGGATGTAGGCTCCATCGGCGATGCCCACGGCGCCACGCCGGGCTCGCGCAGCTACCGCTTCATCGACGAGGCGACTGCCAGCTACCGCCGCCTGGTAGTGTCCGCCGATGGCAAGCGCGTGCTCGGCGCAGTGCTGGTCGGTGACAACAGCTACTACGACACCCTGCTGCAGTATGCGCAGAACGGCATCAAGCTGCCGGCCGATCCGTCCGCGCTGATCCTACCGCAGACCGAAGGCGCTCCAACCCTTGGCCCGGACGCCCTGCCGGCCAGCGCGACCATCTGCTCCTGCCACAACGTCAGCAAGGGCGCGGTGTGCTGCCAGGTCGACGCCGGCGTCACCGATCTCGGCGAGCTCAAAGCGGCAACCAAGGCGGCCACCGGCTGCGGCGGCTGCAACGCCCTGCTCAAGCTGGTGTTCGATGCCGAGCTGGCGGCGCGCGGCGTCGCGGTGGACAAAAGCCTTTGCGAACACTTCGCCTACACCCGCCAGGAGCTCTACGGCATCGTCCGCGTCGAGGGCATCCAGAGCTTCACCGAACTGCTGGCCAAGCATGGTCGCGGCCATGTCGGCTGCGACATCTGCAAGCCGGCGGTGGGTTCGATCCTCGCCTCCTGCTGGAACCAGCCGATCACCGATCCGGCGCTGATTCCGCTGCAGGACACCAACGACACCTTCATGGCCAACATGCAGAAGAACGGCACCTACTCGGTGGTGCCGCGCATCCCGGGCGGTGAGATCACGCCTGAGGGACTGATCGCCATCGGCCAGGTAGCGAAGAAATACGACCTCTACACCAAGATCACCGGCGGCCAGCGCATCGACCTGTTCGGCGCTCAGCTGCACGAACTGCCGGAGATCTGGGGCGAACTGATCGCAGCCGGCTTCGAAACCGGCCACGCCTACGGCAAGAGCCTGCGCACGGTGAAATCCTGCGTCGGCAGCACCTGGTGCCGTTACGGCGTACAGGACAGCGTCGGCATGGCGCTGCGCCTGGAGGATCGCTACAAGGGCCTGCGGGCGCCGCACAAGATCAAGTTCGCCGTATCCGGTTGTACCCGCGAATGCGCCGAGGCGCAGAGCAAGGACATCGGCGTGATCGCCACCGACAAAGGCTGGAACCTCTACATCTGCGGCAACGGCGGCATGCGCCCGCGGCACGCCGAGCTGTTCGCCACCGACCTCGACGACGAAGTGCTGATCCGCACCATCGACCGCGTACTGATGTTCTACGTGCGTACCGCGGACAAGCTGCAGCGCACCTCGGTCTGGCGCGAAAGCCTGGAAGGCGGCCTCGATTACCTCAAGGCCGTGATCCTCGACGACAGCCTGGGCCTTGCCGCCGAGCTGGAAAGCCAGATGCAGCACGTGGTCGACAGCTACCAGTGCGAGTGGGCCAACGCCATCAGCGACCCGGAAAAGCTCAAGCGCTTCCGCACCTTCGTCAACGACGGCCGCGGCGACCCCGACATCCACTTCGTCAAGGAACGCGGCCAGCGCCGGCCGGTACGCGCCAGCGAACTTCACCTGATCCCACTTACCCAGGAGGTGCTCTGATGAGCCAGTCCAACGTCGTTCGTCTCGACTCCCGTTCCGCCGCTCCGGCGGCCTGGCAGGCACTGTGCAGCCGTGCCGATTTGGTCGCCAACTCCGGTGTAGTGGCCTGGCACGAAGGCGCCCAGGTGGCGCTGTTCCACCTGCCCGAAAATGCTGAAGGCGAGCAGTTGTTCGCCATCGACAACCGCGACCCCAAGTCCGGTGCCAACGTCATCGGCCGCGGCATCGTCGGCAGCCTCAAGGGTGAGCTGGTGATCGCCTCGCCGCTGTACAAGCAGCACTTCCGCCTGGCCGATGGCAGCTGCCTGGAATACCCCGAACAAAGCCTGCGGGTATGGCCGGTGCGCCTCAATGGCGATGCCGTGGAAATCGGCCTCGTGTGAATTCAGCGCTGTCCCTAAAGACCTTCGCTCAACAGCCTTCTGCCAACTACTCAAGAGCATCACGCAATGTCCTACATAATCCCTTCGGAGTTCGCCACCAAGATGGTGGACGCCGGTGAATCGAAGATATTCATGTCCACTCGCGACACCCTGATCCGCGCCTTCATGGCCGGGGCGATCCTCGCCCTCGCCGCGGTGTTCGCGGTGACCATCACCGTGCAGACCGGTTCACCGCTGATCGGCGCCATGCTCTTTCCCGTGGGCTTCGTCATGCTTTACCTGATGGGGTTCGACCTGCTGACCGGGGTGTTCATGCTCACCCCGCTGGCACTGCTCGACCGTCGCCCCGGGGTAACCGTCGGCGGTGTGCTGCGCAACTGGGGCTGGGTTTTCCTCGGCAACTTCGGCGGTGCGCTGACCGTGGCCTTCATGATGGCCTTCGTCTTCACCATGGGCTTTTCCACCGAGCCGGGGCCGATCGGCTAGAAGATTTCGCACATCGGCGAGGACCGCACCCTGGGCTATGCCGAGTTCGGCGCAGCCGGCTGGGCGACCATCTTCCTGCGCGGCATGCTGTGCAACTGGATGGTCTCGATGGGTGTCGTCGGCGCGATGATCTCCACCTCGGTCAGCGGCAAGGTCATCGCCATGTGGATGCCGATCATGCTGTTCTTCTTCATGGGCTTCGAGCATTCGGTGGTGAACATGTTTCTGTTCCCCTCGGCGATGATCATGGGCGGCGACTTCTCGGTGATGGACTACATGCTCTGGAACGAGATCCCCACCGCACTGGGCAACCTGGTCGGCGGCCTGGCCTTCACCGGCCTGACGCTTTACACCACCCACGTGCGCACCGCCCCCAAGCGCACCGTCTACTGACTTTGGAGTGAACGAAGGCCCCGGCTCGCATGCGCGCCGGGGCTTTTGCGCAGATGAAGATGCCCAGCCAACTCGCCATTTCCCTCGGCCAGCATTCGGACCGCGGACGCAAACCGGCCAACCAGGACTTTCACGGCGCCTGCGTGCCCAGCGATGCCCAGCTCGTCAGCAAGGGCATCGCCATCGCGCTGGCCGACGGCATCAGCAGCAGCGAGGTCAGCCATGTCGCCAGCGAAACCGCGGTGGCGAGCTTTCTTTCCGACTACTTCTGCACCTCCGACGCCTGGTCGGTGAAGCAGTCGGCGCAACGGGTACTGGTGGCGATCAACTCTTGGCTGCATGCGCAGACCCGCCACAGTCCGCACCGCTATGACCGCGACCGCGGCTATGTCTGCACCTTCAGCGCGCTGGTGCTCAAGTCGGCCAGCGCGCACCTGTTCCACGTCGGCGATGCGCGCATCTATCGACTGCGCGACGGCGGCCTGGAACAGCTGACCGAAGATCACCGCGTGCGCGTGTCGGCGGATACCAGCTACCTCGGCCGCGCGCTGGGCATCGACCGGCACCTGGAGATCGACTACCGCACCCTACCGCTGGCGGTCGGCGATCTGTTCCTGCTCGCCACCGATGGCGTCTACGAGCACATCGGCGCACGGGAGGTGGCGCAGCTCGTTGCCGAGCATGGGGACGAGCTCGACCTGGTGGCGCGCCGGATCGTCGAGCGGGCATTGGCCAACGGCAGCGACGACAACCTCACCGCACAGCTGGTACGCATCGACAGCCTGCCGGAGCAGGCCGTCGACGACGTACAGCGACAACTCGGCGAACTGGCGCTGCCGCCGCTGCTGGAACCGCGCATGCAGTTCGACGGCTACCGCATCGTCCGGGATCTGCACATCAGCAGCCGCAGCCACGTACACCTGGCTGTCGACGAAGCCAGCGGCGCCAAAGTGGTGCTGAAGACGCCGTCGATGGATCTGCGAGGCGACCCCGCCTATCTGGAGCGCTTCCTGCTGGAGGAGTGGATCGCCCGCCGGCTGGACAACCCCCACGTGGTCAAGGCCTGCCCGCCGCCACGGCAGCGCCGCTACCTGTACACGGTGAGCGAATTCATCGATGGCCAGACGCTGGCGCAGTGGATGCTCGACCATCCACAGCCGGACCTGGAAACCGTGCGCGGCATCGTCGAGCAGATCGCCCGCGGCCTGCGCGCCTTCCATCGCCTGGAAATGCTGCACCAGGACCTGCGCCCGCAGAACCTGATGATCGACGCCACCGGCACCCTCAAGATCATCGATTTCGGCTCGACCCGCGTCGCCGGGCTGGCCGAGCGCAATGCGCCGGGTACGCAGGACAACCTGCTCGGCACCGCCGCCTATACCGCGCCGGAATACTTCCTCGGCGAGGCCGGCACGCCGCGTTCGGATCAGTATTCGCTGGCGGTGATCGCCTATCAGCTGCTCAGCGGTCGCTTGCCCTACGGCGCCGACGTCGCCAGGGCACGCACCACCGCAGCGCAGAAACGCCTGTGCTATCAGTCGCTGCGCCATGCGCAGCGCGATATCCCGGCGTGGATCGACGAAGTGCTGGGCAAGGCGCTGCATCCCGATCCGGCGCGGCGCTATGCCGAGCTGTCGGAGTTCGTCTTCGAGCTGCGCCAGCCCAACCCGGCGTTTCTCAACCGCGCCCGCCCGCCGCTGCTCGAGCGCAATCCGCTGCTGTTCTGGAAAGGCCTGTCACTGCTGCTGGCCGGTACAGTCGTTGCGCTGCTGTTGCGCTAGCCGCGCTGGCGCAACAGTGCCGTGGCACCCTGAGGCTTGCGCGTGTACCAGAACACCCGGCTGACGCCGCGGGTGATCGCCACATAGCCCAGGCGCAGGCTTTCATCGGCCATGGCCTGGTCATAACTGTTGCGGAAGAAACCGGAGTAGGCATACAGCGCATTGCGCAGCGGATGCGGCTGCACCGGGGCGCAGTCGTCGATGATGATCGCCACCTCGGCCTGCAATCCCTTGGCACGGTGGATGGTGTAGGCCTTGACCGGCAGCTTGCGGTCCAGCTGCGTCTGAATAGTGCGCAGCGGCTCGTTGCGCCGGCTGAGCAGCAGCACCGCGGTGCGTTCGCGGCTTTGCCGTTCGGCCACATGGGCACATTGCGCGGTGATCGCCTCGATCAGCTTCGGCAGGCCGTTGTTCAGGTCGAAACCGGTGACCAGCCTTACCCCGTGGTCACCCGGCTGCGTCGGCTTGCATGGCCGGCTGGTCTTGGCCTGCTTGAACTGCACGCCGGCCAGCACCGCCTCGCCATCGCGAATCACCGGTTCGATGGAGCGGTAGTTGGTTTCCAGCAGCAGCGTCTCGCTGCCCTTGGCGCCACGCCGCGGGAAGTACTTGTCGAAGTCCATGAACAACTCCGGCGAACTGCCGCGCCAGCCATAGATCGACTGCCAGTCGTCACCGATGGCCATCAGGCTCGGGCTGGCCTTCTGTCGCGCCAGCTGGCGATGCAGCGCCTGCAGCCATTGGACGATCTGCGGGGAGATGTCCTGGAATTCATCGATCAGCAGATGCTCGAACGGCGCAAGACTGGCCTGCGGCACATCCTTGCCAGAGCTCAAGCGCTCGGTGAGTTGTTGAAAGGCCTCATTGAAGGTCATCAGCCCCTGCTCTCGCAACGCCGCTCTGAAGTAGCCATGAAAGCTCACCAGCGCTTCGACGAAATCCCGCTCGCGCGCCGCGCACTGCAATCTGGTCGCTTGCAGCTGGTCGATGCGAATGCCGATGCTCTCGATAAACCCAGCCTGGGCGTAGAAGGCCTCGTACAGCGGCAGTGGCGTGAACTCGCCGGCCAGGGTGAAGGTGGCGCCCGGCGCTTTCGGTGCAGCGCGCTTGCCCTGCTCGGCTTCGGTCGCAGGCTCAGGCAGATCGAGCAGGCGGTGCACCCGTTCACGGAATGTCGCCTGCTCGGCGTAACACTGCTGATAGGCCTGTTTGAGCAAACGCGTTTGCGCCGGTCGCAGGCGCGCGGAAGCCAGCGGATTATCGGGTTCGTCGGCCGCGGCGGCCTTGTCGTCCAACTGCTCGAACCACACCGGCCGGGCCAGCACCTCACGCGCCAGCTGCGCCATGGCCGAATGGAAGGTGCGCACGCACTGGCGCGCCTGCTGCGCATCGAACGGCACCTGCCAGAAGCCAAGCACCCGCACCAGCTGTTCGCGCAGCTGCGCGCAGGAGGCATTGGTAAAGGAAATGACTGTCAGCCGCCCAGGCTCGACGCCCATGTGGCAGAGCATGAACACCACGCGCAGCAACAAGGTGGTGGATTTGCCGGAGCCGGCACCGGCGAAGATCCGCGTCACCGGGCTGCGGCTGAGGATCATCGCCCATTGCTCGTCCGACGGCGCGCTGATGATACCCGCGACCACCGCCTGCTCGACGCGGTCTCGCATCGCCTGAACCTTGGCGTCATCCACCTTCAGTTGTGCCGCTGCGTAGATCCCCTGCGCTGCCGTCCCCCGCGGCTTGCCGGCAGCGCGAGCCGGCCCCTCCGACTTGCTCTTCGGCTTGGCCTTGGCTGCAGGTTTGCCCTTGCGCTTGGCGGCCGCAGCCTTGTTCGTCTTGCCGGGCGCACTGCCCCAGCGACGAAACAACAGCTCGTCCTCTTCGCGCAGATGGGCCGAGGTACGTGGAAAACAGCGCTGCAGCACCCCGGCGACCAGGGCCCTGTAGCGCTTGACGGCAGAAAGCATCGGAAATCACCGTGAGCATTGCATATCGTTGATATGGTACGGGTTTTCCCCTGTACCCTGGCCGCTGCAAGGACGAACTGCAGCGAATGGCACCATCAACCTCCTGCCTCGCCGGCACGACTTCCCGGGCAATCGGTTGTCCGAGCTGAACCAGCTCTCGCCTGTACAGCCCTGCCCTGTCTTCACACCGGATACGGATCGCTACTGATGGACCCAGCAGCACACCTCTCGCCTGACGACTCGAACCACGCATTCCTCCCCGCCGGCGGCGCGCTCGGCGCACTGATTCGCCGCTTCGACTGGTCGCAGACGGCGCTGGGACCGCTGGCGGAATGGCCGTCGAGCCTGAAGACCGTCACGGCCATGCTGCTGCTTTCGCCGACGCCCATCGCGCTGCTCTGGGGCGAGCGCGGCGCCATGATCTACAACGACGCCTATTCAGAGCTCGCCGGCAGCCGACATCCGCAGTTGCTCGGTTCTGAAGTACGCGAGGGCTGGCCGGAAGTCGCCGAGTTCAACGACAACGTGATGAAGGTCGTCCTGGCTGGCGGCACGCTGTCGTACAAGGATCAGGAACTGGTGCTGTACCGCAACGGCCGCCCCGAGCACGCGTGGATGAATCTGGACTATTCGCCGGTGTTCGACGATCAGGCGCAGCCGGCCGGCGTGATTGCCCTGGTGGTGGAAACCACCGAGCGGGTAATGGCCGAACGCGAACTGCAAGGCCAGCAGGTACGCCTGCAACAGATGTTTGAACAGGCACCCGGACTGATGGCGATGCTGCGCGGCCCCGAACACGTCTTCGAAATGGTCAACCCGGCCTATCTGCGGGTGGTGGGCGAGCGCGACGTCATCGGCAAGCCGGTGCGCGAGGCGCTGCCGGAGGTCGAGCGTCAGGGCTTCATCGATATTCTCGACCGGGTCTATCGCAGCGGCATGGCCTTTGTCGGCACCGGTATTCGCGTCGGGCTGCAGCGCATCCAGGGAGAGGCCGAGGAAGAGCGCCTGCTGGATTTCGTCTTCCAGCCGGTGGCCGATGCGAATGGCGATGTCTGCGGCATTTTCGTCGAAGGTCATGACGTCACCGAGCGCACCGACGCCGAACAGGCCCTGCGCGAAAACGAACAACGCCTGCGTTTCCTCGACGCACTGGCCAAGGAAACCGCCCGCAGCGTCGATGCCGACGCCATCCTGGCCACCACCACACGCATGCTCGGCGAGCATCTGGGGCTGTCCAGCTGCGCCTACGCCGACATGGAGCCCGACCAGGACAGCTTCACCATCCGTGGCGACTGGTCGGCGCCGGGCTGCATGAGCATCGTCGGCCATTACCAGCTCGCCGCGTTCGGCAGTCTGGCGGTACAGAAGCTGCGCGCCGGCGAAGCCTTCATCGTCGACGATCACCTTGCCCGCCTGCCCGCCGCCGACGCGGCGACCTTCAAGCAACTGGATATCGCCGCCACCATCTGCCTGCCGCTGGTCAAGGAGGGCCGGCTGACCGCGCTGATGGCCATTCATGACCGCGTGCCTCGCGTATGGAGCGCCTGCGAGCTCGCCCTGCTCAGAGAAGTCACCGATCGCTCCTGGGCGCACATCGAGCGTGTGCGCTCTGCTGCGGCAGTCAGGCAACGCGAGCAGTGCTTTCTGGAACAGCTGGAAGCCAAGGTCGCCGAGCGCACCGCGGCGTTGGCCCGCAGCGAGGCGAACATTCGTGCGGTGCTGGAAACCTCGCACCTGTACATGGCGATGCTCGCGCCGGACGGCGCGATTCTCTACGTGAACGCCACGGCGCTGGCGGGCATAGGCGCCCGCTTCAACGAACTGGCCTACCTGCCATTCTGGGAATCGCCCTGGTTCGCCGCGACACCCAGCATGCCAGAGAGGGTCCGCGAGATGACGCGGCGGGTGGCGGCCGGTGCCACCGAGCGCGTGACCATGACCCTGAACATGCCGCAGGGCGTGCGCGTCTTCGATTTCTCCGTACGCCCGGTCACGGGCGAGGACGGCAGTATCTTCGCCCTGGTACCCGAGGCGCTGGACATCAGCGAACGGGTGAACGCCGAACAGGCGCTGCAGCAGCTGCACAAGATGGAGGCGCTGGGCAACCTCACCGGCGGTATCGCCCACGACTTCAACAACCTGCTGATGGCCGTGCTCGGCAGCCTCGACCTGCTGCGTCGGCGCATGCCCGCCGACCCCGCGCTGCTGCGCCTGGTGGACAATGCCAGGGCCGGTGCCGAGCGCGGCGCTTCGCTCACCGCGCGCATGCTCACCTTTGCCCGCAAGCAGGAACTGCACAAGACGCCGATCGACCTGGCGCAACTGATCGCAGGCATAAAGGAACTGCTGCTCAGCTCACTCGGCCCGACCATCCAGTTGCAGGTCGAACTGCCGACCCGACTGGCGCGGGTGAAGACCGATCCCAACCAGCTGGAAACCGCCCTGCTCAACCTCGCCGCCAATGCGCGCGACGCCATGGCCGGCGTCGGCCATATCCGCATCACCGCCGAAGAACTGAGCCTGGCCGAGGAGCAGAACGGCTTGCCCGCCGCACGCTACGTGCGCCTGGAGCTCAGCGACAGCGGCACTGGCATGGATGAAGCGACCCTCAAGCGTGCGGTCGAGCCCTTCTTCACCACCAAGGGTGTCGGCAAGGGCACCGGGCTCGGACTGTCCATGGTCCATGGGCTGGCCGAGCAATCCGGCGGCCGTCTGGTGCTACGCAGTTCGCCCGGCGCGGGCACCATCGCCGATATCTGGCTACCGGCCCTGGCGGCGGATAACGCGCCTGCATCGGCGCCTGTCTCCACGCCAGCACCCGATGAAAGCCCCCGGCGCACGACGAAGCCGCTGACACTGCTGGCGGTGGACGATGATGAGCTGGTGCTGTTCAGCACCGTCGGCATCCTGGAAGCAGCCGGGCATCGAGTGCTCAGCGCACGTTCGGCCGGCGAAGCGCTGGACCTGCTGCGGGTCAACCAGGTCGACATCCTGATCACCGACCACGCCATGCCGCTGATGAGCGGCGCGCAGCTGGCGGCCGTGGTGCGGGAAACGCGCCCGCAGCTGCCGGTTCTGCTGGTGTCCGGCTACGCCGAACTGCCCTCCACCACACCGGCGCTAGCGTTGCGCCGGCTGGCCAAGCCCTTCACCGAGGACCAGCTGCTCGACGCCATCGAGCAACTGCGTGGCGGTTCCTGAACGGGCGGCGCCGGCACGATCGTCAGCTGCCGATCACGCCGCCGTCGTTCTTGGTGATCAGCACGGTGGATGAGCGCGGGCGTGACTGGCCGTCGCTGGCCGGAAAGCTCAGCCCCGGGTGCTGCACGTTGATCCACATGGCGCGGTAGTCCGGGCTCCAGGTGATACCGGTGATCTCGCAACCCCGCGGCCCGACCAGGAAGCGCCGCACCTCGCGCGTTCTCGGATCGGCGCAAAGCAGCTGATTTGTGCCCATGGCCTGCATCACCGATTCGTCATCGTCGAAATCGGTTTCGATCCACAAGCGCCCGTCACGATCGAAGGCCAGCCCGTCCGGCGAGGAAAAACAGTCGCCGTCGATGGTGCCGATCAGGTTGGCGGCAACCGGCCGGCTCTGGGCATCTCGCGCACCACGGCGTTCGCCGGCGAGCAGGAAGACTTCCCACTGGAAACGCGTCGCCGCGGGGTCGCCGCCCTCCTCCTGCCAGCGCAGGATCTGTCCGTGCAGGTTGTTCGGTCGCGGGTTGGCCTTGTCCAGCGGCTGCTTGCTGCCGCGCCCGTCATTGTTGGTCAGGGTGACGTAGACCTCGCGGCTATCGGGATGCACTGCGACCCACTCCGGCCGGTCCATCGGCGTCGCGCCAGCACGGTCGGCGGCGGCGCGGGCGTTGAGCAGCACCTCGGCCTGGCTGGGGAAGCCGTTTTCCGCGGTCAGGCCATGCTCGCCGTGCACCAGCGCCAGCCACTGGCCACTGCCGTCGGCATCGAAACGCGCGACATACAAGGTGCCCTCATCCAGCAAGCGGCGGTTGGCCGCGTCCGCACCGGGCACGTAGCGGCCGCTGGGAACGAACTTGTAGACGTACTCGCCCTTGGTGTCGTCGCCCGAGTAGAACGCCATGCGCCCGTCCTCGCCCAGCGACAGCACCGAACACTCGCGGCAGTAGCGGCCGAAGGCGGTGCGCTTGACCGGCGTGCTCTGCGGATCGAACGGATCGACCTCCACCACCCAGCCGAACCGGTGCGGCTCGTTGACGAAGCCGCCATGGGGTTGGCCTGCCTGCGGCGTGGCATCGAAACGCGGATCGACCGTACCCCAGCCGTAGAGCTTGCTCATGCCGCTGCCGGCGATGCCGTAGCGGTTGTGCGAGATGCGCGCGGCAAGGTCGTCGGCGTCGTGGTTGACGAAGTAGTTGTGCCAGTTCTCCTCGCAGACCAGATAGGTGCCCCAGGGCGTAAAGCCGCTGGAGCAGTTGTTCAGCGTGCCGAGCACCGTTCTTCCTTCCGGGTCGTCCATGGTCTGCATCGCTGCATGGCCAGCCAGCGGCCCGGATATGGCCATCGGCGTCATGCCGGAAATGCGGCGGTTGTAGGGTGAATCCATCACCCGCTGCCATTCGCCCTGCGCATCCTTGCGCACCTCGATGACGCTCAACCCGTGGGCCGCCTGCTCCTTGCGCACCTGCTCCAGCGGGCGCCGGCCGTCGACCACGGTAATGCCGTCGGGATGCAGCGTCGGGTTGACGTATTCGTGGTTGATGGCCAAGAGACCACGGCTGTCGGGCGCGTCGGGGAACGGGAAGAAATGCATGCCGTCGTGGTTGTCGCCGGCCTGTTTGAGCTGGGCTTGCCAATCGTCGCTGGCATTCGGCTGCCACTCGGGTGCGTCGGCATGCACCCGATCGCCCCAGGAGAAGAACACCCGGGCGCTGTAGCCCGGCGCCACCTCGACACGGTCGAAATGCGGGTCGAGCTGGGTCGGGATACCTTCGAAGCCGAGCAGCGAATCGCCCCGGGTCGCGGCTCGCGCGCCGGCCATCCCGCCGCCGAGAAAGGCGATGCCGGCCAGGCCGAGCCCACCCTTGAGCAGCCCGCGCCGGCGGTGATCGATCGCCTGCTGCAGCGGCACGTTGCCGCTCGGATTGACCGGTTGGTCGTCATGAGCGCCCACGCTCGCGTGAAAATCGGTGAAATCCTGTTTCATCGAAAACGGTTCCTGAGTCGTAACGGCATCATTCGATGCGGTAATGGAAGGTGTTCTTTACGTCGGGCACGGCAACCGCACGGCCATCGACGATGCGCGGCTGGTAGCGAAAGCTCTTGGCGGCGGTGAGTGATGGGCGGATGAACAGCGGATGGCAGTCGCCGACCACTTCGGGCGAGCGCACGTGACCCTGCACATCGACCGTGTAGCTGACCGTGCAGGAACCCTGAAGCCCGGCGTCCAGCGCCCGTTGCGGATAGACCGGCGGCTTCTTGGCAATCGGCAGGTATTGCCGGCTGGCCGCTTCGGCCGCAGCAGCCTGTCGTGCGCGCTCAGCCGCTTCGGCGCGTGCCGTTGCCTCGGCTTCGCGCGCCGCCTGCAACCGTGCCTCTTCCTGAGCCATCCGTTCCCGCTCCTGTGCCTGTTCCTGGCGGCGTTGCTCGTCGCGCTGACGCTGCTGTTCGCGCTGGCGTTCCAACTGCTCGCGCTGCTGCTTCAGCTGCTCGGCCTTGCGCTCCTCTTCGGCGCGCTTGAAGGCCAGCTCGGCCTGCTCGAGTCGCTGCTGCTGGGCGTGGGTATCGACCTGTGGCTCACGCGGCGGCGGTTCGACCGCGGGCTCGACGGGCGGTTCGACCGGCACTGCGCTCTCGGTTGGCGCCGGCGGCGGCAGGCTGACCAACTGGGTCTGCATCACCTGGGTGGCGACCGGCATTTCCAGCGCTGGCGACCAGCTGTCGAGCAACAGCGCGAACAGTCCAGCGTGCATCCCGAGGGTCAGCAATGCAGCCCCGGCCGGACCGATCCACTGTCGCGGGACAACTTCGCTGCCATGCGCGGCGGGCGTGCTGAAGGTCATCATCACGGCTGCCCGGCTCCGGCCGGCGCCTCGGTGATCAGCCCCAGGTTGACCACCCCGCCGCGCTGCAGCTCGGCGATACCGGCAACCACGCGACCGTAGTCCGCCGCCTCGTCGGCACGGACATAAACCTGGGTGTCGCCGCGCTCGGCGATGATCGCGCCGACCTTGGCCTGCAGCTCAGCAAGGTCGACGGCGCTGTCGGTCTGGTTGTCGATGTCCAGCTCGCTGCCCAGGTTCCAGTAGAAGCCGCCATCGGCCTTTACCGAGAGCGTGAGGATCTGCCGCTCGTTCTCCACCGGCAGCGCTTCGGCTGCGACCTTGGGCAGCTCGATCTTGACGCCCTGCACCAGCATCGGCGCGGTGACCATGAAGATCACCAGCAGCACCAGCATCACGTCGATGTAGGGCACCACGTTCATTTCCGCCTTGGGCCCGTGTTTGTGCTGTGGTTTGACCAGCATGAAGGCGTCCTCCTCAGGCGGCTGCGGCGACGTTAGGCGAAGCCGCATGCAGGCGCCGATGCAGGCGCGCCTGTAGCTCGTTGCCGAAGGCGTAGTAACGGCCGACCAGCGTCTGCCCACGGGCAGCGAAGCGGTTGTAGGCCATCACCGCGGGAATCGCCGCGAACAGGCCGATGGCCGTTGCGATCAGCGCTTCGGCGATGCCCGGTGCGACGGTCGAGAGCGTCGCCTGCTGCACCTGCGACAGGCCGAGGAAGGAGTTCATGATTCCCCACACGGTGCCGAACAGGCCGATATAGGGGCTCACCGAACCCACGGTCGCGAGAAACTGCAGGCCCTTTTCCAGACGCTCCTCCTGCTCGGCGACGGCCACGTAGAGGCTGCGCTCGACACCCTGCGCCACCACATCCGGCGCGATCCCCGGCTGGCGTTGCAGCTGGGCGAATTCGCCGTAACCGGCGAGAAAGATGCGCTGCAGCGCGGCCTCGTCCGGCAACGGCTGCGCCTGGCCTTCGCGATAGAGCTGGGCGAGATCGCCGCCCTGTCGGAAGCGCTGCAGGAAGCCGCGCTGCAGCCGTTCGGCGCTGCGCAACGCCACACTGCGACGGATGATCAGGTACCAGCTCGAAACCGAGGCCAGGACCAGAATCATCATCACCGCCTGGACCACGAGGCTGGCTTCGCTGATCAAACCCCAGATGGACATGTGCTCGAGAGTCGTTTGCATGAATCGTTTCCTCCTGCCCCGACTGGGGCAGCTGCTATTGGATGGCGGGTCGGTTAGCGGGCGATGACGTCAGTCCAGCCCCAGCGCATCGGCGATCGCCGACCAGGGCAGGTACTTGTAGTTCTGCGTGCCCTCGGGCATGCGCTTGCGGCCGTCCTGCACCACCAGCATTCCGCGGTTCCAGATGCCGCCGAGGTTGGCCGAGGTGACTTCCAGCCCATCGGTCTCGGACGCGCCGTCGATGCCACGTTCGGCGTTCAGGCCGATGCGGAAGGCGCCGCGCACGGCGTAGGGCGCCTGGGCATCGAGCACCACATAGCTGTCGTTGCCCTGGCTGGAAATCACCAGGTAATCGCCATGCTCGCTGTGGTAGATGGCCAGCCCTTCGATATCGTCGTAGACCGGCCCGCCGACGCCGATGACCTGCTCCGGCACCGCTGGCACATCGGCGCGGGCATCGACCACCCAGACCGCGACGTCCTCTTCACCGACGAACAGCCGCTCGCTGCGGTCGTCGGCCACGCAGCCCTCGGGCTGGCTGCCCAGCTTGAAGCGCCGCACCAGCTCGCCACGCGGCTGGCCGGAGCGGCCATCGAGGCGGTACTGCAGGAAGGTGCCGTCCTTGTCGTTGGCGATGGCGTAGGTAGTGCCCTGGCGATCCTGGAACATGCACAGGCCATAGATTTCGCTCAACGGCGTGGCGACCTCGCCGACATCGCTGAGCACGCCGCTCGCCCGGTCGATGGCGAACAGGTGCAGGCTGTTGTGATCGCGATTGCTTGCCACGGCCAGGTCCACGCGCTTGCTGCCGAGGCGGAAGCCGTTGCGCACATCGACGTTGTTCAGCCGGCCGACGCGCAGGTCCTGCACCTGACGGCCGTCGAGGTCGTACACCACCAGGCCGCCCTTCTTGTCGGTGCCGAGCACGCGGCTCTGCGCCGGATCGCGCGGATGGACCCAGATCGCCGGATCATCGGCGGCATCACCCAGGCTCGGCACCGGGCCGGTTTCCACCGCGGCCGGCAGGCTGACGATCGGCTCGGGTTGCGACACCGCGGTCGGCTGCCAGTCCAGACGGGCCGACTGCAGGCCACGTTCGTCCGCCAGCAGCAGCTCGACGCCCTCGGCACTGCGGCGGGCGCTGATGCGCTCCGGTTCGTCGAAACCGTCCAGTGCGATGACCTCATCGGCTTGCCAGCCGGCTTCGTTCTGCCGGTACAGATGCAGCACCGAGGCTTCGGAATCGAGCGCCAGCAGTCCGCCCGGTACCAGGGTCATGCCCGCTGCGGCATGGGCCAGGCTGCCGAATGGCTGGCGCAGATCGACCGGCTCGCGCTGCAACGGCGCCTCGGCGTCGGCGGGGTAGCGCCAGAAGCCGACGTTCTCCTCGTTGACATAGAGCTGCCCGGCCCTGTCATCGGTCTGGCAGAAGGCGCTCTGCGGCGGCAGGCTGAGCCCGCGCACGCGCCGTGCTTCACCGAGCAGGCGGCCCTGGCTGCCGACCAGCCACTGCTCGCCGACACCCTCCTCGCCGAGCAGGAACAGGAAGTCGTTGCGCGCGCTGTCGCGGTACAGGCACAGCCCCTCGATGGCGAACGCGGTGCGCGGCAGATACAGCGGCTGGCTCCAGGCACGCGCGGCATTCAGGCCGATCAGCATCGCCTGCTGGCGCTTGCGCTCGACCGTGGCCAGCAGCAGGCCCTGGCGGTCGACGCGATGGTCCAGCCCTTCGAAGCGCCCGGCGTGCTGGGCCAGCGTATTGCCGGTCTTGTCCAGCAGGCGCAGGCCCTGGTCATCGACCTGCACACGGTCGGCGCCGGCCCAGGGGGCGTCGCCGTTTACCAGCTGGGCGTACTCGAGGCTGGCCAGCAGCGGTTGGCTGATGTTCAGCTGGGCCGACTTCGCCGGGGTATCTGGTTGCGTGGACTGGCAGGCCGCCAATGCGATGCACAGGCCGAGCAACAGGGTTTTGGGTAATGCGTTCATGGTGTATCCATTCAGGCTGCCGCGGGCCGGCGCCCGGCCGTAAAGGGGAACGGCGGGCACCGGAGCGGCATAGGGGTCAGAAGTGGGTCAGGGTCAGGCCGAGCTTGTAGGTCGGGCCGTACTCTTCGTACTGGGCGTTGTAGGCGTGGCGGCCGCTGTAGACGTAGTAGGTCTCGTCCGTCAGGTTCAGCGCCTCGAAGGTCAGCTGCAGGCTCGGCGTGATGAAGTAGCCGGCCTTGAAGTCAACGAACAGCTGGTCGTCGACGTAGAGGTCGTGCGCCTCGTCGTCGATACCGGCTACCTCGTACAGGTAGTCGGACTTGTAGTTGGCAGCCAGGCGCAGGTTGAGCCGGTCGTTCTCCCAGCCGAGCATCAGGTTGCCGACCGTATCGGAGTGGTTCGGCAGGTCGACGCTGCGCTGCATGCCCTGCCCCTCGATGTCCGCGTCGGACTGGCTGAAGGTGGCGTTGGCGCCCAGCAGCAGGCCATTCCACGGGGCCGGCAGCCAGTCGAGCTTCTGCGAGTAGGCCAGTTCCAGGCCATAGAGTTTGGCACTGCTGCCGTTCTGGAAGCTCAGCGCTTCGTCGAACCCAGCCCACTGGCCGGTGCCGGCCAGATCGGTGTTGTAGATGAAGTTGTCGATGTCCTTGTAGAACAGATAGGCAGACACCACGCCGGCGCGGCCCATGTAGTGCTCGATGCCGAGGTCGTAGTTGATCGATTCCAGCGCCTTGAGATCGGGATTGCCGAACTCGGCGTCGTCACCGTCGATGACGAAACCGGGTGCCAGCTGGCCGAAGGTCGGGCGCACCACGCTGTTGGTCCAGGCGGCACGGATCATGGTGTCGTCGGTCAGCTGGTAGCGCAGGTGCAGGCCGGGCAGCCAATGGTGGTAGTCGTTGCTGCTGGAGATGGACTCGAACTGACCGTCGCGCAGGCCGGTGCCCTTGGCGCGAAAGCGCGTGCCTTCGTAGCGCAGGCCGGCGATGACGCGCCAGCGGTCGATATCCAGCGTGTTCATCAGGTATGCGGCGTTGATGTCCTCGTGCATGTCGAAGTCATTGATGCGCGACTCCTCCTCGTCGTAGAACTCGCTGGCATCCAGACCGCCAATCGCGCCCTCGATGGCCGAGGCGCTGATGCCTGGGCCGAAGCGGCCGAGCGCGTAGTCGACGTTGCCGCCCCGGAAATCGGCCAGGGTCAGATCGTCGAAATCGTCGTATTTCCAGACCTCGTTATCGTTGTCCTTGTGCCGGCGGCTGAGCTTGCCGCCGAACTTGGCCTGCGCGGCATAACCCTGGATGTCGTACTCGCGCGCCAGGTCCAGGCGGATGTTCTTCTCGCGGTCGCGGGTGTCGCTTTTCTCCCATTCCACTTCATCCAACGCGAAGGATGCCGGGTCGTAGAAGGACGAATCGACCGTCAGACGCGGCTTGCGGCTGCTGGAGAAACCGGCATCGGCGAAATCGCCCTCGAAGGTCGCGCTGGCGATGCCGCCCGGATTGCGCTCGCGCGACTGGCTGTAACCGGCCTGCCCGCTCAGGGTCCACAGGCCCATCATGCGTTCACCGCCGAACACGTAGGACTGCACGGTCTGGGTGTCCTCGCGGGACTTCAGCTCGCGCCAGCCCTCGGCGTCACCGGTCTCGCCCGGCAGCTGCGAATCCTCGAAGGCGACACCGGCGGCGTTACGCGTCTCGGTGTCCTTGAAGCGGCTGTACAGGGTGCGCAGGTAGTAGCTGCTGACATCGTCCGGCTTGTAGTCGAAGTTCAGGCCGAAACCGGTGCGCTCGCGGGTGATCTCGTAGTCGCGCTGCTCGAATTCCTCCAGCCGCGCACCGTCGTCGGCGAAATCCCACTTGCCGCCGGTCTCGACGTTGTCCGAGCCGAAGTCGCGCTCCTGCCAGCTGATGGCCGCGGCGACGCCGAAGTTGTCGACACCGTCGCCCAGGCTGAAGCGGTCGCTGATGGCGCCGGAGAATTTCGGGCTGGTCCTGTCGACGTTGTCGTCATAGCTGCCTTCGCCGCTGAGGCTGTAGAACAGCCCGTCGTGGTCGAAGGCCGAGAGGCTTTCCACTTCGATGGTGCCGCCCAGGGAGTTGGCATCCATGTCCGGCGTCAGCGTCTTGACCACCGACAGCGACTGCACCAGCTCCGAGGGCAGCACGTCGAGCGCCACCGCGCGGCGGTCGCTTTCCGGCGAGGGCACCAGGGTGCCGTTGATGGTGACGCTGTTCAGGTCCGGCGCGATGCCGCGCACGCTGACGAAGCGCCCCTCGCCCTGGTCGCGCTCGACCGAGATGCCCGGAATGCGCTGCAGCGCCTCGGCGGCGTTGTCGTCCGGCAGCTGGCCGATGCCATCGGCGTGCACCACGCTCTTCACGCTGTCGGAATTGCGCTGGTCCTTCAGTGCTTCGTCGATGCTGACCGCCTGGCCGATGACTTCGACGTGCTCCATGACCAGCGGCTCCTCGGCCCAGGCCGAACCGACGCTGACAGCCAGGGCCAGCAGGCTGATGCGGAATCCTGCATGGCGAATGCCGCTGCGGTATGTGTTCATGAACGATTCCCCCGAACGGTGTTTGCCGGGTGCATCCCGGAACTGCAGCGGACGGTAGGTGGGGGATATGGCGGTTCTGTGACAGGAGGTTCGGGGAGGGCTTGGAACAGGGGGTTTTCGGGGATTTTGCGAGCGGGATTGAGCTGATATGACCTGTTGTCAGGGGGTGCATAGGCTAATCAGACGGCTAGATAGAGCACTTCATTTTCTGCCTACCCCAAGCATCTACTGATGGCTCTCACCTCCTCTGGAAAAATCAATCATCGGTTCTGCCACGCCTCGGCTGCTGCCTGTTCCAGACGCACGACCATCAAGATGACGGAAGAGCGCCAGTCCTTTTTCCGAGTGTTCCGATACTTTTGTTTCGCGCTGCTGCGCGAGTTCCTTTTGGCAATCGCCCCAAAAGGAACCAAAAAGTCTTGCCCCTGCATCCGGCCCCGGCTTCGCCGGGGTCCGTTCTCTCCGCCGTCGCTCCGAGGGTCGCCGTACAAGGGCCATCCATGGCCCTTTACGGCTCTCGCGGCATCCATGCCGCTCGCCCCTCTCCGCGACGACTCCGTTCACCCTCCTGAAGGGGCGATTGGAGTCGCCTGATAGTTTTCAATCGATCAAAAACTACAAACCAAGCCTCTCTATCTGTCAGGCATCTCGGACTAACTCCCCCGTCAGGAGGCCGAGCGTAGGCGTTGCGCAGGGGGACGCGAGGCAGGACGCCGAGCGAGGAGTGAAGGGACAGGGACGTCCCTTCGCGACGGCCCCCGGAGCAGCGCCGGAGGGAGGGGAGTTTTGCGAAGCAAAACCCGGATGTCGGGGTGGCCTTCTCTTTGGTTACTTTCTCTTGGCCAGGCAAGAGAAAGTGACTCGCCCAGCAGGGCGAAACCTGAATCGTCAGGCGACTCGGCAATCGGCGTCTACTCGATGCAGCAAGCCCCTCGTCCAGAACTAATCCGATCCATCAGGACAAATCACATTCCCAAGCCCCCCACCAAACTGTCCAATCAACCAATTAAAACCTGAGCCAATTCAACCCCCACCCCATTCATCCAACCGTCACATCCATCTGTTTCCGTGCCCTCACGCATTGGCGCGATCCCTCGCCACGGAGACCCGATGAAATCCCTCCTCAAACTCCACACCCTCACCCTCCTCGGCCTCGCCCTGGCCGCCAACGTCGGCCTGCAGCTGCTGCTCGCCGTCGGCACAGTCAAATCCTGGGGCGAGATCGACTGGATGGACGTGGTCGGCGAAGGCGGTTGCGCCGCCCTCGCCCTCGCCTGGCTGATCATGCTGCTACACAGCCGCCCGGCCGGCCGGGTGACGCGGTTGCTGGCGCTGGGTCTGGCCTGTATCTGTTTTTCCTGGTGGATGGACCTGCTCGATGAGTTCATCCAGATCCCCGCCAACATCGCCTGGGACAACTGGCTGGAAACCGCGCCCATGCCGGTGGGTCTGTTGCTGCTGACCTTCGGTATCTACCACCTGAACCAGGAACAGCGCGCCATCAACGCGCAGATGCACAAGCGCGAAAGGCTCTTCCGCGAGCATCGTCTGTTCGACAACCTGACCCCGCTTGGCACCGCCGAGTACCTGCGGCGGCAGCTCGATCAGGCCCTGCGCCAGGCCGCCGACGAGCAAAGGCCGCTGTCGCTGCTGGCGGTGGACCTCGACGAGTTCAGCCGGGTCAACCAGCGCTACGGCCAGGAGGAAGGCGACCTCGTGTTGCAGGCCGCGGCGCAGTTGCTGGTGCTCAACCTGCGCCATCAGGACCTGCTCTGCCGTCTGGCTGGCGATCGCTTCGTCGTGCTGCTGCCCGATACTGCCGAACAACAGGCGCGACAACTCGCCGAGGAGCTGCAGACCGCCGTCGCCAGCCTCGCGCACAAGACACGCCAGCATGGCGAGCGCCTGCATCTGCGCGCCAGCACCGCGGTGGTGATGGCCTTCGATGACGACGCCGAGCAGTTGCTCAAACGCCTCAACCTCGGTTTGGCCAAGGCCAAGCAGTCACTGCCACGCTGCGCCTGAGGCGATCATGGAAAGCCCGTTACGCTGGTACGAATGGGACACCCGCTTCATCGCCGCGCACCACCAGCCCGCCGTGTTGCTCGACCTGGCGCTTTCACGTGGCATCGACAGTCATGCACTGCTGCGCGGCAGCGGACTGTTCTACGAGGACGTCGCCAGCGGCCGCGCCCGCGTCAGCCCGCAGCAGCTGCTGACGCTCATCGGCAACACCGAACGCTTGTTGGGCGCTGCGGACAGCAGCTTTCTGTTCGGCCAGCGCTTGCTGCCCGGCCACTACGGTGATGTCAGCCTGGCGCTGGCCAACGCCGGCAACCTCGAACAGGCGCTGGAGCGGCTTTGCCAGTTCCGCGCGCTGCTCTGCCCGCTACTGGCGCCAAGGCTGCTGCTGGACGAGCAGCAGCTGCACATCTATTGGCTGGACAACGGCAGCGCCGGCCGCCACCAACGGTTTCTCATCGAGGCCCACCTGACCGCCATCGTCGCGCTGTGCAAACGCGGCTCGGGCCTGCGCCTGCCCTGGCGCTTCCAGTTCGCCTATGCGCAGCCGCGGCACATCGAGCAGTACTGGGTGCACCTGGGCGACGCGCTGCAGTTCGACCGCCAGCTGACCCTGCTCAGCCTGCCGCGCGAGTACCTGCATCAGCCCTGGCCGGATGCTTCGGCCACGGTAGGCCAGGTCGCGCAACAGGCCAGCCAGCAGCAGATCGATGCGCTGGAAGGCCCCTGCGCGCTTCTCGATGCGTTCTACCAATATCTGCATGACAACATCCGCGAGCCGCTGAACCTGGAGCGCGTCGCGCTGGCGTTCGCCATGAGTCCGGCGACGCTCAAGCGCAAGCTGGCCAAGCACGGCACGCACTTCCAGGAACAGCTCGACCTGGTGCGCACGCACGTCGCGCTCTACCTCTATCAGGCACGCGGCCTCGGCAACGAGGCCGTGGCGCGGCACCTGGGCTTCAACGACACCACCAACTTCCGCCGCGCCTTCAAGCGCTGGACCGGCGTGGTGCCCAGCGGGATGCAGCCGCTGTTCGACGCCCCCTGACAGCGTGCTAAGGTGCCGCCCGCACTACCTTCGAGGCGAGCGGGCATGGATATCAAGCAACTGAAGTTTCTCGTGGCGCTCGACGAAACGCGCCATTTCGGCCAGGCGGCCGCGCGCTGCCATGTCACCCAGCCGACGCTGTCGATGCGCCTGCGCAGCCTCGAGGACGAACTCGGGCTGCAACTGGTGATCCGCAGCCAGCGCTTCGAAGGCTTCACCGCCGAGGGCGAGCGCATCCTCGCCTGGGCGCGCAGCCTGCTGGCGGCGCAGGACGGGCTGTACGCCGAGGCAGCGTCCTGCCGCGGGCAACTGGTGGGCACGCTGCGCCTGGGCGTGGTGCCGCTGGCCGGCTTCGATCCCATGCAACTGGTGCGGGCATTCGCCGAACGCCATCCCAACCTGCGCTTCGAACTGTTCGCGCTGAGCAGCGAGCAGATCCTCGAAGGCCTCAACCGCAATCTGCTGGACCTGGGGCTGTCCTACCTGGAGCGCCTGGACGACGCGCATTTCGCCAGCCTGACGCTGGGCGAAACGCGCATGGGCCTGCTCCACGACGCGCGCCATTTCCGCTTCGCCACGCCATCGCTGGGCTGGGAAGCCCTGGCCGACCTGCCGCTCGGCCTGCTGACCGGCGGCATGCATTTCCGCCAGTCCATCGACCACGCCCTGCGCAGCCGCGGCCTCGCCCTCGCGCCGCGGCTGCAGACCGACGCGGTGCACCACCTGCTGCAGGCAGTCGAGGCCGGCCTGTGCTGCGCGATCATGCCGCTGGACAGCGGCCTCGACGCGCTGGACGAACGCCTGACGCTCACCCCCATCGAGGGCGCCACTACCCTCGCCCCGCTGGGGCTGATCCTGCGGCGCGGCTCGCCCCGTTCGGCCCTGGGCGAGGCCTGTTTCGACGAGGCGCGCGAGCTGCTGCAACGGCTGGAAGCACCCGCCGACTGAGCCCTGATCGACAGGCTCGATCACCCCATCGAACATAACGATTGGACGGTCGCGTCCGCCAATCCTAGGCTTGCCTGCGTCGACCTGTCGCAGGCCCGCCGCCATGCATTACGCCACGCTTCACTCCGCACAGACCTCCACCCCCGGCAATCCGGGCGCCGCCGTGCTGGCCGAGGAATGCGCGCTGGCCATCGCCTACAACGGCCTCAACCAGGCGGTGATGATGGTGACGCCGCAGGATCTGGAAGAATTCGTCGTCGGCTTCAGCCTGAGCAGCGGGCTGATCGAGCGCATCGATGACCTGCGCGACCTGCGCCTGCATGGCGACGGCAATGCCCGCCATGCCGAGGTGCAGGTCAGCCCGCGCGCCTTCTGGGCGCTCAAGCAGCAGCGCCGCCAGTTGGCCGGCCACAGCGGTTGCGGCCTGTGCGGCGTCGAGGCGCTGCAGCAGGCATTGCCGCGACTGGCGCCGCTGAGCCCGGTCGCCCTGCCGCCCGACGACCACTTCCATCGCCTGCGCGAACGCATCGCCGAGGCCCAGATGCTCGCCCGCGACAGCGGCGCGCTGCACGCCGCACTGTTCGTCGACGCCGGCGGCGCCATCGTCCTCTGCCGCGAGGACATCGGCCGGCACAACGCCCTGGACAAGCTGATCGGCGCGCTG
>Ga0315336_1002688_pt1 | contig 26181 bp, 18 predicted proteins | sample ASW5metaG_FD_204512 | JGI IMG/M metagenome (GOLD analysis project Ga0315336, IMG submission 204512) | Ammonia-oxidizing marine archaeal communities from Monterey Bay, California, United States - ASW #5 | ecosystem: Environmental > Aquatic > Marine > Intertidal zone | place: USA: California... | reverse complement strand
GCTGACTTCTTGCGAATCCAGCTGCGTTGCTACGCTACGTTCTTCTTTCCTGGATACTTTTCAACCGGGCGAGCAGGTCTGTAGGGTTGCAATCTACGAACTGTGAAATCCCTTACAGTGGCGTGCCACTCTATCTAGGGTACAATAGACTGTTGCACCCTGCCCTGCCGGGAAAGTTCCATCGGCGTTCCTCCCTGATTCACCACCTCAGAAAACTCTGCAATGACCCGCTACGCAGCCTTTATTCTGTTGCTTTGCTTTGTGCCAATGCCGCTACCGATGGCTGTGGGGCACGAAGAATCGAGCGACTCCGATCACGTTGAGGAACCGGAGCCTGAGCGAGAGGGTGCGAAAAAAGACGCTACTAAGAATAAGACCGACTCGAAAGAAACTGACAAAGAAGTCGAAACCGAGCCGAGCATTACCCAACACACGGCCACCATCGCGGGCAGCCAGATTGCTTTTACCGCGACCGCCGGCAAGATGTTGATGAAAGATGACGCCGGCCAGGCGAAGGCCAACGTTTTTTTTGTCGCGTACACCAAAGACGATGCCACTGAGGCTGAGCGACCAATTACGTTTTGCTTCAACGGCGGGCCAGGCTCTTCGTCGGTGTGGCTCCACATGGGCATGCTGGGGCCGCAGCGAGTGAAGTTTGCCGATGACGCCCGGCCGTTGCCGCCGCCGCACCAGTTGATTCCGAATCCCTATTCGCTGCTGGACATCACCGATCTGGTGTTTATCGACCCGGTCAGCACCGGATTCAGCAGGCCGATCGAAGGGCAGGACAAGAAACAATTTCACGGCTACGACGAAGATATTCGCAGTGTCGCGCAATTCATTCACGATTACACGACCAAGTATGGCCGTTGGGCGTCGCCCAAGTTTTTACTGGGTGAAAGCTACGGCGGGCTACGGGCTGCGGGACTCAGCGGTCGCCTCCAGCGGCGCTACCACATGTATCTCAACGGCATCGTGCTCATCTCGGCGGTCGTCGATTTTCAAACACTCGCCGCCCATGGCAACAACGACGTTGCCTACGTGCTGTTCCTGCCGACCTACGCGGCCACGGCGTGGTATCACAAGGCGCTCTCGCCCGAATTGCAAGAGCAGCCGGTGGAAAAGGTAGTGGCCGCCGCGGAAAAATTTGCCCGTGGGCCTTATCAACGGGCGCTGCTGGCGGCCGACGCCATGGGCGAAGCAGGCCGTGAGCGGATTGTCACGCGGATGGCCGAGCTCACTGGCCTCTCGCCTGAATACATTGATCGGGCCAACCTGCGAGTGAGCATGTCCCGTTTTGGCAAGGAATTGCTACGCTCTCGCAAGCGGGTCGTCGGCCGATTCGACAGCCGGTATCTGGGAATCGATCGCGATCACGTGGGCGACTCGACCGACCACGACCCCAGCCGCTCGGTTCTGTTTGGGCCCTTTGCTTCGGCACTGAACCAGTATCTGCGCGAAACCTTGCAGGTCGAGGATCGGCGAGTCTACGAGATCCTCACCGAGCGGGTCTTTCCGTGGGACTACGACGAGTTCGTCAACCGGTATGTCTCGGCGACCGAAACACTGCGGCGAGCCATGACCGACAACCCTTACCTAAAGGTGTTTGCCGCGTGCGGCTATTACGACCTGGCGACGCCGGTCTCGGCACTCAAATATACCCGCGACCACCTGGGGTTGGCTCCCGAACTGCGGAAGAATTTCTCAATCAGGTTCTATGAAGCAGGGCACATGATGTACGTGCACGAACCTTCGCTCCGCAAGCTACGCAACGACCTGGTCAAGTTCTATGCCGCGACACTGGCCGAGGATTGAACCGCTGCAAAACGCAGCCGTTTGACCCCGACACCGGAGAACCGTTTGTGCAACTCCGTGAGCCGTACGCGCTAGCGTCGGGTGAAATCAGGCTGCGTTTTGCCCTACCGTGGCCTCCTGGACAAGCCAGACTCTGACACCCGACACCTCTCCCAAAGCGGCTAAGAATCGTTGCTGAACTTCTGCCGCCGATCACTACAATGGATAGCCGAGGGTCCCGGGTCTAGAGTCGAAGTGAATGCTGAATTCGGATCGCGGAATTTCAATCGCTCCTGACCCCCGATCTCTGACCTCCGACCCCTCCCCTACTTTTGTCCCTGGAGAGAAAGACAAAATGACCTAAACTCGAGACCTTTTGTCCCGGTCGACTTATACTTCGGACTACCATAGTCGTCGCGAATCAAAGTGACGACGGACAGAACCATTGACTTTTGACCCAAAACATGGGACCCCAGACATTGGGACAAAACGAATGCGGAATTCGGATTGCGGATTGCGGAATGCAAGGGGGATTAGTGATTTCTGATGGGTGATGGCTGACGGTTGAATAGCTATAATGTTGCGAAGCTGTGAATCTCTTGCCCACGCCCCTATTGCGAACTGCTGCCTTCGATGACTTCTATGACTGATCTGATTCCCGCTACCTTGGCCGAGTTGATTGACTCGGGCTGGAGAAGCAAGACCGTCAAGCAGGAAATCTATGACAACTTTCTGCGCAAACTGCAAGCGGGCGAGGAACTGTATCCGGGGATCGTCGGCTTCGACAGTACAGTCCTCCCGGAGCTGAACATTGCCTTGCTGGCTCAGCACGATCTGTTGTTCCTGGGTGAGAAGGGGCAAGCGAAGAGTCGGCTGATGCGGCTGTTGGCCACTTTTCTTGACGAGACCATTCCTTACCTGGCCGACCCGGCCATTCCGTTGCACGACGACCCGTTGCAGCCGATTACCAAGCCAGGCCGGGAGCTGGTTGCCAGCCGGCAGCCCGAGGAAGTGCCGATCGCCTGGTGGCCGCGGGAGCAGCGCTATAGCGAACGGCTTGCGCCGGGAACCAAGTTTGCCGACATCATCGGCGAGATCGACCCGGCCAAGCTCGCCTCGGGCGTGAGCCTCAGCGCAGAAGACTCGTTGCATTTCGGTCTGATCCCGCGGATGCATCGGGGGATTTTTGCCATGAACGAACTGCCCGAGCTCGACGAGCTGGTGCAGGTGGGGCTGTTCAACATTTTGGAAGAGCGCGACGTGCAGATTCGCGGTTATCCGGTAAAGTTCGACATCGACGTACTGATCCTGTTTAGCGCCAACCCGGCCACCTACAACCGCAGCGGCAAGGTCATTCCGCAGCTGAAAGACCGGATCGGTTCGGTGATTCACACACATTACCCGCTGGAGCGCGAACAGGGGGTGCAGATCGTGGAGCAAGAAGTCGGGGATCAGATGTCAGAGGTCAGTGCCAATTCTTCTGATCTGGGACCTCCGGCCCCTGACCTCTCGGTAGTCGTTCCCTACTTTATGAAAGAGTTGGTCGAAGAGATTAGTCGGGCGGCGCGAGAATCTAAGTACATCGACCACGCCTCGGGCGTCAGTGCTCGGTTGTCGATCGCCAACTATCGCACCATGCTGGCCAGCGCTCGCCATCGGTCCGCCGTATTGGGCGAACAGCCGGCCGTGCCGCGCATCAGTGACTTGGGGCATCTGTATGCCTCGTCGCTGGGCAAGTTGGAGCTGGACTTGATGGGCACTCACCAGATGAGCGAGCGGCAGGTGCTCGACGCGGTGATGGCCGAGGCGATCGCCACCGTGTTCGATGAATACGTCGACCGGCACGGCCTGGCCGAGATCGCGCAAATTTTTTCCGAAGGCGTGAAGATCGAAGTCGGCGACATGCTGCCTTCTTCGCATTACGCCCAGCTTTTGAAACGCGTGCCGCCGGTTTGGGAAAAGGCGTTTGAGGTGAACGCCGGCGAGAGCGAGGAGATCCGCGCATCGTGTGTCGAGTTTGTCCTGGCCGGTCTGTACGCCACCGACCGCATCAGCCGCAGCCAAGAGCATGGGCGGATTGTGTATGAGGTGTGACTTTTCTCTTGCCGAGGTGATGTTGGTATTAGCCGCGGGTTTGTTGCTGATACAACCTGCCTGGGCTCTAGACATCGGTGGCGGAAGTTCGATTGATTTGACGCACCCGTTCGACGAAAAGACCATCTACTGGCCCTCAGAAAAGGGTTTCAAGCTACTGCGCGGGCCTGCGGGTGTCACCGAGCGAGGATATTTTTACGCGGCCAATCGCTTTGCAGGTGCCGAGCACGGCGGCACGCACATCGATGCTCCCAGGCATTTTTGGGAGACCGGTCAGACTGTGGATGCCATTCCGCTGAGGCGGCTAGTTGCCCGAGGTGCGCGGATCGACGTTTCTAAGCGATGCAGTAACGATCCGGATTACCAAATTGTGGTCGAAGATTTCCAGGCGTGGGAGTCGTCGTCCGGCGCGTCGCTCGAAGACCGCATTGTCCTGATTTATACCGGTTTCTGCCGCCATTGGCCTGATCGGAAAAAGTACCTGGGAACGGCCGATGAAGGTCGGGCGGCTGTGGCGAAGCTGCATTTCCCTGGGCTTCACCCTTCGGCGGCTGAATGGATGGTGTCGAAACGCCGAGTCCGCATGGTTGGCATCGACACGGCCAGCATCGATTACGGTCAGTCGCGTGAATTCCAGACGCACGTCCGGCTGTTCCGAAACGATGTGCCGGCGCTGGAAAACGTGGCCCACCTTGATGAACTGCCGCCCAACGGATTCACGGTCGTTGCCCTGCCGATGAAAATTGCCGGCGGCAGCGGCGGCCCTTGCCGGGTTGTGGCAATTCTTGACGAATGAGTGGTTGATGAGAACGAGGAGAGACAGTTGGTTGCCATGAAGATCACACCTTCCCCGCCAGATACTTTTTCCGTAGCCCCTCGGGCAGCCGTTCGATGGCGTAGCGGAGCATGGTGCGGGGCATTTTTTTGTAGCGGGGTTTGAGGAAGCGCTCCAGTTCGGCTCGGTCGCGCTTGCCCATTTCTCGAAGCATCCAGCCGACCGCTTTGTGTATCAGATCGTGCGGGTGATTGATCAGAGCCCGGGCGATTCGCTTGGTATCGCGGAAGTCGTCCTGTCTGATGTAATGGAAGGTGGCGATAATGGCCACACGCTGTCGCCACAGGTGATCGGAAGCGGCTAATTCGTCTAGCAGGGAGCGGTCGGTGTCTTCCAGATGCGGACCCAAGATTTTGTGAGCCGTTAAATCAACAAGGTCCCAGTTGTTTACACGATCGAGCTTGTCGAGATAGAACTGAGCAGCTTTCGCGCGAGCTTGCTCGTCGCCGCGCTCGTATTGTTCGACGAGGATCAACAGCCCCGTGAGGCGGCATTCGTGTCGGCGGTCGCTGAGCAACTTAGCGATTTCTCGCTGCGGCAGATCGCGGAACGCTCGCGCGACGCGGCGCTGGTGGGGGACGGTCACACCAAGGAAGACGTCTCCCTCGCCGTACTCGCCCTTGCCTGTCTTGAAGAAACTGGGGTAGAAGGCGGCCTTTTCGGCATCAGCACGTTGCTTGAGCTCGGCGACCACTCTGGCCTTAGTTGTCATGGGGTCGATTCCCTCTTTCGCCGCAGGCTTACCTCATGCCAACTCGTCCTAGCAGAACCTGCCGGCAGCGTGTTGCATCCACTCCAAGATCATGTTTTATTATGGGGATTAGTAGATTTCCACATATGCATAGGTAGATTACCCGACTGCCAACGATTAAGGAACCAGCAACCGTCATGGATACGTTTCAAGCCGTTGAGCAGCGCCGTAGTGTCAAACACTATGACACCGATCATCAAATGAGCGACGAACAGGTCGACAGGTTGCTGGAACTGGCATTGCTCTCGCCGACGTCGTTCAACATTCAGAACTGGCGATTCGTGCTGGTACGCGATCCCCAACTCCGCCAGCAGATTCGATCCGCCGCTTGGGATCAGGCGCAGGTGACCGACGCCTCGTTGCTAGTTGTGCTGTGCGCCGATTTGAAGTCGTGGGAGAAGCAGCCAGGGCGGTATTGGAAAAACGCGCCGGAGGGTGTGCAGCGGACGATGGTGCCGATGATCGGCGATTTCTACCGTGGCCGCGAGCAAACGCAGCGGGACGAGGCAATGCGGTCCTGCGGGATTGCTGCCCAGACGCTGATGTTGGCAGCCAAGGCCAGCGGGTACGACTCCAATCCGATGATCGGGTTCGATCCGGACGAGGTGGCGAAGCTGATCTCACTGCCGGCGGATCACGTGATCGGAATGTTGCTGGTGATCGGCAAAGCGGCCAAGCCGGCCTGGCCGCGCGGGGGACAGTTGGACAAGAGCGAGGTGGTCTTCACCGATCGGTTTTCGGGCTAACACCTGGTAAGACTCTGAGGTCGAACAGGACATACTGTTGGAAAGAGGAATCATGATGCGCGCGATACGATGCTTGGCACTAACGTTCCTCTGGTTGCTCGGTTTGGCCGCTCCTGCCTTGGCGGGAACGGCCCGTGGCGTGGTGTTTGACGACCGCAATGCCAACGGTAGCCGTGACGCCGGCGAACCGGGGCTGCCCGGTGTGCGCGTCTCAAATGGTCTGGACGTGATCGCAACCGACACCGCCGGGCGATACGAGATCGCCATTGACGACGACACGATTGTGTTTGTGCTCAAGCCGCGCGATTGGCAGACGGCGTTGGACAAGCTGAACCTTTCTCGCTCTTACTACATCCACAAGCCGGCCGGCTCGCCCGATGACGAGTTTCAATACCGGGGCGTCAAACCGACCGGCCCGCTGCCCGACTCGATCGATTTTCCGTTGACCCATTCGCCCGAGCCGGACAGGTTCTCGGCGATCATCATGGGCGATCCGCAACCCGGCACTCGACAGCAAGTTCGGTTCTATGCCAATGACGTCGTGGCCGAATTGGTCGACTCGACCGCGATGTTCGGGATTTCGATGGGGGATATTGTGGGCGACAAGCTGTCGTTGTTCGGGCAGGTCAACGCGGTTCAGGCGACGGTCGGCGTCCCCTGGTACAACGTGTTGGGTAATCACGACATCAACTACTATTCCCCTGACGACAAGCATTCTGACGAGACGTTCGAACGGGTCTACGGCCCAGCCAACTATGCGTTTCAGTACGGAGCGGTTCATTTCGTAGTGTTGGACAACGTGTTCTGGAAGGGTTACCAGGGAAAAGATCCAGCCGGCGAACCGAAGTTCGGCGGCTACACGGGTGCTCTCAATGAGGATCAGCTTCGGTTCGTTGCCAACTATCTGCACGACGTTTCTCGGGAAGAGCTGATTGTCGTCTGCACCCATATTCCCTTGCCCGAGCTAAGCCATTGGGGTGAGCAGCACAGCACCCCGCAGCTCGGTCGTCTGTTGGAATTGCTATCGGTTTTTCCCCACAATCTGTCGCTCTCCGCGCATACGCACGTGAATCGACACCACTTTGTTGGGCCAGGCGGCTCAGAGGCTTCGGCTTCTGGCGCACCCCATCATCACCACAACGTGGCGACCGCATCGGGCAGTTGGTATCGAGGCCCACTCGACGAGCAAGGTTTCCCCGTGACGACCATGGCTGACGGTGCGCCCAACGGCTACATCATGGCCACCTTCGACGGCCCCGTTTATCGGCTTCGCTACAAAGCGGCGCGAATGCCTGCCGAGTATCAAATGGCGATTCATACGCCGGAGGTCGTCCCCGGGTCGGCGAGCGGCGAGGCGGAAGTGGTGGTGAACGTTTTTAACGGCAATGAACGCTCGAAGGTGAGTATGCGAGTGCGGGGTCACGCCGATTGGATCACGATGCGGCAGGATGCTCGCGTCGATCCGCTCTATAAGAAGCTCCGCAATGCGGACGTGGCCCGTGAGCCGACCGATCACACTCCGCTGCCGAAACCATCCATCAGCACTCACATCTGGGTAGCGCTACTCCCGGCCGATCTGCCACCTGGCGTACACGTGTTGGAGGTGGAATCGACCGACATGTTCGGCCAAACTGACCGCGGGATTCGCCTGATCGAAGTGGACTAGGCCGCAGCATCACTGCGAGTGCGGCTCACCACTAGCGGCCGTCAGAGCAAGCGCATCGAAATGACACACCATATTCTGAGGGTATTGCCAGCCGGCGGCTCGGCTTCTATTCTACGGCAGATCTATGAAAGGTGAGCTGCGGGGCTCGTCGGCCACGCAAACTTCGATAGAAGGGCAACAGCTTGATGTCGCACCCATCGGACTCTGGCCAGGAAGGCTCTGTTGGAGCCCGACCCGCAGATGGTTCGCCGAGCGACAACGCCGATTCAGCCACGGCTGACGGAGCGAATCAAGCGGACCGTCGTGAGTTTGTCTTGAGCAGTTCGACCGTCTTGATGGCGGGCGGGCTCGCTGCCGGCTACGGCACTTTCTTTGCCATGGCGGGGCGCTTCTTCTATCCTTCGGAATCGGATAAGGCTTGGATGTTTGTCGCCGACGCGGACGGATTTGCCTCGGGAGAGTCGAAGCCTTTTGAATCGCCCACCGGTGTGCGAGTGATGATCACCAGGCGAGCGGAGAGCGCAGACTCTGACACCGGGGAGGATGTCGAAGCGAATCAAAGCGAGTTGGCGGCTGAAGATTTCATCGCACTGTCGAGCGTTTGCCCCCATTTGGGCTGCCGCGTTCATTGGGAGCAACACAACGATCGGTTTTTCTGCCCATGCCACAACGGAGCGTTCGACTCCAACGGCAAGGCAATCAGCGGCCCGCCGGCCGATGGTCAGCAGAATCTTCCGCACTATCCGCTGAAGATCGTTGAAGGCAGCTTATACATCGAAATGTCGTACCGGACCGTGCGGCGACTGGATACGTAGAACAAGAGTGGGTCGAAAGCCGGCCCGACCGAAGGGGGACTTCGATTGACACGTCTGGCTGAATGGTGGAGCGAACGGGTACCCATTTCGGGAGATCAGCTTCGCGAACTCACCAACGAACCAGTACCGAACCACATGAAGAAGTGGTGGTTCTGCTTGGGCGGCACGCCTGCCTATCTGTTCGTCGTTCAGATCATCACCGGCATCATGCTGGCGATTTACTATCAGCCCTCGGCGGGGACAGCGTACGAGTCGGTCCGCTACATCACCGAAAACGTGACCTACGGTTGGTATTTTCGCGGCATCCATAAATGGGCCGCGACGCTGATGATCGCCGCGGTCGTCTTGCATCAGATGCGCGTCTACTTTACCGCTGCCTACCGACGTCCGCGCGAATTGAATTGGATGATCGGCATGGCCCTGCTGCTGGTGACTCTAGGCTTAGGTTTTACAGGGTATAGCCTGGTTTTCGAACAGTTGAGTTACTGGGGTGCGACGGTCGGAGGGAATCTGATGGACAGCGTGCCAGGCGGCAACGTCATGAAGCAACTGCTGCTGGCCGGCTCCGAGTATAACGAACAGACGCTGTCCCGGTTCTATATCTTGCACGCGGCGATCATGCCAGGCACGATGATTCTGTTGATTTGTATTCACATCGGGTTGATCCGGATGCACGGGGTCACCGAGCTTCGCTTTCCTGAAGAGTCTGACGACGAGCCGAGGCATTTCAGCTTTTTTCCCGACCACATGCTCACCGAGTTGGCGTTGGGATTGGTGTTGATGGTGTTGCTCAGCGCGTTGGCAACGATCTTTCCCGCGACGCTAGGCGACAAAGCCGATCCGCTGACCACGCCTGAAGAGATCAAGCCGGAGTGGTTTTTTTACGCGACGTTCCGCTGGCTCAAGCTGTTCGGCCAGACGTTTGCCGTGCTGAGCATGGGGCTGATCGTGTTTGTGATGTTCGTCTGGCCCTGGATCGACACGCTGCTGGTGCGGATCACACGTAAGAAAGACATCAGCATTTACATCGGCATCCTGGCCGTGCTGCTGATCGTCGGCCTGACGGTCTGGGAGGCTGCGGCAACCCATTAGTTAATTTTGTAACCATTCAATCAAAGAAGGAAGAATAGAACGCGGAGGAACACTGATGTGGCGGATGATCGCTGATTAACGGTCGCTTGTGTTTGACACAACGGTCTACGCGATAGATTCCGAACCCATCTTTGATCCGAACCGTGGAATTCCGCTCTATCAGCGTTCTTCCGCGTTCTAATCCCCCAGTTTGCTATTACATGACCCCTATTCGAGTCATTCAACAGAGCTTTGTAATCAAGGTGAAAGTGACATGTCTTTACGAGCAAAACAAGCGCTGATTGGTATCTTGGGCCTACTGTTCCTCGCTTCGCTAATTTATGTGCAAGGGATGGAAGTTGCCCGCAAGCGCGCAGAATTGGGTGTGGTGGCGCAACACGTTTCGATACCAGCCACCTCGCAGGGCTGCGTCAATTGCCATGAAAAGCAGTCGCCTGGAATCATCGATCATTGGAAAGGATCGACACATGCTGAGAAGGGCGTTGGCTGCATAGAATGTCACCAGGCGCATAAGGATGACGCCGATTCGTTTTATCATGAAGGCCAAACGATCGCGACGATCGTCACACCGCTAGACTGCGCCCGCTGCCATAAAGAAGAGCAGGAGCAGTTTGCCCATAGCCATCACGCCAAGGCAGGCAATATTCTCGCTTCGCTGGACAATTTTCTCGCCGAGACGGTCGAAGGCTCGCGCGAGCCATTCAATCCCCACTCGCCCACGCCCGGCATGGAGGTCGACCTGGTCGACGGCATGGCCAGCGTGAACGTTGGCTGTAAACAGTGCCATGGCAGCAAGGTTGCCCTGCAGAGCAAGGATGGCGGCATCATCACGGTCGATGATTTGCAACCTGATGTGGATGGGAGACCGACGAATCTCGAGGCGGTTCGTCAGATCGCTCTGTTGGACGACAACCAGCCGGTGCTGGATGCCTCGAGTTGGCCCAACACGGGCATCGGCCGCTTAAATTTGGACGGTTCGCTTGGCTCGTGCTCAGCCTGCCATTCGCGCCACGATTTTTCACCCCGTCGAGCACGTCAGCCGGAAAACTGCGGCAAGTGCCATCTCGGGCCCGATCACCCGCAGAAGGAAATCTACGAAGAGTCGAAACATGGCGTCGCCTATCGCGATCTGCGCGAACAGATGAATCTCGATGCCGATCACTGGGTGTTGGGAGAAGACTACACTCAGGCGCCAACCTGTGCTACGTGTCACATGTCGGCCCATAGCAAAGATCCGAAGATCACCCACGACCCGGGTGAGCGCATCTCCTGGACCAATCGCCCGCCGATCAGTTTGAAGATGGATACCGACGCCGAACATCGTGTCATCAAGGAAACCGATCCCGACCGACGGCAGCAACTTATTGACGACCGTTGGCAGGACAAGCGCAACCGAATGAAACAGGTTTGTCTGAACTGTCATACGAACAACTATGTCAATTCGTTCTACAAACAGTACGACGCTTTTGTCGTGAACTACAACGAAAAATTTGCCAAACCGGGCTCCAAGATTATGGCAGCGCTGCGGGCCAACGGATTGATCACCAAAACGCAATTCGACGAAGAGATCGAGTGGACCTGGTTCTATCTGTGGCACCATGAAGGTCGACGTGCCCGACATGGGGCCTCGATGATGGCGCCCGATTACGCCCATTGGCACGGCATGTATGAAGTGGCTGAGCGGTTCTACCAGGAGTTGATTCCCCAAGCCCGCGAGCTAGCCGAGCATGCGGAGCATGATGGCCAGGTCGAAGCTGCCAAGGAAGTGCGCGAAGTGATCGACGCCATTCTCGATCGGCCCGAGCACCAGTGGTTTGAGCAGGAAAAGAAATCTCGCGAAAGGACGGTAGCAGTCGGCGGATAAGCAATCGAGCCCTCCGAAACCGAAGCTATTCGTGCATGTAGGATCGCCCAAGACTCGCGGATACAGAGCTTTCGGCCACTGCCCGACGGCCACCTAGAGTGGCGTTTCACCGGTTGCGGGTTACAATCACTCTTATCGAGTTGGAGCACCTACCCTCCGGCCGCGTTGCGGCCCGGCTCGTTCCCGGACTCGGATTCCTCTGCCCTGGTCTCCGTGGGTTCACGACACCTCGGTTGGCGGGGTAGCGACCAACGCAACGATCTGTGCAAGAGGCAGTAAGTCCTCTGACAGTGACCCGGTCTAGATCTATCGCGAGTCAGACACCGAGTTTGATGAAATGTCCAAACTAGCTGGCAACCCGAAAAGCGACGAGACGATCGATGCTTCGATCTCGCTGGAGTTTGATTACGACGACACTGCCCAGGATCGGGCTGCCGCGCGTGGCCAGGTGGCACTCGTCGAAGGGAGCGCACCGCATCTCAGCCAGGAAACGCTGGCCCTGTTGCGAGACCGGTTGAGAACCGTAGCGCTGCTGTTGTTCGCCGGTTTTGGCGTGTTTTTGCTGCGCGACTTGTGGTCCTTTCAGAGTAACGTCTCGGGCCCCAATGCCCCGGTGTTTTACGCGCACATCGCCGTAACACTCTTGCTCGCACTGATGGCTCAGAGAGTGTGCACTCACTGCGACGTCGTTCTGAAACATCTTCGTTTGTCGGAACTGCTGATCATCGGTGCCCCAGCCGCATTCTTCATCTTGGCTACCTATCACCGATTAGTCACTTGTTGTGCGATCGACACGGGACACTCCCACGTCCCGACTATTACAGGCCCTTGGATAGTGCTGATCTTTTGTTACGCCCTGTTTGTGCCCAACACGTGGCAGCGGGCTGCTATCGTTATCGGTCTGTTGGGACTCGGTCCGATTGCCGTGATCACCTGGGCCTATTTTCGATTGCCGGGTTTTGCTGAGCTAATGCATCTGGACCTCTTCAGCGACTACTTTGTCGAGGTGCCGCTGATGATGTCTCTGAATGTTTTGATTGCGACCGTAGGCGTCAAAACCATCGGAACCTTGCGTCGCGAAGCGTTCGTCGCGCGACAGCTGGGCCAGTACCGATTGCGGGAGATGCTCGGCAGCGGAGGCATGGGCGAAGTTTACTTGGCCGAGCATGAAATGATGAAACGGCCGTGTGCCGTCAAGGTGATTCGCCCGGAAAAAGCGGGCGATCCCCGCGTGCTTGCCCGATTCGAGCGTGAGGTCCGCGCCACCGCCAAACTCTCGCATTGGAACTCGATCGAAATCTTCGACTATGGCCGAACCCAAGACGGCACGTTTTATTATGTGATGGAGTTTCTTCCCGGTCACAATTTTGGCGAATTGGTGAAAGCGCACGGACCGCTGCCGGCCTCAAGAATTGTCTACTTGATGAAGCAAGTGTGCGACGCGCTGGCCGAGGCCCATGGCCAGGGCCTTGTGCATCGTGACATCAAGCCGGCCAACATTTACTGCGCATTCCGCGGTGGAAAATTCGACGTCGCCAAAGTGCTTGACTTCGGCCTGGCCAAGCCACTTACGGAAGTTCGAAACGTTGAGGTGACCCAAGCGGGCGCCATCACCGGCTCGCCGTTGTACATGTCGCCCGAACAAGCCGCCGGTAGCGATGAGATCGACTCCCGGAGCGACATCTACTCACTGGGCGTCGTGATGTATTTCCTCGCAACCGGCCAGCCGCCGTTTGTCTATCGCCAACCCATCAAGGTGATGGTTGCGCACGCCTCAGAGCAGCCTCGGTCACCGCGCGAGCTCAACCCGGATATTCCCGAAGCGTTGGAGGAAATCATCCTGCGCTGCCTGGAGAAGCAGCCGGAAGACCGTTTTCAGGATGTCATTACGTTGCGCGAAATGCTTGACCGCATGCCGGATCTCGAACCGTGGACCGACGCCCGGGCAACCCAGTGGTGGAACGACTACGGCTGCCCTCAACGCAAAGCGCTGGCAGCTGAAGCACTTGAAAAGGCGGCAGTCTAGCACAATTCTCCGTGGCAAAGTGCCAATCTATCTGCCACGAATCAGAGAAGAGCAACGTTTTCCATTAAATGTCTAACTCTCCTGCTACCGATAGGGCTTACCGGCTTTGTACAGATGTAACCGGGAAAGGAAACCTTCCTTTTCTGACCCGGTGACCATCTCGATCGCCTTCTCTTGTGCGGCTATGGCGTCGGCAAAGTCTCCCACTTCGGCATGCGCCGCAGCGAGAGTATCGAAAGAAACTGCATTCTTCCATTGGGTCAACTCACCCGCCACGGTGGCGTTCTCGACCGCCTTCTTTCCGTCGCGATGCTTTTCATCAGGGCACGTGGCCAGGAGCCATGCCAGGTTGTTATGGGCCACGGCATAATTCGGTTGGATCCGAATCGCATCGTTGAAATCGGCGATCGCCCGGTCGTATGTTCCCTTCGCGTACCATGCAGTGCCTCGTGATTTGTAGGCGCTCGCGTTCTGCGGATCGAGCCGAATCACTTCGCTGTAGTCGACAATCGCCCGATCGTATTCGCCCTTGCCATACCAAGCATTGCCGCTGGTATTGTAAGCGCTGACACTCTTAAGATTGTACCGCTGCATCTCGTTGTGGTAGGTAGTTGCATTCTTCGGATCGAGCCGAATCACTATGGTGTAATCGGCAATCGCTTTGTCGTATTCGCCCTTGAGCCTCCAGGCAAAGGTGCGGTTGTGGTAGGCCAAAGTATATTTCGGATTGAGCCGAATCGCTTCGGTGAAGTCGGTAATCGCCTTGTCGTATTCACTCTTCTTTAGCCATGCGCTGCCACGGTTGTTGTGAGAAGTCGCTTTCGTTGGAGCGAGCCTGATCGCCTCGTCGTAGTCGGCAATCGCCTTATCGTATTCCCCTTTTTCGTGCCACAAGGTGCCGCGGGTGTTGTAGACAAGGGCATTCTTCGGGGCGAGCCGGATCACCTCGTTGTGGTAGGCGATGGCATTCTTAGGATCGAGACGAACCAGAATGCGGTAGTCAGCAATCGCCTTCTCGATTTCACCCTTGGCCTTCCAGGCGGTGGCGCGGTTGTGGTAGGCCGCGGTATAGTCCGGTATCAGTCGAAGCGTCTCGTTGTAGTCGGCAATCGCCTCGTCGTAGTCGCCCTTCTTCAGCCAGACACCGCCGCGGTTATTGAAGTAAGCCGCTTTCCCAGGATCGAGTCGAATCGCCTCGTCGTAGTCGGCAATCGCCCGTTCGAACTCGCCTTTGGCACTCAACGGATAGCCGCGGTTACCGTAGGCCACGGCAAATTTCGGATCGAGCCGGATCGCTTCGGTGTAGTCGGCTATCGCCTTATCGTTTTCGCCCATGATCGCCAGTGCGTTGCCACGATTGTTGAAGAACGCCGCTTTCGTCGGATCGAGCCGGATCGCCTCGTTGTAGTTGGCAACCGCCTTTTCGTATTCTCCCCTGGACTTCCAGGCGGCGCCTCGGGTGTTATATACAACCGCATCTGCCTGTTCATCGCCCGATTCGTTGATCTCTCCAGAACCAACATCCTGTGCGTCTTCCGCGCACCAGGAAGTCGTGCTGCAATGCAGGCAGCACAGAATGGCAAACAACAGGCGAACTCTGAGCAACATCATCGGGCGAAACTCTCAGTAACGAATAGGGCCCAACCGCAACGGCCGGACCGATCAGTTTACCCCCAGAGACGGCCGAACACAAATTGCCAAGACACCCTAATCGATTGACTCTACCCCGAATTTTATGACACTGCTATCGAATGTGGTCGCTCCATTCAGATACGGCTACCCCAACACTCAATACGTGGCAGCAAGCCATCCGTTGGGAAAAACGGGATTTAGAAGATCGGCGGGGGACTCCTTGTTGGGTGTTCTCTCAGCTGTTTGCGCACTCAGCCAACGAGGCCTATCTCTTCCCTGATGCCCGTTGGTCCATATCAGAACAATAACACGGCGAAGGAAGCAAGAATTCGTACCGCTGGCTGACCGCTTCTGTGTCAATTTAGCCTGCCGAATTGAAGGCGTAACGAAGCACAAAGGCGAGCGATTTATGTCTACAACCTGATGTTAATCCTGAGTGGCAAATGGCGGATTCTGACTTCTGAAGTGTTCCGTCATCAACAGCCGCAGACGCTCGTTGAGTATCTAGTTGAATGAATTACGATCTCACGCAGTAGTGAGGACCTTTCCCCCGAGACTCGTGCTACTGCAGGCCCCTCTTGCAGCTTCCGTCTTGGCAAGAGATAATGTTGACTCGGTACATCAGAACCATTTCAGCACTGAGGAAGACCGTGGCATGAACCGCCTTGCACTTGGTTTGGTAGTGGTCTTGGCGACGATAGTTGTTACTCACGAGCAAATGGCGACTGCAACCGTCTTGTGGACGGAGGATGCCGAAAGTGGAACAACTTACGTAGTCGATGGCACCGACCCAGGTTACTCGCTCATCCAGTCGGATATCGTCTCGCAAGGCAACAACGCTTTCCATTTAGCCAACCCTGGCTTTCAAGACAATTGGTTTGAGATCGACCAATCACTCACCATCGAATCTGATACTAAGCTTTTCTTCACCAGCCGATTGAATTGGGCGACCACGTCGCAGGTGGCCAAGGTGCAGCTTTCGACCGATGGTGGTTCTTCGTGGCCCACAGACATCTTCAGCCAAGCGGGCAACGGCGGGGCTGGCGATGGGGCATTCGGGCTTAAAGAATTTGATCTATCAAGCTACTCGGGGCAGCAGGCTCGGTTTCGCTTCTACTACGACTTCACCGGTGGCTCGGCTTTTACGCAGACCTCGACCGACGTTGGCTGGAAGGTCGACGACATTCAGTTTACCGATACGTTTCAGAAACAGCAGTATTCCATCGGCAACCCTTCGGCAGATGCGCAGCTTTATTTGGAATACGTCAACCGCGCTCGTGCCGATGCTCTGGTCGAGGCGAATCGCCTGGCAGCCGAAACCGACACTGACGTCGTGCAGGCTTATAATTCCTTTAGTATCGACACTCAAGATATTGTCGATCAGTTCACGTGGTACGTGAACAACGGAGCCATGGATCAGATTGCCCAGCCACTCTCGTTCAATGCCGACTTGAACACCGCCGCGGAGTTGCACACGCTGGACATGTTCAACAACGACTTTCAAGGTCACGATAGTTCGTCCAGCCCGCCGGCGCCGTTTCTGCCCGGCTACTCACTCAGTCAGCGAGTCGATGCCATTGGATATAATTGGACAGGGCTAGGGGAAAACGTCTTCTCCTTTGCCGATTCCGTTCCACATGGCCATGCCGGCTTCGACGTCGACTGGGGCAACACAAGCAACCCGGGCGACCCCGACTATAACCCTGCCTTCGTTGGCCAGGGAATGCAGAATCCAGCCGGACATAGGCGAAGCATTCACAACGATAGCTATAAAGAAGTCGGTATCGGTGTAATCAACGGCACGAACGGATCGGTTGGCCCCCAGTTGGTCACGCAGGACTTTGGCAACCCTGGCAATGCGACCTTCGTCACGGGCGTCGTCTACGATGATCTGAACAGCAACAACTTCTACGACATCGGCGAAGGTCGTCCGGGCGTGCGTGTCGATGTAGACGGTTCGGCGTTCTATGCCATCAGCACCGACTCAGGCGGCTACTCGGTTCCCGTTGATGGGGATGGGTTGTACGACGTGATGTTTACAGGAGTTGGATTTGCCAGCTATGCGACGACGGCAAATATCGTCGGTGGCGATAACGTGAAGCTTGATTACATCCTTTCGTTTCTGACTGCCGATTTCGACACCGATGGCGACGTCGACGACAACGATCTGGCCCTGTGGGAGACTTATTACGGCGTGAATTCCCTAGCTGATGCTGACGGAGACAACGACAGCGACGGGTTCGATTTCCTCCTTTGGCAGCAACAATACACCGGTGATCTCTCACCTCTGGCCACCACGGCAGTTCCCGAACCGACAACTTTCGCGCTGTTGTTCGTCGGATTGACAGTGATGTTTCCTTGCCGACGCGCGACCGCGTCGTAGAATCATTTCTCCGCGACGCGTGCCACTGTTGGACAGTTTCTTGAGCACAAAGCTCAAACCCTCTTGGGATCTGCTGACTCAGCAGGCGTCGAGCAAGAGTTGGTCCGAGACCATCGCCGGGGCTTGATCGACTGGTGCAGTGTGCGGTCTGAACCCGAAAATCGTGTCTCTCGATGGAAAAACAGGAAATTAACCTTGCAAAAAAGGAGGGCGGGGAGGCACTGCGCGTTATACTCGCGTCATTACTAACGGAGGTGAGGTTTTCGGACCATCCCAACGGTAAGTATCAAGTATTCTTGTCCCTTGTCGAAACAAATGCACTGTGACGCGAGTCGGGGTGCAGCAGCAGTCCGAGGTCGCCATGCATTTCGGCCGCAAGTGTCGGTTTACGTTGGTTGCTTTCGCTCGATCGAGCAGTGTGATGCTCGTTTGGTCTGCTGTTGGTTTCTTGCTTGTCGCCGCACCGACAGGTAGAGTCCACGCGTTGGTCACGTCATCAGGTGGTCCGGTGGGTGGCGATCACATCGTCGGTCCGTTCGATGCCGCCTTTGGAATCGATCATCGGGGCGTTGGTCGTGCGTTGATCGACGACGGCTTTCCCACCCCTGGCATCTGCACCGCATCGCTGCTGGAAGAGGGCGGCGGCCGGTTCGCTCTCACTGCGACCCATTGTCTTGGCGACGGCGGAGGCGTGAGCCCGGCGGTCACTGGAGTTACTGTCGAATGGGAAACCGAGCCGGGGGTCTTCGTCACGGCAACGGCCACCAAAGCAGATGGCCAGATTCACGTGAATCCGTCTTACTCGCTGACGGGCGATATCTTTGCCGGCCACGACGTCGCGCTCTTGGAATTCGACGCACCCGTGTCGCTCGACGTGCCGCGCTACAAACTGTTCGACGGCTCCTACGATGAATTAGCCGCCCCAATGGCTGTCAAAATAGGTTATGGAGCTTCCGGATTCGGGGCGACAGGCGCTACCATCCCGGCAGTCGCGCCGCCGTCCCCAGGTGTGAAACGCGCTGGCCTAAATCTTTGGGAGTTCAAAGGGTTAGGCGATCTGCTCGAGCCCGAGGGAATTTTCGCAATCACGGAAAACGATACCCAGCTGACCTACGATTTCGATAACGGTGCCACCGGCGATCCGGCCAACGACGCATTTGATTTTTTCTTCGGGATGTCCGATCCCGGTGGCTTCGGTGCTGACGAAGTGATCGTAGGTCTCGGCGATTCGGGAGGACCGTCGTTCGTTCCGATTGGCGGCGGCGAGTTTGCAATCGCCGGCGTCGCGTCATATATCACCCGGCTCAGTTACGATGGCATGGGCGATCTTGAACTAGAGGCAACCGCCGGTGTTAGTTCCGATATTACCACCACGGTCGACTCCAGTTGGGGTGAATTTGCCGTCGATGCCCGTGTCGCCAATCCGGAAATCAGTGCCTTCTTATTCTTCGTGATTCATATCACTACCGATTTTGACGGAGATCTGGATGTAGACAGCGACGATCTGGCTATTTGGGAAACGTCGTATGGCGTTGACGACGGGGGGGACGCCGACGGAGACGGTGACACCGACGGAGACGACTTTCTAGCCTGGCAGCTAGACTCAGGCCTCAGCCTGGCCGATTTTTTGCCGGTCGTCGCTAGCCAAGCTGTGCCCGAACCGACGACTTGCTTTCTCGCTATGCTGGGTGGATTGACGTTGTTAGCCAGAAGATGCCGCGATTAGTGCAAGGTGCACAGCCGGGGAGTTTCGCTACTTCTTCGGCTGGCTCGATGGGGTCGATGAGGTTGCCAAGTGTTGGCCACGTTTGTCGCGATGGGGTGAGATCTGGCGGCCGGTTGCAAGGGGAGGCCACCTGGGTGGATAATAAAAGATCAGGCTCGCTTCCAATCATCCAACATCGGGGTCCTCAGATGCCAAGGTTAATTTCCATCATTGTCGCCGGTCTACTGACGATGATTCTAGTTTCCAAGACAGAGGCAGCCGACAAGCAACCGGCTGCTCTCGATTTCACGATGATGAATCTGAGCGGCAAGAAGGTCGATCTGAGTACCTACCTTGGCAAGGTCGTTTTGATCGTCAACACGGCAAGCGAGTGCGGGCTGACACCGCAGTACGAACAGTTGCAGGCGCTACACAATAAGTATGGCGAGAAAGGACTGGCGATTCTCGGCTTTCCGTGCAACCAGTTCGGAAAACAGGAGCCGGGAAATGCGAAAACCATCCAGGCGTTCTGCACGAAAAACTACGGCGTCAAGTTCGACGTGTTCGCCAAGGTCGAGGTCAATGGAGACGGAGCCTGTGATCTCTATAAGTACCTCACTGCTCGGAAGACCAAGCCGAAGGGCGCGGGCAACGTGCGCTGGAACTTTGAGAAATTCCTGCTGAACCGGCAGGGAGAAGTCATTGCCCGTTTCGGACCGAGGACGAGCCCCGACGACAAATCGATCGTCGGACCGATTGAAGCTGAGCTGGCGAAGAAGCCGCAGCTGACAACTGAATCGCGGAAGGCAGACATCTCGCGCACTTCTGTACCCGTAACCGAGTCGAAAAAGAGTAAACCCGTCGAGGAATAGTTCGATATCGGTTGGAGGCGGCGCGGAATGCGGCGCACTGGCGGTCTACACCTAGTCCAGCCTTTGGCTGGTGAACCAGCATCGGCCAGAATTGCCTGGTGCACGTCCGTCATTCGAGAGGCTGCATGGTCTCGGCAGTTTCGGCTGTGAGCGAGAGCAATCGCTGCAACACAGCCTCGTCCGTCGGCCATGGGCCATCCAGATAACTCCGTAGCGGCAACGGCACTTCATCCATCCGATAGATCGTTCCCGGGGCAAAGAGTCCGTACGGGGCCGTTGTGAAGTGGACCGTGGGAGTGAACTTCGGCTGAGCCGCTGGGTAATCAAGAACGATGGTGGGAATATCTCGCAGATGTTGCTCAGCCTTCGCCGAAAAGGCCGGAATCGTTTCGGTTCCGACGATCAGACATGCATCCAGCTCGCCTCGTTCCAGCAGATCGTTTGCGGAGAACTCACCTGGCTCGTAGCGCGGGTAGCCTCGCGACAGATCAACGCTGAACGGATATCCGGTCTGCCAACACAAAACGCTGTCCGCTCCGGAAACATCTCCCTGCAAACGCATGCGTCGCGCATAGAATCGAGTGAAGGAGTTCAGTTCCGCCACCAATCGCAACAAGCGTTCGACGTTGGCATGCCCCAGCGATTCGGTTGTCGGACGATCGCAGGAAGTGCCCGTCAGACCCAACCCGAAGAAGACAACACCACTGCGGCACGCTTTCATACGCTCGGCAAGCAATTGCAAATCGGGCAGTGCCGCACCCATCTGTTCGGGCGAGGCCCCTTCCGCCGAGAGGCCTTTCAAAAGCAATTGCAGAGTGGTGATCGCTTCAAAGTCGCGACCTGGAACCACGGGAACAACGATGTCTGGCCGGGAACCGCTGCTGTCCAATCGCCAGTCGTGCACCTCGCGGGCGTCACCGATCATGACGACCGTCCGACTGGCCCGGCCTTCAGGAACGAATTGACCGCGCGGAAACACCGAGTAACGCTCGGCATGCCGCGGATGGGTCTCGGCCGGATTGCAGCCCCAAAAGATGACCAGGTCCGAACGATTGCTAACTTCACCCAACGTGCAGGTCGATTCGCCGACGTTCTGCAATGCAATGATCGACGGCCCATGACAAAGCGACGCCGTGGTGTCGACAACTGCTCCGATGCGATCGGCCAATTCAACGGCGGCCCGCTGTCCAGGCGTACTGCTGCGCGAGAGACCGTAAATCAGCGGATATCTGGCCTCGCGAAGAATCGCGGCCGCGCGGGCGAGCCCGACTTCAAGCGTGGTTTCCTCGCCCTCGATGGCAGCAACGGGACCCGTCGGCTGCGAATTATCTCGAAACCAACGTTCGGCCAGCGGACAGGGCGGCCCGACGTCGACGAGCTGATTCTCCTCGATGCTCAGTGTCAGATCGTCGCACACGCACGCACAGGCTGGGCAAACGACGTTGGTCTCTTGGTGCATAGAAGGTGAAGCAATCCTCGAAGCGGCACCGAGTGTAGTTGAGGTCAGTTTGCGGAGAAAACAGTGCCACAGAACCGTTTATTGATGCGGGCGTACGTCATCGGATGTCTTTTCCAGTATCCGTAGGGAGTCGAACAAGTGTCGGCGCTGTAGCACTATCGTCCCCTCAAATACGGAGTCGTAGCATAATGCCACACCGAGGATTCGACGGTAATGCTCGTCGAGAAAAAACCGTCTGATAGAATCTGATATTACGTGCGATGGACGAATAGTCGTTTAGGTATCTAAGTAAGGGTGAAGAGAATACGTGCGGTACATTTCCCTATTGAGGGTCACCTGAAGACGCATGATTAAGAGAATCAAGTTCCGCCGTAATCATGTCCGCAAACCGTCCGACTGAGGTGATGTCCTCTTGAGTAAAACTAGACCCCGGATGTTTCATAAACTGGACTACGCCCAAACAAACAGTGTTCAAAATAAGCGGGTAGGATAAAATTCCGCCCTCACCAGTTTTTGTGCCTGCAGCTTGATCTACCAACTTAGAATGCTGTGGGTCTTCGCTAGCCTTGTTGATAAATTCTGGCCGTTGGCTGCCGAAGACTCTCCCCGCAAGACCTGCGTCGATAGGAAACTCTTGACCGATCACTTTGTCGGCGTTCGGATCGCTCGAAATAACAATCCTTAGGTGCGTTGGAACATCGTGTGGCACCGGGATGCAGATGGAGTGCAAATCGGCCCCGATCGCTGTTTCGGCACTATTGGATATTTCTTGAAGCGATTGGTATTTTTCCACACTTGCGTGCACAGTTGTGGACTTTGTTTCTGGGCGGTCAATTCGATCTTCGAGTTTCATCATCAGTTCTCCTTACTTCACGCATGATAGAATGTGAGTAATCGCACCGGAGTCCGTGCTGTGGCTACGCCGCAGTTGCCATCTCGGCAAGTTTACCCGAGACAATTCTTGCCCGCTACTCCCAAACTGACGAAGTTGTCGTAAGCGGGTGCTTTCCAGAACGGGTTGGGCCTGAAAATGATCGGGGTTTTCTCTCGCTTAGACTGAACCGTATGCGAGCATAGCATCAGCAACTTTGACGAATCCGGCAATGTTCGCACCACGCACGTAATCGACTTCGTTTCCGTTCGGTTTCTTGCCGTAGGTGACGCACTGGGAGTGAATATCTCGCATGATTGTCGTGAGTCGTTCCTCGACTTCTTCTCGACTCCACGACAGCCGCAGTGCGTTCTGGCTCTGTTCAAGTCCCGATACGGCTACGCCGCCTGCGTTTGCGGCTTTGGATGGAGCGTAGAGGATTCCCGACTCCACAAACGCGTGGGCCCCCTCCAATTCGGTCGGCATATTCGCGCCTTCACAAACCGCCTTCACGCCGTTAGCCAGAAGCGTTCGGGCCTCGTCGCCACTCACCTCGTTCTGCGTAGCGCAGGGCATTGCAACATCAACCGGGACGCTCCAAGGACGTTCGCCTTCGTGAAAACTTGCCGCGGTGAACTTGTCGACATACTCGCTAATCCGGCCTCGTCGCACTTCCTTCAAGTTCTTAACGAAATCGAGCTTTTCGGCGTCAATGCCGTCAGGGTCGTGAATGAATCCCGACGAATCAGATAGCGTTACAACTCTGCCGCCCAGCTCGGTTGTTTTCTCTGCGCCATAAATAGCCACATTGCCGGATCCCGATATGGCGACCGTTTTCCCCCGGATGCTATCGCCGATTCTCTGGAACATGTTCTCGCAGAAGTAGACGCAGCCATAGCCGGTGGCCTCTGTCCGAACGAGGCTGCCACCGAACGCCAGTCCTTTTCCCGTTAGCGTTCCAACGAAACGGTTTTCGAGGCGTTTGTATTGACCGAACAAATAACTGATCTCACGCGAGCCAACACCAATATCACCCGCCGGGACGTCGGTGTTCTCGCCTATGTGTCGGTGAAGTTCGATCATCAGCGACTGGCAAAACCTCATAACCTCGGCATCGCTCTTGCCTTTAGGATTGAAGTTCGCGCCTCCTTTGGCACCACCCATCGGCAGCCCCGTAAGACTGTTCTTGAAGGTCTGCTCGAAGCCGAGAAACTTGAGCACGCTTTGTGTGACACTAGGATGGAATCGCAACCCGCCTTTGTAAGGTCCGATCGAATTATTGAATTGCACACGCCATGCTCGATTGGCGCGGATTCGTCCTTGGGCGTCCTCCCACGTTACCCTAAATATGATGATGCGATCGGGTTCTGTCATTCGCTCAAGAATCTGAGCATCTTGATATTCACGGTGTTCCAGGACGTAAGGCACAACGCTCTCGGCAACTTCACGAACCGCCTGATGAAACTCCGGCTCACCCGGGTTTCGCTTGATTAGTCCCGCCATAAAGCCATCGACGCTTTGACAATTTTGGGATTCCATAGTGGAGGTCCTTATTGGACAGTTCACACGAGGTTTACTTCGCGCTGATTCTATCATGATGGCAGAAGGTTGAGCAGGATATTCCATGACGCACTGTCTTAATCCGCATATTTTCCGCTACAGATTTACCAAACGGCATAATCGTCATGAAATCGACGGGGTAAGGGCGTCGAGACCTCTCACGGCAGACGATAGTTACTCTGTAAGCAGCTTCTTCTTCACCGACAGACCTTTTTGTAAAGAAAATCGGAAACGCGTGTCATGACTTCAGTAATTCGCCTGCCCTTGTTACTGGTCTCTTTTTCTGCCCTCTGGCTAGTAGGCACCTGGGCAATCGCCGCGGACTGCTGCTGCTCTCATTGTGGCTGCCGAAAGACAAAGAAGATGACACGTTTGGTCACCACGTTTGAAGAAGTTGAAATTCCTCACTACCAGTGCACAACCGCCAAGTCGTTTCGACCAAAGAAGGGGATTGTTTGTCATTCGGGATATCGTTGCGATAAGTACTACAAACTTCACTCGAAGTGGTGCTGCCAAGAGTATTGTCATTGTCATGAAGATTGCGAGGACGTCACTCACTACGTCGACAAGAATCCTTGTGATTCGGAGTGTGAGTGCTATACGGAACATCACCACGAGAAACATTACGACTACCAAGTTTCTTGTCGTCGTAGTGGTTGCATGAGCTGCCAAGTCGAGCAAGGCTGCAAGACTCTCTACGGCGCTTGCCCCAATGGGTGCACTACGCGAGTATGCACCAAACAGCCCACGGGGGATGTCTGCACACGTGTAGTGCCGGTCGTCCGTTGGGTTACTTATCATGTCTGTTCCCAATGCGACCACTGTTGGTCCTCAGAGCAGACAGCGTCCCATTAGGGGATGCTTGAGATACTGGCGTTTGGCGAACCGAATCGCAGCCTTCAAGGCAGCTTGACACCGGTAAGCTGATAGTGCAGACTGGGCTCACTCTTCTGTAACGCCCTCTGTATCGCCCCAGCGTGGCATCCACCCGCATGAGCCCAACTCTTCATGGCAACACCGGCAGTTTTCATCGGAATGGTGCTCGTCGGGATAGTGTTTGTGCAGCTTCTGCTGGCCTGCTACGGCTCGGTCTCCGCACTGCTTCGCGATCGGCGACAACAGCAATTCGCTCGGTTGCTCTGGTGGGATCGCATCGAAATCGCCAATGCGCTGCGATCACAAAGGCAAGCTAAGACGGCTTGGGGCGGCCATCGCAAATTTGTGGTTGATCGAAAAGTGGTGGAAGCAGACGGGATCTGCTCCTTCTATCTCAAACCACGCGATACGAAACCGCTTCCTCAGTTTACGCCGGGTCAGTATTTGACTTTTCAATTGAACTTAGCGGATCAACCCAAACCGATCGTGCGCTGCTATTCGCTCTCGGATGCACCAGATCCTGCTCACTATCGCGTAACGATCAAACGTGCCCTGTCGCCCCGCGACGCACCTGAGGCTCCCCCCGGGCTAGGATCGAACTTCTTTCACGACGAGGTCGAGGTCGGTACGGTTCTCGATGTCAAAGCACCGAGCGGGAAGTTTGTGATGGACGTTAGCGATCGCCACCCTGTCGTGCTGGTCGGTGGAGGTGTGGGGATCACGCCTGTCTTGAGTATGTTTAACGCCGCTGCGGCTGCTGACACGGATCGCGAAATCTGGCTCTTCTATGGGGCTCGCCATCGACAAGAGCGGGTAATGCGGGATCACCTGCGAGACCTGAGTAGCCAGAGCGAAATCTTGCATGTCGTGACGTGCCATAGTAGGCCCGAAGCTGACGAGGTCCAAGGACAAGATTACGACGAAACTGGGCATCTGACTGTAGAAACCTTACGTAAGTATTTGCCCAGCAATAATTACCGCTATTATATCTGCGGGCCGCCTGCGATGATGAAGACCCTTCCTCAAGCATTGAAAGAGTGGGGGGTGCCTAAAGAAGATATTCATATCGAAGCTTTTGGGGCGGACTCGGTGAAGGCGAGACAGAAAGCCCCCGCCCCGGTTGTAGAAAAAACAACAGCC
>Ga0315336_1002687_pt1 | contig 26181 bp, 21 predicted proteins | sample ASW5metaG_FD_204512 | JGI IMG/M metagenome (GOLD analysis project Ga0315336, IMG submission 204512) | Ammonia-oxidizing marine archaeal communities from Monterey Bay, California, United States - ASW #5 | ecosystem: Environmental > Aquatic > Marine > Intertidal zone | place: USA: California... | reverse complement strand
AGGCATATTGACCGGTGAAAGAACCGCATTGAATTTCTTGCAGCACTTGACCGGAGTCGCTTCGCTCACCGCACAGCACGTTCAGGCCGTGGAAGGACTCGACGTAAAAATCTGCGACACCCGAAAAACGACACCCCTGTTTCGTTCCATGGAAAAAGAAGCGGTCGTTCACGGCGGCGGCACCAACCATCGACAAGCATTGTACGACGGAATATTGATCAAAGAAAACCATATCCAGGCCGCCGGCGGAATAGCCGAAGCATTAAAAAAATCGAAGGCTGGAAACCACCACCTGATGAAAATTGAAATCGAAGTCAGAGACCTTGATGAATGCAAACTCGCGATTGAACACGGCGCAGATATCATCATGTTGGATAATATGACCACCGAAGACATGACCAAAGCAGTGAGCCTCTCCGATGCCAACAACATCACGTTCGAAGCGTCCGGAAATGTAAATCTTAAAACCGTGCGCGGTATCGCAGAAACCGGAGTTGACATCATCTCCATCGGCGCGCTCACCCATTCCGCACCCGCAGCCGACGTTTCGTTGCTCATAACACAATAACGGCCAACCTCGATGCACCCTTTTCAATCTCTCGTAGACACGCCTCCGAAAACAAATATCATCGGCACCTCCTTTCAGCTCTTCGACGAAATCGACTCAACAAATACATGGGCGCTTCAAAACGGACAAGACGGACAAGTCGTCATCGCAGATCGCCAGACCGCCGGTCGAGGCCGTCTGGGACGGACCTGGTTCAGTCTTCCTGGAGTCGGAATTTGGTGCACGTCAGTGCTCGCAGAAAATGACCCCGGACTTACGACTGCGGCGGCGTTAGCCGTCCACGATTCGATTGCCGGTAAGTGCTCCCCCACGATAAAATGGCCAAACGACATTCTGTTGAACGGGAAAAAAATATGCGGAATCCTGGCCGAACGCAAGAGTGGGATTACGGCGTTGGGAATTGGCATCAATGTACACCAAAGACAACACCACTTCCCCAAAGACCTTCAAGAAAAAGCGGGCTCTCTTGAACAAATTACCCAACGGGATTGGGACAGGGTAGAATTGACACGAGATCTTTTGACCCATTTGGATCGAAACGTTATGCTGATTCGCCAGGGACGACTTCATACGCTCCACGAACGATGGGCAGAAGCGTGCCAGTTAGAAGGAAAAACAATTCAATTAAATGGCTCGATGGAAGGTATTGTAAACGAAATCGATACTGATGGAGCCATCATACTGGGAACCCCAACGGGCATTCAGAGGATATACAGTGGTGACATCACCATTCTCAATGGAGACTAAATTATGTTGATGGTTGTGGACGTTGGCAATTCACATACCGTAATTGGCTTGTACGAAGATGAAGAACTAGTCGGGCACTGGCGTATCGTGTCGGAACATCACCGGACAAGTGACGAATTAGGCATTCTTATTACGATGTTGTTGCAACAAGACAACGTTAAAATGGCCGACATCGACGGATGTTGTATTTCTTCGGTCGTCCCTCAGGTCAACGTTGCATTGCAAACCATTCCAAAACGAATGTTCGGTGTAGACCCCATTATGGTCGAGCCGGGAATTAAGACGGGCCTGAAACTGCACAACGAAAACCCGAAAGAACTCGGTGCCGATCGATTGGTCAACGCTGTGGGCGCCCTGGAAGAACACTCAGGCCCTCTCACCATTATCGATTTCGGCACAGCAACTACCTTCGACTTCATTACCGAACAAGCCGAATACAAGGGCGGCATTATCGTTCCAGGAATTCAATTATCAGCCGATGCCCTATTCGAACATTGCGCGAAGTTACCTCGCGTCGAAATCACCATCCCCGAACAAGTCATCGGACGGAACACCAATTCCAATATTCGTTCCGGACTCACCTATGGTTATGCCGACATGGTCGACGGATTGGTCCGGCGTATCAATAACGAAACCGGTGTCCAATCAAAAGTAATCGCGACTGGCGGTCTCGCCAAAGTCATCGCTCAAGCGTCTTCCGCCATAGATGTAGTAGACGCTCAACTTACCCTTAAAGGGTTGCGCTCAATCTATTACAAGAATCTGAATGGATAAATCTGAATGATGCGATGGATCCTCTCCATAACAGCACTCTTACTTTTACAATGGCCGATATCATCGGCCGTTGCACAAGCCGAAACCCCCAAAGGCGAATCGGTCCGTCTAGAAGGTCTCGAATTCACGATGATCGATGAAGACCCTACCCAGGGGAATACATTACGGAAACCCAAAGCCCGGTTTCGGGCCGATCTCGCGGACCTGTACGAATTCAAAGGAAACGGTATCGATAAAGAAATAAATACGAAAACGTATACCCTCCAAGGAGTGTCCGGGACCATCTACGGGAAAGATTCAAAGGATTTTCAACTAAAAGCTGACAAAGGTACCTACAATGAAAATCTAAAAACCATCACGTTGGAAGGATCCGTAATTATTCAATCCGGATCCATGCTGATCAAAACGGAATCCGTAACTTGGTACAATGAAGAGGATATATTGGTGTCCAATTCTCCCGTTCTTTTACAGAATGGCGAAACTCAATTAACGGCTCAATCATTCAAAGTAAACCGCGCAGAGAAGAAAATAATTCTTCAGAATAGCGTCGGAACAATCAAGACGAAGGACTGATTTAATGAAAAAATACATCATCGCAAGCGCAATTCTTTTTCTCGTATCAACCTCCACGACAGCCCAGATTAAAATGAATCGAGATTCGATTACCGGACTTGAAATCATAAAATCGGAAGAAACGTCGATCACCTTTGAAAACGAAATCGAATACATTACCAAGGGTACCGTCGTACTTCTCATGAAAGAAGAAAAAGACAACCTCACGTTGGTTACCGATCGCCTGACCTGTACCTACGATGACTCGCCAGACAGAATGCCCGTCAAACTCATCATGAATGGCAATGTCACTATCACCAACGCGGAAATCACTATTTCTTCCGAGACATGTGAAATCGATATCAACAAGAATATCGCTATTTTCGACGGAAACGTCCGCTACAAATTGAAAGGCGATTTGGAAGCAGAGGGCTCGAGCTCACAAGTCACGATCAATATGGGAAAAGATGGCGGCATCAAATTAAAGAAAAACAAAAATATGAAATTCAAATTCTCGGACAAAAAATAGTATGCCGAGTAAAAAAAATACTAAATCACCTCCGTTACTCTGGACCGAAGGACTTCGAAAATCCTTTAAAGGACGTGCGGTCGTCAATGATGTCGACATCAATTTAGCTGAAGGGGAAGTCGTCGGCTTGCTCGGCGCAAACGGTGCCGGTAAAACAACAACATTCAGCATGGTTGTCGGTCTATTAAAACCCGACCAGGGAAGCATCCACTTCGACAATCAGGACGTCACAAAAAAGGCCATGTACAAACGAGCACGCCTCGGAATGGCTTACCTCGCTCAGGAACCATCCGTTTTTCGAGACCTTACTGCCCGCGACAATATTTTGGCTATCCTCGAATACAGGAATATGTCTAAAGCCGAAAGGCTTAAACGCACCGATGCACTCATGGAAGAGTTGGATATTGCCCACATTGCCGACACCAAAGCCTACTCACTCTCGGGAGGCGAACGCCGACGCGTGGAAATCGCGCGCGCTCTCGCAACGGACCCGAAAGTGTTCCTGCTCGATGAACCGTTCGCCGGAATCGACCCCATCGCGGTTGCGGACCTGCAAAAGACCGTTCACGACCTCAAGAACCGTGGTATCGGCGTCCTGATTACGGACCACAATGTTCGCGAAACACTTCAAATCACCGACCGCGCATACATCCTCAATGAAGGCGCAATCCTCACATCAGGTACCCCAAAAGAAATCTCGAAAGACCCCCTGGCAAAGAAAACGTACCTTGGCGAAAATTTCAAAATGGATTTCGGCAAAACGAAGAAAAAGAAAAAAGCTTAACTACTCTTCGTTTTCGACTCGTTCACCGTTGCGTTATACACCCCTTGAGCCATCGTAGACGTTTCCGCTTTCGAACGAGCTTTATATACCGCCGCACGCACACGATGCGCATCCGTATTCATGGGGGCCCCCTCGACCGCCCAGTCCGCCCAATGACACGCCATCCGAAAATTTTCTTCGTCCAAAAGCATCTCGGCGCGCGCAATAATCGGCTCGACACCACCCGTCAATTCGATCAATTCACGAGCCTGTTCCGATCGTGGGGCCGGTTTCAACTCCGAAGGGACACCGGTGTACCAGCCCGCCAAACAACGGTAAACAGTACGCACCACAAATTCCGGCTCATCGTACACGGGTTGGAGATACGGCTTATCTACCAGATGAGAAGGTGGCTTGACCGTATGCACGATATCGTATATAGTCTCTCCACTGTTCAACATCGCCACGGTATCGTTGTACAAGGATTCCATGTACTCCGCCGTATCAAACAAAACTTCGCGTACCCGCTCCGCTCCGAACACCGGTACTCCATGCCCCGGCATGAGTACTTCCGGATTCAAGGTCGCCATCGCACGTAAAGCGACACTCCACTCGTGCACGAACCGCTGCACCTTTTGAGGATTGCCCGCGTTCGGCGATGCCCATATAAATAAGTCTCCTGTATAGAGCACTTTATCTTCTTCGACAAACACCCACGTGTGGTCATCCGTCTCCCCTTTACCATGATGCAGTTGAAACGTTTTTCCACCAATGTTTAATGTTAACGATGTCTCGTATTCTTTCGTCGGATAAATCGGGTTGGTCGGCCATTCGATCGGATGACCGAATTGACGTTCATTAATAACACTGTTATACCCTTGCGTTTCGATATACCGATCCATACGATGCCGACAACACGCGTGACCGATAATTTCAGGTTTGTCGAACCCTTTACTTTCCGCCTCTGCCAAAAATGGGGGCAACCCATAAGCATGATCCACATGTCCGTGGGTATAAATGGCAGTGTGGATTCGATCAGTTGTCCAGCTCCTTACCGCGTCGAAACTTCGCTGGTTAGCCGTGGCATGAAACGATCCCGTATCAATCAAAACCGAGCCGTCCTCCGTCTTCACTGCCGCAAGATTGGAAAAATTCTTATAAAACGCCACATCGCCCGTCATTTCTTCAATGTGGTTCAGAGCGGCAAAAGGATGATGATCATGATCACGAGTGGATGTGACTCCATTCCAGAGATCATCGGATAACTGAACTAACGACGTCATTTCGGCGTACTCCATGGTTTTTTCGAAAATCCGAGTGTATCAAAGAAAAAGCTGTCAATCCATGCTTTACAGATACCATATATGGATCATTTAATGATAATAAATATCATTAAATGGGTAAAATTACTATATTTTGTATGTATTAGGGATCTGATCAATATTTTGTTGCTATATATAGTATATTCTGATACATTAATCCTTGAACCGCTCCCTTGGATGTTCGCTATCAATTACACGCAGGTTGCCAATTACGAAAGGCGCATAGATGGGCATGTTCTCCAAATTACCCGATGAACGAAAATACGAGATCACTGGTCTCATTCTCTTTGCAATCGCTTCGATTATTTTTCTCGGGCTAGCCCTCGACTTGAATCAGGGCGATAGTCACCGCTCCATTTCCGACCTCGGCGCCAATGGAAGTTTCTTGGCCGATATCCTTTACGTGGTGCTAGGCAACGCCGCACATCTCATTTACATGCTCATCGCGGCTTGGGGCGTCATGATGATGCGCCATCAACCGGTGGACCGAATCCTTTCCCGATTCTTGGGCGCAATTATGTTGATTGTGTTCACGGCAGGGCTATTCGACGTTATTTTTCAATCAAGAATCGCACCCGGTGGAGCCATCGGTAGCTTTGTCACATCGTTGACGACCAACCCCGAACTGTTGGACATCGGCGTAATCGGGTCGATTGTCGTTGACCTAACGCTTGCATCTGTCGGTCTTTTGTTATCCACTGAATTCCTGTTTATTCGCCTCATCCACGGTGCCTATCGAACGTTCATGTTGACCATCGCTTCGATTGACGAACTCCGTCGCAACTTCACCGCCCATCGTGCGAAGACCCAAGCCGATAAGCCGCAAAAAGTAATTACTGTTAAGGCGAAAAAGAAAAAAACAAAAAAAGAACCACGCATTACAATACTCGAAATGGCGCAATGGGCAATGTCACAATTGACCACCCGCAAGAACAAAGTACGTAAGGCCGTCGAAGCGGTCCGAAGAAGCCATGTCGACGAAAACGTTCCAACCGCCGATAATGAGGAAGATTTGAGCCGTATGCGTGTCAGCAGTTCAGGCACGAAAACAGAAGAGTTTGCCGCCCTGACCGAAATGAATGCCCCTGTGGAAGAATTGGTTTCTGATACAGCGGATGACTCCGCTGTATCAGAGCCGATGGGACAACTCGAAATAGCCTCGGAAACATTGGGCGAAATGGTATCGGCACCTGCCGTCCCCGCTCCCGCAAAGACACCCGGCACATCCCGACTCCGCAGGAAATCCGTTGATGAAGATTTACCGGAAGATTACGAGTATCCAAAAGTGTACACAAAACCAACGATGGACATGCTCGAAGAACCTCCAGAAATTGTGCACCACGATCTGACGAATAAATTGAGGGAGACTGGCGTCAAACTGGAAGAAACCTTGCAAACCTTTGGCATCGAGGCACGCGTCACTGATATCACTCGCGGACCTACGTTGACCCGCTTCGAACTAGAGCCCGCATCGGGGATCAAGGTCAGTCGATTCATCGCACTCACAGACGACTTGGCACTGGCTTTGAAAGCGCACGGTGTACGCGTCGAAGCACCGATTCCCGGCAAAGGGAAAGTCGGTATCGAAATTCCAAATGAAGAAAGCGAAGCCGTCATGCTTCGAGAATTATTGGTCTCCAAACTGTTCGTCAAAAACAAGGGTCCCCTCGCACTCGCGCTCGGCAAAGATATCACCGGGGAAGTCATCGTCGGAGATGTAGCCACCATGCCTCACTTACTGATTGCAGGGGCGACCGGCGCTGGTAAAACGGTCTGTGTCAAAACCATTCTTGCCAGTCTTCTCATGTCCAAGACCCCCGACGATCTCCAGCTCATGCTAATTGACCCGAAGATGGTCGAGTTATCCATCTTCAATGACATTCCCCACCTCATGACACCCGTAGTCATCGACCCTAAGAAAGCGGCCGTCGCCCTGAACTGGTTGATCAACGAAATGGAAGAACGGTATCGACTTTTCGCGCATTTGAGAGTCCGTAACATCGAGGTCTACAACGAGAGCGTCGACAATGGCGAAATCGAAGTCGAATCCGATGAGGATGAAGAAGTCGAAAACGTACAATCTATCCGTAAATTGCCCTATATTGTCTGTATTATCGACGAATTGGCCGATTTAATGATGCTGGCTCGCGCCGAAGTAGAAGATGCAATTGCCCGCCTCGCTCAATTGGCCCGTGCCGTCGGAATCCATCTCATTATCGCTACCCAACGCCCCTCCGTCGACGTATTGACCGGCGTGATTAAAGCAAACTTCCCTTCACGAATTTCTTTCCAGGTTTCGTCGCGCGTTGATTCCCGATGTATCCTCGATGAAATGGGTGCCGAACGCCTGATCGGGCGCGGTGACATGTTGTACTTGCCTCCCGGTTACGCGAAACCCATTCGTATTCAAGGCGCATTCGTAAGTGACGATGACATGCATGGGCTCATCAACTATCTAAAAACACAAGCCCCGCCGCAATATCGCGACGAAATCGAAAACTGGGGCCAAAGCAAGGAAGCCGCCATCGACTTGTCGGATGAAACAGATGAGTTATTTGACGACGCGGTGCAGATTGTCATGGATACGGGACAAGCCTCGATTTCCATGGTGCAACGAAGACTTCGTGTGGGGTATACTAGAGCCGCTCGATTGATCGACATGATGGAAGTCAAAGGAATCGTGGGACCGCATATGGGGAGCAAGGCGCGCGAAATTTTGGTGGCCGGTTCTAACCACGACGAAGTCGCTTAATCGAAACATTTAGAAACAGGCAAGGATTTTGAAAGTGGAATTTCAATCGGGGGAAATTCTGGTAGCGCGACGTGAAGAACGTAGTCTCAATCGAGACGACGTTTATCGTAAATTGCGTATCCCATCCGACTTTATTCAGAACCTCGAAGAAGGTGAACTGGATCGCCTCCCAGCAATGACGTACACATCCGGATTTGTAAAAACGTATTGCGAATTTCTTGACATCAATCCGGGCCCCGTTTTAATAGAAATCGAATCGACATTGTACAAGCGTAAATCCTTGTTTAGCGGGACTTTATCTGATGATACAGGGGAACGCCCCGTCTGGCTCAATGAACTCGCCATGTGGGCAGGTATATTAACTTTCTTACTCGTCGGATGGATAGCCTACTCCGTCATCGTCCAACCCGCCTCCCAGCCAGACCAGACAAAAGTTCAGGCCGGAAGCATCGAAACGCGGGAAAAACCCGAAACAAGCTCTACTCCCTAACTTTTCTGCTCGAGAATTTTCTGCTACTATGAGGCTCGGTCCACGTTGATTTCTTTTGCCAGTGGACTGCAAATAACCGGGTAACGAAAATCAAAATGAACTTACCGAACAAATTGACACTCGCGCGCCTTTTTATGGTCCCGATATTCGTAGCGTTGATGTCGTTCGAACATGTCATTACTTACATCATCGCCTATGTCGTTTTTACCATTGCATCGATCACCGACTACTACGACGGAAAAATCGCGCGCGAACAAAACCTGATCACAAACTTCGGAAAGCTGATGGACCCTCTGGCCGACAAAGTATTGATGGTAGCCGCGTTCATCATGATGATGAAAGTTCCCGACCTCAACGTTCCCGGCTGGACCCTCGTCGCGATTCTCGCAAGGGAATTTCTGGTCACCGGCGCACGCTCTTTAGCAATGGAAGATGGTGGTCAAGCTATCGCAGCAAACCAATGGGGAAAAATAAAAACCGTAATCCAAATGGTATACGTGTATGTGTTTTTATTTTTTGCGATCGTTGCATTAGGACTTCGCTACGGAGAATTCGAATGGCTCGAAACCTATCTTACCGTTCTTGATATTTCTTCGATGATCGGCATCATTGCGGTAGCTGTTTTCACCGTCGCTTCCGGAATCCAATTCGCCATGGCCAACTGGAAATCGCTCGCACTCGGAAGCCAATCATAATGTCGGGCGCCACCTCGGTGCTCCATATAGACCTGCAAGCCTATCGGCATAATATTCGCACCCTTCAGTCGCTAATACCCAGTAATACGGGCATAATCGCTGTGATTAAGAGCAATGGATACGGTCTGGGTGCCGTCGAATTGGCAAAAAGGGCTCTCGAGGAAGGGGTTTCGGTGTTCGCCGTCGCCCACATCACTGAAGGCCAGGAACTCCGCGAACAATTCCCCGACGTTCCAATTCTAATCCTCGTCCAACCGGTCGCCGAAGACCTTCCAACGGCCATCAAAGAAAACCTCACGCTAACATTATCTGATTTACCTTTCGCTGAAAAACTTGGCGACATGGCACGGAAGCTAAACAAGGTCGTTCCCGTGCATTGCGAAATAGATACCGGTATGGGACGTCAAGGTTTTTCGGTCGAAGACGCTCCTAAATCTTTGTTAAAGATGACGCGCATTTCCAACATCGATATACAGGCGGTGTGTACCCATTTCCCAAGCGCCGATGCGCCAAATGATCCTTTCACCGCCAGCCAAATAAAAACGTTCAATGCCCTTATCGAAGATATGTCGAAAGATGGAATTCCCTTCGAATATGTTCATGCCGCCAATAGTGCGGCTGTGCTTCTACAAGAAGGATGCACCTTCGATTTCATTCGTCCCGGTATCATCACGTACGGCGTGTGGCCAAACAACAACCCTGATGTAACGGTTCACATTAAGCCGGTCGTGGAATGGAAAACGAAAGTCGTTCTCGTACGCGATTTGCCGGGTGGCGTCAGTATCAGTTATGGCCGTACCTTTAAAACGAACAGGCCAACAAAAATCGCGGTCCTTCCAATCGGATACGCCGACGGCTATCCACGAATCCTGTCCAATAATTCAGACGTAATTATCCGGGATACACGATGCCCCATCCGTGGCACGATCACGATGAACGAAACGATGGTCGACATTACACATATTCCCGAAATCTCCGTAGGCGAAACCGTCACACTTTTCGGCACCGATGCGCATGAAACCATTTCAATTGAAGAACTCGCTCAAAAAGCCCACACTATAGGGTACGAAATACTAACCGGAATCAGCGAGCACATCCCAAGAGAATACAGATCCTGAAAAGACCATGGCCCAGCAACACTACATCATTGATGGTTATAACCTTATGCACCTGTCCGAAGGACTGGTACGAATGGCCAACCGAAACCTCGAATCAGGACGCGACGAACTCGTCAGCCGCGTAGCTCAATGGGCCGGTACCATTGACGACAAAGTCACCATTATCTTCGATGGACAAGGTCGCTCCACCGGACCCAGCGACGATCCTGAGGGGGTTCCCGGTATCGACATCATTTTTTCTTCAAAGAATAAAACGGCCGATGACATCATCGAACGGGCGGTCTACCAGGCACCGCGCAAAGAAGCCGTCATCGTTGTCAGCGCCGATCGCGGAATCACCCAACTCTGCCTTGGCATGGGCGCCCTCCTCATGAACCCCGAAAACTTCTGGGCGGTTACCCAGGAAGCCAAGCAAACCGTCAAAGCGAGCATCAAAACCCACAATCAAACCACCGACTTGAACCGAATGGAAGATCGATTAGACGGCGATATGCTCGAAAAACTACAAAAATTAAAAGATAAGTTGCCCGATTCCTGAGCCGAACTCACGAACAACGGAAACTCTTGACAACGGGATCCGGATAGGGCGTCGCCAACGCTCCGGCAGCTTCGCCGCCAACGTCGACTAAATCCACTAGCCAATCGTCAGGCGCGGAAACGTCGTTTTTGTCCCAGTCGACTCCACAATCCCCACCGTCCGCACCCCGCATCGAAAACTTATCCAAACCCCAGCTAAGGCCATGCCCACGAGCTTTCATGTAAGCCTCTTTCAACGTCCACAATCGGTAAAATCCATCAAGACCAGCGCGGGCCTCTAGTGCGAATAGCTGCTCAATCTCGTCCGGAGTAAAAAAACGTTGAACAATCTTTTTCCAGGCAACTCGCGATTTTCGATACTCGACATCGACGCCTATCGGTTGGTCGATATTGACTCCGATCAAGGCCACGCCTTCCGTGTGGGAAACATTAAACTGCACAGAAGGGAAATCTGAGAGAGCAGGTTTACCGAATTCGTTTTCGCCGAGATTCAAAGCTTCCGGAGCCCCGCCCGTGTAAAGACCAAGTAAATGCCGAAGTGTACCCCGCACCAGCGCGAAGCGTGCCTGATGTTCCGGACGTATGAACCGATCGGCGCGCTGAATTTCCTCTGCGGTCAAATCCTCTCGCAAGTACAAGATGCGCTCCGCAGTCGATTCCAGATCAAGACGCCAAAGGTGAATATGAGAGGGCTGCAAGGAAGGGACAGAACCTTCTTCGACTTCCTGCCACCTGCAATTAATCATGCATTCGGATTCCGCTATTCTTCTACGCTCGGAGAAACTTCACAGTTGAGAAGATTGTTGGTCAACAATATTAGGGTAGTATCACCTACCGTATGTTCATCCAATTTAAGAACTTTTAGTTCCGTCAGTTTACCTAGTCGCATCGCTTGAGCACTCGTAATCTCGGTTTCCCGCAGATCCAAATGTTCTAGTTGGTAGAGCGACTCTATGGAATCGATCAACGTATCCGTCATCGTCACGCCACGTAAGTTCAAAGTACGTATCGTTTGAAAGTTAGAAATTAATGCTGCACCATCGTCGGTTATCTTTGACGCCATCAAATGAAATTCATCCAAGGGATCCCACTCAAGCAGAGAATCAATAAAGCCTGTAGTGGCCCGAATTCCAGCCACCTCTACAACATCCATTTTACTGACAGGTTTTGCTGACACGACGGCTTTTACATGTTTTTGGGTGGAAACAACCAGTCGTATTTGGGCTACTGAACTCACCCGATATTGACCTTTGGCGTCTCCCTGAACCTTCCAGACGCCATCCGAGTAACTGCGTGTAGATAAACGGCCAAGCGAAACTTTCGCGGGAAACGAAATCGTTTCCATACTCCCGAGTTGAGTCCCGGCGTTGGCGACGGGCTCAAGAGATTCCAGCTTTGCAGCGTCTACTTGGGACTCTTCAGACGCACTTATTTCTTCTTCTTTTGTCGATTCAGATTTCAACAACCCCGGACGCATCCCGACAAATACGATTCCCATGATGGCCAAGGCACAGACGATGCTCAAGAATACAGGCACGGGCAAATGGAGAATCTTGCGGCGCGGAGCATCCTGTTTTTTTGCATACGTCTCTACGTTTTCAAGCCTCAGGTCCTCCGGTTCCTCGATTGGAGGTATCTCGGGGACCAAACTCGCCATATCAAACGAGGGTGTTTCGTCTTTTTTTGATGATTTCCCCTTCTCGACGGCATCAAGCCGTTTTTGAAGATCGTGGATTTCAGCGTCCTTCAGCTTCATCGTTTTTTCGGATTCAGCGGAATGGGATTCCATCTGGTCTTCCATTTCCAACATTTCACGACGCGCATGTTCCATCGCTTCCGCACTGGCTTGCTGGAAACGATTCAATTCTTCAGATAACGCCATTTCCGAACGACTGTTGCGCAATGATTCTTTACGCACTGATTCGAGTTCACTCTGAACCCCTTCGATCGCCTTGCTACGTTCAGTCGTATCCAATTCGGAATGACGAACCGTTTCGGCTCGTTCCGCCAATCGTTTTCGTAACTCCTCAACCTCGTCTTGCGCTTCTTCAAGGGCTTGTTGATTCGCCTTGTTAGCACGCATCAACTCTTTTTCCAATTTGACTTGAGATGAAGCCTTCTTCTCAGCTTCATGCTGGACCTGTTCTACCTGGAGCTGTAGTTGCGCCATCGCATCTTCGTTTTGAATCTTCTCCTCTTCGACAGAGGTTAAGTTGCCTTCTCGCTCAACCAGCTTCCCTCGTAACGTTTCAAGTTCGGATCGAGCTTCTTCCAGCGCCTCTTCACTGGCACTCTTGATCATGTTCAATTCGTTGGCAAGCTGGGCTTCTGAAGCAGCCTTCTTTGTAGCTTCTTCGTGAAGGGCTTCCAGATCTTCCTTCATTCGCGCAACTGAGTTTTCATTGTCCTGACTACTGGACTCCGCTTTCTCGACGGCCTGTTCCCGGTCTGCCAACTGTTCCCGTAAATCATCCATCTCACGGCTGGCTTGATCCAATGCTTCCGCACTAATCGTGCTGATTCGTTCCAAATCCACGGCCAACTCGGTCTCCGACGACGTATGTACTTCCATTTCCGATTGAGCGGACGTGAGTTGTTCTTTCAATTGTACGATCGCTTGTTCACGGCCTTCAGCATTGGATTCCGATCGAGCGATTTCATCTTCTTGTTCTTTTAGTTTCGCTTCCAATTCCTGGCTCTCGGCGCGAGCTTGGGCCAATGCTTCTTCGCTCGTATTTCGTATCCGTTCCAACTCCGAAGCAAGTCCGGATTCTGATTCCTTGCGGGACTCAGCGTCAGCACGAGTCTCGTCCAATTGTTTTTGCAGTTCGTTGATGGACTCTTCACGTTGCGAAGCCAATGTCTCCGTTTCTGAGACCGCCTCTTCCTTCGTGGCAAGCTGTTCCCTCAATTTCGAGCTCTCGGCCTGGGCCTTCGTCAATTCTTCGGCGCTAGCACTCCGAAAACGCTCCAATTCACCGGCCAATGCCAATTCGGATTCAGCCTTATTCTGGGCCTGACCTTGAACGTTATCCAATTCCGTCGTTAACGAATCGACCGATTTTTCCCAATCCGATTGTTTGGTTTCTGCAACGGTTAAGGCTTCTTCGCGAGACAATAATTGTTCTTGCAGCTCCGTCATTTCCGCTCGAGCGGCCGCCATCGCATCAGCGCTTGCAACACGGAATCGGCTCAATTCCCCTTGAAGTAAAGTTTCCGATTCGGCTTTGGATTGAGATTCTTCGCGTACGGATTCCAATTCTTCGCGCAAACGATCAATCGACTCTTCGCTCTGGGTTTGGCTCGTTTCTGCCTGATGGATTCGGGATTCTTTATCCTCCACATCAGTCCGTAAATTCGAAAGAGCTTTCTGCGTAGATTCAAGTTCCTCAGTACTCGACTGCTGGAGAGTTTGCAACGATTCGAGCTCAACTTTTAATGCGAGCCCCTGTTCAGATGATTCCTGGGCCTCCGTAGCCATGGCATCAAGATTCGTCTCCAAATCCTGGATCTGTTCGCTACGTTGATGAATGGCCGATTCGGCTTGTTTGAATTGAATCTCCCGTTCGGCCAATTGCGTTTCCAATTGACCCTGTTCGCTGCGCGCATCGAGCAGTTCACGTGATTTTTCCTCCGCCAACTTTTTGGAAGAGTCCAGTTCGTCAGATAATTTTTTCTCGGATTCAGAATAACGTAGTGCTTCTTCCTGTGAAGCACCCAATCGCTCTTGTAATTCTTTGATCGTATCCTCACGCTCCGATTCGCTCTGCTCGGACGCACGAATGATTTGTTCCCGTTCTTCCAGAGCCGCGTTCAACGAGTCCATTTCGCCGCGCGCGCCCAACAAGGAATTTGACAATTCTTCTTCTTGCGCCTGCAGACGTTCCAAATCCTCTTTCAGCTGATTTTCTGATTGGGCCGACTCTTTGAGTTCATCCTGCAAAGAGGTCAGTGAATTTTGAAGTTGGGAAATCGTTTGTTCACGTTCCACGTCCGTTTGTTCGGATGCACGGATCGTCTGTTCGCGTTCAATCAATGCCTGTTTGAGACCTTCTAGCTCGTCTCGCGCAGTCTCAAGGTGAGTAGATTGATCTTGCTCGTTCGTTCGAAGCTGTTCTAATTCTTGTGAAAGTGACTGTTCTTTGGAAGCATTTTCTTCAGCTTCCTTGCGGGTTGCATTCAAGTCATTTTGTAAGACTTCAATGGTCTGCTCACGTTCGGCTTCAGTTTGAAGCGATGCCTGAATTACTTGTTCCCGCTCGGCTAACGCCGCCTCGAGGGAATCCATTTCCGAACGGGCCGCAGTCAACTCGCTCGCCTTGTCTTCATCCAATGTCTTTAAACGATTCAATTCTTCTTCAAGATTCGATTTGGATTGTTCGGCGGTCGCAGCTTCTTCGCGCATCGTTTTCAATTCAAGTTGCATCTTATCGACGGTGATGCGACGTTCGGCCTCGCTCTGTGTAGACGCTTCCAACATCTTTTCGCGTTCGCCCAACGCTTTTTGTACGTTTTCCAATGCACGCTGAGATCGGGCTAAATCGTTTGAATTTTCAGCCTCAACGGCCTTCAAACGCTCGAGATCGGCATTGAGCTTTTGTTCTGACTCGGCAGACTGCTGCGCATCTCTTTGAACGGAGTCCAACTTGCCTTCTAGAGCATTAATGTGTTCGTCTCGTTTGGCCTCACTTTGCTGGGAAATCTCGATAGTTCGCTCACGGGCTTCCAGTTCGATTTGCAGTTCTTCCATTTCTTTACGTGACGTATTTAAAGCGTTCGTTTGCGATAGCTCGTTTTCTTTAAGGGATTCTAGTTCTTCCGCCAGACGCGCCTCAGAATCGCTTGTAGCCTTAGCTTCTTCCTGGACTGCCTCTAACTCTGAGTTCAAATTGTTGATCGTTTCCAAACGTTCGGTTTCACTCTGCTGTGAAACTTTGATCAGTTCCTCGCGATCACGAAGTGACTCCTCCAATTGAACCATGTCTTGTTGTGCGCGCTCCAAATCATCTGCTTTATTCTGATCTTGTGAACGTAAGGCTTCGAGTTCCCCTAACAATTCCTTTTCCGTGTTCTGAGACGTTTCCGCATCTTCATGAACCCGGTCCAATTCCTGCTGCATGTGGTCCAGCATATTTTTTCGTTGACGCTCGTTCTCTTCCGATATCTTTAGTCGCTCGTCACGCTCGTCCAATAACTTCTTTAATTCATCGCGTTCAGAAAAAGCCCCTTCCAGTTCTTGGGATTTTTCCGATTCCTGATTCTTGATTGACCCAAGTTCCTGCTCCAGTGAATCGCTCTTCGAACGCGTGACGTCGGCTTCTTGTTTTAACTCGTGCATTTTCTCTTGTAGCTTTAATAGGGATTCGTTCTTCTCCAAGGATCCCTGTTGCGAATCCCGGAGAGTGTCTTCTTTCTCCTGCAATGCTCGCTCAAGAGATTCCAACGCCTGTTTGGTCTCATCCAATTCCTCAGTATTTCGTTCGTCAGAATTGCGAAGGGAACTAATCTCATCTTTCAATGATTCTCGTTCGTCGCTGGAAACGGATATTTCGTCTTTCAAATTGACCAGGCTTTTTTCCAATTCCCTGATCAAATCTTCCTTGTCTCGCAATTGAGATTCTGTGGGATTGGGTTCTTGGAGTTGATCATCTAAATCCCGAACGGCCTTCGCGATGGCCGCTTCATCGGTAGTAACATCCTCCGATGGGGGGGGGGCCAGAGCGATTTCGTTGTCGTCGATGGGCGAAAACGCTTCACCCCCATCGATCGAGTCCATTAGCGCCAACACCTTGGTTTCCTGTTCGGATAACTTTTGGTGTAAATCGTTCACGGTGCTGGTGTCCGCCCAATCGCCCAATTCACCGATTTCGCGGATATCGACAATTCGGCGCAGTAACTCGTCACAGACTTTACGAGAATCTTCGCGATTGCCTGCCATAAATTGGTTGACCGCTTTCATCATCAAAACGCCGGGCGCCCCGGGCAGGTTCAACTCCAATTCGGCAATTACGGCCAATGAATCATCGTATTTTTGATTCTGAAGCAGCTCGTTTGCCTGTGTAAATTGGGCATCTATGTCTAGAGAATATTGAGGCACCGGTCACTCCACCGCAGTAAAAACAGTCCAACTAAACAGTACCACAAAATCGCAATTTGAGTGGATAGATGCTGAAGTATTCAATACCACATGAATTTAATGTTAAAAGTGCTATTTTCCACGAAAAATATCAAATCTATACGAGAATCGATTTCGTTTGGTATAATTATACGGTACTATAGGTTGGAACCTTTAGCGCGAATGTCGTTATCTATTGTTACGTGAAGGAGTTACTCGTGGGCCAAGACCCGCAACAATTGATCTTAATGTGTCCTTGTGGCCAAAAGATGAAAGTTCCCGCTGAGGCAATCGGGAAAGACGCGAGCTGCGTAAAATGTGGTCAAAAAATCCCCATTACGCAGGAAAACGCCCAGATTGCGACAAACGGAAAGGCACAGCCGCATCCTACTTTCGATCTGAGCGATGACGCCGCAATTCAACGTCTCCTGGAAGAAGGAAAAATCACACAGGGTAATGTGGATTTAGCCGTATTGGTAAACACAGACATAGACGAGCCAATATGGTCAGTTCTCGTTCGTCTCGGGTATGTGAGTCGCGAAGATTTTCACCGATTCCTGGTTAAGCGAGAAGGAATCGCGAGTATCGATTTGGCTCATTACAATGTCCCGACTGCCGCACTCGAAGTCTTACCGGAGTCGTTAATCCGAAAACACCTGGTGGTGCCCATTGACAAGCTGGGAAAATTGCTGACCGTCACAATGGGGAACCCTCTGGACAACCATGCAACACAGGCCATCCAAGCGCATACCGGCCTGCGGGTCAAAACCATGTTATCGACGTCGGAAGATATCGTCCGGTTCATCCGAAAGAAATATCCTTCGAATAAAAATTTCCTCTCCCCCAATTTACCATCGACATCATTTTCCGTAGTCGAAAAATTTTATTACGAGAAATTGGCTTGCCCATTTACTGAGAGATTATTTTCCATAGATCATTTGCCAATCTGCGCTGCTACGGTCGAAGGTGTTCAGCAAGTTTTACATGACACATTGAACCCAGTAAACGAATTGGTTGCCGTACTGGCAAAAGACCCTAGTGCGACTCTCCACGTTTTACGAATCGCTAACACAGAAGCCTACGGGTTTGCTGGTCACGTCGATAATTTAGGTGTGGCCATTACACTCTTGGGGCCAGAAGCCATATTGGCACATTTAAAGGGCTGTCGACTTCGCAATGAAACTCCCACCTACGCAGCAAATAATTCGTTCGCCCAAATCTGCGGTGATGCGTGTGCCGCAATCTCCGGCGTGGCCAATGTTGCGACTCCGCCATCCATGAAAACATTAGGCTTATTGAGCGGACTCGGGGAACTGGTACTTTCAGAATGCCTTCCAACCAGCTACGAAGCGGTCATCAAAGAATTTCGCGAGAATGGCCGAGAAAATGATTTCGGTTCATGTTTCGATCTAACGGCCGGAGACGCTTCCACCTTCATCACATCCTTCTGGAACCTTCCGGAATCGATCATCGTACCAATGCAAAACAATGCCTCAATTTCAGCGTCCACAGGCCACAGTGAACGAACCGCCGTCTTGTCTTTGGGTCTTCATATCGCGAGAACCCATGCGGCCCGAAAAGACCTTGGACCACCCACCGATTCCGAGGCAGTAGAATGCCTCAACATCAAATGGGCAAATATAGAAACGATTTACGCAGACCTGCTCCAAAACGTGCCGGTCCAACAAATCGCTTAATCTGCTCACACGCAGCCCGAATCCGATCGGTTTAATCGTCTGAAAGCGGTAGGACCGCCGACTCCAGATGCTAAAACGGATATCCCATTTGAGAGTGCTGATCGGTGTTTTCCTGCCACTTCTTATTACGTTCCTGGATCGCCTTCTTTTTCGCATCTTTTTCGCTCAGTTCTTTCTCTCCAGAATCCTGAACTTCTTCCGGTTGGGAACCGTCATCTTTAGGGTCTGATGTATTCGCGTCTGTCATACCTTTATCTCCGTTTTTTAACCGAATGAAAAAGGTGCCCCTTCGTTCATCTCGATTTCGAGGTCGATCTTAACATGTATCGGATTCGGCAGTGTAGGACCGCCAGTGCCGACCGCATGACGAGATTCAAAATGGAACCCTCAAGGTATACGCAAACCCAACTTCGTAACTTCTGCGGGGAAAACAGTCGACGAATTTTACAATATTCACAATTTACTCACTAGAATATCTCCTCGGAATTCGCTCCAAGGATGCTTAAACATAAATACACGAATTTTTTTGAATACGTGAACTAATTCGAGGGTATACATGAATAGATAGACAAGAGCTAGCAGAGTCTCACCCACTCTCCCCGGCCCGGTTCGTAGCGCACTCTCCTTCAACCCAGATTCGCTGCGGGTCGGGCCCCTTTTATGCCTCCGTCGCTTCCCATAAATGGTTGAGCGGGAACGATTTCCAGAATCGATGGTTCACTATCCCCCGAAGATGTATGGAAAATAACGAAGTAGTTTGATACTTAATTTCTTAACTGTTAGCTTGAGACCCATCGCGAAAAATTGTTATGATCTGAACAAAGTGGACTGTGATCTATCACAAAAAAATCGAGTTCACACACTTCGAATGAATGTGTTCACTTTTTATTCAACCGGAAACAACCAAGGGAAGAATCATGAAAATCGCTGTACTTATTAAACGTGTCCCCGATACGGCATCCGTCTTCAAAATCGGCGGCGACAACAAATCCGTTGATACCGGCGGCTTGAAATTCGTTATGAGCCCCTACGACGAACACGCGGTAGAAGAGGCCATTCAAATTAGAGAAGCAGGCAATGCTGAAGAAGTTGTTGTAGTAACCATGGGAATGGACGGTACCCAGGAAACCATTCGCCAGGCATTGGCCATGGGCGCAGACCGTGCAATTTTTGTAAAAGATGTTGAAGGTACGAACTGCAAAGGGACCGCGCAGGTACTTGCAGCTGCTCTTAAAACGGAAGAATTCGGTCTCGTTTTCGCTGGCAAGCAGGCCGTTGATGATGACGCCTCACAAGTACCGGAGCGTGTAGCCGAACTTCTTGAAATACCCCACTCGTCAGTAGTTACGAATTTGGAATTTGCAGACGGCAAAATTACCGTGGTTCGAGAAATTGAAGGCGGAAATTTCACACTCGAACTTCCGACTCCTGCATTGGCCACCATCGAAAAAGGAATTAACTCTCCTCGCTACCCAACGCTTCCCAACATCATGAAAGCGAAGAAAAAAGAAATCAAAGAACTCAGCCTTGGTGATTTAGGACTGAGCCAGGACGACATCGCATCCGGTATCGAAATCGAAGGCATGGAACTTCCTCGTCAGGATCGCCTCAACAGTATTCTGGAAGGCGAAACCAATGACGAAAAAGTTGCCGCCTTATTGTCCGCATTGCGCGAAACTGAAAAAGTACTTTAATCAAACGTCACTCCGATTTTTCGGAAACAATATACAAGGAGCTACAATCTCATGAGTGTTTTGGTATTGCTTGAACAACGCGGCGAATTGAAAGCCTGCGCTTTAGAAGCGGCTACAAAAGCCAGCGAAATCGCTAAGAAAGCCGGCATGGATCTAAATGCCGTATTCATCGGACGCGCCCTCGAAGGCCAAGCCGATCAACTTAAAGGCTTCGGCATCAAAAATGTCTATGCCTATGAAAACGAAAACCTGACTCACTACTCCAGTGATGGATACGTGCCTATCGTTCGCGATCTGGCTGGCGAACTCGATGCTAAAGTCATCATCGGGTCCGCTTCGGCCCTGGGTAAAGAATTTTGCGCGTCATTGGCCGCTCGCCTCGGGGTAGAGCTGGTACAGGATTGCGTCGGAGCAGATTGGAACGATGGATTAGTCGCACAGAAGCCCGTGTACGCCGGTAAAGTAGTTTCAAACGTACGGATTACTTCTACACCCGCAATGGTTTCCTTACGTCCAAACGTTGTCCCCGTCGAACAATCCGGCGACGATGCACCTAACGTGGAAAACCGCGAAATGCCTCAATTGGATTTGCGCACCGTCATCAAAGACGTCGCACAAGCCGCCGCAGGCGCAATTGAATTGACCGAAGCTAAAATCATCGTTTCCGGTGGTCGCGGTTTGGGAGGTCCAGAATATTTCGAAGACCTTCAAAAACTCTGTGACGTACTCGGTGCGGCGTTAGGTGCTAGCCGCGCAGCGGTTGATGCCGGATGGATTCACCACTCCCACCAGGTCGGACAGACCGGTAAAGTAGTTAGCCCCGACCTTTATATCGCTTGCGGTATTTCAGGAGCCATTCAACATCAGGCTGGAATGCGTACATCCCGCATCATCGTAGCCATCAACAAAGACCCTGAAGCCAATATCTTCAAATTGTGCGATTATGGTATCGTCGGTGACCTATTCGAAGTCGTTCCGATTTTGACGGCAGAAGCAGAAAAAATCCTGGCTCAATAAATTCATACTGAGGGAATTCGATCATGGAAATTGGAAACTTCGTTCTTTGGGCACTCGTAATAGGCGCGCACATCGTATTTTTACAGCGCATCTTTTTGATTTACAAACTGGTTAACATCGGTCAAGGGGAATTAGGCCTTGACCGTCTGCCAGGGCGGATAGCCGATGTCTTGGTCAAAGGCTTCGGTCAAAAATTGGTTATTCGAGAACCTTCAGGCTGGTTCCACTTTTTCATTTTCTGGGGATTCTGGATCCTGACCTTCGGAACAACCGAAGGTCTGATTCGCGGATTGTTCCCGGGTCATTTTACCTTTGGTTTCTTGGGCCCAATCTATTGGGTCATGAATACAGGTCAGGATTTCATCGGGGCCGTCGTGCTCTTTGCTATCGTGATGGCCCTCTACCGCCGTTTCGTCGTAAAGCCCAAGCGCCTTGAAGGCCCCTTGTCCCATCAAATGGATGCGTTGATCATCCTCGGACTAATTGGTCTGTTGATTACGGCGTTTTATGGAATGAGCGCACTGGTATTACGTGAAGGTTTCATGCCGGTCACTGGTCTCCTGCGTTCGGTATTTGGAGTCGAAGCATACAATTCGATACATGATGCTGCGGAAGCTGGTCCGCTGTTCTACGGGTTCGAATGGATTCACAATCTGGTTGTATTGGGATTCCTCATGTACATCCCCTATTCCAAACACTTGCACGTGATTACGGCCCTTCCGAATCTTTTCTTTCGGGAAGAGACACCCAACAAAGGCCGCATTAACAAGTTGGATTTGGAAGATGAAGAAGCTGAATCATTCGGCGTAATCTCAATTAAGGATTTCTCCGCGAAAGAGTTATTGGACACCATGGCCTGCACCGAGTGCGGTCGTTGCCAGGAAAATTGCCCAGCCTACAACACCGGAAAACCACTGAGTCCGAAAAAAGTCGTCCTGGCGATAAAAGATCATATCTTCGACGTCGGTCCCGCCATGCTGAAAGATGCAGAAGCCGAACCGGAAAAAGCCCTCTACGGCGACGTCATCGAGCATGACGTACTCTGGGCATGTACCAGCTGTCGCGCTTGTGAAGAAGTATGCCCCGTCGAAATCGCGCCCATGACGAAGCTTTTGGAAATTCGCCAGTCCCGCGTACTCATGGAAGGGGACTTTCCGGAAGAAGCCCAGATGGCGTTACGTAACGTGGAAACTCAATCCAACCCCTGGAATTTACCCGCGGGCGAACGCGGAAAATGGTGTGAGGATTTGGAAGTCACGACGATGGCTGAAAAATCCGACGTGGAATATCTCTATTACGTAGGCTGTGCAGGGTCATATGACCAACGCTACATTAAAGTGAGTCGCGCACTGGTGAAAATCCTCAACGAAGCCGGCGTCAGCTACAGTATTCTCGGCGACGAGGAAATGTGTACCGGTGATAGCGCCAAGCGTATCGGAAACGAAATGCTTGCCCAAATGATGGCCCAATCCAATGTTGAAAATTTCAATAACTACGGCGTGAAAAAAGTCATCACTTCCTGCCCCCACTGTCTCAATTCGATCAAAAATGAATTCCCGGATTACGGTGGTGAATACGAAGTCATCAACCACACCGATTTGATTCAGGAATTGATCAAAGACGGAAAAATTAAACCGAATATTTCGCAACTCGATATGCAAGATCAAGTCACCTATCATGACTCCTGTTACTTGGGACGCTACAACGATATTTTCGAGTCCCCCCGTAACGTTCTCGAAGCGGCAGCCGGCAAAGGGAAAGTCATCGAAATGGACCGGAACATGGAAAAGAGTTTCTGTTGTGGAGCAGGTGGCGGACGTATGTGGATGGAAGAAACCATTGGCACAAGCGTCAACGGCAACCGCGCCGAAGAAGCCTTAGCGACCGGTGCAAAAACCATCGCAACGGCATGCCCCTTCTGTATGACTATGCTGACCGACGGCGTTAAGGCCCAAGGTAAGATTGAAGAAGTCGACGTTCGCGACATTGCTGAAATCGTGGCGGATTCAATCTAGTCTCCATTTGAGTATATCCCAATCTAAAAAGCAGCTACTCTTTGGAGTAGCTGCTTTTGTCGTTTCAAGTCGTGTTTTGTCGTATCGTATTCCGCTATTCTGTGTCTTTTTCAATAATTTCAATGATTTTAACGAAAATAAAGCTCTCGATTGGCATTTTTTCCTTTTCCTAGGGTAAAATTTTATTACGAGGATTATTGAATACCCTATTAAAATCGATTTAGATGAATTGCGGATGGCATTTTTCGAAGGAGATTCAAAGGTGAAGGCTCTAGTTGTTGACGACTCAATGGTGATGCGGAAGGTCTTAATCGGGGCATTGTCTCGAGTGCAAATAAACGACATTGATCAGGCTGTAGATGGCGTCGAAGCCGTAGACTACGCGGCAAAGAATCAATACGATGTCATCCTCATGGATTGGAATATGCCAAACATGAACGGACTCGAAGCCGTAATCGAAATCCGCGCCAGTGAAAACAAAACGCCGATTGTCATGGTCACCACGGAAGCGGAAAAAGCAAACATAGTGACTGCGCTGAAAGCCGGCGCAAATAACTACGTTGTAAAGCCTTTCGAACCGAACGTGATCATCGATAAAATTAAGGCCGCGATGGCCGACGATGACGATTAAAATAACTTCTTTCAAAAACAAAAAGGCCGTTGCAGATGAATTTTGCAACGGCCTTTTTTTGTTTATCAGTTTACTTATTTCATTTGATCGATAAGGTTTTTCAATGCTGCCGTAGCCGCTTCTTTTCCATCAATATTGGAAACGCCGAATATGGAATTACCAACTACAGCGACGCCATCGTAAAAACCGCCGCCCCAATCGGTGAGGCCAACTTCAACATCGTTGATAGAAACTTGCTCAACGCTATCACCGTACTCACCACCGTATTCATTGAACTGTTCAAAAATACTCTTCGCGTCTTCAGCCGAATCACGTTTCGATATAAAGCTTTTGAAAGCACCTTCACCGAAGTCATACATACCGACGAACGTCTGGTTCATGAAATCCAGGCTCATCGCGTCAGCCATAAAATACTGAATGGAATCCGGATTCAGACCCTTTTCCGGAAGCCAATCCAACCCAACGATTTCGCCACCATCATCGCCAACTCGACTTAATACTGTTTTCGCAGCATGAAGCGCAGCAGCGTTGTTTTCTGGGTCTTCGCGGGATGCGTTTATGTACGCGTAATGTTGGCCCTTCCAGAAGTAGAGGTTAGAACCGGTCTTATAGCATTCGCGACCAATCTTGATTTTTTCCTGATCCGGCTCACGTTCTACCGAATAAATCCCGAACGCGCCGGTGGTAGTCGACATATCATAGACAAAAACATCGAGGAAATTATCCGCGTTTCCGTCTTGAACCATGCTGACCCAGCTTAAGCCTTTAACGTTGTAGGCCATGTACAACTCCGACCTTCCGTCAATTTTGTTGTACAACGTTGCAATATTGAAGTGTTCAATATCACCGGTTTGAGACCAGCCCTCGGGTACCAATCCTGCCAATAGGGCATCATCGCCAAACTCAGCAGCATCGCGGATGGACGTATCCACTTCTTCAACCGCAGCCACTACATCAGCCGTTGCTGGATTTTTTGGATCCGATCCCTCGTCGTCACTTCCTTCCTGAAACGCAGGAGGCAATCCTTCCGAACCAACATCAGAGACGGGTTCATCGACGGTATCTTCCGGTGCCCCACACCCAACAAGGCCCATACTGGCACTGATGCCAGCTATCAACATGGCAGAAAAGCCATAATGTGTAAACTTCACGTGTTTTCTCCTTAGATTTGCGTAAATATCCGGTTAGTCTACCTTATTGCCGACTAACCTGTCTATCCGCGTAACGAACCCCAAACACCTAAAAAGGTTCAGAATGGGCACTTTCAGACCATTTGGGGGTTGAATTGATCATCGCGCGTCCCTTAATCTTATAGGGTTGCATAAATTTACAATCATTTTTTTGAATCATAAACAATTTGGCACTGCGATTGGCGCATTGCCGGGAGGAACACGATGAGCAAAACAGACATGAACCGTCGCGACTTCATGAAAACATCGGCAGCAGCTACAGTTGCAGCCGGCGCAGTTGCTACAACGACGACCATGAACACGAAGCAGACCTGGGCGGCCGATGGGCTTGACCACCGGAACGAACGTACAGACCGCATGAACTACCGCAAATTGGGACGCACCAATTTCATGGGTAGTACATTAACCTTTGGTTGCGGAGCTGCCCTGATGGGCGGTAAAGCCACTCGCTTACTTGAACGCGCATATGAACAAGGCGTGAACCACTACGACGTGGGAACGACCCAATACTACAAAGGGTCCGAAAAAGAAATGGCTCCGTTCCTCAAACGTCACGGCGATGATGTCTGGGTAACTTCCAAAGGGTTTGCCCGTAACGCTCAAGGAATCAAAGACGACCTGACGTACACCGTTGAAACAGCCAAAGGCGATGCCAAATTCTGGACAAAGCTTCTCGAAGATAGTCTGACTGACTTGGGCCAAGAGCACGTTGACGCCTACTACCTGATGGGTATTGGTAACCCGATCGCTGTTGCGAACGACGAACTTCACAGTGCGTTCGAAGCGGCCAAAGCAGCCGGTAAAGTCGACCACTTCGGTATCAGCACGCACAAACGCGCTTCTGCTTGTTTGAAAGCCGCTATCGAATGCGGATGGCACAGCTGCGCTATGATTGCTATCACGCCTGGCGGATGGTACGACTGGGATACGAAATCATTGCTCGAAGGTACTTCGGACCTCAAAACGGTTCAAGCC
>Ga0315336_1002685_pt1 | contig 26213 bp, 33 predicted proteins | sample ASW5metaG_FD_204512 | JGI IMG/M metagenome (GOLD analysis project Ga0315336, IMG submission 204512) | Ammonia-oxidizing marine archaeal communities from Monterey Bay, California, United States - ASW #5 | ecosystem: Environmental > Aquatic > Marine > Intertidal zone | place: USA: California... | reverse complement strand
GTGCCTGCTTGCCGGCCCTGACATGGAAGCTCTGACGCCAGTCGACATGGGTCTTGTCGTCGATCGACAATTGCCAGGTGTAGCTCTTGCCCGGCTGCACCGGAATCGCCGGGAAGTTGATGGCGAGTGGGACCGAGAGCGGAGTGCCCGGCTTCAGTCCCGCCGGGCGCCCGGCCTCGAATCGGCCGTGCACGACCAGCGGTTTCTCGCGTACGAGCAATGGATGGCCGTCTTCATCGAGTAGATCGAGACGCCAGGCGTGGGGCACGTTGGCGCGGTCCCACGGCACTTCGATGCGAATAGCGACCCCAAGCGGTTGGGGCCGTGGCCCCATGGCGGTGATGCCGCCGCCGAGGATGAACAGTTTGCCGTCGGCGACCTGCGCTGAATCAGCCAGGAGCATGGTGACGCGCACGGTGGGCGGGCGATCGGGGGTGAGCTGCGTGGTCGGATCCTGGCTCGACTCCATCGAGAAACCTTACGCCCTGGTTGCACTGGCTCCGCCCCCCGCCAGACTGGAGCGATGTCGACGTATGAACCGCCTGTCACCACTACCGCTGCGGTGATCCTTGCCGCTGGCGCGGGCAGCCGGTTCGCCGGACCGCAACACAAGCTGCTCACCGAAGTGCGAGGGAAGCCGATCGTTCGTCATGCGGTCGACTCGGCCCGCGGTGCCGGGTTCGACGAAGTCATTGTGGTCAGCGGGTGTATCGACCTCGTTCCCGTGATGCCCGACGACGTGACCATCCTCCACAACGAGCGTTGGGAAGATGGTCAGTCGACCTCGCTACGGGCAGCAACGATGTATGCCGACGCCCGCGGTCACCGAGCGATTGTCGTCGGCCTCGGCGATCAGCCTGGTGTGCCGGTGGAAGCCTGGCAGGCCGTCGCCGCTGCGGAAGGCGACATCGCTGCGGCCGACTTCGGCAACGGCAAGCGTCCTCCGGTGAAGCTCACCGATGCCATGTGGGCATCTCTTCCGGTGTCCGGCGACGAGGGCGCTCGGGCGTTGATGCGCGAGCGGCCCGAGATGGTCGAAGCCGTGGTGTGTGAGGGCAATGAGGCCGACGTCGACACCCTCGAGGATCTCCGTCGGTGGACCTGACCAACAGCTTCGATGTCGCCCGTCCGATCGACGAGGCGTGGGCCGCGCTGACCGACGTCGAACGCGTCGCGCCCTGCCTTCCCGGTGCGCATCTTCTCGAGGTGGAGGACGGCGAGTATCGCGGCGTGGTGCGAGTGCGGCTCGGACGGATCGTCACCGAGTTCGCCGGGTCGGCCACGATTGCCGAGCAGAACGCGACCGACTACAAGATTGTGGTCAACGGGCAGGGGCTCGACGCTCGCGGCGAGGGCAATGCTGACGCGGTCGTCACGGCCAAGCTCGAGCCGCTCAACGACACGACCACTCGAGTCCTCGTCGACACCGACCTCACCCTGACGGGCCGCGTCGCCCAGCTCGGTAAGAGCGTGATTCCCGATGTCAGCGCGAACCTCATGGCGCAGTTCGCGGAGAACCTCGCCGCGATGCTCGACGGCACGTCGGCCGCGCCCGGTCGAGCGTCGACCAACGGCGACGACCGCGCTCGACGGGTCATCGAGATGCCGGAGCCGGAGGCAATCGACCTGATGGACGCCGCCCGCACCCCGGTGCTCAAACGGATCGGGGCGATCGTCGCTGGTCTGCTCGCCCTGCGCTGGTGGTGGCGACGGTGACCGTCAGTGCCGCCGACCGGGAGCGCGTCGAGCAGCTACTTGGCCGCCCTGCGGCCGGCGACTTCGAGATCGTGGTTCGTGACCCGAGCGGTGATCCGGTGGTGATTCGCAATGCGCCGCTGCTGTCGAGCGGTCGGCCGATGCCCACCCTCTACTGGCTGTGCGGCGAACGAGTCCGCAAAGAGGTTGGACGCTTGGAGGCCGAGGGCGGAGTCCGAAGCGCTGAGGCCGCCGTCGATGCCGACGAGTTGGCCGCGGCCCACATCCGTTACGCGGCTGAGCGCGATGCCACCATGCCTGCCGATCATGAGGGCCCGGCGCCATCGGCTGGCGTTGGCGGCACCCGACGCGGGGTGAAGTGCCTGCATGCGCACTACGCCTGGCATCTCGCCGGCGGCGACGACCCGGTCGGCCGATGGGTGGCGGAGCAGCTCGCCGCGGCATCCGAAGAGGCCCCGTGACTCTGACCGTCGCCGCCATCGACTGCGGCACCCACTCGACCCGTCTTCTCATCCACGATGGCACCAACACGCTCCAACGGCAGATGACCATCACCAAGCTCGGCCAGGGCGTCGATGCATCTGGTCGTCTGGCCGCCGACGCCATCGATCGCACCGTCAGCGCACTTCGCGAGTACCGCGTCGCCATGGATCACCATGGCGTCGAACGTGTGCGGATCACCGCCACCTCGGCGGCGCGCGACGCCGCCAACGCCGATGAGTTCTTCGACGCGGCCGAGGCGGTCGTCGGTGCTCGCCCCGAGCTGCTGAGCGGCGAGGAAGAGGGCCGACTGTCGTTCCGTGGAGCCACTGCTGAGCTCGATGCAGCGGACGGGCCGTTTCTGGTGTTCGACATCGGTGGAGGATCGACCGAGTTCGCATTCGGAGTCGACGAGGCGACCGCGGCGATCTCGCTCGACATCGGTTGTGTCCGCCTCAGCGAGAAATACATCGAATCCGATCCGCCTGCCCCTGAAGAGTTGCTGGCGTGCCTTTCGATCACCGAGGCGCACCTCGACGACGTGGCTCGTGCAATGCCTCAGGCGTTCGAAGCGAAGACCTTTGTCGGTCTGGCGGGCACGGTGGCCACCGCGGCGATGGTCGAGATCGGCTTGGCGGAGTACGACCGCGATCAGGTGCACCACTTTCGCCTGACCAAGGAGGCAGCCGAGGATGTCTACCGAACGGTCGCGACCGAGAGTCGTGCTGACCGTGCCCACAACCCCGGCTTGGAGCCGGGAAGGGTCGACACCATCGTCGCCGGCATGAGCATTCTGGTCAGGATCATGCGCTTCTTCGGGATTGAGGAGCTGCTCGTGAGTGAGGCCGACATCCTCGATGGGCTGGCGTTCTCCCTCTTCGACGCCTGACTGCTCTACAGTCACCGGCCGTGAGCACGCTGTTCGGACGACGAGTCCTTCTTCGCCATCTCGAGGCCGCGGACTTCCCGAAGTGGCAAGAGGTGCGCCGCCGCAATATCGAGTGGTTGACGAAGTGGGAGCCGGCCCGTCTGCCCGGTTCACCCGATGTCGTCGAAGACGCCCAGGCATTTTCGATTCGTTGCTCGGCCCGCCAACGTGAGCGGCAGCTGGGGACCGGCTACGGGTTCGGCATCTTTGTCGACGGCACGTTCGGCGGCGAGATCAATCTCAACTCGATACAGCGAGGGCCGTTCCAGTCCTGCTACGTCGGCTACTGGATCGACGAGGCAATGGCCGGCAACTCGTATGTTCCCGAGGCGTTTGTGGTCGCGGCCCGGTTCGCGTTCGAGGAACTCAACCTCCATCGTGTCCAAGCAGCCATCGTGCCCCGCAACGTCGCGAGTCGCCGTGTGGTCGAGAAGCTGAAACTGCGCGACGAGGGAACCGCCGAGCGCTACCTCGAGATCGACGGTGTCTGGGAAGACCACATTCGCTACGCCATGACCTCCGAGGAGTGGGAGACGCGAGTCGACGAGCTCGTCGACGAATGGATCGGGTTCTAGCCCAGCTCGCCTTTGACGACTTTGCCCATGGAGTTGCGGGGCAACGAGTCGCGGACGTCGATGGTGTCGGGGACCTTGTAGGAGGCGATGTGGTCGGCGCAGTACTTGCGGATCGCGTCGACATCCGGTTCGCGGCGGCTTCCGACGATTGCCGCGGCCACTCGCTGACCGAGCCGGTCGTCGGGCACGCCGTAGACGGCAACCTCGGCGACATCGGGATGGTTGGCGAGCACGGTTTCGACCTCGACGGGATAGACGTTGGCCCCGCCGCGGAGGATCAACTCTGAGCGTCGGCCGCTGATGGTGAGTCGACCGTTTCCGTCGAGCATGCCGACATCGCCCGTGTGGAGCACGCCCCCGCGGAGCACCTCGGCAGTGGCTGCGGGTCGGCGCCAGTAGCCCAGCATTGGTGACCAACACCCGGCCCACGGCCCGGCCGTGGCGGGTGCGACACAGATCTCACCCTCGGTGTCGCATGGGAGCTCCTGGTCGTGCTCGTCGACGATCGAGAGCCGGAACGGGGCCATCGGGTAGCCGGCCGACCGGTCGTCGATGGGCTCGGCGGCCGACTCCCGCACGATGCCGCTCGGCGCCTCGGACAGCCCGTAGCCGTTGATCGCCCGCACGCCGAACTTCTCGAGAAACGCTCGCCGGACCGGGGCAGGTGTGCCCGCGCCTCCCACGATGATCAACTCGAGGGATCGCAGCGACTCGGGGTCGATGCCGTCGCGGTGGACGAGGTCATGCACGATCGTGGGCACAAGCGTCGTGCGGGTCACCTGGTGTTCCTTCACCTCGGCCGCGAAGCGCGCCGCGTCGGTGTGGTGGAGGATCACGCCCGTTGTGCCCCGGGCCCACGCGGAGACCACGCCGAGCACGAGCATGTTGAGAATCGTGTGGGCGAGCGGAGTGCCTTGTCGGTCGCGTGCGGTCGGCGGGTGGGTGTCCTTGGTGACGAGGCCTGGCCACATGAGGTTGTGTTGACTGTGCACGGCGCCCTTGGGCTTGCCGGTCGTGCCCGATGTGTAGGCGATGGCGGCGGGAATATGAGGAGTGTCATTGATCGCAGGACCGGGGACAGGATCGGTCGTGCTCAGCCGCTCGCACCACTGCTCGTAGGTGATGTCGGTGCGGCCGTCGGCCGGGCCCACCTCGTCGAGGATCTCCGGGGTCGAGATGAAGAGGCTGGCGCCAGAGTCGTCGAGAAGGAACCGTTTCTCGGGAGCCGCGAGCGGCATGTTGATGCCCAGCCAGACGCCACCGACCAGTTGTGTGCCGACGAATCCGATCGGCAGCTCGGCGCAGTTGGGCAGCGACCAGGCAATCCGGTCGCCGGGCTTGACGCCGAGATCGTGCAGAGCGGTACCGGCGGTGTCGACGGCAGACGAGAGGTCGCGGTAGCTCCACTCGCGATCACCGTCGATCAGTGCCGGGTGAAGCGGATCGCCGCCGACCGGGTCGAGTGGAATGTTGCGAACCCAGCTCGGGCCGTGGGGGTACGGGTTGGGTGCCGGACGTCGAACGAGCCCGGTCGCCTGGTCGATGTCGAACTCCACCTGGGCGACTCAGTCTCTCGAGCTGATGTTCTTCTGGAGACGGCTGACGAGTTCGCGGAAATCGCCCTGCTCCATCGACCACAACTGCGGCCACAGCTCGTGGTCGACGGCCGCATCGGATTCGTTGACGGTGTCGAGCGTCAGAATCGATGCTTTGGTCCGTGCGTTGAGATCCTTGCCTTGGCTCGCCGCTACCGACGCAAGGGCAACAGCCTCGTCGATCAGCGCAGCGTCGTCGACGATCTTCCAGACGATGCCCAGCTGCTGGGCCTGCTCGGCGCGGATCACTTCGCCGAAGAGCACCATGGCCATCGTGGTCTGACGGCCCACGATCGATCGGAGGCGCCAAGTGTGGCCACCGCCAGGGTGCAGGGCGATCTGTAGGAATCGCGAGTCGAAGCGGGCTCGCTCGGTCGCGGCAAGCACGATGTCGCACGCGAGGACCATGTTGAACCCAGCGCCGACGGCAGCGCCATTGACGGCCGCGATCGTGGGCAGCGGCGTGTGGGCGATGCGCAGGAAGCCCTCGTAGATCTTCTTCATGCCCGCCTCGCCTTGGTCGGCGAGAAGGTCATCGAGATCGGCCCCGGCGCAGAACCCCTTGCCGGCACCGGTGACGACCATGGCGCCGATCTCGTCGTTGGACTCCCAATCGTCGAGCACGGCGGCGATTTCGGCGTTCATCGCGAGGGTGATCGCGTTGCGCTTGTCGGGATCGTTGAGCGTCAGGATGCCGACGCGGTCGCGAACTTCGGTCTCGATGAGGGCCATGCAGGCATTCTGGCAGCTCCGCTCTACGGTGAGACAGTGAGCGAGGTGGGGATCGAGCAGGGGCCAGCTGAGGCCCGCGAGCCGGGTCCGTTCGCGGCGTTCGGGTTTCGCAACTTCCGCGTGGTCTGGATCGGCGCGGTCATCTCCAACATCGGCCGCTGGTTCCAGTCGGTCGCGATTCCTTTGGTCATCTACGACCTCACCGGCGGGAGCGCGGCATGGGTCGGTCTGGCTGGGTTTGCCCAGCAGATCCCCACTGCGCTGCTGGGCCCTCTGGCGGGAGCACTCGCCGATCGCTACGCCCGCCGCAACATCTTGATCATCACGCAGAGCCTCCAGGCGGTGGCGAGTGTCGCGTTCGTGGTGATGTGGTCAGCTGGCGTCCGCTCGCCGGGAGCGTTCGTGATCGCCGCGGTGGGCACCGGAGTGGCTGCCGGTCTCAATCTGCCGGCGTGGCAGGCGTTCATCAGCGAGCTGGTGCCGCGCGAGTATCTGATGAGCGCGATCACCCTCAACAGCGCCCAGTTCAACGTGGCTCGGCTGCTCGGGCCGCTGCTGGGCGGGCTCGTGGTGCGCGAGTGGGGGCCAGGCTGGGCGTTCTCGATCAACACGGTCACCTACATAGCGGTGATCGTTGCGCTCATCATCGTTTCGATGCCGAGAGTTCATGCGGAGCCCACGGGGCGGATGCGTCCGATTCGAGAGTTCATCGCCACGATCGGCTACGTACGGACGCGGCCCGGCATCGTCACTGCGATCTCCACCGTCACGCTCATCGGATTCTTCGGATTGGCGGGTCAGTCCATGTCGGTCACGCTGGCCGAGGACGTCTTCAATCGGCCCGACACGGGGTTTGGCATGATGCTCACTTCGGCTGGGTTTGGCGCCGTGCTCGCGTCGCCGTTGGTCGCCTGGTCCGCAGGGAAAGTCCGGCGGTCGCTCATCCAGCAGTACGCGCTCGTCATCTACGGCGGCGGCATCATTCTGGCCGGGGCGGCCCCGTGGTTCGGGCTTGCCCTCTGTGGCATGTTCATCATGGGCGTGGCCCACATCGCATCGGCATCCACGCTCAACACCGCCATCCAGTTACAGGTCGACGAGTCGGTGCGGGCCAAGGTCTTGTCCGTCTATATCACCACCCTGCTGCTGGCGACCCCGCTCGGCCTGCTCGTGCTCGGCCAGGCAATCGACCGATTCGGGCCGCGTGAGACCTTCGTGGTGTCGGGAGTGGCGCTGGTCTTGGTCGCACTCGTCCTGGTCGCGACAGGAAGACTCAGAGGGCTCGACGTGGAGGTTGGCGAGTATGAGCCGTCGTCGGTTGCCGAAGTCCACCCGTCGACGCCCGCTCCGCCGAAGTAGCTACCAGACCGGATCGTCTTCGTCGTCGGCGAGATAGCGCTGACCGTCGTCGCAGTCGGCCTTGGCAATGCACCAGCGACATGCCGGTCCGGTGGCCGTCGCAGGGTCGCGCTGACCTGTGGAGAGCATGAGGATGCGTTCGACGGCATCGCACACTCGGTCGACCGTGGAGAAGAGAAGATCCTCAGTGACGTCCTCAGGAACGAATCGACCCTCGCTCAAGTAGTACGAGGCCAGACGGCGGGGTGGCGTGCCGACTCGGATGGCCTCGAGGAGGGCGTAGAAGCGCAGGTCGTCTCGGTGAGACGGCGAGAACTTGCCGGTCTTCAGGTCGATGAGCACCTTGCCGGCGCGACCACCGTCGGCCCGCCCGAGGGCGAGATCGACTTTGCCGCTCAGGATGAAGCGATCGTGAATTTCGACCCTCAGGCCCGTCTCGGTGCTCGGGTACCAGGCGGACTTCAGCGGTGGGAAGCACTCGAGGAACTTCACGACCATGTCGTTCACATCGCCGCGTAGCTCGGCCCGCTCGACCTCGGAGATCTCCTGCAGCCAGTCGGCCATGCCGTCGATGCCCTCGGACAGCCGAGCGATCGATTCGTCGACGAGCACCAGGGGCTCGGGCTCTCTGCGCCAATGAACGGACAGCTCGATCGCTTTGTGGGCCACGCTGCCGCGGGCGATCGGTACCGACCACTGGAACGGATCGGCCTCCTCCGTCACGAACTGGCGCTCGCAACCCATCACCCGAGCGAGCTTGTGCTTGGAGACGAACATGTTGTCGCCGGGTTTTGCGTCGGCTCTTGCGTCGAGGAGGCCGATCAGCGGGCCGAGCTTGTCCTCGAGGGAGCGGCGCAGTTCGTGGCGCAGCACGGCGTCGAACTGCGGGCGTTCGTCCCGCGGCGCGCCGAGCTGGGCGAGCACCTCTTGCTGCGCTGGGTTCAACTCGACGGGTGTCTCCACTCCGGCACTTTTGCACACCGACGTGCTCTCGCCCGGACTTGTCACAATCTTGCCGTTCGCCACACGAGAGGTTGACAGCGGGGCGGTGGGGTAGGGCATCCCCCAAAATCAAGGAGCCCCCGAAATGGAACCGACCGCGCCCCTCCCCGACGACAACGGCCCGGAAAAGGAGCCGAAGCGCATCGGCCGTCGCGCCGTGCTCGCAGGACTCGGTGTCGGTGGCGTGGTGGTGGGCACGCCGAGTCTGGTTGCCGCCGCCGGGGGCCGACGCGGTGGTCGCGACGGCGATGGTCGTCGGGGTAGCCGAGGCGACGGTGGACCTGACCGCGCCGGCGCACGAGGCCGCCGGGGTGGTGGACCCGGCGACGACATCCCGACCTCGTTCTCCCGCATCTTCGACGATCACCCACCGTTCGAGGAGGCCAGCGACGAGCTACGCGAGGCACTGCAGGAGATCGGTCGAGTCGGCGGGATCATGGACGCGGCCGACCCGCTCGAGGTCGGCCCGATCCGGCTGATCACCGAGCCCGAACTCAGTCCCAACAATCCGGACAACCCGCAGCACACGGCCGGCGCCACCTTCATGGGTCAGTTCATCGACCACGACATCACCGGCGACGCCGGCTCTCGTCTGGGTCGAAGCGAGTCGGTCCGTCGGAGCGTCAATGTCCGCACGCCCCGCCTTGATCTCGACAGCATCTACGGCGGCGGACCAGCGGAGAGCCCGCAGCTGTATCTCGACGACGATCCGCTGGCGTTTCGCGTCGAGTCAGGTGGTCGGTTCGAGGACGTGCCCCGCGACGGCGATGGTGTCGCCGTGATCGCCGAGGGCCGCAACGACGAGAACCTGATCATCTCCGGGCTCCAGTCGGCCTTCCTGCTCGCCCACAACGCCACCCTCGATCGTGTGCGGGCAGGCGCGTCCCGCGACCCCGGCAGCGAGGCGGTGTTCGCAGAGACGCAACGGTTGTTGCGGTGGCACTACCAGTGGATCGTGCTGCGCGAGATCCTGCCGCAGTACGTCGGCGCCGAGATGGTCGCCGACGTCCTGGCCAACGGACGTCGCGTCTACACGCCGAACCGGGCTCGCATTCCGGTCGAGTTTCAGACGTCGGCCTACCGGTTCGGTCATTCGATGATCCGGCCGTCCTATCGGGCGAACTTGGCCGGCGACGACGGCGAGCCCTTCTTCGGTTTCGTCTTCGATCCAACGCAGTTCGGGGTGGACGACCCCGACGACCTCAACGGCGGTTCCAGGGCGCCGCGGCGCTACATCGGCTGGCAGACGTTCTTCGACTTCGACGATGGTGAGGTGAAGCCCAACAAGCGCATCGACACGAAGCTCTCCACCCCGCTCTTCCAGCTTCCGGTGGGATCCATCTCGACCCAGCGGGGCGAGCCGATCGGACCACTTTCGTTGGCCAGCCGCAATCTGCTGCGCCACATCACCTGGGGGATCCCGTCTGGCCAAATGGTGGCGACGGAGATGGGCGCGGCGCCGCTCGCGGCCGGCGATCTCGCCGATATCGCGCAGATCTCGCCCTCGCTTGGGGCCAGCACCCCGTTGTGGTTCTACGTGCTTCGCGAGGCTGAGATCGCGGCCGATGGCCTCCACCTGGGGCCTGTGGGTGGCCGGATCGTGGCGGAGGTCTTGATCGGGTTGCTCGAGCTCGACGATTCGTCCTTCCTGGCGGCCGAGCCCGATTGGCGGCCGACACTGCCGTCGGTCGGCGACGACTTTCGCATGACGGATCTGCTGACGCTCGCGGGCGTCGACCCGGATGCGCGAGGTGAGTGATCAGCGGGCGCGGCCCCTGCGCCACGTTCGGGTGCCGTGTCCTTACTAGGGTCGCCGGTCAGGCCCATGAGTGAACCCGCTGTAGACGCTCCCACGGTGTTGATCGCCGAAGACGACGCCGAGATCCGTCAGGCGCTCGAACGGATTCTGCGATTCGAGGGCTACGCCACATCGACCGTGAACGACGGCGCTGCCGCGCTCGAGGCCATCACCGAGGATCCCCCCGATGTCGTGGTCCTCGACGTGATGATGCCGTTCGTCGATGGTCTCGACGTCTGCCGGCGTCTGCGCTCGAGGGGCGATCGCACACCGGTGCTCATGCTGACGGCCCGTCACGAACTCTCGGATCGCGTCGAAGGCCTCGATGCGGGCGCCGACGACTACCTCGCCAAACCGTTCGAACTCGACGAACTCCTGGCCAGGTTGAGGGCGTTGCTTCGTCGTAGCGCCGACCCGGACGACGAGGTGCTGGGCGTCGGGCCGATCCTCCTCGACGTTCGCCGGCGTCTCGTCACGGTCGACGGGAGTGAGGTCGACCTGACCCGCACCGAGTTCGCCGTTCTCGAGCTGTTCATGCGCAACCACGAGATTGTCCTCGAGCGGTCCACGATCTACGAACGCGTGTGGGGCTACGACTTCGGGAGCGACTCGCGGTCGCTCGATGTGCACGTCGGCTACCTGCGTCGCAAGCTCGAAGCCGAGGGCATCGACCGCATGATCGAGACCGTCCGTGGGGTCGGCTTCGTCCTCCGCTCGCCGAGAACCGACTGACATGGGTCTCGGGGGGCGGCTGGCTCTGACGTTCGCCGGCCTATTGGCCGTGACCGCATTGGTCATCGGGGCCGCCTCCTACGTCACCACCAATCGTGAACTGGGAGACGACGTCGACCGATTCCTCGAAGACCGCGCTCGGGAGATCGCGGACGGTCAGCGAGACGGCCCGCGCTCCGGTGGCGGGCGCGGTGGGCGGGATGAACTCGTGCTCGCGGTGGAGCCCGATGCCGAAGTCCAGCTCCTGGATGAGGACGGCACGGTTGTCGCGAGCTCGGGAATCGTCTTGCCCGTCGATGCCCGCGATGTCGAGCTCGCCGACCGGGCGGGGCCGGAACGGATCAGGACCGTCGACATCGACGGCACCGACTATCGAGTGATCACCAAACACGTCGCCGAGGGTGCGGTCCAGGTCGCCCGTTCGCTCGAGGACACCAACAGTCTCGCCGGCGCGCTTCGAGGGCGGCTGCTGCTCATCGCGGCCGTCATGGCCGCAGTGGGCGGCCTGGTCGGCTGGGTGCTCGCTCGTCGTACGACCAAGCCACTGCGATCGCTCACTGCGGCGGTGGACGCAGTTGCCGACACCCAGGACTTCACCGTGCCCGTCGACGCGGACGGGACCGATGAGGTCGCTCGTCTCGCCCAGGGCTTCGACCGGATGCTGACCGCGCTGGAGACGAGCCGCGAGCAGCAGCGCCGACTGGTGGCCGATGCGGCCCACGAGCTGCGCACACCGCTCACGAGCATCAAGGCGAACATCGACTGGCTCGCCCGCGCCGATGGGCTGGACCTCGACACCCGGCGCGAGACGCTCGACAGTGTGCGCGGCGAGCTCGCTCAGCTCAACGACGTGATCGGCGAGCTCATCGACCTCGCCGTCGATCGCCATGAACTGCCACCGTTCGCCGATGTCGACCTGGCCGATGTGGCGGGAGCGGCGGTGTCGCAGTTCCGGTCGCGGATCGACCGGCCGGTCGACTTCCACCCGACCTCGACGATCGTGCGGGGTGACGCCGACACGCTCGGCCGGGCGATCAGCAATCTCCTCTCCAACGCCGACAAGTACAGCCCGCCGGGCGCGGCCGTCGGCGTGGAGGTCGGCGCCGGCGCGGTGTGGGTCAGCGACGCGGGGGAGGGGATACCGGCCGCCGACCGAGATCTTGTGTTCGACCGTTTCTACCGCCGCCCTCAGGATCGTGCGGAGCCCGGCTCCGGCCTCGGCCTCGCCATTGTCGCCAGCGTGGTGGAGGCGCATGGCGGTCGCGTCGCCATCACCGATGCCGCGGTCGGCGGGGCCCGAGTCGGCTTCGTTCTCGACGCTGTGTGAGGTCACTCGCGCGGTAGGTGACTGTCACAGGCGGTCGGCAGTATGTCCGTCATGGAGGCCACATCCCTGAAGTTCGCCAACGCCGCCCGGAGCCTGGGGCAGGCCGCGCGCCTTCGCGATCTTGTGGTCCCCGGATTCCGCTCGCCGCCGGGTATCACCGGGGTGTCACGCACGCTGCGCCGCCGCCGTGGTGTGCCATCGGTGGCTGTGCAGATCAAGGGGCGACCATGGTCGGCGGTGGTGGCCGACATGATCGAGGGCGTCGTCGCCGCCAACGGCCTCACGGGGGCCAAGGCCGACCGTGCGCGTGCCGCGTTGTGGCTCGCCGTCGAGGATCCCGGTGATGAGCGAAGCACTCGGGCGACTGGCTCAGCGCCCCATCGGCGAGCCGCCGGCTGAGCGTGTGTCGCGCTGATCAGCCGGGTCGGGCCATCGATGTCGCCTGTTCGTCGCTGAGGTCCATGTCATGCACGGACTTCGCGTGGCTCTGCGCTTCCCGGGTCACTTCCTGCACGTCGCTGCCGCGAAGTACGGTGCCGCAGGGACATTCGATGATCTGACTGGACATGTTGGGCTCCTGTGCCTGTGTTGATGACAATGATGATCGTACGAACCGGGTGTTGGTGAAATCTTGTTGCGGGTCTACCTGACCGGTCGATTGGTGGTGGAAGGGCCCGACGGGTCGTTCGACGAGGCCGACCTGCCGGGCAATCTGGGACGTGTCGTCCTGGCGGCGCTCGCGGTCGAACGCGTTCCGATCGGGAGGGAACGACTGGCCGCCATGCTCTGGGATGAGGACAGTCCCGATGGGTGGAACGGTTCGCTGAACTCGCTGATTTCGAAGATTCGTTCGCTGTTCGATCAGCTTGGAGTGGACGGCAAAGAGGCGATCACGTCGTCGGGGGGCTCATACCAACTCGTTCTCCCGCCTGACGCGTGGGTCGACCTCGAAGTTGCGCAGCGCAGTCTCGATCGGGCCGAAGGTCTTCACCGGCGCGGGGAGGTCGCGGCCGCGTTGGCGGAGGCGACGACCGCGTCGGCGGTCTTTCGCCGGCCGTTTCTCAGTGGCTTCTATGGCGACTGGGTCGACGACACTCGTCGACGACTATCGGTGTGTCTCTACCGTTGCTACGAAGTGTTGGCCGACGGGTGGCGTCTGCGGGACGACCTGCCCCTCGCGGCATCGATCGCGGAGAAGGCCGTGGCGCTCGACCCGTTCCGCGAGACCGGCTATCGGCTCCTGATGGAGGCCGAACTCGCCCGCGGCGACGTCGTGGCCGCGCTGCGGGTATTCGACCGATGCGAGCGAGTCATGCAGGACGAGTTCGGCGCGTCGCCGTCGTCACGCACGCTCGAGGTGGTCGAGCGTGCTCGTTCCTCGTAACAACGTGCGAAGATCGCTCATGCCCGATGTGCCCGTCCCCAAGGATCTCGATGGCGTGACCTCCGAATGGCTCACCGCAGCTCTGGTCGAAGACCAGCCCGGCACGGTCGTTTCGTCGCTCGACGTCGCTGAGATCATCCACGGCTCGCTCACGAAGGTGCTGCTCGACGTCGAGTTCGCTGACAACCCCCACGAGATCCCGAGCTCGCTCTACCTCAAGGCCGCATGGGAAGACCACGGCATTCCCACCTCGGTTCGCTCGGAGGCCGTGTTCTACGCCCTCGGCCAACCCGAAGTCGACGTCGCCACCCCCGCACCGTTCGCCGCGGTCTACGACGACCAACACGGCGTGGTCGTGATGGAGAACGTTGTCGCCTCAGGCGCGACGATCACCGACCCCGTCGAACCGTGGACCGTCGAGCTGGTCGCCGACGGCCTCGCCCAGCTCGCCAGCCTCCACGCTCGCTGGTGGGGCGATGGCCGGGTGCCCGGAATCCCTGACTTCGAGGGGTCCAACGCACTCGGCGCAATCCTCATGGCCGAGGGCTATTGGGAGTCGTGCGTCGATGGGCCGACCGGGGTTCACGTGCCTCGGCAGTTCCGCGATCGCGAGACCAGTCGTCCCATGGTCGAGGAGTTGTGGCGTCTCGACACGCAGCTGCCACTTGCGTTCTGCCATGGCGACGCCCACCTCGGCAACACCTTCATCACCGCCGCCGGGGGAGCGGGTTTCCTCGACTGGGGAGGGGTGAAGGCCGGCCACTGGGCCCGTGAGGTCTGCTACTTCCTGGGCGGCGCACTGAGCCCGACCGATCGGGCCGCCCACGAGATCGACTTGCTCCAGACCTATCTCGACCAACTCTCGGCCGACGGTGTCGACCAGTCGCCATCGTGGGACGAGGCCTGGCTCACCTATCGGCGCCACTTCCTCCACGGTCTGCTGTGGTTCTTGTGCCCCACCCAGATGCAGCCAGTCGAGATCATCAACGCCAGCGTCGAGCGGTTTGCCGCCGGCTGCGTGGATCACGACGTGGCCACCCTGTTCTGACCGATACGGTGCCTCCAGGGCCCGGGTGGCGGAATCGGCAGACGCAGGGGGCTTAAACCCCCCGGCTCCCCAGGGAGCGTGTGAGTTCAAATCTCACCCCGGGCACCACTCTGACCAGGTCCGATGTGGAATTCTCCGCTCCCGAAGACTTCCTGAGGGTTGCGCTGAAACGCAATTAGTCGCGAGAATAGTCGCGTACCTCCGGGACGGGACGGTTGAGAATGCGAGGAACGGTCGAGCGCTATGGCAAGGGCTGGCGCTATCGAGTCGAGCTGCCCCGGGCTGAGACCGGACGACGCCGCTACTCCACCAAGGCGGGTTTCGACACCGAGGGCGACGCCCGTCGCGCGCTCAACCGTGTCCTCGTCGACATCGACGACGGCGTCCACGTCGACCGCAACGACATCACGGTCGGGGAGTACCTCGACGAGTGGCTCGATCGCGCGGAGATCGACCTGCGAGCCACAACCATGGTCGGCTACCGGCGATCGGCGGGTTTGATCTCTGGTGAGATCGGTCGGGTGCGTCTGCAGCGCTTGACGCCGATGGCCGTCGAGAAGGCCTATGTCCGGTTGATCGACGAGGGCCGGGCCCGCAAGACGGTCCGCAACGTCCACGGCGTTCTGCGTCGAGCCCTCGGAGACGCCGAACGGTTGGGACTCGTCAATCGCAACGCCGCGGCCGCAGCGAAGGCTCCCTCCGACGTGAAGGCCGAGCGACCGACCTGGACTCCTGAGGAGCTGAGTTCCTTCCTGCGGTCGGCAGTTGACGACCCTCTCTACGCCGCGATGGTGTTGTTCGCCACGACTGGCCTGCGCCGTGGCGAAGTCTGCGGACTGCGGTGGGACAACGTCGACCTCGAGACCAGCGAGCTGTTCGTCGTCCAGACTCGAACCACCGCAGGACCAGTGGTGATCGACGGAACGACCAAGACCCCGAAGAGTCGCCGGCGGGTGTCGTTGGACAAGGCGACTATCGGCGTCCTCCGAGCCCACAAGACGAAACAGACGAAGGCGCGCCTTGAGCTGGGGTCGGTCTGGGTTGGCGTGGGCCACGCGTTCACGCTTGACGATGGGCGGCCGCTGCACCCCGACCAGCTGAGCAAGACCTTCCGCCGTCTCGCGGATCGCGGCGACCTTCCCCGGATCCGGTTGCACGACCTGCGGCACACCTACGCGACCCTCGGTCTTCGAGCCGGCGTGCATCCGAAGGTGATGTCTGAACGCCTCGGCCACGCCACTGTCGGCGTGACGCTCGATCTCTACTCCCACGTCGCGCCCGCGCTTGATCGTGACGCCGCCGAGGAAGTCGCGTCCTTGCTCAACTATGCGTCGGACGACCAGTCCTCGGCACGCGACCTCTGATCGATCGAATGTTCCCTGATACGTCCTACTTGATGTTGTTGCTCATCGCTGCGGCGGTCGGGTTGCTGGTCCCACTTCTCGCCATTCCCGTCTCGAAAAGGCGAAGTCGCCTGCTCGCCGACGGCTCCGATGCGATCTGGGTCGGAATGGCCAATTTCCGGGATCCTGCGGGGCAGGAGGTCCCAGCTGTTCGTGACGCGTTCTCAGACGTTGGTTCGCTCTACGGGGTCACCTTCTCGAAGAAGGGAGACATCCGACCGGTTGGTGGGCGCCTGTGGGTTTATGGCGATCGAATCAGTTGGGAGCCGCGAATCTGGCTTGGCCGGGGACACGCTCGCCCGTGGCAGATCCCGATCGCCGAGGTGGTCGAGGTTTCAACGAGACGAGGGATCGGTGGACATCACGCTGAGCTAGAAACGACGAGCGGCACAATCCGGCTCGAGGTGGTCGATCCCCGAGGGCTGAAGGGGGCGCTCAACTTGGTCGAGTAGCGATACAAGTCTCAAGTGGGTGGCACCCCGATTGACCACCGCCCATCGTGAACCCGACGACGACGACGACGCTCGGTCGACCGACGCCGAGTTCTCGTGGTCAACTCAATCCCGGCGGTAGTAGTGGCGGTTGACGCCGTCGAAAGTGGCCGCTGTTGCGGCAGCACTTTCCGAATCGGCGAGTCGATCCGCACGGACATGGATCGCGGTCGCCGAGCTTCTCGATGAGTTCCTTGTCGACTCCAACGGCGCGATCGCCGCGCTTGACGTTGGTCTCGCTAAGGGAACCCCCGGCGGCGCTTGCTCATCGGCTCAAAAGGACTGCTCGTTGTCGTGTCGTTTGGCCATGGGACCAACCTCCTCGTGAAGCGCAGAGAGTACGTCCGGGGCCTGCGCTCTGCATCGAAATTCTGACCATCGGGCGTCGGGACGACCGCTCGGTCGATGATCGGCGCGACGCCCCACGGACTCGCAGTTCGGGGAGAAGACGCTGGTTGGCGAAAGCTGGCTTCCCGACTCTTGCCAGCATCTACGTTCGGGCGATGGCATTCCGGTGGTTCCAGAGATCTCGCGTCGAGCGGGCGGACATCGCCGAGCCGATCGCAGAGGAAGCGGTCCCTGTACCTCCGGAGACACCGGACAACCTGGTGCTTTGGATGAAAAGCCTCGGTCCGACATCGCTTCGCCGCCTGGAGACGGAGCGGACGATCGCCCACTTGCTGGCCGCGGTCCCGGTCGGTGAACTCCGACGGCTCGACTACGACATGCGATGGCGATCTAGCTGGCGGACACATGCGTGGGAGTCGATGTCCCCCGCCGGCGCGGCGATCGCCATTCGAAGATCGACTGACCCCGTGATAGCTGCCGCCGGCTTCTCCATGCACCGGAACGGGCACATTCGAGAGCTTGCGGTGCGCTCCCTGACCGCGACACGAGACAGGCGCGCCAATCCATGGCTCTTCCTTCGAGCCGGCGACTGGGTAGAAGAAGTCCCGACGGTACTGGCGCCACCATTCATCTCGAAGGAGGCACGTATCACGAGCGCGCCGTCTTCGCGGATGCGGTCGCCGAGGTTCTCGGTGAGGTCGAGAACCCTCGATACCTCCTCATTCGAGCGGGCCGCAATCCGCTCGGCGGAAAGGTCGTCGACTACCACCCGGTTCCGCTCGTGCTTGGCATCCGCAAGGACCGCGCCGAGATCTTTCATCAGGCCTGGCAAAAGCGGGTCGGCCCAGCGCAGCTGGTCTACACCCGAACGGCCGAGGCAAAACCGACACTGCTCGCAGCACGAGCCCGGTCCTTCGCCACCGCGACCCGTAAAGCAACGGCTCGAATCGAACGCTGGATCTGACTGCAAACCGCATCGTCGCCGCACTCGCCGGCCGCCCAGTCCTGGAAGAAATCTTCGAGGGAACTCAAACCTGAGGGCCGAGGCATCCCCGAAGTAGTCGCGAAATAGTCGCGAACCTGGCCGGACTTCTGGCACGCCACACGCCCCGGCGGACGCGACAACCCTCTGACCAGCACCAACGGGACGCCACCGCACCACCCGGATGGCCGAGGGCTGGCTTAAACCCCCCGGCTCCTCAGGGAGCGTGTGAGTTCAAATCTCACCCCGGGCTCCACCTGACCAGGCTCTATGTGGGGATTGCCGCTCCCGAAGACCGCGGGAGGTTTGGGCTGAGACGCAATGATCGCGAGATCGGTCGGATCCGTCTGACGAGAGGTGACGGCACGGTCCTATCCAGGCAACGAGGCGAGCAGCCGATCGATGCGTTGAGTGATCGCTGTGAGTTCAGAACGAATCTCGGCGAGCTCAGGACCGACGGCGCTGGCGGCCGCCCTGCTGGGGGGAGTGTCGCCTCGGCCGATCATCAGCCACGACACGCTCACGCCGAGCATGCCGGATATCGCGAGAAGTCGATTGCTGCGCGGCCGCTGCTCTCCGGCCTCCCAGGCCGCGACGGTGGCTTCGGTGACGCCGAGTTGTTCGCTGAAGTCGGTGGGGCTCATTGCGGCAGCGATGCGTGCCTCGGCGATGCGTTGGCCGACGTCGGCCACTGCATCATCGAGGCTCTGGCCGAGGTCGGTACCCGAGAGAAAGTCGCCCAGGCTCGAATCTGCAGGATTTTCTGTCATCGGGTCTTTCCGGTCGGTCCATTCGACCGTATCGAGTGGCCACGGACATCCGACATGCGTGCGGAGAGTCGACGGGTACGAGTCACGGTCGTCGCGGTATGTCACTCTGACCGCATGGCGATCGAGGGAGCGCTCCGGTTCGTGGCAGGCGATGCGACCGCCCCCGTCGGTGCCGGAGAGAAGATCATCGTTCATGTCTGCAACGACATCGGCGGGTGGGGGGCCGGGTTCGTGCTTGCGCTGTCGGCTCGTTGGCCGGAGCCCGAGAGTGCGTATCGTCAATGGCACAGCAACGGTGACGGCTTCCAGCTCGGCGCCATTCGGCTCGTGCCGGTCGAAGACGATCTGTGGGTCGCGAACCTGATTGGCCAGCGGGACGTCGTGCCGGTCGAGGGGGAACCGCCGATTCGCTATGAAGCGGTCGAGGCCGGCCTCGACCAGCTGGCCGACGAGGCGTATGCGATGGATGCCTCGGTGCACATGCCCCGTATGGGGTGCGGGCTCGCCGGCGGTGAGTGGGCGGCCATGGAGCGAATCGTTCAACGAGCCCTGTGTGGCCGCGGGATCGACGTGGTGGTCTACGACCCTGCGCCGTGAACTCGTGACATCCTTGACAGCTGATGCGGCTGAGACTCCCACCCGATGACCCGTGCTCGTTCTGCGAGTACCTGGCTGGCTCCCGGCCCTACACGATCCTCGAACGCGACGAGATCACGGCCACGCTCGTGACCTGGGAACAGCGCGGCAACGGGCATCTTCTGGTCATTCCCGTTCGCCATCGCGCCACCCTCATGGACCTCGATGAGGCTGAACGGCACGCGCTAATGGATGGAGTCGTCCGCGCCACGAAAGCAGTGGCGGAGGCCTACGACGTCGAAGGTGTGGCGGTCTGGCAGAACAACGGGATCCCCGCGCACCAGAGCGTGCCGCACGTGCACTTCCACGTAGCGGGCACGATTGAAGGTGGCGGGACCATCTGGGGTGATGTCGAGCGGCTGCCCGTCGAGGAGACCGACAAGATCGCCGACCGCCTCCGCCCCCACATGGGGCGAGGAACCGAGGCCGTCGAGTGATCTCCGACATCGACCCGTCAGAGCCCGTCGTCGCCGATCGCATCGTCGAGATCCAGCAGGCCGCCTACGCAGTCGAGGCCGAGTTGATCGGCTTCGACGGCATCCCGCCGCTCACGGAAACCGCCGCGCAGGTCGCGGGATCGGATCTGCGTTGGCGAGGCGCGGCCGACGACGGTCAACTCGCCGGTGTCATCGCGTGGAGCGTTCACGGCGCGGTACTCGACATCGAACGTTTGGCCGTCGACCCAGCGTTCTCCCGACGCGGTCATGGCCGCGCGCTCTTGCGCTCATTGCCAAGCGATACGGAGGCGATCGTGTCCACGGGTCGCGACAACGCTCCCGCACTCGCTCTCTACCGAAGCCTGGGCTTCGTGGCGTTCGGCGAAACCGAGATCGCGGCCGGCGTTTTCATGACCGATCTGCGCCGGGTCGTCGAAGAGAACTGAGTACCCGCGCGGGCCGACTGCGCGCGGGCCAGACTGAGGAATGGCATTCGGGCAGAGCGCTGGACCGGCGGCAACACATCGCCAGGTCAAGGATCTACTCGAGCTGCTTCAAAACATCGGCTACGACGACTTTCGCGATGCTCGCGGCCCGATGGGGTTCAGTCAGCGTCAGGCCGGCGGCAAGTTCACCGCGGAGGAAGCAACCGAGCTCATCGACCAGCTCCAGGCTGCGGAGTACGAGGCCGAACAAGGAGCACAACCGGAGCCGGAGCCGAAAAAGAAGGTCGACAAGGCTGCGAAAAAGTCCGCGAAGCCTGACAAGGCAACAGTCTCGCCCGAAGTTCTCAGCGAGATGGAACGAGCCGTGCGAACCGCGTCGACCAAGTCGTTGGTCCTCGAGGTGCGTCGCCGTGGCTGGACCGTGACGAAGCCGAAGTAGCCGGCTGTCGCGAAAGCCCATTGATGATCTGCGGGTCGGATCGTTTGAGGGTGCTCGTCATCGCCCTCTATGGCACCGCGTTGTCTCAGACCCGCTCGATGATGATCGCTGGGGCCATACCGCCGCCGGCGCACATCGTGATGAGGCCGACCTGCTTGTCCTGGCGCTCGAGCTCGTCGAGCACGGTGCCGATCAGGATTGCGCCGGTTGCTCCGATGGGGTGGCCGAGGGCCATCGCTCCGCCGTTGATGTTGACGCGGTCGCGGTCGAGATCGAGGTCGCGCTGGAACTTCTCGGAGACGACAGCGAACGCCTCGTTGACCTCGAAGATATCGATGTCGTCGAGCGTCATACCTGCCCGTTCGAGCACCTTGCGAGCCGCCGGCACGGGGGCGTTGAGCATGAGTGTGGGATCGTCGCCCATGTTGGCAGTAGCGACAATGCGAGCGCGCGGGGTGAGGCCGTGCGCCTTGGCGTAGCCCTCGCTCGCCATCAGGATTGCGGCGGCGCCGTCGACCACGCCCGAGGAGTTGCCCGCGTGGTGGACGTGTTGGATGTCGACGTCGGGGTACTTCTGGTTGATCAGCTCGCGGAAAGTGGGGGAGTCCTCCGTGTGGCGATAGTCGGCGACCGCCGGGAAGCTCGGGGAGAGAGCGGCGAGCGACTCTGCCGTGGTCTGCGGCCGGGGGAACTCCTCGTGGTCGAGGGCGACAGTGCCGTCGAGGTTGAGCACAGGAATGAGGCTCTTCTCGAAGCGGCCCTCCTTGATGGCCCGGTCGGCGCGGCGCTGCGATTCGGCTGCGTGGGCATCGAGCGCCTCGCGTGAGATGCCCTCGATCGTGGCGATCGCGTCGGCGCACACGCCCTGGTGGCTCTGCGGGTGGAGCTCCTGGAGGTGGGCGTTGCCTGCGCCCATCGGCATCATGCCCTTCTTCGGAAGCGACATCATCTCGGTGCCGCCCGAGACCACGAGGTCTTCCATGCCGGCCATCACGGCGTTGGCCGCGAAGTTGGTGGCGGTGATGCCCGAACCGCAGAAGCGGTCGAGGGTGACACCACTGGCGGTCACGTCGTAGCCGGCGTCGAGCGCGGCCATACGACCGAGGTCGCCGGACTGCTCGCTCACCTGGGAGCTGGTTCCCCACACCACGTCGTCGACGTCGGCGGTGTCGATGCCACTTCGGTCACGAAGCGCCTCGAGCACAGTGCGTCCCAGGTGCTGTGGGTGCAGGTGCGAGAGCGCTCCCTTGCCCAGTTTGCCGACCCCACGGGGGGTGCGGCATGCGTCGATGATGTATGCGTCAGCCATGCCGCCAACCTATTGCGGATACCCGCCGCTCAGCGACTCAAGACCCCACATCCACCCCGCTGCAACTGGAGTCCGACCCCCGCTACAACTCCGAGTTGCAGCGGGGGTCGGACTCCAGTTGCAGCGGCTAGTCGATGCCTTCGAAGTTGGGGGGGCGCTTTTCGGCGAAGGCGGTCATGGCTTCTATGTTGGCGGGGGCGCCCATCAGCACGGCGAACTCGCCGTTTTCGCGTTCATGGGCTTCGTGCATCAGAGGCTGGATCGGGCCGACGATCGTGCGCTTGCAGGCGATCAGCGAACTGATCGGGCGCGATGCGAGCGTGCGAGCGTGCTCCATGGTCACGGCCATCAGATCGGCGGGCTCACAGACCTTGTAGGCGAGGCCCATCTCCTTGCACTCGTCGGCGGTGAGCCACTCGGCGCTCATGAGCGCCCACGTGGCGTTCTGGCGGCCGATCAGGGCGGGGAAGGTGGCGCTGCTGGCCAGCTCCGGGGCGACGCCCAGCGTGGTGAACGGGCACTTCAGGCGGGCTGCGCTCGACATGAAGACGAGGTCGGACACGCCGAGAATCGTGGCGCCGAACCCCAAGCCCATGCCGTTCACCGCGAGAATCAACGGCTTCGGAAAATCGATGAGAATTCGGGTGAGGCCCGGGAAGCCGTGGGTCGCCTCGATCTTCTCGCCCATGGCCATGCGGCCCATCTCGATCACGTCCTGGCCGGCGGAGAACGAATCACCGCTTCCCGTCAGGACGACCACGGCGACCGAAGCATCATCCTGGGCCTCCAGAAACGCTTCGGCCGTTGCATCCCACATGGCGATACTCATGGCGTTCTTGGCTTCGGGTCGCTGCAGCGTGATGGTGCGGACTCGGCCGTCGTTCGTGACTTCGATCATGGCGTCACCCTAGGGAGTCGCCGTGCTCCGATGAGAATTGAGGAAGCGGCGCATGGCCACGACCGCCCAGACGCTCTCGAGAACCACAAAGATCCATGCCCCCGTGAGTGCACCGTAGAGAGCCGTGGCCGCACACCCGCCCGCGAACACCGCGATCCAGACCGGTCCACGCGACTCCAGTGCGTAGGCGCCCACCATGGTCGCTGCGGCGACCACCCCGAACGCGGTCAGCACGCGATGGTGCGCGGGCACTGGGCGATGACGGCGCACCCGCAGTCGCGCATGTTGCCCAATAAATCGAGCATCTCGTCGAGTTGATGGCGACGCTCGGTCAGCTCAGCGATCTTGTCGTCGACCGATGTTCGCCACCCGCGGTTGGATTCGTCGAGCAGACCCCGGATCTCATCGAGCGAGAATCCGGCGCTCTGACTGCGGCGGATGAAGTTGACCCGCCCGACGGTCTCCTCCGCGAAGCGACGTTTCCCGCCAACCCGTTCAATGGCCGAGATCATGGCGATGTCGTCGTAGTAGCGCACCGCCGAGACCGTGAGTCCGGTCCGCTCGGCGACAGCGCCGATGGCCAGCGTTGTCACGGCGAGACTCCTGCCATCGAGCGAATCAGCTCGAGTCCGTCGGCGTTGTCGGTGGTGACGGTCATCGTGAGCACATCGGTGCGGGCTGTCTCGATCCGAAGCCAGGACCCACAGCACGACCGCTCGCGCTCAGCGAGATCCTCGATGGCGTCGGCGTCGTTCAGGCCGAATGTGGACCGGGCGCCGTTGGGCAACGGTTCGCCGGTGAGGGCCAACGAGGCGACGTCGGTCCATTCGACCGAGCGAGCGGACCGGTCCTTGGTGGTCAACGTGCACACGATCGGTGGGGGAGTTGAGGCATCGGGCATGGCCGACACCGTAAGACCTCAAGTCGACTTGATGTCAACCCCCGCGCCCCGCTTCGGGTCGGTCTCAGCCGATCCGGTGCGGAAGTCCTCTCGCGCCTTGTCGTTCTTGATGCTGCTGAGGCAGAAGTCGATCGTCTCCTGCGGAACGGTGCATTCGAGACCCAGCGGGCGACGAATGTCCTGGCCGTGGACAACGATCTCGCTCAAGGGAATCTCCGCGCCGATGCCCGGCACCGGGGGACTCCACTGGTTTTCGGCCTCTGCTCGGAGCGTCTGCACGATCTGCTCGTTGGTCATGCCCTCCGCCACCTCGGCAGTGCGCTTGATCGACATCTTGTTGAGGTTGAAGCCCGACCCGATCATGGCGCCGAGAAACGTGGTGAAACCCATGCCGAACGGGCTGATGATGTGGGCGGCGGCGTCGCGAACGTCCCAGGCCTCGCATTGCGTCTGCGTGGCCCATTGCTCAGGTGTCAGCTGGTCCAGCTCATCGGCAAGTCGTCGGCGCTCGGTGGCGATCATTTCCCAGGTGTTGGTCTGCGTGTCGGCCATGTCGTTGTTGCTCCCTCGAGTGGTGGTTCGACTCTACGACGAACGCCGCGATCCGTTCTCGACGCGTTGCCCCAACATTCTTTGAGGGCCGGACGTCGGACTCCGGTCGAGACGAGCACATTTCACCGCCCCGGGCGGGCGGCATTACTGTCGCCCCGTGTCCATCGAGCATCTAGTGGGCCACCGGTTCGCCGGTGGGGAGCGAACGATCGAACACTGGGAGAACTTCCTGCTCGCCGAGGTGTGCGGCGGCGAGCAGCTTCCTGACGGCTTGGCCCACCCGGTGCACCTCTTCCATGTCCCGATCGACGGCGCCGGTGTGACCATCGGTGAGTTGTTCGACCTCGCCGAAGCGGAAGGGCCCGATCGGGTGGGGCTGGAGAGTTACGACTGGGAGTGGTTCGAACCCCTGCAGGAGAACATCGCCTATCGATGCGAAGGCCAGGTGCTGTCGGCGGCCCGCCGCGACGACGGCGAGCGCGCCTGGGACGAACTCGTCTTCTCGATCGATCTGGCCGACGGGGATCGCCCCGTTGCCAGAGTCACCAACACCTGGCAGATCTGGCGCACCCGATGATCGCTGTCGGCGACGAGCTTCCCGAGTGGGTGATGCCCCAGGTTCGGACCGAGCCGATGCAGACCATGGCGGCGCTGCTCCGCGACCCCAATCCCGTCCACTGGGACCGCGCGTCGACCCATTCGAGAGGTCTCGACGGACGGCTGATCAATCAGGGGCCGATCAACGTGGGCTACCTGGCCAACATGCTGATGGCGTGGCAAGGGCCGGAGTGCATTCAGCGGCTGCGGACGCAGTTTCCCGACCGGGTGCTCGATGGTGACGAGGTGAGGGCCCGCGGTGTGGTGACAGACGTGGACGGCGACTCGGCGGTCTGCGATGTCTGGCTCGAGCGGCCGGACGGCTCCCGGCCGGTAGTCGGCCAGGCGACAATAAGGATCACTCGAAGCTGATCTGCTCGTAACCCGGTGGTGCCGTGCGTTGGTTGCGGCTGGCCTTCACCCGGCGGGGGTCGTAGTCGATGCCTTGTAGTGCCGACTCGAGACGAACCCCGTCGTAGGTGATCCACTCGACCGGCTCCAGTTGCACCACAACGCGACCTGGCGTGTCGATCCGCCGAAGGAACTCGGGCCGGTCGAGTTCTTCTCGCTGCCGTTCGGCCAGCGCGGGATAGAACCAGCGGCGCACGTCGTCGTGGTCGTGCACTGTCGCCATGGTCTTGGCCGTCGTCGTGATGTCGCCGCCGAGCCACGTGCCCTCGCTCGACACGATCACGCTGCTCTGTGGTCGGGCTCGCAACGCGGCGACTCGCTTCCGCTGAGGCGCGCAGGTCACCCAGAAGCTGTCCTCGTGCCAGACAAAGCGATGCAGTACCCCGACCGGCCAGCCCTCGCGGTTGGTCCAGAGCACCGCGCACTCGGTCTGGGCCTCGTAGAGGCGGGCCTGTTTCTCGGGGTCGACCCCGACATCGGATACATCCGTGTAGTCGTTCTTGTCGGAGGGCGGGTTCACCGTGTTGGTTCGAGCGTGGCGTCGATGTGGAGGCGCTTCAGACCGCGGAGCACGAAGCTCGGCAGGTACTCGAACGTGTTGTCGTCATGAAGTCGGTAGGAAGCGACTCGGGCCACGAGACGCTCGAGGGCGACGACGGCTTCGAGACGGGCGAGGTTGGCTCCTACGCAGAAGTGGGTGCCGTGGCCGAACGCGATCTGCTCGCGGAGGTGATCCCGCTCCGGCTGCATCTCGTGGGGACACCCGAAGCGCTCCTCGTCGCGATTGGCAGAGGCAAACATCACGACGAGTCGCGACCCCTCCGCGATGTCGACGCCGGCCAGTGTGGTGTCGCGCGTGGTGATGCGCGACATCCCCTGGTTTGGGCTGGAGAGGCGGAGACTCTCCTCGACGATGA
>Ga0315336_1002684_pt1 | contig 26226 bp, 18 predicted proteins | sample ASW5metaG_FD_204512 | JGI IMG/M metagenome (GOLD analysis project Ga0315336, IMG submission 204512) | Ammonia-oxidizing marine archaeal communities from Monterey Bay, California, United States - ASW #5 | ecosystem: Environmental > Aquatic > Marine > Intertidal zone | place: USA: California... | reverse complement strand
GTGAAGAAGAACCCGCTGGTGATCAACGCCTCCACTACCCCGACGGTCTCGTTGGTTTCGTCAAACTGCAGGAGACCGGTCCCGTTGATTTCTATCGTACCGTCAAAACTATCGGTTTCATTAAAACTGTCCGCTCGGAGGATACCGCCATCCAGAACAGTTGATCCTCGCACTTGCAAGTAGCTCCCAGCTTCCAACAATCCACCTGTAATAGAGGCCGTTACGTCGGGGATTTCATCAATAATGTCCGTTGTGTTTTCTTGTTTTTGTGAACCAAGCTCAACGGACCCGGCGACGAGAATCTCGCCACCGTCGAGGTTAAGTTCAGATTCTCTGTACATTCGAAAGGGGGCATTAACAATGAAGGTGCCAACATTGACCGTACCGCTGGTCATGTTCAGGACGCTTTGGTTGTGAAGCTTCGTGAATGGCTCGTCATTATGGCCGGTCCAATCGAAGTAAAAGACTCCCCGGGTATTCACGACGCCACCGCTCATGTTCATCTCGCCATGCGAGCCACTGCCAATCCACAGCGTATCGGTCGTCACCGTGCCCCCGCTCAAGTTGAAGGTGCCATCATGGCGGTTCTCAGGAAGCAAAACTTGAGCATTTCCGACACGCAATCTGGAATCACAGCTGAATGGAGAGGCCGAACAACGGTTGGCAAGATCAAGCGTGCCTCCGGTCATCGTCAGTAAACCTTCGCCACCGAAACGGCCAATGCGAACGCCAATGGCTTCCGCCGTGTCGCCGGGTCCGATGACAGGTGCATTGACACCGTATTTTGAATCTTCAATCTCTACTCGGGTAGTAAAATCGGGCAGGAGTGGGCCAAAATTAATGTCGGGGTCAAAACCGCTCTCACCCCAGTTGGTTGATGTCATCCAATCGGTCGGATCAGCAGGAGCTGGCGTTGGGTAGTTGTCTTCCCAATCGGTCAAGTCCGATGCGCTCACCGGGACTTCCAATTGCCAAATCAGGAAATCATCGCCGTCGACGTCGCCATCGTCATCAAAATCGCCAAGCAAATTCGCTTTGCCGTCAAAATCGTATCTATTGGCCTCCTGTGCGAAGGCGAGCGGGGACAATAGCCCAACTAGAACGACGATTGAGGCAATAGAGGTGAGTTTTCTAACCATTGTGTCCACTCCCTTGTTCCAGTTTATGACTTTATGACTGCTTGACTCAAGGACAATACGTTCAAGTTCCCTGCGACACCACATGGAACGGTATCTCATTGACCACGGATGAAAAACAAGGGCGCCAGGACAAACCTGACGCCCTTGGTACAGTGTCAAACTAGGGTTTCGATCAAAAACAAACCGAATCGCTCCTTAGCAGGCCCTCTTTCTCCGCAGCATCAGCCCAAGACCACCGAGGCCGAGCAACAGCATCGAAGCGGGTTCGGGAACGAGGAAAATCTGGGTGAACTGCACGTCGGTTCTTCCGTCAAATTCAGGCACGATCACGGAAATCGGAACAAGAACTCTCGTATCGCTGGTAATGAAGGTGCCATCTGCGATCAGCTGCTTTGCAAAGAAGAGACTCAGCTGGCTCTTGGGACTGCCAACACCAGGAGCCTCGGATTGGTAGAAGCCATCACCGTTGATTTCTACCGTGCCATTCATGGTATAGTCTATGTTGCAGTCTGTAGCACAAAAGCCAAATTCTTGACTGCGGACGAAACCGCCGTTGATCGTCATCTTTCCAGTCGTCAAGACGTTGTCAAAACGAAGCTTGTCAAAGACGATCATCGAGCCGCTGTCGACCGTAATCTGCGAAGCACCATAGAAAAAGAAGTCGTCGTCAGCAAGAATATCGCCTCCGTCTAGGTCTAAGGTCGCATCGTCATCCGTCACCAAACGATCGCCGATATCAATAAAACCGCCGGTCATGGTGAGGGAACTACCGAGTCTGATAAAGAAATCGTCATTGACGTCCACCAAACCGGCGCTCATGGTCATGGTTCCCACGGAACTGAAAGCGTTGGGACTCCCCCCATTCACTTGACCGTTGCCCACTTCTATATCATCGGTGGAGGTCAGCGTGCCGCCGGTCATGGCAAAAGCGCCGCCATTGGGTGCGACTAACGTTTCATCTTTTCCAACAAACAGATCTTTGATCGTAAGTGCTCCGGTGCCGTTCAATGCCACCGAGCCAGTACCACCGGCGGTGCCAATCTTGGTGTCCAAAGCCGTTTGGCCAGCCATCGTGCCATCAACTACGACACCAGCGAGCGGAATGTCAACCGAGGTCACAGCACTAGGCGGAGTGGCAGGGTCACCGCTTGTCGGAACACCAAAGGGGTCTACCGTTTCCTCCCAGTTAGTCGCCTCATCCCATGAAGCGCCATCGAAGTCGCCGTCGAATTCGTACACGCCGAGCAATTGGCCGTAACTCGCGGTCGACATGAGACCGAACACAAGGACTACAGCAGTAAAACATACAAGTTTCTTAAACATTAGCGTTCCCCCTTTTCTTGATGTCTATTTCAGAAGATTTCTAGTTCACTAACGGTTTAACTCCGGACGTATCTTGCTACTCCTCGGGTGAGATGTTGAACCCCTATTTTTCTACAGTTATTCGTATCGTAAGCGGGTCTGAGCAGTTTCGCAAACATTTTGCAGCATTTGTAGACACTAAATTCAGTGCCCGTGCCACAGTCCAGTAAGGCAACCGCCGCTCGCAGGGGGGGCACTGGTCTCCCAGCCTCTCGGAAGCTGGACCGCCACATCACCAAAGGGTCATGTTTGCCCATCATAATTCAGAGCCGGACAGTCGATATTGCCGCCAATTCTTGAAAAAACCACGATATAGTGCGGGGTGCACATCAATGCGCAGGCGATTCACGCTTTCGCTGCAGTTGGTTGAGGTAGCCCGGTCACGTATGTTGGAAGTTGATGTAGCCTATTCTGCGAAGCCTTAGTTCCTGAACCGCATAGATATTTTTAGTTGGAACCCCTCATTGTAGGGGATCAGTCCCTGTTGCAGATCCTTCCGGCAGCAGCAAGCCTTGACCGCACCGCAAACCACAATTATCAAACGTTCAACTTTTACAGGCAATTTCGGGCCTTCCAGGCTGATTGTAAGTATGTAAGTAACTGTCGTGGCACCATGACTACGCCTCCCGAAGGAGCTTCTACGTTGCATCATGGCTGAAACAGAATTCACTCACACAGAAAACGAAGATGAGTTCATCCGGCTCTTCAGTAAGAGTCAATGTACTCTGTATGCCTTCATCCTCGGCCTGACGCACAGTACGACAGACGCTGACGACGTGCTGCAAGAAGTGAATCTCGCTCTGTGGAAGAAGCGTCGCACTTACGACTCGCAGTATGACTTCCTCCGCTGGGCCATCGGGTTCGCCGGGGTGGAGGTCAAGAATCACCGTAGGAGATGTGCCAAGAGTCGGCTGTTGTTCAGCGACGACGTGTTGAATTCCTTGACCACCGATTGGCCTACCGATGCCTCCTTTCACGAACAGCGCCTGGCGGCACTGGCATCGTGCCTTAAAAAGCTTGGCAAGGACGAGCACCATTTCCTTGCGGAGTTCTACCGACGCAACGTTGCCGTCAATGAACTGGCCAAGTTGAATGACACGCCAGCCAGCACCATTTATAAAATTCTAAGCCGAGCGCGCAATGCCCTTCGCCGGTGTGTGCAACGAACCATTTCACAATCCACATATCCTGCGTAGCTCTCTAAACGTATCTGAATGGTGATCGAGTAGCGACGAACAATTCATAGGAAGCAACACGAATTAATCATGCACGAACCCAGAAAACCCTTTGACCTTGAGCGCCTCGAGCAATTGATTGCCGAGAGATGCAACGGCACGATCTCGGCTGCTGAGTGTCGGGAACTCGAGAAGATTGTAGCGGAATCGTCGGAGGCAAGAGCGGTCTACTGGGAACACCTGTCGATCCATGCCGGCTTGTCCTGGATGCACAGCGGCAAGCTGGAGTGCGACAGTCGCCTTGCCGAGTTGGGGAGTGAGGAAGTCTCCTCCGCTGGCCCGGTCCTCGCTCAACGCGAGCGAGCCTCTGCGTCGATCTGGACACGTTGGTTGCCGCTGACGATCGCTGCCACACTGCTCATTGCCATGTGGGCAAGGGGTTGGAGGGACGAAGGGCGCGAGCCGACAACTCGTAACGAACAGACGGCGAAGGCAGATAGCAGGGGCAATGTCCTGGGATCACTCGCCCCGCTCTCCAACGACTGCCACTGGTCTTTCGGAACGCCTGGAGAAAAGAATCGGCAGGAATTCAAGAGTTTCGACACATTGTGGCTCGACCGTGGGGCCGCTGAACTGCAATTGACGAACGGCACAGTTGCACAGCTGGAGGCGCCGCTTATTCTTGAGATGGTGTCGATCGACTGTGCCCGAGTGCTGTTAGGACGCGTTACGATTGACGTTTCCGAGAGTGGGAGAGGCATAACCGTCGAAACGGCTGCGGCGGAAATCATCGACCATGGGACGGTCTTCTCGGTGGATGTCACTGACTCGGGGAACACAGACGTAGTTGTCTTCCAGGGTGAAGTGGACGTGAGTTATTTGCAACACCGGCTGGAAGAAGGCACCGAGGGGATCGAGTCTACGAAAAGGCTGCGGACAGGGGAGGCGGCACGCGTCGCTGAGGACGGCACTCTGAATCGAATCGTGAACGTACGTCGGACCGACTTTTCTGAGAACCGTATCGATTCGTCGGTCGTGAAAGAAGTTAGGGACAACGTCGTTCGTGAACGGACCATGAAGTACTACGAAATTGTCCCGGGAGGCATGCGCGAGGACGCTGTCGCTTTCGTAGACCGAGATTACCAGTGGAATGGCGTGGACGGGCAAGGTATTCCGAGCTATCTCCTGGGCGGCGACTATGTGAAAACGTTCAATGACGACAAAGTGGCTGAAAACCTCAAGATTACGGTCACGGTCGAACGCCCGGCAATGCTCTACGTTTTGGTCGACGATCGTCTTCAGCAGATAGGTTGGTTAAGCGATCAGTTTGAGGACACCGGCGACAATATCGGAGTCGACGAAGGGATTCACTTCCCAAATGATGTTCGAAAACTGGGCAGCGGACCGGGCGAAAGTATCGATCAGGTGCATTCGATTTGGAAGCGTCGGGTTAGAAACAGAGAAACGATCTCCATTGGGCCCTATGGCCCGCTGAGTCCGGAGGCTAGCAGCCTTGGCACGAAGGCCAGTTTGAATATGTACGGGATCGTGGTCGTTCCTTTACCGACGGGCGGCGAACGATGACGTGAAGGCTGTGGCCAAGCACGCAATCAGATCAAGACGACAGATCGGGCACAATAAACGGCTTGCGGTAATCTCGAGTCAGCAACTCGTTAGCCTGATCGTTATTAGTGAATCGCTCCGACGCGGGATCCATTTCCAGCCACGGCCCCAGCGTGATCGCACTGCTCTGGATGTCCACTTCGTTGGCGTGCAGATGGCTGGCCATTCGCTGGAACGAATCGGCTGCCAGCTCGTTCGACTCGACTTCCCTCTGAACCACTTTAGCCGGAACTTTAGTTCCCAGCCGGTGCGAGATATTGCCGGTGTGGCAGAGCGCACTGGAAAGATGGCCTTCGAGGATATCGGCATTCAGATCCGAGACTTTGTGAGAACGGACCGCTTCGAGGAAATTGAGAAAGTGGTTTCCTTCACCGAACCATTCCTCAACGATCTCTCCATCGTTGTCGAACGCCGTAGCCTGGACGTAGTTGGGGATCAGCACGTGACCTTGCTCACACTGGACGATGACGCCGATGGAGGATCCGCGATAGTTGTCCATCGAATTCCCCCAATCCTTTTGCCCCGCTTTCGATTTGGGCAGACCACGCGTTTCGAATAGGAGCGGCGCCCTGCCATAATCGTGGTACACGATTTGGGTATTGGGCGTGTTGCCGGCGTCGTCATAACCGAATCGGCCGCCAATGCTCATCGTGCGTGGCGCTAGCGCGTCTTCTCCCAGGAACCAGCGGGCCACGTCCATTTCATGAATCCCTTGATTTCCTACATCGCCGCAGCCGGTGTTAAAGTCCCAATGCCAGTCATAGTGTGGGTTGTAGTTGCCTTTAGAGTTTTTCTCCGGGCGATAGATGGGAACGTCCGCCGCGGGCCCTACCCATAAATCGCGATCAACAGAGCTGGGGAATTGAAGCGGCGTGTTACTCTTGCCGATACTTTCGCGAGGCTTGTAGCAGGTGCCGATGGCGTAGAGGATCTTGCCAAGGTTTCCTTCTTGCACGAACGTGACGGCCGCGGTCACGCTTGGACTCGAACGCAGTTGCGTGCCGCACTGCACGATGCGATCGTTCTGCCGGGCCGCGTTTACCAGCTGTCGACCTTCCCACACGTTGTGTGAGACTGGTTTCTCAACATAGACGTCTTTGCCGGCCTGGATCGCGGCAATCGCAATCAACGAGTGCGTGTGGTTCGGCGTGGCGATCGCTATCGCGTCGATGCTCTGATCGTCAAGAAGCTTGCGATAATCGGTATACTTGTCGACATGCGTACCGTGTTGCTGCTTGAACTCGCCAGCTCTGAGGTCTAGAAACTGCTGATCGACATCACAGAGCGCGACAACCTGTTTTCCGAATCCCTGGATATGTTCTTTCCCGCGTCCACCGACGCCGACCACCGCGATCCGAATGCGATCGTTGGCCCCAACCGCGCCCAAAGCCGTTCCAACAGGAAGTGCCAGAGATGCGCCCGCTAAGGCGGATCGCTTGAGAAAACGTCGACGTGAAACAGTCATCGCTAGAAACTCCATTCACGAACTTCTGGGGCACAGGGCTTCGACTTATGTTTCCCCTGAACCTTTATATCCAGGCTGAAACTTCCACTGAAGATACCATATCCTTAACTCATTTCCTACGATCTGGCGATTCTATCAGCCAACGCCACAGCGGGGGCTACCTAAATCAGGATGTCATGCACCGGGTGTTGCTCTTCGACACCCGTAAGTCGCATGTCGAGGCCCTGGAACTTGTAGGCTAGGCGGTTGTGGTCGATCCCCAAGCAATGCAGGATCGTGGCATTGAAGTCGTGGATGTGTACCGGGTTTTCCGTGATGTTGTAGCTGAAGTCGTCCGTCTCACCATAAACCATTCCCGGCTTGACTCCGCCGCCGGCGAGCCAAACAGTAAAACACTTGGGGTGGTGGTCGCGGCCGTAGTTTTCGCGAGTCAGTTCTCCCTGGCAGTAGATGGTTCGACCAAACTCGCCACCCCAAATTACCAGCGTATCGTCCAGCAGGCCACGCTGTTTGAGGTCCTGGATCAGCGCCCAGCAAGGTTGATCGATGTCTTTGCATTGGTTGGGAAGATCGCCGGTGACGTTTTGATGTTGGTCCCAGCCGCGGTGGAAAATCTGCACGAACCGCACGTCGCGCTCGGCCATCCTCCGGGCCAAGAGGCAACTGGCAGCGAAAGTACCCTGTTTCAGGACATCGGGTCCGTACATGTCGAGCACGTGTTGAGGCTCGTCGGAGAGATTGGTCAACTCCGGCACCGAGGTTTGCATGCGAAAAGCCATCTCGTATTGAGTAATACGCGCTTGAGTTTCCGGGTCGCCGAACTGGTCGAGTGTGTGCTGATTCATTCGGGCCAGCGAGTCGAGCATACGACGGCGTGTTGTCGCGTCGACGCCCGGTGGGTTCGAAAGAAACAGCACCGGATCGCCCTGACTGCGCAGCGCGACGCCTTGATGTTTGCTGGCCAGGAAACCTGAGCCCCACAAGCGATTGAACAGGGCTTGGGCATCTTTCCGGCCGGTCCACGAGGCGGTAATCACCACGAATGACGGCAAGTTTTCGTTCAATGTCCCCAGGCCGTAACTGAGCCACGATCCCAGACTCGCCCGGCCGGGTAGTTGATTGCCTGTGCAGAGGTAGGTAATGGCAGGGTCGTGGTTGATCGCCTCGGTGTAGAGCGATTTGACGAGGGTGATGTCGTCTGCCATGCGGCCATGGTAGGGCAACAGTTCGCTGATCCAGGCGCCGCTTTTTCCATACTGCTGAAAAGTGTAGTTGGAGGGAGCCAACGGAAAGCGTTCCTGCACGCTGGTCATCGTGGTAAGTCGCTGTCCCATGCGGACTGACTCGGGCAGATCTTTGTCGTACCAGTCGGCCATGACTGGCTTGTAATCAAACATATCCATCTGCGACGGCGCTCCAGCCATGAACAGATAGATGGCCCGTTTCGCCTTCGGGGCAAAATGAGGCAGCCCTGGCAATCCGCCTGTGAGATGTGTCGTGTCGGGAGAAGCGCGCAGCTTCTCGGGCATCAACGAAGCGAAAGCTGCAGTGCCGAGCCCTAAGGTCCCGCGCTTGAAAAAATGTCGACGCGTAACGGTCTGGATGTGTTGTTGGATGGGATCCATGTTCTATTCCTTGGAAGAGAGAGCCGTATCAGTTCTTGGTAACCACCTCGTCCAAATTTAGCATCAGATTTGCCACGATGGTCCACGCGGCCAGATCGCTCGGGTTGAGTTTTAGGTCAGACTCTCCCACTTTCGGTCCCATCAGTGCCTTGGCTGCGCTCTCGTCCTGCTGGAACACAACCTGTTGATCCTCGAAGAGCTGGACCAGTTCGGCGACTGTCTCGTCACGAGCATGTTGTGCGGTACATAAGCGGTATAGAAAGGCTACGCGGGCGGCTGTGGACTCTTGATCCTGAAGCATGACACGCTCGGCCAATGCCTGTGCCGCTTCGAAATACTGTGGATCGTTCAGCAGCAAGAGTGCCTGCAACGGCGTGTTGGTGCGTTCGCGACGCACACAACTCGACTCGCGGGAGGGCGCGTCGAAAGTACTCATTTCAGGAGGCGGAGATGTTCGTTTTAGAAACGTGTAGAGCGATCGACGGTGAATCTTGTCGTGCTCGGTATCGGCGACAAAGGTTGCGGTATTCGAGGAAGTAAAACCGACAGCCTGCCAAAGTCCGTCCGGCTGAGGCGGCTTGACGCTCGGGCCGCCGACTTGATCGACCAGCAAGCCACTCACTGCCAAGGCCTGGTCGCGAAGCATCTCTGCGTCGAGACGGAAGCGAGGACCACGAGCCAGGAGTCTATTTTCAGGGTCTTGTAGCGCGAGGGCGGGAGTTATCGTCGAACTTTGTCGATAGGTTTTCGACATGACGATCAGCCTCATGAGCGATTTGATATCCCAACCGGATTCAAGAAACTCCACTGCCAACCAATCCAATAACTCAGGATCGGAGGGTGGCGCCCCCTGGCTGCCAAAGTCTTCGCTTGTCTTGACTAAGCCGATTCCAAAAAGTTGTTGCCAGAAGCGGTTCACAGCCACGCGGCTGGTGAGCGGATGTTCGCTGGAGACAATCCACCTAGCCAGACCCATTCGGTCGTGCGGCAGCCCGTCGACCATCGGTGGCAAGCAGTCCGGTGTCTGACGTTCTACTTTCTCTCCATGTTGATCATACTGGCCGCGAAGCAAAACGAACGCGTCTCGCGGCTTCTTGCTTTCGCGAAAGACGAGCGTCGTCGGTACCGTCGATTCTTCGGCTCGAAGCTTGTTGTCGAGTTCGTCAAGCCTGTTTGTGAACTCAACGAAATCAGTGTCATTGCGAATGAGATAGAAATGTCGTAGGGTCTGGAACTGTTCTTCAGTCAAGTCTTCACGCGGCGTAGCCAAAATGGGGACGATCTGGCTGCTGAGATAGATTGCCATGACATCGGAGTCGGAGAGTCGCCGGTCGTACAGGCGCGCGTCATCGATGCGAGCGCCATCGAACGCAGCCTCCGTGTCACGGCGTCCCAGCAGCAGTGGCTTGGAGTGTCGTATTCCGTCTTTATGTTTGAGCGAGTCGGAGAAGACGTCCAGTGGTTGCTGCTTACCATCGATATAGATCACTAGGCCCCCGGCTAGTTTTGAGCCATCGTAGGTGACCAAAACGTGGTGCCATTGCTCAGGCTGAAGCACTTTAGTCTTCGTTGAGACCTTAATAGAATAGCCGGGCCGCCGACGGGTCAGTCGGGCACTCACAATGCCTTCGTTGGAGGAGAGGTCATATCCTTTGTACAGATTGGCGACATCCACTTTGGCGATAATCGCCCCTGTGGTCCCTTTTCCCGGTTTAATCCAAGCTCCGTAGCTGAACGGTTGGTCATCCGTGAAATCGCCTGCGCTGCCCAAATCGACGTAGTTGTGTGTCGAAAACTTCAAGCCACCTCCTAATTGACCTTCGACCCACTCGGGGCTTCCCACGACCAAGCCCGGCTTGTCTGGATCTGCTTTGTTGAGCGCTTGATTTCCTGATCCTTCTTCGAAATCGCAGTGAACAACAAGCCCGTCAGAAACTTCGAGTTCCGGATCGGACTCCCCTCCTGCTATACACTGGAGGCGATCGGAGAGCCAATTAGGAAATTGTGGAATCTCTGCTTGAAGCCGTTCGTCCCGCTTGGTGCTAAGATCGGCAATGACTTTTCTCAAGGCACCCAGTGAGCCTGCTTGTTCCTTGCTAGGCACGCTTAACATCGGTGCCGTGTCCTTGACGTTGCCGTCCAGCGGAGGGCCGTCAAGGCTGTTGAAGAAAGCAAAGAGTTGATAAAACTCCTTCTGCGAGATGGGGTCGAATTTGTGATCATGGCAGACGGCGCAACCCAGTGTCATACCCAAAAACACCGTACCTACCGTACTCACTCGATCGACCACATTGCGTACGTACACTTCTTCCTCAATGGACCCTCCTTCATTGGTCGTGACGTGACAACGACTAAAGCCGGTGGCGATCTGCTGATCAATCGTAGGATTGGGTAGTAGATCTCCTGCTATCTGTTCGATCGCGAACTGGTCATAGGGAATATTGTCGTTGAAGGCCCTGATAACCCAGTCGCGATAGAGCCACATCTCGCGGTAATTATCGACGTGCAACCCATGTGTGTCACCATATCGGGCGGCATCCAACCAAAATCTCGCCATGTGCTCACCGTAATGTGGCGATCGCAGAAGGCGGTCGACAACACGCTGATAGGCAATGGGCGAGTCGTCGGCCAAGAAGGCGTCTACTTCCGCAGGCGTCGGAGGTAGACCAGTTAAGTCGAACGTGACACGACGGAGGAGAGTTTCCCCGTCTGCCACGGGCGAGGGCTTCCAACCTTGCTGATCGAGTCTCGCCTGGATGAAATAGTCGATGGCGTTCTGCGGCCATTCTTGATCGCTAACAGGCGGAAATTCTTGCTGCCGTGGAGGAACGAAGGCCCAGTGTTCTTTCCATTGGGCGCCCTGCTCAATCCAGAGTCGAACGAGCGTTATCTGTTCGGGAGTGAGTGATTTGCCCGAGTCGATCGGCGGCATCACTTCGTCTTCGTCTTCACTGGAAATGCGCCGAAAGAGCTCGCTATTTTCCGGTTTGCCAGGGACGACGGGTACTTCCCCAGAGTCGCTTTCACCCAGCGCGCTTTCCTGCCGATCTAGCCGCAGTTCTGCCTCACGACTTGCTTCGTCCGGGCCGTGGCAGGCGTAGCACGATTGGGAGAGGATGGGACGGATGTCGTGCTGGTAGTCGACAGCTGTCGCTAACGGAGCGGCCTGGGAAGCAGTCTTGTCCGCTGGTTGTTCGTTTTTCTGCGTTGGCTGTGTACCAAACGTCGATTGAGTCAGACAACCAAGCAGTGTGCCACTGACCAGTAATACCAGTCTTGCGTGGAACATACCTCAACTCACAATAACTGTCGAATTGGCGAACCGCGCATTCTACCTTCCCAGGATTGTGGTCACAACCTTGAGGTGACACAATCACCGAATACCGCAAAGGGAATTTACCAATAATTCCGGAAATTATTTCGATAAAAATTGTCTCGAACCAACGGTCGGTCGTCGTACTCTTGCAAAATCCATCAGACAGATGAAGTAGACGGCCAGTTCGTCTTGCCAGAAGCTCTCCCTCGTGAATTTGCCGGTTTCCAATTAACTCTTAAGCAATATCTATGGGTTAACTCTGACCGTTTTGCCCGCTTTTCGATGGCGATTACTCACGACGTCGTGATTCCTTTGGTGGAGTGGAGTTATCTATACAGCCATTCGAATTACTTCCATGCTCCCTCGTCTGCGACAACGTGATTCTAGGCACATCTGCTCGAATGAGACTTCGGTGATACTTGGAGACGGCAACTGTTTCGACTAAGCTTTGATCGTATTCTTCAATGAGAAACCTTCTGTGAAGGACGATTGTCTGAACGTCATCATCCAATCCGAACCCTAATTAGAAACGGATACGTTGTTCTTCGGTTGAACGGTCATGCCGGTGTTGACTTCCAAGGCGACAGCCATGCGGTCGAAGCCATGCTCTGTGTATGCCATTGATTGCGGGACGAAGTTGCGGCGAGCTTTCTACCAGCAGTGATCCCCAATAAGGTCGACGTGGCGGCCACGCAGCTGGCCCAATTGGATGCGGCGTGCCGAGTCAGTAATAACTCTTAACTCGTTTTCAGCAGACAAATCTGGATCGATAGCACATGACATTCTTAGACTATGCAGTTCTGGTGGGTTACTTCCTGCTGATGGCGGCGATTGGCATCGCCTGCATGCGCCGAGTGAAGGGCCAGGATGACTATTTTCTAGGCAGCCGCGGTTTCGGCAAGCTGATGCAAACGTTCGCGGCGTTTGGCGCCGGCACCGGTTCAAGCGATCCGGTTAATACGGGCCGCACGACGTTCACCAGCGGAATGAGCGGCATGTGGAGTGTGATGTACTGGCTGTTCGTCACGCCATTCTATTGGATCACCGCCGTCTGGTATCGGCGAATGCGGCACACGACTCTCGGCGATTGGTTTACCGAACGATACGAGTCGCGCTTGCTGGGTGCGGCGTACGCTTTGTTCGGCATCTTTTTCATGGTGGTCTACGGCTCGATGATGTTCTCGGCGATTGGCAAGGTTGCCGCTCCGTTGGTGGGCACCGGCACGTTTCAGATAGGATCGCAAGAGGTTGGAATCGAGTATCTGCTGGTCCCGATCATCGGCATCATTGTCCTCATCTATGGCAGCGCCGGTGGTCTACGAGCTGCCTACTGGACCGACCTGATCCAAGGCCTGTGTATTATTCTGCTCTCGCTTCTGCTGATCCCCTTCGGCCTGACGGCCCTGGTCGAAAAGTTTGGCGACCCAGCGACGATGAGCATGTACGACGGATTCCGCATCATGCACGAGCAAGTCCCTCCAGAGTTCTTCTCCGTCGTCGGATCAACCAGCAAGAGCGAGTTTCCATTGCACTTCATTGTCGCAGTGGTGCTGATTAATCTCATCACAGTGGCTGTTCAGCCCCACTTTATCTTGACAGGAGGCGGTTCGGCCAAGGACGAAAACAGCGCTCGTATCGGCTTGGTGATCGGCAATTTTCTCAAACGCCTCTGCACGGTGGGCTGGGTGTTGACCGCGCTGGTGGCTCTGGCACTGTTTGCGGACAGCCCGGAACTGGCCCAGGATCCCGACAGAACGTGGGGCGTCGCTTCTCGGGAACTGCTCGGGCCGGGCCTGCGAGGTCTGATGCTGGCTTGTCTGCTGGCTGCCCTGATGAGCTCGATCGACGTCTATATGATCATCGGCTCGGCCTTGGTGGTCCGTAACATCTACGTACCCTTCCTGCGGCCCGAGGCGACCGATCGGGAGTGTCTCAAAGTGGCCCGCCTGACGGGTGCCGTCGTTGTCGGTGGTTCAGTCTTGATATCTCTATCGATCATGGATGTCTTCGCGCAACTGCAACTCACTTGGATTGTGCTGGCGCCAATCGCTGCCCCATTTTGGATTGGCATGTACTGGCGACGTGCCACAACGGCCGCTGCTTGGACGACGATCGTGTTCGGCGTCCTGGCCTTTTTCTTGATTCCATTGTTCGCTCAGCGTGTCTTTACCGATCTCAATACGAATCCGACCTTCGCGCAAGTGACCCCCGTGGTCCAGACGACAACGGTTCACGCCGCCGCACCGGCCGATGTCGCGCGGCGCAGTGCAGCCATTCGTGTTTGGGATGAGGCCCAGGAATCGATCGTGCAAGAGGAGAATCCTCAAGAACGACTTCGCACACTCGGCCCGCGGCCCGAGCCCATCGAAACTGGAGATCCTCTGGCCGAGACAACCGTCACAGGTGGTCGGGCGATCTTTTGGACAGGGCCGATGGTGGCCATCGATGAAAATGAAAACGTCCTTACAGACGTCGTTCCGCAGCCGGTCGGTTCGCCCAGCATGCTCGACGAAAACACGACCCGTATTGTGAAACGGTACGACCCGTCTGTCAGACTGCAAGGAACCGGGCAGTTCAGATTCGACTTTCTTCTGTACAAGCTGCTGGGAATCGATTTGGGGGAGTATTCTGATTCGACACTCAGAACGCTCGACTTGCCGCCGAAAATCATTGTGCCGTTTTTGGTGATGATCGTGGTCAGCCTGTTCACTCGGCCGAACTCCAAAACAGCGCTCGACCGCTACTACGTTAAGATGAAGACGCCGGTCCTGGGCAACGCGGAGCGGGACGCCGATGAATTGGAGCGTTCGTACCGAGAGCCCGAACGCTTCAACGATCGCAAGCTGTGGCCGAACTCCAACTTGGAGATTCAAAAGCCGAGGCGGTCGGATGTCGTGGGGTTCGTGCTCAGTCTGGCTGCCTGCTTCGGCATCATCGCCCTGGCAATGCTGATCACCGGGATTGGTTCCTGAAGTGTGCGTGGGTGCCACGATTTCCGTTTTTGTAGCTAGTAGACACCGAATTTCCAAGCTGTTGCCAACGCTTGCGTGCCGATCGAACCTCAGCCAAAATGGCGAACATCCTATTGAACGGTGACTTACCCCAGGAGCGACCGATGCCCCAACAAATCGACCGACGTGGATTCTTGGTCAACTGTGCGACAGCGACGGCAGCGGCCGCTGGCATGTCGAAGCTGTCAAGTCCGGCGTCGGCCATCGAACCGATTGTGCGCAACGGAACGCCGAAGTTTAAGTTCAGCCTTGCTGCTTACAGCTATCGTAATCTCTTGACGGGTGACCCGCCCCAGTTGACCCTGGCCGATTTTGTCAGCGACTGTGCCAAGATGGGCCTGGAGGGTACCGAGCCGACGTCGTACTACTTTCCAGATCCCACGACGTACGACGATGTGCGAACGCTTAAGCAGCAATGTTTCCAACTCGGCCTGGATGTCTCGGGCACCGCGATCCGCAACGATTTTGGCTACCCGGCCGGCGAAGAGAGACAGCAGCAGATTGATTGGGTGAAGCGCTGGATCGACTATGCAGAAGCGCTAGGTGCCCCCGTAATCCGCATTTTTGCTGGTTATCATCAGGAAGGCATTCCGGTCAAACAATCTCATTCTCTGATGGTCGCCGGCATGGAAGAATGTTGTGACTATGCTGGCCAACACGGAGTTCATCTGGCCCTGGAGAATCACGGCGGCCCGACCGCGACGGCCGAGGGATTGCTTGCCTTCGTGCGCGATGTCAAAAGCCCGTGGTTTGGCATCAATCTCGATACGGGCAATTTTGCAACCGACGACCCCTACTGCGACCTCGCCAGGCTGGCACCCTATGCGTTAAATGTGCAGGTCAAGGTGGTGATTCCCGATCCGCAGGAAAAGAAACACCCCAGCAACTTTTGTTGCCTGGCGAAGATTCTCCGCGACGCCGGCTACCGCGGCTACATCGTGCTCGAATATGAAGAAGAGGGCGACCCGCGCGTCGAGTGTCCGAAATACATCCGGCGGATACGCGACGCATTTGCATAGATGCCTCGTACATCTGCTTTAAGTATTACCACAGAGTCACGGAGCACACGGAGAATGTTTTGGAAGTCAGAGGAATGGTTCATCCTCTCCCCGACCTCTCACCTCCGACCTTTGTTATTTGTTTTCTCTGTGGCCTCCGTGATGAAGCCTACTTCAGATGGCGGACTATTTACGAGAAACCAAAGATGCGCTGGACTCAACAGCACTACGAACAGTTCGAAACGCAAGGCTTCCTGTTCGTCCCCGGGCTGTTCGCTACGGAAGAACTCTTGCGACTGAATGAGATCACTCCGGAACTGCTTCTGGGTGATGACCTGCTTGACGGCATGCACCGGGAACGCGAACGGGGTGGTGCTGTACGTCAGGTCTACCTGGCCCACCGCCACAGTCCTCCGTTCAAGGCCCTATCGGAAGACGCCAGAATTGTCGACCCGGTCAAGCAGATCCTCGACTCTGAGATTTACATCTGGCATAGTAAGATCAACGTGAAGGATGCCTTCGAGGGGACCGTCTGGTTGTGGCATCAAGACTATGGCTATTGGATGTGGGACGGCGTTGAGCCGAAACTCGTCTCGGTGATGGTGTTGCTCGACGAGGCAACCATCAACAACGGATGTCTGCTGGTAGCAGCGGGCACGCACAAGTGGGGCCGACTGGAACACGAGGCCGACGAGCGGACCACCAGTTACAAACAGTGGTGCGTCGACAGAGAGATTTTGAAAGAGCGTCTGACAGAAGCGATGATCCAGCCGGTGATTGGCAAACCGGGCGACGTGCTGTTCTTCGATTGCAACCTGCTACACGGCAGCGGCCACAACATGTCGCCCTTGCCACGCAAGACATTTATTGTTGCCTATAATGATTTGACGAATCGGCCGCGACCTGTTGAGAACGTTCGTCCCGATTGGGTCGTGTCGCGGAAGTTTGAAGCTGTATCGGGTAGCTAGCGCACCTTCTTCTCTGCCGTCTCTGAGTCTCTGCGTGCGACTTCTTGTCCTTAATCAAGGGGCTAGGCCAGTCGGAATCTGTCAATCAGGAATGTTTCCGCATCCACTCGACATAGTGCGCAGAGAACGCATTCAGGTTCTCGATAGAGCCGCCACCTCGGATAGGCGAGCACATCTCGTAGTTGGCGATCCCGTCGAAGCCGCCTTCCTGCAAGCCACGGAAGAAGGCCGGGTAGTCGATGAAGCCGTCGCCGAATTTTACCGCTCGCACCATGTCGGGCAGGGCACGCTCGTAGTTGATCAGTTGCGGCTGATAGCGGAAGCGGGGCAGCCGAATGTAATCGGCATTGGTTGTGATCGCCGTGTAGGGCGCCATCTTCTTGGCACATTCGTAGAGGTCCTCGCCTCGCAGCGCAGGCGACCAGGCGTCGAAACCGAGCTTGCAGTTCGGGCGATCGACGTCGCCTAGCACCTCTAACAGGACGTCGCTATGGACGCCCAGATCGTGATGATTCTGCACGGCAAGGGTGACGCCATGCTCGGCAGCCCGATCGCACATTTCGCGCAGCGCCTGCACAACACCGTTCCAGATGGCGTGGAGAGAGTGTCCTTCGGCCTCGTAGGCCGTGAAGACGCGGACGACCGGCGCTTCCAGCTGCGACGCTATTCGAGCCAGCGATTCGATATAGGAGATCTGCATCTCGAGGTAAGGCACCTCGGCAGCCGCGGTCGCCGAGAGATCGGTGTAGCCGCCGATCACACTGCAGGCGATGTTGTTTTGGACCAGTGTTGCCTTGACCGAAGCGATGCAGTCCGAATCGGCATCTAAGGGCGACAGATGCGGCCGTTTGCCGGCCAGCATGACGGTGTCGTATCCCAGCTGGGCCGCATTGGCAATAAAGGACGATAAGTCGAGCTTGTGCTGACCCCAGAAGCCGGCGTAGCTGACGGAGAAGAGGCTGAGTTTCATAGAGTGTTACCTAGGTAGTTGGCCTCTCGATTCGAGGGTTTAGGGAACGAAAACTTTCAGGGCAGGGTCTTGTGCGAAGGATTGATACCTTCCCCGGATGTCAGCAGTTTTCTGGTCGCCCCGATGAAACACTGTGAGGTATCGTAGTGTCAACGAATCTCCCGCGGGGATGATCACTTCGCCTTGGTCGATGTCGCCCGGAGGAAAATCAAGTTCCCCGAACGGATTTGCCGCAAACAGGCCATACGTGCGAACGTGCCATTTGCAAGGGCGGCACAGGTTGCTGGGGTGGCTGAGAATGGCGATTCCCACGGTTTCCCCTTCGACGGGTCCGCAATAATCGATCCACTCGGCCAGTTGTCCCCAGGCAGCTTTGTCTTTTTGACCGTGGCTATTGACGATCTGGCCTTGGCCGGGCGGGTCGACTTTCATCGAGCCGGCGACCCGTACCGCAAACGTTCCTTCCTTGGTATCTCCCAACGCGACGTCGCCTGCGGATGCGATTAGCTTGATGGTAAAGTCAATCCAGCGGGTCGACTCGTCTACTCCGAAGACCAATGTCCGCTCGTCTTCACACTGCTTCTTTCCAGAGGCGATCCAATCGTTCCGGGTCACGACGGTAGCCGTAGCTCCATCACTTTCTGTCTTTACAAATTCGCGGTGCACGATCTTGCAGGATTGATCACTCTCGGAGTCGGTCCAAAAATCGAAACCGTTCACCTCGCCGTGCGCAAACCACAGTGACCTGTGGTGGGGATGATCTTCCTTTTCGAATTTCTGGAGTGGCCCAACAGGATAGGAGCGCGTGTAGGGCGTTTCCGTGGGGCCCATGATCGGCCAGACGACCGGCTGTCGGCCAGAATGCGTCAGGTATTTCGCAAACAAGGAATCATTGACGCGAACAACGACACCCGGTTCACTTCGTTCAAGAGAGACCTGGGTCTCAGCCCATACCGGTGCCGAAAGTAGTAAGGGCAGAATAGAAAAACTGAACAGGCGCATGAGTCGGACTATTCCTCAGTGATTCATGGGTCGAGGCCGATCTGCGCCATGCGCACGCTTGTAGAGCGCAACGTGGCCACCAGAATTCTGCCCTTACGAGTCGCGTTCTAAATCAGGTATCACGAACGGTGCACGTTGACTGCGTGAGCGGAGTTCGTTGGCCTGGTCGTTGTGGGTGAAGGTCTCGCTGTCCGCGTCGAGTTCCAACCATGGCCCCAAAGTAAGGGCGCTCTGCTGAGAGTCGATGTCGACGTCGTTGGCACGCAGATGGGCGGCCATGCGAGCGAAGGAGCTGGAAAGCAACGGATTACCGCGAATTTTTTCGTCGATCTCACTAGCGGGCAACTTTTCTCCCAGCTGGTGAGAGACGCCTCCCAGGTGACAAAGCGAACTGGATAGATGTCCTTCGAGGATGTCGGCATTGAGTTTGCTGCGGTCGCCGGCGACGATCGCAGATAGCCAGTTGTCATGGTGATTCCCGGCACCTTCCCAGCGTTTCACTTCTTGTCCGTCGGGATCGAAAGCGACCACTTCCGCATAGGTGTTAGGGGCAAGCACGTAGCCCTGCTCACACTGTACGATGACGCCAATGCGAGATCCTCGATACGTATCCATCGAATCTCCCCAATGCTGCTGAGCTTCCTTGCTGCGCGGCAGCCCACGGGTCTCGAAGATCAGGGGTGCCACGGGATAATCGAAATAGCTGACCTGGGTGTTGGGAGTGTTGCCGGCGTCGTCGTATCCCAGTCGCCCACCAATACTGACGCAACGCGGAGCCAAGCGGTTCTCGCCCAAGAACCAACGGGCAATGTCCATTTGGTGGATTCCTTGATTACCGATGTCGCCGTTGCCCGTATTGAAATCCCAATGCCAATCGTAATGAGGATTATAATTGCCTTTGGAATTCTTCGTCGGTCGGTAAAAAGTCTCGTCCGACGCAGGACCTAGCCAGAGATCGCGGTCTACGTTATTGGGAAATTGAAACGGCTGGTCGCTCTGGCCTATGCTGGGACGGGGCTTGTAGCATGTGCCCAGGGCGTATTGGATTTTCCCAAGCTGACCGCTGCGAACGAACTTGACGGCCTCCTGCAGACACGGACTCGATCGAGACTGGGTGCCGCACTGCATGATGCAATCGTTCCGTCGCGCGGCCGCGACCATCTGTCGACCTTCCCAGATATTGTGTGAGACAGGCTTTTCGACATAAACGTGTTTGCCTGCTTGGGCTGCTGCGACCGCAATCAAAGCATGCGTGTGGTTCGGCGTGGCGATGGAAACGGCGTCGATGTCCTCGCGATCCAGCAGCCGTCGGTAGTCGATAAACGTTTCAACGTCGCGACCCCACTCCTCTTTCAACTGCTGTGCTTTCTTGTGCAAAATCAGCTGATCGACGTCACACAGAGCCACCACTCGGTTCTGAAGTTGTTGAATGTGAAAACTGCCTTGGTTGTTAAACCCGATCACTCCAACGCGCAGATCGGCAGTATCGTGTGCTAAGGCCATTGCAGATTCGGCTAGAGCCAATCCGCCGACCGAGGCTGCTGTGGCTGCGAGAAAGTCTCTTCTTGAAAGTGACATGATCGACTCTTTATGTAAAACCAGGAAGCCTCAACCGAGTGGCCTAACCATCTATACTAGCGAAACGCGTTGCGTGCCAGAGAACACGCCGGACCATGATAGACTGTTTTCAGCGCGAAAGCGAGCCATTAATGCCTGGGGAGATAATCGCCAAGCTTTCTCAGAGAGCGACTAGAATCTACGTTTAGAGATCCATTCTGGTGGTCGCCGGCCTTACCTGCCGGCTTGTTTGTCGGTTCGACCGATCACACACCGAAGTGAACTGTAGACCGGTCATTCACAGCGGTTGAAAATGTTGACGGCCGCCCCTACGCAGCACTGCTGGATAAGCCAGACGGTGTCACCCGGTGGAGGCGACGGAGCCAACCAGATGCCTTCTTGTGCCAGTCGGTCAGTTCCATAATGGCCAATACGGCTGCGGCCAGGCTCGAATAGAGGACGCCGAGTATCATCACAGCCACCCAACTCCCGCACTGCCTGACATCGATCGTGTTGGACTGCAAGACAAGCAAACCGAGGGCGTAGGGAACCGCACTAAGGATGAGTACGGCTATGCTTACCGTCGCCAGGGGCTTCTTGAGTTTGGTCCGTAGGACATAGAACGTGGTTGTGACAACGGCGCCAACGAGAAGCATGCTGAACAAATCAAACGCGGCCATGGGCCGAGGGAAACTCGGGTAGCGACTCCAAAGGCTTGGTCCGGTGAACAATGAACCTAACCGTCCAGTCACAAGCTCATCAATGCGTATGTCGCTGTTAGCCTGGTCTAGATTACCCAAAAGTGAGACAGAGGTCAGCATTACTGAGGCGATGAACAGAGCCAAGACGAGCGTTGTTGCTGAAGCAGTTTTCATGTTGGCCCTTTTCTATGTCCTAGTTCTCTCGCAATGAAGGCAATACCGCCTCAATAGGAAATGTACAGCACGATGGTTGGTAGTCAATCATTCTGAACCTATAACTAACCTACTTACTTGTCGGGAACTGTAACAAGTCCCGGCGTCTCCTCATCTCCCTCCACGCGCCAGACGTTTCTCTCAGAAAAGTATTCGATCAACGCTTGATCTCTTTCCGGTCCCAACTCACGAGCCCAGACGATCTTGGCTCCGTCGATGTCGGCCCGGTTGTAGACCCATTCGGCATGGCTGTTGTGGTCGGGGCCGTAGTGGACGAAGACCAAGTGCTGGCCGGGCGTGTTTTCTAGTTGGGAGGCGAGCTGGGCCCGTTGCCATTGCCAATCCTCGGGTTGCCCGTTGAGGTGATGGAGGAAGGTGAGGGGCAGTGCGATGACGTGCAGGGCGATGACCGTCAGCGCCACGAGTCGCCCCCAGTTGTGGCCCGCGCGCGGCAAGGCGTTGAGATAACGCAGGCCTTGGACGATTACCAGAAACAGCAGCGGCGCCGCGGGGGCGAAGTAGTGCGCGTAGGTCCACGGCACCATCAGCTGCGCCGCGAGAAACAGGGCCAGCGTCAGCCAGGCGAAGCGCAATCGGCGAGAGCGAAGCAGCTGCGGCAACATCAGCAGGGGAATGCAGAGGGCTACCCATAAGTAAAACCAGCCCACGCGGACCAGGCCAGTGCCTTTGGAGGTTAGCCAGCCGGTGAACGTCTGTTGCTGCTGGTAATCTTCGATCGCCCAGCCGGTCTGAAAGTCTCGCATCACCTCGTGTCGGTACTCCGGCAGCGGGCGTGGCTCTTGCCAGAGAAATAGCGGGCTGAAGCCGTAGGTGGCTTCGTGCACTTGGTACGGCATCCGCAGAGGGTCGCCGGTGATTTTCATGTTGTAATAGCCAAGTGCCACCAGGCCGATTGCCAGCAAGGCTGTCGCAGGCACGACGAACTGCAACAGCGCAACACGAAACTTCGGACCTTTGTGCCCGACGAGCAATCTGACGAGCCAAGCGATCAATGCGACCGATACGCAGACGCCAACCACAAAACCTTCGTAAGGCCGAGTGGCGACCAGCAGCAGCGCTCCGGCAGCCAACAAGAGAGCATCTTTGACGTGAGTGTCTCGCTTGATGCGCGGCAGGGCCCCGAACATCAGTGCTCCGCCGGCCATCGGCAACGCACCGCCCCAGTAGCTGAGCGACCATTGCGCGTGGATGATCGCGTGCAGCGCAACCAGCAGACCGCCGACCAAGGCCCACCGGCCAGGGACCCAGCCCTGCAACATCCAGCAGACGGCCGCCGCGGCCAGGGCCGTGCACAACCACACCCCGACAATTGGGTGCCCGCCGACCAGCGACCCTAGCGCGAGCATGGCGCCCTGGCCCGGTTGATATTTCGACGCGTAAGTCGGCTGGTGGATGACGTGAAACGTCTCAAAATGTTGCCAGTGTGGATGGGTGGGATTCGCGAGGCGTCCCTTGGCAAACGTGTCGGCGGCGAGCAGGTAGCTGAACTCGTCGTGAACGTGGGGCACTGGAATGCGGACGGCGCTGAATATCGCGGCTACAGCCAGCGCTATCAGCCCACACGTCAACACGGCCAGCGGTCGATGTTGGATGGGCGCGTCGAGCCAACGTCGCCAGAAGGCGACGGTCTGCGGCGCATCGGCATCAGGAGCTGACGTATTCATGCTTTCGCGGTCGAGCGAGGATGACTCTCAGTCACCTTTTTTTGCGCCAGCACCAGGTATTGGCCACCGACGGGGAGTCGGTGAACCAGCACTTCCAGAGGCCGCAGCCAGCCGAGTGCACGTGGAAACAGAAACCAGGCGTCGGTGCGAATTGTCGCGAAGCCGGCGGATCGCAAGAGTCGTTTCGCTTGCGGCGGCGAGATCGTCACTGCGTCGCGGTCGAACGGAATTCGACGCATGACGTGGCGCGTGCCGGGGTTCCAGGGGTTGTTCTCCCAAAACGCGAACCAGCCGCCGGGGCGAAGGGCATTCCAGACGGTTTGTAGCGCGGTGTCGCGGTTGGTTGGATCGATGTGGTGGAAGACGCCGTTGCAGTAGGCCAAATCAAACTCGCCGACCGGCAGCTCGTCGGGAGCCGCGGTAAATCGGGTCGCTTCGTTGCCAAGTTCCGACTGTGCTCGTTCAATGGCTGCCGAGGAGGGATCGAAGCCCCAGACTGTGGTGGGGCTAAATATTTTGTGAAGCATCGGCACGGCCAAGCCGACGCCACAACCGAAGTCAAGCACACGATTCAAAGGTGGCTGACCACGGAGGACATTAGCGGTCCACTCGATGCGGCGTCGGGCGAAGTACTCGGGGCCTTCGCCTGAGAGTCGCAGCCCGCTTTGTAATGCCGCCTCGTATTGTGCCGCATAGGCGTCGAAGGCCGCGTGTTTTGTCGCGATCGCGGTCATCATGAGAGTCCTCGCCGGGGCAGTCTGCCTACTTTTTCCGCCCCATGCGGAGAATGCTCAGGAAGAAGCTGGAGAAAATCGTTTGAAACCCCAACGCCGCAAGCGTTACCCCTGGGATCACCCAGCGCATCGTTTGTGCATAGTCCAAAGCGCCATACTGCGCGGCACGCCACTGGGCGACGGCCACCAGCATGAGGGCACAGCCGCAGACGAACGCTGTCGCTCCGGCGAGCAGGCACCGTTCCAAGCTGGCAAAACTAAAGAAGCGTTTCAGTCGGCCATCGTCGGGAACCAGGCCCTCGGTGACGGCAAAGGTCTTGGCAAACAGCGCGAATTGAACGAGCTGAAAGCCGAGCAGAATCGCCAAACTCGCGGCAAGCAAGGTGTGGGCATCTAACACGGCGCCGTAGACCTTGATGCCCGGCATCGCCAGGCAATATCCCACTAGCCCCAGCAGAGACAGACCGATTCCCGGTGCCAAGAACAACCACCTTGGGCAGTTCATCATGAAGAATCGCAGTGTCCGCCATCCGTCGCGGAAGGTACGCAGATGGGGCGCGTGGGCCTTGCGACCGTCGGGATGCAACGTGGTGGGCACCTCGGCGATTTTGACGTCGAACACGCTGCTCTTGATGATCATTTCCGTGGCGAATTCCATGCCGGTACTGCGCAGCTCGAGCTGATTGTACAATTTGCGTGTGAAGCCGCGCAGTCCGCAGTAGACGTCGTGGATCGGTGCTCGAAACATGCGTCGCACCATCCAGGAGAACATCGGGTTGCCCCACCAACGATGCAGCCGAGGCATGGCGCCGGAGAGTACTTTACCGCCGCCACTGGGAAGTCGACAGCCTTGCACCAGGTCGTGCCCTTCGCGCAGCTTGTCAACAAACTTGGGGATCTCGAGGAAATCGTAGCTGTCGTCGGCGTCGCCCATAATGATGTAATGTCCGCGGGCTGCTTCGATGCCGCCCATCAGTGCACTGCCGTAACCTTTATCGGCCACGTGCACTACACGCGCGCCGAGTTCCAAGGCAATCGCGATCGAGCCGTCCGTGCTGCCGTTGTCGGCGACGATCACTTCGCCGTGAATACCGTGTTCGTGCATCGCGTCGAACGCTTTTCCGATGCACGTGCCGAGTGTGTCAACCTCGTTCAGACAGGGCATGACGACCGACAATTCGAGTTGCCCCACAGTAGGGACATGGTCGCGTACTGAAGGGTCGCAGGTGTCGAGACATGCGCGGATCGCCGTCTCCGCATCGCGCAACTGATTGAGCATCTGCTGCGGAGTGGTCTCGGAAAGTGGCGGCGTGACCGGGGGCGATGGATCCGGCACTGGCGACTCTTCGCTCATGGCTGGGCAACCTGACGGAATGCGTGGGGAAATCTGGTCGCAGAACGTGACGCAAAAGCGTACCTTGCCCGCCGAGTGAGTCAAAAACACCCACCCAGGTCCGTTCAGCACAGACGAAACAACTGCTATAATCGCATCCGCAATGCCTGAATTGACCATACACGACGACCTCCGCATCCCGCTGCCGCTGCTGATCACCGGCGTGGCTGGTGTGGCGGGTTACAATGCGCTCGATTACTTCCAGTCGCGTTATCCGGGCCAGGTGATCGGTATTCGCCAGCGGGACAACTGGCGGCTCGACGGACCAGGCATCGCAGCCTGCAACGCCGAAGACCGCGATAGCTTGGTGCAACTGTTCGATGAACATCGTTTTGGCTCGGTGCTCAACTGTGCCGGGAACTGCGCTCTGCGGGCTTGTGAGCTCGATTCCCGGTTGGCTTGGCGAACCAACGTCGAGGGGCTGATCAGTCTGTTGTCGATTGCAGTCGAGCGGTCGGTTCGATTGGTGCATACGTCGATCGATCTGGTTTTCGCCGGACGCGACACGGGCGGATATGCTGAAGACGAATGGACCGACCCGGTGACTGTCTACGGAAAAACGATGGTGGCGGCGGAGCATTTGGTGGCTGATACGATGCCGTCGGCTTGCACATTGAGGATATCGCTACCGATGGGCGTCAGCTTCAACGGGCATGCCGGGGCGATCGATTGGATCCAATCGCGATTTCAAAACAATCGGCCGGCAACGCTGTACTTCGACGAGATCCGCACGCCGACCTACACCGATTGTCTCAATCGGGTTTACGAGCAGCTTCTCGCCAACAACATCAGCGGCTTGTACCACGCGGGCGGTCCGCGCCGGCTCTCGCTCTTCCAGATCGCGCAGATTGTCAATCGGGTGGGCGGGTACGATCCCGAACTGTTGTTCGGTTGCCCGCGAATCGAAGCGGGACCAATCCCACCGCGGGCGGGAAACGTGACGCTCGATTCGTCGCTACTCGGCGCCGCACTGGGATGTGAACCATTCGACCCTTGGCCGCTAGATGAAACTCTGGTGCCGACCTCCGACCGTTGGCATTTCGAGCGCAACGGCCAGCCCGGCTCGCCAGCCTTGTTGGCCCAGGCACTCTACCGCAACCCTCGCCTGCACTCTGAATCGGCGCGCTGAAGTCGAGCCGAGCGTTGCTGATGCTTCGCCTGGTCGAGTCTCCAAGACCTATCAGGGCGCTTCGGCCAACCGGTTGACGATCAGTTGGCCGATGTTCAACGCAGCGGTCGCGGCCGGGGAGGGGGCGTTGATGACGCTGACGATCGGGCCAGACTGCTCG